>Ga0157369_10006196_pt1 | contig 13878 bp, 13 predicted proteins | sample C25metaG_FD_113461 | JGI IMG/M metagenome (GOLD analysis project Ga0157369, IMG submission 113461) | Corn rhizosphere microbial communities from Kellogg Biological Station, Michigan, USA - C2-5 metaG | ecosystem: Host-associated > Plants > Roots > Rhizosphere > Soil | place: USA: Michigan...
CGTACGTGCAGATCGAGGTACACCCGACGCCCGAGAAGCTCCTCGATCGAGCGCCGCGCCTGGGTACCCACCTGCTTGAGCCGGGACGCGCCCGCCCCGATGACGATCGCCTTCTGGCTCGGCCGCTCCACGTACACGTCGGCGTAGATCTTCGTGAGCTCGCCCTCGTCGAGCATCTCCTCCACGAGTACCGCGATCGAGTGCGGCAGCTCCTCCCGTACCCCCTCCAGCGCGGCCTCCCGGATCAGCTCCGCGATCAGCACCTGCTCCGGTTCGTCGGTGATCATGCCGTCCGGGTAGAGCTGCGGTGACTCGGGCAGGTGTCCACAGAGGACGTCGACCAGTTCGCCCAGCTGGTCGCCGGAGACCGCGCTGACCGGTACCACGTCGGCGAAGTCCGCCAGCTCGCCCACCTCGACGAGGCGGCGTACCAGCGAACCACGGTCCACCAGGTCCGTCTTCGTCACCACCGCGACCACCGACGCGCGCAGCGACGCGATCTCCGCCGAGATGTACCGGTCGCCCCGGCCGATCTCCTCGTCGGCGGGCAGGCACAGGCCGATCACGTCGACCTCGCTCCACACCTCGCGTACGAGGTCGTTGAGGCGCTCGCCGAGCAGCGTACGCGGGCGGTGCAGGCCGGGCGTGTCGACGAGCACCAGCTGGGCGTCGGGGCGGTGCAGCACGCCGCGGATGACGTGCCGCGTGGTCTGCGGGCGGCTCGAGGTGATCGCGATCTTCTGGCCGATGATCGCGTTGGTCAGCGTCGATTTGCCGGCGTTCGGCCGGCCGACGAAGCAGGCGAATCCCGCCCGGTACGGCACCACGATCGACCAGCCTACCGACGCCCGGCGGCCGGCCCCCGGCCGGTCGCGCCGTCACGGTCGCGCCGTCGCCAGCATTGGTCATGGCCGCGCAATCTTGGCGCCCAAGATTCCGCGCCCGCGTCCAGCGCTCGGCGATCCTGCCCGGTGCAAAGGCAGCTTGCAAAGGCTCCCTTGCAAAGGTACTTTGCATACATGGAGCCCGAGCGGGAGATCCTCGACCTCGACGCGCTGCGCCTGCTCGCACACCCGCTGCGGCGGCGCATCGAGAAGGAGTTGCGGCGCGGCCCGGTCACCGCCACCAGCCTGGCCAGGGCGCTGGGCGAGAGCACCGGCCTGACCAGCTACCACCTGCGCGAGCTGGCCCGGCACGGGTTCGTCGAGGAGGTGCCGGAGTTGCGACGCGGGCGGGAACGCTGGTGGCAGTTCGCGCCGAAGGACCGCCGGTTCCCGCCGTTGAGCGAGCAGAGCGCCGAAATGCGCGCGATGCTCGTGGATCTGCAACGGCGGCAGTTCCTCGACGACTTCGGGCGCTTCCTCCAGGGCGTGGAGGAGTCCGACGGCACCGGCGGTTGGTCGGATGCCTACCCGTTCTCCACGGCCACCATCGACGTCGATGTCGACCAGTTCCGGGAGTTCTTCGAGAAGTACATCGCGCTGCTCTACGAGTACAAGGGGCAGCCGCGGCCGGGCGCGCGAACCGTGCAGGTGCGGCTGTTCGCCTACCCGGATCCGGATCAGCCGGAGGACTAAAGGTCTGGGTCGCCGAGCGGCAACTCGACGACCCAGGCGGAAAGCGGTACCACCACGCCCCAGAGGGCGTGTCGTCACGTGTACTCACCTTCCATGGGAAAGGAGAGCACCCTGTGTCGCTCTCAGGCAAGCTGGCCACGCTGCCCACGGGCCGGTTCACGAAATGGTTGACGCTGGCCGCATGGCTTCTCGTCGTCGCGGCCGCCGTTCCGCTGGCCGGCCGGGTGTCCGGCGTCGCCCAGGACTCCTCCACCGTCGAGCTTCCCATCGGCGCGGACGCGACCGTCGCGACCGGGCTCGCCGACCGGTTCCCGGACGGCAGGGTCAGCCCCGGCATCGTCGTCTACGCCCGGGCGGGTGGGCTCACCGCCGCCGACCGGGCGAAGGTCGACGCCGACCGGCTGGCGCTGGCACGGATCGCCGTCGGGGGCCAGGTGGGTGCGCCGGCCCCGGCGGACGACCATGCCGCGCTGACTTTGACGGTACCGCTGGAAGCCGCCGGTACGACGACCCTCTCGGACCTGGCCCGGCAGGTACGGGCGGCAGTCCACAATGGACTCCCGGATGGATTGGACGCGAAGCTGACCGGGCCGGCCGGCAGCGCGCTGGACGCCAGCGACGCCCAGCAGCACACCGCGAAGGCGGCGCTGCTCGTCACCCTGGCCGTGGTCATCGCCGTCCTGCTGCTCACCTATCGCAGCCCGGTGCTATGGCTGCTGCCCCTGATCTGCGTGGGCGTGGCCTTCGTGGTGACCGACGCCGTCACGTACCTGCTGGGCCGGTTCGCGGGCATGACCGTGGACACCGGCAACGCGGCCGTCGTCACCGTGCTGGTCTTCGGCGTGGGCACCGACTACGCGCTGCTGCTCCTGGCCCGCTACCGGGAGGAGCTGCGGCGCTCTGCGGACCGGCACGTCGCGATGGCGGCGGCGCTGCGCCGCGCGGTACCGGCGATCGCCGCGTCGGCCGCGACCGTGAGCCTCAGCCTGCTCTGCCTGCTCGCGGCGAACATGGGCTTCAACCATCACCTCGGTACCGCCGGAGCCATCGCCGTCCTCTGTGGACTGTCCACTGTGGTCACGCTGCTGCCCGCGCTGCTCGTGCTGCTCGGCCGGTGGGTGTTCTGGCCGGCGGTGCCCCGACCGGGCACGCCCGCTCGTTCCGGCGCCCGCGACGGCCGTCGCGGGTGGGAGCGGCTGGGCGGCGCGCTGTCCGCCCGCCCCAGGCTGGTGTGGCTGGGTGCCGTGCTGCTGCTCGGGCTGCTCGGGCTCGGCGCGGCCGGCATCCGTACCGGCCTGGACGACCAGCATCTCGTCGTCGGTACCCCGGATTCCGTTGCCGGGCGACGATTGCTGGCCGCGCACTTCCCCGCCGGTTCGAGCCGACCGGTACAGGTGGTGGCCGATGCCGGTTCGGCAACGGGCGCCGAGGACGCGCTGCGCTCGGTTCCCGGGGTGTCGCGGGTACGGCCGCCGGTGCGCGCCACGGACGGCACGCTGGTGCGCCTCGACGCGGTGCTCTCCGACCCGGTCGACAGCCCGGCCACGCTGGCGTCGGTCGAGCGGATCCGGGCGGCGGTCGCGGCGGTACCCGACGCCCACGCGCATGTCGGCGGCTACACGGCGACGAACGCGGCCAAGGCGGCCGCCCAGGCACACGACCGCCGGGTGGTCATCCCGCTGGTACTGCTGGTGGTGTTCGCGGTACTGGTCGGCCTGCTGCGGGCCCTGGTCGCGCCGCTGCTGCTGATGGGTACCGTCGTGCTGTCCTACCTCGCCGCGCTCGGTACCGGCTGGCTGCTGTTCGACCGGGTGTTCGGCTTCGCCGGCATGGACGTGCAGGTGATGCTCGTCAGCTTCCTGTTCCTCGTCGCGCTCGGCGTGGACTACAACATCTTCCTGGTCACCCGGATCCGCGAGGAGGCCGGCCGGCTCGCTCACGCGGCGGCGGTACGGCAGGGGCTCGCCGCGACCGGTGGCGTCATCAGCAGCGCCGGGCTGGTACTCGCGGCCACGTTCGCCAGCCTGACGCTCGCACCACAGGTGGCGTTCATCGAGATCGGGCTCATGGTGGCGGTCGGGGTACTCGTCGACACCGTGCTGGTGCGTTCGGTACTGGTACCGGCGCTGGCGCTGGACGTCGGGCCGGCCTTCTGGTGGCCGTCCCGACTGTCCACGTCAGACAGTCCGCAGCAGGGTTCCGTCCGGAGCGACGAGGTGTACGGGCGCCTCGACGGCGAGGTCGCGCACCGCGGCTAGCCCGCCACCATCCACAGTGGACGCCTCGGTCACCACGGCGGCCGCCTCCAGCACGGAGGCGCCCGCCGCGACCGCGGCGGCGACCGCGTACTGCAGGGCGGTCAGCGACAGCGACGGCAGGGTGATGCTGGCGCCCGCGTACGTCCGGCCGTCGCCGTCGCGCACCGCGGCACCCTCCACCGCGCCGATCCGGGCACGGGCCGACCGGGCCAGCGTCACCAGCTTGCGATCCTCGGCGGACAGCTCGTCAGGCATCGGCGGGCAACCTCTCCTCGCGTTGGGCCGGCCGGCCGGACCCCGCGTCCGGCTCAGGTACGGGACGGACCAGTACCGTATCGATCCGGTTGCGCCGGCCGGTAGTGCCCTCGGCGAGCAGGAGCAGACCTGCCACCTCCGCCTCGGCGCTCGGGATCGGTACCCGACCCAGCGCGTGCGCCATCAGCCCGGCCACGGTCTCCGCCTCGCCGTCGGGAAGCTCCACGTCGAACAGCTCTTCCAGGTCCTCCACCGACAGCCGCGCGCTGACCCGCACCGAGCCGTCGCCGAGCCGCTCCACCGGCGGCCGCTCCACGTCGTACTCGTCGGTGATCTCGCCGACGATCTCCTCGAGGATGTCCTCGATGGTGACCAGGCCGGCGGTGCCGCCGTACTCGTCGACCACGATCGCGATGTGGGTACGGGCGGACTGCATCTCCGACAGCAGGTCGTCGACCGGCTTGGACTCCGGTACGAAGGTGGCCGGGCGCATCAGCTCCCGTACCGGGGTGGGCGTCGGCTCCGCCACCCGTACCAGATCCTTCAGGTACAGCATGCCGACCACGTCGTCCACGTTCTCCCCGACCACCGGGATGCGGGAGAAGCCGGAGCGCAGGAACAGCGCCAGCGCCTGGCGGACGGTCTTGTCGTCCTCGATCCACACCATCTCGGTGCGCGGCACCATCACCTCGCGCACGATGGTGTCGCCGAGCGCGAACACCGAGTTGATCATCTCGCGCTCGCCGTGCTCCACGACGCCCCGCTGCTCGGCGAGGTCGACCAGCTCGCGCAGCTCGACGGTGGTCGCGAACGGGCCCTCGCGGAAGCCGCGCCCCGGCGTGAACGCGTTGCCGATGAGGATCAGCAGCCGGGCCAGCGGGCCGAGCACCGAGCCCAGCCAGCGCACCAGCGGAGCCGCGTACCGGCCGACCGTGTAGGCGTGCTGCCGGCCGATGGTGCGGGGCGCCACCCCGACCACGACGAACGTGACGACCAGCATCGAACCGGCCGTGACGCTACCGGCCAGCCAGCCCGCGCCCCACGCGTCGATGGTGACCAGCGCGACCAGCGTGGTGGCGGTCAGCTCGCAGGCCAGCCGCAGCAGGAGCAGCAGGTTGAGGTGGCGCACCACGTCGGACGCGACGGCCTGCAGCGCGCGTGCCCCCCGTACCCCCTCCCGGGCGAGCTCGGCGGCCCGCGCCGGCGAGATCCGCGACAGCGCCGCGTCGCTCATGGCGAACAGCCCGGCCAGCACGACGAGGCCGGCGGCCGTCAGGAGCAGCATCAGGCTCTCCTAAGCACGGTCCGGGGTGTCGGGCGGGCCGCCGGGGCGGCCGGGCCTGGTGATCGCGCGGCCCTGCCAGCCGGTCAGCAGCCGGGCCTGCAGCGCGAACATCTCGCGCTCCTCCTCCGGTTCGGCGTGGTCGTACCCGAGCAGGTGCAGTACCCCGTGCACGGTGAGCAGGTGCAGTTCGTCGGCGGTCGAGTGGCCCACCCCGGCGGCCTGCTTGGCGGCCACCTCCGGGCACAGCACGATGTCGCCCAGCAGGGCCGGCTCGCCGGCCGGGCCCTCGCTGGGCCCGTGGTCCACGCTGCCCTCGTCCATCGGGAAGGCCAGCACGTCCGTCGGCCCGTCCGCGCCCATCCAGCGGTGGTTGAGCTCGGCCATGTAGTCGCTGTCGACGAGCAGTACGGACAGCTCGGCGAGCGGGTTGACGCCCATCTCGTCCAGCGCGTGCCGCGCCACCGCCAGGATCGCGTCGGTGTCGACCTCCGCGCCGGACTCGTTGGCGATCTCTATGGACACTGGGTGCTTCTTCCCCTTGCTCGGGCGGCCTGGATCCGGAGGGCGGACGGGTGTGCCGTCAGCGACGCCGCGCGGCCCGACCGTGCGCCGTCCGGTTGCCCGGCAGCGTGTGCGGCCCGGGTGCCTCCTGGGCGGCGTCCCACTTCTCGTACGCGTCCACGATCTCACTGACCAGCCGGTGGCGGACCACATCGACGCTGGACAACCGGGCGAAGTGTACGTCCTCCACGCCCTCCAGGATCTCCTGGACCACCCGCAGCCCGCTGCGCGTACCGCCGGGGAGGTCGACCTGGGTGATGTCTCCGGTAACCACGATCTTGGAACCGAACCCGAGCCGGGTCAGGAACATCTTCATCTGCTCGGGCGTCGTGTTCTGCGCCTCGTCCAGGATGATGAAGGCGTCGTTGAGGGTGCGGCCGCGCATGTAGGCCAGCGGCGCCACCTCGATCGTGCCCGCCTGCATGAGCCGCGGGATCGAGTCCGGATCCAGCATGTCGTGCAGCGCGTCGTAGAGCGGGCGCAGGTACGGGTCGATCTTCTCGTAGAGCGTGCCGGGCAGGAAGCCCAACCGCTCCCCCGCCTCCACGGCCGGCCGGGTCAGGATGATCCGGTTGACCTGCTTGGCCTGCAGCGCGGCCACCGCCTTCGCCATGGCCAGGTAGGTCTTGCCGGTACCGGCGGGGCCGATGCCGAAGACGATCGTGTGCGCGTCGATCGCGTCCACGTAGCGCTTCTGCCCCAGCGTCTTGGGGCGGATGGTGCGCCCGCGACGCGAGATGATGTTGAGGGTGAGTACCTCGGCGGGCCGCTCGGCGGTGCCCTCCTGGAGCATCCCGACGGTCCGCCGCACTGCGTCGGCGGTCAGCGTCTGGCCTTTCTGGATGAGTTCGAGGAGTTCGGCGAAGACCCGCTCGGCGAGCGCGTTGTCGGCCGGGCTGCCGGAGACCGTGATCTCGTTGCCCCGGACGTGGATGTCGCTGGTGAGCGACTTCTCGATCAACTTGAGGAGCTCGTCGCCCGCGCCGAGCAGACTCACCATCTGCTGCGGGTCCGGAATCGTGATCTTCGTCTGCACCCGGGCGGCTGCCGCACTGGCGCCTGCTGTCACGGGGCCGCCCGCGGCCTGAGCCGCGTTGGGGGGTGGGCTGGTCGTCATGGGTCGGCCTCGCGGGCCTGCTGCCACCTTCCGTTCCGGATGCCGTCTCGGCCTCCCATGGTATCCGGCATCTGCCCGGCGGGCCCGCCCGATTCGACCCCGGAAATCAGTCCCCGAAGGTCTGCTGGTCCCGGGTGAACCTGTACGTCGCCCAGTGCAGCCGGACCACCTCTCCGGTCGCCGGGTCGCGGGTCAGCCGCAGCAGCTCGCCGGCCTCGCGCCCGGACTGGGTACGCAGCAGGTCCGGCTCCACCTGGGCGAACACGGCCGGCGGGCGGCCGGCGGGGTCCGCGGCGCCACGGGCCTGCAGGGCGCCGTCGTGCCAGGAGAAGACGTACTCGTACCCCTCGCCCCACCACCGGCCCAGGACCGAGCGCAGGTGCTCCGGCGCGGCCGGGCCGGGCCGCCACGGCTCGATCCGGGCCGGTTCGTGCTCCACCGCCGCGCTCAGCAGCGCGTGCGGCAACTCGAACACCTGTGTACCGGTACCCGACGAGCCCAGCGCCGCGGCGCCCAACGCCGGCGGAGCGTCCCCGCCCCGGCGACCGTAGGCAGCCGCGAGGAAGCCGGGCATCGCCCCGTCGTGCCCGACGTGCACCACCCGGTCCCCGCGCGGCACGACGATGAGCCCGAGCCCGAACCCGGCCGCCCAGAGTGCCTCGTCGGTGACCGTGTGTGGCCAGCGCATCTCGTCCAGCGTCGCGGCGGCCAGCACCGTACCGTTCGGGTCCATCTCGCCCGGGTCGGCCAGGAACGCCGCCCAGCGGGCCAGGTCGGCCGCGGTACCCCACAGCTGCGCGGCCGGGCCGACCGCGTCGAAGTCGACGGGCGGCTCGGGTCGGGCATGGTCGGAGTAGGCGTCGACCAGGTACCCCTGGACGGCCGCCCCGGTGGGCTGGACCGTGATGCCGGTCAGGTCGAGCGGTTCGAGGATCCGCTCGGCGAGCGCCTGCCCCCAGGTACCGCCGCGCAGCCGGCCGACCAACTGCCCGAGCAGCGCCACGCCCAGGTTGGAGTAGTGGTACCGGCGCCCCGGCGGGAGCACCCGCTCGGCCCGCTCGAGGTCGGTCAGCAGCCGCTGAGCGTCCGGTACCCGCAGGTTGTCCCACACGTCGCCGAACGGTTCGCGCTGCAGGCCGGAGGTGTGCGACAGCAGCCGGCGTACCGTCAGCTCGCCGTGCGCCGGCACGTCGAGGTGCCGCCCGACCGGGTCGTCCAGGTCGAGCAGGCCGTCGTCCCGGCACTGGAGCACGAGTACGGCGGTGAAGGTCTTGGTGATCGAGCCGATCCGGAACTGCGCCTCCGGCTCCGCACCGATCCCGTGCGTCCACAGTGGACGGTCCGCCCGGTGCACCGCCACGGTCAGCGCCGGGATCCGCCCGTCCCGCTGCGCCCGCGCGGCCAACCGCTCCAGCCGCTCGCCTACCCGCACAACATCGGCCCCAACGGCCCGCCGCCGAGGACGTGCGCGTGCACGTGTGCCACCTCCTGGCCGCTGTCCGGTCCGGAGTTGAAGATCAGCCGATAACCGCCGGCCTCGACACCCTCGACGCGGGCGGTCTCGGCCGCCGCGCCCAGCAGTTCGCCGGCGAGCGCCGGGTCGGCCGCGGCCAGCGCCGCCATGTCCGCGTGGTGCGTGCGGGTGATGACCAGCGCGTGTACCGGCGCCTTCGGCGCGATGTCGCGGAAGGCCAGCGTGCCGGCGGTCTCGTGGACGATATTGGCCGGAATCTCGCCGGCCACGATGCGGCAGAACAGGCAGTCGTCGCTCACGTGGAAGAACCTACAGGGCCGGCGACGCCTGCGGAGCCGGCCACAGTCAGCGTTCGCCTGGCGGTCGAGTCACGCGGTCGAGTTATCTTGATCCAATGAGTGATGCGAACACGACCGGCCGGGCCGTATTGATCACCGGGGCGTCGCGGGGCATCGGGCGGGCCACCGCCATCGCGTTCGCGGCACGGGGCGACCGGGTCGCCGTACACCATCGGGACTCGTCGGACCATGCCCAGGCGGTACTGGCCGAGCTCGCCGGTACCGGGCACGTCGCCGTACGCGCCGACCTCGCCGACCCGGACGAGGTCATGGAGATGGTGGACGCCGCCGCACTCGCGCTCGGCGGGCTGGACGTGCTGGTGAACAACGCCGGCCGGTACACGCCGCACCGGATCACCGAAGTGTCCTATGTGGAGTGGCAGCAGCAGTGGCGCCGTACCCTCGACATCAACCTGGTCGGGGCCGCCAACGCCTGCTACTGCGCGGTGCGGCACATGAAGCCCGGCAGCGCGATCGTCAACGTCTCCTCGCGCGGCGCGTTCCGCGGCGAGGCCGGGCAGCCGGCGTACGGCGCGAGCAAGGCCGGGCTCAACGCGCTCGGCCAGTCGCTGGCCAAATCCCTTGGCCCGCTTGGCATCCAGGTGGCGACCGTGGCGCCCGGGTTCGTCGAGACCGACATGGCCAGCGCGCGGCTCAACTCGCCAGAGGGCGCCGAGATCCGCGCGGAGAGCCCGTTCAACCGGGTGGCCCGGCCGGAGGAGGTGGCCGCCGCCGTCGTGTGGCTCGCCTCCCCCGAGGCGCAGTGGGCCAGCGGTACCGTGCTGGACCTCAACGGCGCGTCCTACCTGCGGACCTGACTGGCCACTGCTTGTCCGGGCGGCTGTCCGGGCCGCTTGTCCGGGCATTGGACGCCACCGCGGAGTCATGGGCTTCAAGATCCTGACTGAGCGTCCAATGCCGCCGACTTTCCGTCGATCTTGGGCGGCGTTGGACGGCGGGGCGCAATCGAACTGCCCATGGCGCATGTTCCATGCGTGCGGTGCCCGCCCCGAGTCCCGCCTCCACCGCAGACCCATCCGCCGCCGGTGGTGCTCCGAATCCCCCCGGTCAGGGAGCGAAGTGTAAGGGTCTGTAGGGTTTCGGTTCGTTACGTCACCGTGATCCTCGGAGTACCCGGACAGGGAGTTTGCGCGGATAGAGTCCGCGACAAGCGTCTATCCAAACGGGGTGGCTGGGTGACCGAGGCGTCGGACGTGCCGCTCATCGTGCTGGACCGGATCAACAAGTGGTTCGGCCAACTGCACGTGCTGCGGGACGTGAACCTGAGCGTCGAGCGGGGCGAGGTCGTCGTGGTGGTGGGGCCGTCCGGCTCCGGCAAGTCGACGCTGTGCCGCACCATCAACCGGCTGGAGCCGGTCGACTCCGGCGAGATCCGGATCGACGGGCGTCCATTGCCGGCGGAGGGGCGCGCGCTCGCCCGGCTACGGGCCGACATCGGCATGGTCTTCCAGCAGTTCAACCTCTTCGCGCACCGTTCGGTGCTAAACAACGTCGTGTTGGGTCCGACGAAGGTGCGGCGGGTACCGCGGGAAACCGCCCGTGGCCGCGCCCTCGAACTGCTCGCCCGGGTCGGCATCGCCGACCAGGCCGACAAGATGCCCGCCCAGTTGTCGGGCGGGCAGCAGCAGCGCGCCGCGATCGCACGCGCGCTGGCCATGGATCCCAAGGTGCTGCTGTTCGACGAGCCGACCTCGGCGCTCGATCCAGAGATGATCAACGAGGTACTGGACGTGATGACGGCCCTGGCCGCCGACGGCATGACCATGATCGTGGTCACCCACGAGATGGGCTTCGCCCGCCGCGCGGCCGACCGCGTCGTGTTCATGGCCGACGGTCAACTCGTCGAGCAGGCACCGCCGGCGCAGTTCTTCGCGCAGCCGAGCACCGAACGGGCCCGGGACTTCCTTTCGAAGATCTTGACTCACTAGCCGGTCCTACAAGGGGTGGGGGAAACCGGCAGGTTCAACGACCCAGGAGGAACGAGATGCGCAGAGGTCTCGCCGCCGCTACCGCGGCGGTGTTCGTGGCATTGGCCATGGCGGGCTGCGGTAGCACGAAGGACCTGGAAGGCAGCGCACCCAGCGCCGGGCCGACCGGCGGGTACCAGTTGAAGGCGGCCAGTTCGCTGACCGGATCGGTACAGGCGATCAAGACCAGGGGCAAGCTCGTCGTCGGAACAAAGTACGACCAGCCCGGCTTCGGCCTGCAGAACCCGACCAACCAGCAGGTCGAGGGTTTCGACGCGGAGATCGCCCGGCTGGTCTCCATCAAGATCTTCGGCAGCCCGGACAAGGTCGAGTTCAAGGAGGCCAAGACCGCGGTACGCGAGCAGGTCATCCAGAACGGTGACGTCGACATCGTCGTCGCCACATACACCATCAACGCGGCCCGCAAGGAGAAGATCGACTTCGCCGGCCCGTACTTCCAGGCGGGGCAGGACATCCTCGTGAAGAAGGACAACACGAGCATCAAGAGCGTGAGCGACCTGGCCGGCAAGAAGGTCTGCACCCAGCAGAACTCGACGTCGCTGAAGAACCTCACGGACAAGGTGCCCGGGCTGGTACCGCAGACCCTTGACAGCTACGCCCTGTGCGCCGAGGGCGTGAAGGACGGCACGTACGACGCGCTGTCGACCGACAACGTCATCCTGCTCGGGCTGGTCAGCAAGAGCCCCGACGCGCTCAAGGTGGTCAACAACCCGTTCACCCAGGAGCCGTACGGCATCGGCCTGAAGAAGGGCGACGCCGCGCTGCACGGCTTCGTCAACGATGTCCTCACCGAGATCTATGCCAACGGCGACTGGGACAAGGCCTGGGCAAAGACGGCCGGCAAGTTCCTGCCGCAGGCGCCGGCCAAGCCCACCATCGACCGGGCCTGACCGACCAGAATGGGCACTGCTAGGTACCTGATGGACTCGCTGCCCGAATTCTGGGGCGGGTTCCGCACCACCCTGATCCTGGCGCTCGCCGCGTACGCGGGCGCCCTGATCGTGGGCACGATCCTGGCGGTGATGCGGATCAGTCCGGCGGCCCCCGCGCGGGCCGCCGGACTGGCCTATGTGGAGTGGTTCCGCAACGTACCGCTGCTGGTACTGCTGTTCGTGGCGATCCTGTGCCTGCCGAAGCTCGGCCTGCGGGTCAGCCCGTTCCAGTCCGCGCTGCTGGTCCTCGTCATGTACACCGGCGCCCAGGTCTGCGAGGCGCTGCGGGCCGGCGTCAACGCGGTCGCGCCGGGTCAGGCCGAGGCCGCCCGGTCGCTGGGGCTGACCTTCAGCCAGAACCTGCGCTACGTCGTGCTGCCACAGGCGGCGCGCACCGTGGTGCCGCCGCTGGGCAGCATCTTCATCGCACAGGTGAAGAACACCTCGGTGGCGAGCCTGATCGGCGTCACGGAGCTGACGTTCCAGTTCGGCGAGCTGGCCCGGGACACGCCGAAACAGGTCATGCCACTGCTGGCCGCGGTCGGCGTGTTCTATCTCGTCATCACGATTCCCGCCGGGTACGTGGTTTCCCGGTTCGAGCGACGGGCGCTGATCAGCCGATGACCACAGTGGACACTCCCCCGACCCGCCTGTCCGAGTCGGTACGCCACCGGGCCACCGTCCTGCACGACCTACCCGGGCCGCGGGCGCGCCGCCGGATCCTCATCGGTACCGTGCTGTTCGTCGTCGTACTGGCGGCGTTCGTCGGGTACGTGATCGTGCGGCTGGGCCGCTACGGCCATCTGGAGCAGGCGCGCTGGTCCTATGTGCTCTCCCCGGAAATCCTGAAGTACCTCGGCGAGGGCCTGCTGAACAACGTCCGCGCCGCCGCGGTCGCCGGCGCCCTGACCCTCGTGCTGGGACTGTTCCTGGCCCTGGGCCGGCTGTCCCGCCGCGCCGTCCTGCGGGTGCCGGCCGTCGCCTGGATCGAGTTCTTCCGCGGCTTCCCGCTGGTACTGCTGATCCTCTTCCCGTACCTGCTGTTCCCGGTCTACCTCACCAGGATCGCGGCCATCTGGTACGTGGTGATCGGCCTGACCCTCTACAACAGCGCGGTGATGGCGGAGATCTACCGGGCCGGGATCCTCTCCCTCGACCGCGGCCAGAGCGAGGCGGCGTACGCGGTCGGCATGACCCGCGGGCAGGCACTGCGGCTGGTCATCCTCCCCCAGGCGATCCGCCGGATGGTGCCGCTGCTGCTGACCCAGCTCATCATCCTGTTCAAGGACTCCACGCTCGGCGTGGCGGTGACCTACCCGGAGGCGCTGCGCCGCGGTGAGACCATGGGCTCCTTCGAGCCGAGGGTGGTCTTCCAGGCGATCGTCGTGACGGCGGTGATTTTCTTCCTGGCGAGCTTCACCCTGTCCCGGTTGGTCGCGCTGATCGATCGACGCGTGGGGCGCTGAACCACAGCAGGACTCCGAGCACCGCCATTCCCCCGGCGACCCACAGCATGATGGTGGCCACGGCCCGGTGGTCGGCCTCGCCCACGTTGACCAGGCCGCAGGTCAACACGAGCAACGCCACGACGATCGTGAGGCCCGAGACCATGAGCCGGTTGTGCCGGCGCGCCTGGTCGACCTCGGTCCACTGGTACGGTTCGGGCACGCTCGCCGGGTCGATCGCGTAGCCACGCACCTCGGTCAGTGGCAGCGCGCGGGCCAGCGTCGCGACCCGCGCGGCGTCGCGACCCACCACGTCCGGACGGGCGGCCGTGGGCAGGACGACCACGAGATCGTCGCGCTCGATGCGCCACTCGGAGACGCCCGTCTCGCGCATCGCGCGGGCGACCGTGTCGGTACGCATCGCCTCCCCGTACGACCCCTCGCCGTCGCGCGGCTCCCGATCGTCCAACCTCACGGTGATACCGGGCAGCGCGAAGGGCAGCTTCACGAGCCACGCCTGGGGTGTGCGGCGGCCGCCGACGAACGTCATCGGTACTCCGTCGGCGTTCCCCTCGACGGCCGACCACAGGGCACCACGCCGGTTGGGTACCTTCGGGAAAGCCAGCC
>Ga0157369_10006197_pt1 | contig 13875 bp, 16 predicted proteins | sample C25metaG_FD_113461 | JGI IMG/M metagenome (GOLD analysis project Ga0157369, IMG submission 113461) | Corn rhizosphere microbial communities from Kellogg Biological Station, Michigan, USA - C2-5 metaG | ecosystem: Host-associated > Plants > Roots > Rhizosphere > Soil | place: USA: Michigan...
CGCACCCGCGGCATGAAGACGGCGGGCAACGAGACCTACGGGCCCCGTTCCGCGGCACTATCGCAATCAGCCAGAACGCCCCGGTCAGCGCCTCCGAAGCCATCCTTACCCGGATCGTGAAGCTGCACTTCACCCGCCCGGTGCTGACCGACGAGAGCCGCGCCGCGGCCGACACCCTGAGCCGCATGGACGGCGAGGCGCTGAGTCATTTCCTCCTGCTGGCCACCCGCAAGGAGGCCGAGGTCCTGGCGCGCTTCCACGAGCTCTTCCCGCAGTACGAGGCCAAGCTGCGCCGCCTCGGCGACACCTGCTTCTGCTGCGGCACCCGCCTGACCGGCGACAGCCACCGCTGCAGCAGCTGCCAGAGCGACCTGGTCGGCCACCTGCGCATCGAGCGGATCGTGAAGAACCACGCCATGTTCCTCGCCCTGCTCGACTGCCTCGCCCTGGTGGTGGCCATCCCCGAGGACATGGTCCGCCAGACCCAGCGCACCATGGTCCGCATCGGCCTGGAGCGCCAGGCGGCCATCAGCGCGGATAACCCGGTGGTGACCGAGTTCTGGCAGGTCTACGACTACCTCGAATCCATGAGCAGCGACCCCGTCGTCAACCACAGCGATGACGACCGCGCGATCGCCATCAACCTCAACGAATTCATCGAGCGCGCTGCCGAGCACCGCCAGCGCCTGGCCGACCTGAGCACCCTGCGCGAGCTGCTCAAGGACAGTCGCCAGTTTCGCTACCTGGACAACAAGGTCGTCACCAGCCGCATCCGCAAGAACCAGCGCCGCGCCAATCCCCTCGATACCCGCCCGGACAAGGTCCGCTGCTGGGTCTTCGCCAATCCCGCAGGTCCTGTATGACCGCGACCTGAGTTTCGTCCCGCGCTGCCCACGGCGCGGAAATGAAAAAGCCCGGGAGAGCGGCAACTCCCCCGGGCCCTACCACCACCTGGAGATTCATCATGGAAATGACCCAGAGCAGCAGCACTCACCAGCCTATCACGCTCCACCCAACCCTCGCCCGCCGGTGCCGAGCCACCGCCCTGCTCGGCGAGGCGCTGATTCGCTACCAGGTCAGCAACACCCTGGGCGATCGCATTCACCTCCTCGCGCTGGCCAGCATGGCCAACGCCCTCGGTGCGCTCACCGACCAGGACGCCGCCGTCATCAACCAGACCCTGGACCGCACCGGAGACGCCCATTGAACACGACGTTCCTACTCATGGCTCAGTACCAAGGCGCTGCGGTCATCCCGCTGGAGCGTCTTTGCGCTGACTACTTCAGCCACCTGACGCCCGCCAAGCTGCGCAGCAAGATCGTCGCCGGCGTCATCGACCTGCCGCTGGTGCGGATCGAGAACAGCCAGAAGGCCGCCCAGGGCGTGCATCTCACCGATCTCGCCCGCTACCTGGACCTGCAGCGAGAGCGGGCCGTGCTCGAGAACGACAAGCTGCACAACCGAGCACGCTAGCCCGGGACGCGCGCGCCGAGCACTACCGGCGCCGCGATGACCCTCTCCAGCCAAGGCCATCCCGCATAGGGATCGCCCTGGCCTCTCAGGTGCGTATAGCGCCGCATCGAATTCCAATCGCGATGACCCGACACGCTGGCCACCCGCGGGATGTCCCAGTCCATCTCGAACAGCCGGCTCACCCCATCGTGGCGCAGGTCGTGGAAGCGCAGATCCTGCAGCTCCAGGAACTGGCAGGCCCGGGTGAATGACGCCGAGATGGAGTCACCGTTGTAGGGGAAGATCCGCTCGCACTCACGCGGCATCGACTGGACGATGGCCCAGGCCTCATCCGGTAGATGGCACCAGACGTGGTTGCCGATCTTCTGCCCCGGATTCTTCATGTCGCGCACCAGCACCGCCTGCCGGCGTTCGTCCAGGTCGTCCCAGCGGATCCGCGTAATCTCCTCCTGGCGGCGGGTGGAGAAGATAGCGAAAGCGATCACCTTGGGCATGTTGATCGACGCCGGCCGGCGCCGCTGCATCTCGAAGAAGTGCTCCATCAGCAGGTCCAGCTCCTGGAGCTCCGGCCGTCGATCGCGCTCCTTGCTCTTGCTGACCATGCCCATCTTCTTCAACACCCGGCGGGCATCGGCCATGGCGTGCGGATCGATCTCGTAGCCCCAGGCCGGCCGCGCGATCGACAGCACGGCTGCCAGGTGCGAGAGGTCATTGCCCACCGTCTGCGCCTGCACCGCGCCGCCCTCGGCGCCCATCCGCCACTGCCCATACTCCACCAGGCGCTGGCTGGTGAGGTCGCGGTCCTGCAGGTCACCCAGCCAGGTCTCGCCGATGGCCTTCAGCGTCGCCTCCTTGGTCCGGCCGAGGGCGCCGCCATACTGCTCCAGGTACCTGGCGATCATCTGCCTCACGGTCGCCCCGCCCCGCGCGGCCCGTTCCAGCGCGCCAGGTTGCGCCAGTTCCGTTTCCCGCTTTTTCACCCACGCCTGGGCGGTCTGCTTCCGGTCGAATGTTTGGGTTTCCTGATAGACTCGGACTCCATCCCGCATGATGCGGACCTGGGCCGTATAGCCCGTGCTGCCATCCCTCCGGCGGCGTGAAGTTATCGTCCCCATTTCGATTTGCTACATCCCTGATTGCCGTTGCTACATTGTAGCAACGCACCTCTGAAAACAGGCTGAAATGTAGCAAAACGGGCCTAGAACAGACGTACCCAGATGCTTGCCGAAACCGCCTCAAACCCAGCAACCACGCGCCCTGAGCCGTCCCGCCGCTTTTCCGTGGCGCCCATGATGGATTGGACGGACCGCCATTGCCGCTATTTCCATCGTTTGCTGTCCCAGCATGCCCTGCTCTATACGGAGATGGTCACCACCGGTGCCCTGTTGCATGGCGATGCCCAGCGCTTTCTGCGCCATGACGAGACCGAGCATCCCCTGGCGCTACAGCTGGGCGGCAGCGTGCCGGCCGAGCTGGCCGCCGCGGCGCGGTTGGGTGAGCAGGCGGGGTATGACGAGATCAACCTGAATGTCGGCTGCCCCAGCGACCGGGTGCAGAACAACATGATCGGCGCCTGCCTGATGGCCTATCCCGAGCGGGTGGCCGACAGCGTCAAGGCAATGCGCGATGCGGTGGCCATCCCGGTGACGGTCAAGCACCGCATCGGCATCTCCGGGCGCGACAGCTACGAGGCCCTGCGGGACTTCGTCGGCCAGGTCGCAGAGGCCGGTTGCCGCAGCTTCACCGTGCACGCGCGCATCGCCATCCTCGAAGGGCTGTCGCCCAAGCAGAATCGCGAGATCCCGCCGCTGCGCTACGACGTGGCCGCGCAGCTGGTGCAGGATTTTCCGGATCTCGAATTCATCTTGAATGGCGGGATCAAGACCCTGGACACCTGCCGCGAGCAGCTGGAAGTCTTCGACGGGGTGATGCTGGGTCGCGAGGCCTATCAGAATCCCTACCTACTGGCGGAAGTGGACGCGACACTCTACGGCTGCGACCGCCCGCAACTGACCCGCCATGAGGTCATGCTGCAGCTGCGGCCCTATGTCGAGGCGCATCTGCAACAGGGTGGGCTCATCCATCACGTCACCCGCCATATCCTGGGCCTGGCGCAGGGCTTTCCCGGCGCGCGGCGCTTCCGTCAACTGCTGTCCACCGATCTGCATCGCAGCCCTGAACCGCTGCGCCTGTATGACGAGGCCACTGAACTTCTCAGGGGCCACTGAGTCACGTCTCCACGATGTCCATTCGTTAACCGAAGGAAAGACCTGCCATGAGCAAGCTGGAACAACTCAAGCAATACACCACGGTCGTCGCCGATACCGGCGATCTGGACGCCATCGCCCGCCTCAAGCCCTACGACGCCACCACCAACCCCTCGCTGCTGCTCAAGGCCGCTGCCCTGCCCCGCTACGAAGAACACCTGCAGGCTGCCTTCAGCGGCGCCAAGGGTGACATCGGTCTGGCCTGCGATCGCTTCGCCGTGGCCGTCGGTGGCGAGATTCTCAAGCTGATCCCCGGTCGCATCTCCACCGAGGTGGACGCGCGCCTGTCGTTCGACACCGCCGCCACCCTGGATCGCGCCCATCGCCTGATCGAGCTGTACGAGAAGGCCGGCATCGGCAAGGACCGCGTGCTGATCAAGATCGCTTCCACCTGGGAAGGCATCCGCGCCGCCGAGCAACTGGAGAAGGAAGGCATCCAGACCAACCTGACCCTGCTGTTCTCCTTCGCCCAGGCCTCCGCCTGCGCCGAAGCGGGCGTATTCCTGATCTCGCCCTTCGTCGGTCGCATCTACGACTGGTACAAGAAGGCCGAAGGCCGTGACTACGAAGGCGCGGAAGACCCGGGCGTGAAGTCCGTGACCCGCATCTACCAGTACTACAAGGCCAATGGCTACGACACCGTGGTGATGGGTGCCAGCTTCCGCAACCTGAACCAGATCGAGCAGCTGGCCGGCTGTGATCGCCTGACCATCAGCCCCGAATTGCTGCAGCAGCTGTCGGAAGCCCAGGGCGACCTGCCGCGCGTGCTGAACGCCGACAGCACCGGTGGCGAGCCCAAGCAGCAGCTGAACGAGGCCGCCTTCCGCTGGGCGCACAACGAAGACGCCATGGCCACCGAAAAGCTGGCTGAAGGCATTCGCCAGTTCGCGCGGGATCAGGAAAAGCTGGAAGTGCTGCTGCCCGGCAAGCGCTAAAGGATCATTCGGTCAGTGCCTTTCGAGGGCACTGACCAGATCGCGAAAGGCATTGCGGTTGGATTCATTGAGGCCCATCAACACCCGATGGGCTTCAAGCACGCGACTGCGCACCTCGGCTTCGGACTGGTCCTGCGGTGGCAGGTCGGTCAGGCAATCCGGGCAAGGCAGTACGGTCTCGACGATGTTGAACACCTGATCGAAACCCATGGAATCCAGCAGGCGCAGGATGTCCGGGTTGTTGGTGGTCAGCATGGGCAGCAGCCCGATGCGCTGCCGCGACAGGATCGACAGCTTGGCCAGGAGGCCCAGGGTGGTGCTGTCGATACTCTGCGTCTCGGTCAGGTCGATGACGATGGAGGAGAAATTCAACGACGAGAAGATGTGTTCGATGGTCGCGTCCAGCGCCGAGCACAGGGTGAGACGCACCTCGCCGGTAAACTTCAGGACGAAGGTGCCATCCTGCTCGGCAAATTGGATTTTTCCGGTGCTCATGCCAGGTTCCTGCTCAACACCAGCAAAGCGATATCGTCGGGCATCTCGGTGACGGATGCCAGATCCAGGGCTTCGCTCAGGCCTGCCAGTGTACCGCCGGCGCGGCGGACGTAGTCGGGCAAGCTGTGTTCTTTCTCTTTCAAATTGTCTCCCGGCAGCAGGTCGAAGATGCCATCCGAAAAGAGGGTCAGGCTGAAACGCTCGGGCAGATCCATCTGGTGGTCATTGTAGGTCGCCTCCTGGAACAGGCCGACCGGCAGCCCCTTGCCGACCAGGAATCGCGTTTCTTCCGGGGTATGCAGGACCGGCAGCGGCAGATGGCCACCGATGCTGTACGCCAGGGTACCCGTGGTTTCGTCGATGACGCCACCCAGCATGGTCACGTGCTTGCCCAATTTGCAATCCAGTAGACCCCTGTTGATGTGGCCGAGCACATCCGAGGGCTTGAATTCGGGCAGGGTGCCGTTGCGCTTGGACTCGTAGAGCAGGCGCGTGGTCATGAACTTGAGCAGCACGGTCACGAAGGCCGAGGACGCGCCATGGCCGGAGACGTCGGCCAGGTAGAAGGCAACACGGTGTTCGTCGATGCGAAAGTAGTCGACGAAGTCGCCGGACAGATACAGCGACGGAATGATCTCGTGGGCGAAGTTCAGCCCTTCGGTTTCCCAGGGCGTCACTGGCAGCATGTTCATCTGCACGTGGCGTCCGGCGTTCTGATCTTCCTGCAGCAGGCTCAGGCTGGCCTGCAGCTCGCGATTGGTGTTTTCCAGCTTGACCCGGTAGCGATCGTTTTCCAGACGCAGACGAGCGCGATCCAAGGCACGGTTGACCGAGTGCTCGAGCACCATCAGGTCTTCCAGCGGCTTGATCAGGTAATCGGCGGCGCCCAGGCGCAGGGCTTCCACGACGTCGCTCATGACGCCGGCGCCGGACAGCACCAGCACGGGCGTATCGATGGACAACTCGCTGATTCGGCGCAGCAGCGTCAGCCCGTCGACCTGCGGCATGCGCAGGTCGCAGATGATGAGGTCGGGCTGTTCGCGCTCGAATATTTCCAGGCCTTGCTGACCATTGCTGGCCTGCAGGACGTTGAAGCCACTGTCTTCGAGATAGTCGGCGAGACTGAGGCGAACCACCTCGTCATCGTCAATGATCAAGAGCGTGGCAGGCGAATTAGACATAGAGGATCCAGGCATGCACCCGAACGGCAAACCGGCGGACACTATCCGACACGGGCCACGGTGATTACGACACGGCGGAGACACTACTCCCATCCACCGGGGCGTTCAAGCTTGCCAACCGGATGGAATTTCTTTACAGGGTGCCGTTATGGAGTTTATACCTCCAGCAACCCGTCATCCATCCTCCCAAGCAGTAGGATTGCCATGAGTACCATCGACCGTTCTTACAGTGAAAAGCGCGACTTCATTCGCATGCATGTCGACTCCAAGGCCGTATTGAAGGTTGGCGACGCCTCCTTCGAGGCGCGCTGCGTCGATCTGTCCAGCACCGGCTTCCAGATCGAGGCCGCCACCAGCCTGCAGATCGGCGACAAGGTGACCGTGCTCATCCCCTCCAGCCATGCCGAACTCCCCGGCCTGGAAGCCGATACCGAGGTCCTGCGCGTCCAGGCGACGGACGCTGGCAAGCAGCTGCTCGGCCTGTCCGTACTGGAAATGCGCTAGAGGCTCCGATCCCCAATAAAAAAGGCAGCCCGTAGGCTGCCTTTTTTATTGGACGGCGACTAGAAGTCGTCGACCACCTGGCCATCCTTGACCTTGAATTCGCGGGTCTGCAGGTAGGCATTGCGGATGAAAACATACTTGTCGCCGGTGATCAGGCGCTCGGCCTGCAGCAGACCGGCCCGGGTGTCGACGGTGCTGAGGGCGAAGGCGCCGTTGCGCACGGCGACATCGTCGACATAGGGATAGGCGCTGGTGTAGCTGTCCGGAATGCGGCCAAGGCCGTCACGCACGCTGCTGGGACCGAAGAATGGCAACACCAGGTAGGGACCGCTGTTGGCGCCCCACTTGCCCAGGGTCTGGCCGAAATCCTCGTCGTTGCGCTGCAGACCGGCCTTGGTCGCCACGTCGACCAGGCCGAGGCCACCCAGGGTGGTGTTCATCAGCAGGCGCGCGGTATCGACCCCGGCGTGCTCGACCTTGCCCTGCAGCAGATCGTTAGCCAGGTTGCGCACGTCACCCAGGTTGTTGAAGAAGTTGCTCACGCCGGTCTGCACGAAGCCGGGCGTGAAGCGCTGATAGCCCTGGGCGACCGGCTTGAGGGCATAGGTATCCAGGGTATCGTTGAACACGAAGATCTTACGGTTGAAGCCTTCCCAGGGATCGGGATTCTCGGCTTCGGCCGCCATCGCCTGACCGGCAAACGTCAGGGCCGTTGCAAGGAGCGCTCCCCAAACCCTGGAACCACGTCGCTCGACCGTCATCGCTTCTCTCCTCGTTGCACTCAGACGCCTGAAAGGCGCCGATTATAGTCATAGCTTTGCCAGTTTGGCTTAGGGCCCGGCGCTGTGACTCGATCTTTGACCCAAGGTTGCGGTCAAAGAATCCGAACACAGGAGAAACGCCTTATGACCACCTCTCATCTGCAGGAACAACTCGACCACCTCCGCCACCAGCTGGACCAGGATCCGCCCGCCTCGCCCGAGGACCGGGAAGAACTGGAACTGCTGATCCGGGACATCGAATTCCAGCTGGCCAACGAAGACGCCACCCATACCCGGGATGGCAGCCTGGTGGAAGGCGTCAATCTGGCGGTGGAGCGCTTCGAGGTCAGTCACCCGACCATGGCCGGCACGCTCCGCTCGATCATGAACAGCCTGAGCAGCATGGGCATCTGATCACTGCCGGACGTAACGTTCCGCGGCGGGCTGGATGGCGTCACTGCTCCGGTAGGGATTGATGTCCAGTCCGCCACGCCGCACATAGCGGGCGAACACGGTCAGCTTCGCCGGCTTGAGCAGCCGCCACAGATCCAGATAGATGCGCTCGACGCACTGCTCGTGGAAATCCGCATGCTGGCGGAAGGCGACCAGGTAGCGCAGCAGACTGGCCGGGTCCAGCGCCAACCCCTCTTCATAGTCGATCACCACCGTGCCCCAGTCCGGCTGGCCGGTGACCGGGCAGTTCGACTTGAGCAGGTGGCTGTAAAACCTCTGACTATCCCGCGCCTCACTCACGCTCAACAGTTCAACCTGCGGGTGGGCGTAGCGATCCAGGCTGATATCCAGATCGTCGACGCACTGGCCAGCGGGGCGTCGCACACCCCGTGCCGTCCAGTCATCCAGGGATACCAGACTGACACCGACGGTACCGCCGGCTGCGGCGCTCAGATCTTTGACCAGTACGGCTTCGAGCTCGGCCAGGCTGGCGAACATCGACTGGTTCAGGGAGTTGAGGTACAGCTTGAAGGACTTGGACTCGATGATGTTCGGCGAATCGGCCGGGATGGCGAATTCGCCAATGGCCACCACTGGCTTGCCGGACGGCAGCAGCCAGGACAGCTCGTAACAGGTCCAGGCGTCCACCCCGTGAAAAGGCAGGTCCTGCCCGTCCAGGCCCAGCTCCGCCCACTTGGGCGCGCGCGGGATCGGATACAGCAGCGTCGGCGCGTACTGGCTGACGTACTCGGTGCTTTTGCCCAAGGGCGATTGTTCTACGCTATGCATGAAGCTCTGACACTCAATGACGCATGCCGCGCCCGCTCACGAGCAGGCGGATGCTGACCAGATAAAGCACGACCACGGCGAACAGCATGAAGGCGATCGCCACCCCGATGCGGATGTCGGACACCCCGAGGATGCCGTAGCGGAAGGCGTTGACCATGTGCAGGATCGGATTGATCAAAGACACCTTCTGCCAGAAGGCCGGCAGCAGGTCGATGGAGTAGAAGACCCCGCCCAGGTAGGTCAGCGGCGTCAGCACGAAGGTCGGCACGATGGAGATGTCGTCGAAGTTGCGCGCGTAGACGGCGTTGATGAAGCCGCCCAGGGCGAAAATCGCAGCGGTGAGGATAATCACCAGCAGCATGATGCCCAGGTGATGCACCTGCATGTGGGTGAAGAACAGCGACAGCACGCTGACGATGGCGGCCACGGCCAGGCCGCGCAGGATGCCGCCCATGGCATAGCCGATGAGGATGACGTGCGGCGACACGGGCGAGACCAGCAGTTCTTCCACCGAGCGCTGGAACTTGCTGCTGAAGAAGCTGGAGACCACGTTGCTGTAGGCGTTGGTGATCACCGACATCATGATCAGGCCCGGCACGATGTACTGCATGTAGGTGAAGCCACCCATGCCACCGATGCGATTGCCGATCAGATTACCGAAGATCACGAAGTACAGGACCATGGTGATCGCCGGGGGCAGCAGCGTCTGCGCCCAGATGCGGGTGAAGCGGCGCACTTCGCGATGGACGATGGTCCGCAGCGCCACCATGTTGGCTTGGAATTCGGTACTCATCGGGCGACCTTGGCTAGATTCTTTTCCACCAGGGAGACGAACAGCTCCTCCAGGCGATTGGCTTTGTTTCTCAGGCTCTGCACCTGGATGCCGGCGGCGTCCAGCTGGCGGAACAGGGCGTTGACCCCACTGGCCTTGTCGATCTGCACCTCGAAGGAGTGATCGCCCAACAGCTTGGCCGGATAGCCGTCCAGCTGCGGCGCTGCCGTCAACGGCTGGACCACGTCGACGATGAAGGTCTCGACGTTGAGCTTCTGCAACAGCTTGCGCATGCTGGTGTGCTCGACCAGCTCGCCATGGTCGATGATGGCGATGTTGCGGCAGAGATGCTCGGCCTCTTCCAGGTAGTGGGTGGTGAGGATGATGCTGGTCCCCTGCTTGTTCAGCTCGGTGAGGAAGCTCCACATGGAGCGGCGCAGCTCGATATCGACCCCGGCGGTGGGTTCGTCGAGGATCAGCAGGCGCGGCTTGTGGATCAGGGCGCGGGCGATCATCAGACGGCGCTTCATGCCACCGGAGAGCATGCGCGACGGCGTATCGCGCTTGTCCCACAGCCCGAGCTGGGTCAGGTATTCCTCGGCGCGTTCACCGGCGATGCGCGCCGGGATGCCGTAGTAGCCCGCCTGGGTCACCACGATGTCGAAGGCTTTCTCGAACTGGTTGAAATTGAATTCCTGGGGCACCACGCCGAGGCAGCGCTTGAGGCCCGCCGGATCCTTGTCCAGGTCGTTGCCGAACACCGACACCTCACCGCCCGACTTGTTGACCAGGGTCGAGAGGATGCCGATGGTGGTCGACTTGCCCGCTCCGTTCGGACCGAGCAGCGCGAAGAAATCACCTTCGACCACATCGAGGTCGATGCCCTTGAGGGCGGTGAAGCCGTTGTTGTAGGTCTTGGTCAGACCGCGAATGGAGAGAGCTAGACTCATGTGCCTCCCGGCAAGAACTGATTCGCAAAGAAAAGTGCTACTTCCTATAACCCCGGCAGAGGGCAAAGGTTCGATCCTAGTCGAACCAGACAACGTCGGACAGTGCCCCTATACTGCGCAGCCGCTTTTTCAGGAGACACCCATGGCCACTTCCTATCTCGACCACCACGTTGCCCTCCTCGCCCAGTTGCGTGCGCTCCTGGCCGACGTCGGCACGGCCGAGCAGGTGCCGTCGGAAAATCACGCGCTGTTCCTCGACCGCTTCGACGAGCTGGTCGCCGGCCTGCCGCAGGCGCCCGAAGAATACGCCTATCTCGGCCAGGACCTGCTCAGCCAGATCTTCAGCCGCTATCCGCAGATCGCCCACCGGGTACCACGCGACCTGCTGTGGTTCTTTGGCGGCGATTGCCTGCACTTCATGCCGGACGAAGAGCTGGCGCTCTATCAGCGACTGGACGAGCGTCGTCACGAGGCGGAATCCCGCGGCGAGGTCTTCGACTGGGCGCAGGAACAGCGCCTGATGGCCCTGCCGGCTGACGCCGCGCGCCACTGAAACGCCGAAGGGCTATCGAACCGGTCGATAGCCCTTCGTACCCGCAAAACGCGCTATCTCTAGTAGTAGGCGTTTTCGCGGTTGGTATGGTCGGTCACGTCGCGCACGGCGGTGAGCTCGGGGATCCGTTCCAGCAGGGTGCGCTCGACGCCATCCTTGAGGGTCAGATCGACCTGGCCACAGCCCTGGCAGCCGCCGCCGAAACGCAGCACGGCCACGTTGTCGTCGACGATGTCCACCAGGCTGACCATGCCACCGTGGCTGGCGAGCCCCGGATTGATCTCGGTCTGCAGGTAGTAGTCGACGCGCTCGTTGAGCGGGCTGTCCTCGTTGACCATGGGCACCTTGGCATTGGGCGCCTTGATGGTCAGCTGGCCACCCATACGGTCGGTGGCGTAGTCCACCAGGGCGTCTTCGAGGAAGGGCTGGCTGATGGCATCGAGGTAGGCGGTAAAGCTCTTCAACCCTACGGGCTGATCATCGGGCTTCTCTTCGCCAGGCTTGCAATAGGCGATGCAGGTCTCGGCGTACTGGGTGCCGGGCTGGGTAATGAAGATGCGGATACCGATCCCGGGGGTGTTCTGCTTTTCCAACAGGTCGGCCAGGTAATCCTGAGCCGCGTCGGTAATCGTGATGGCGCTCATGGTCACTCCTCAACAGGTGTCCCAAGTTTACGCCACCCCACCCCGCGACGAAAGCCCTAGTGAAACAGTCGGATAATCGACTCAATCGAGCCGCTGCACGAAACTGGTCACCCGGTTGCGCCCGGCGTGCTTGGACTCGTAGAGCGCCTTGTCCGCCTGCTGGATCAACTGCTCGTGATTGCCCAGGGGCACCGACAGATCGGTGAGGCCGATACTGATGGTGAAGGCGATGGGTGTTCCCAGCACATCGAGACGCATGGCCTCCACTGCCTCGCGCAGGCGCTCGGCGAGCAGCCGCGCGCCTTCCACGCCGGTGTCGAGCAGCACCACGCCGAATTCCTCGCCACCGTAGCGCCCGGCGATGTCGGCATTGCGCACATGGGTCTTGATCACCCCGGCCAGCGCCTTGATCGCCTGATCGCCGACGGCGTGGCCGTGGGTATCGTTGATGCGCTTGAAGTGGTCGATGTCGAGCATCATCAGCGCCAGGCGGCCGCCATAGCGCTGGTGGCGGGCGAATTCCTCGGTGAGCCGCTCTTCCCAGTAACCGCGATTGGCCAGCCCGGTGAGGCGATCGGTGCGCGACAGCTCCTGCAGCTTGTCGTTGGAAAGCTCCAGTTGCCGCTTGTTGATGGCGACATCGGTGACGTCGTAGATCACCACGCAGATGTGGGCGATGGCCCCGGTGGAATCCCGTAGCGGCAGCAGGGTCACGTTCTGGTACATGAAGGCTTCCACGCCGGTGATCGGCTGGTAGCTCTTGAAGTGGACCAGGTAGGGTCGCTGTTCCCAGATGGAAAAGGCCCGGGTGCCCAGCAGCACCACGCTCTCGGCCTTGGCGCGAAACCAGGCTTCGTCGATCTCGGCGAAGACGGCGAACAGCGACTGCTGGCTGACCTCGCTGAGGATCCGCCCGGAATGGTTTTCCATGAAGCTGTTCCAGACCTCGATACGGTAGTCGAGATCCAGCACCACCACGCCGACATCGATGTTCTGCACGATGTCCAGCAACCAGTGGAGTTCGTTGATATCGATCTGTGCGGCCATGCTCAACTCATCAGGTAGCCGATCTTGCGGGTGATGCGCTTCACCGAATCCTCGGTGAACAGCAGCAGCAGATCGAAGTGGACGTTATGGCCTTCCAGGCTGTAGCTGAGTTCGACCGCCAAGGTCTTCTTCCAGCGAGTCTTGTTGACGACGATGAGTTCGTCGATGGACGCATGGTGACCGAGGATGGTCGGGTGGCCCTGGGAAAAGCGGATGTCGAACTGTTCGGCGATGCCGGCCAGGCAGGCGCCGATGATGATGCTCGACAGGTCCAGCAGCATCTCGATGTCGCCGGACTCCCCCGCCTCGCGCCAGCGCACCAGCTGGGCCATGTCGTCGAGTTCGGAATCATGGAAGATCAGCAGCGCCTCGCCGGCGATGCCCTCGCCGATGTAGCCCTGGCAGACCGCACTGAGGCGATCCTCACGCTGGGCGTCCACCAGCGTCATGTGCAGCTCGCTGACTTCCAGGATATTGACGTTGGGAATCGGCAGCTGGACGAAGACGTTCAGCGCCTTGGCCAGCAGCGCCCCCGCACGGCCCATGGAAACGTTGACCACCTCGCGGAAGGCATCGCGGAAACTGACCTCCAGCTCGGGGCGCGGGACGGGCTCCGCCGGCACCGCCGGATTGGGGCTGTAGAGGCCGTGGCGTGCGAGCACCGCGGCCAGTTCGGCGGGATCGGCGGGCTTGCGCAGGAAGTCCAGGGCGCCCAGTTCACGTACCCGGGCCACCGCCTGCTCCTGGACGTCGCCGGAGACGACGATCACCTTGACCGCCAGGCCTTCGTTGCGGATGGCCGCCAGGGTGCCATAGCCATCCAGGATCGGCATGGTCAGGTCCAGCAGCATCACCTGGCCCAGACCCTGGCGCAGCGCCGTGAGGGCTTCCTCGCCATGGGTGGCCTGGGTGATGGATACCGCCCAGCCTTCGGGCAGGGAGCGAACCAGCTGCTTGCGCGCCATGTTCGAGTCGTCGCATATCACCAGAGGAATCACGGCCACCTTCCATGACGCAGTTTTGACGCACAGTAAACGTCGGTCATCTGTCA
>Ga0157369_10006198_pt1 | contig 13875 bp, 24 predicted proteins | sample C25metaG_FD_113461 | JGI IMG/M metagenome (GOLD analysis project Ga0157369, IMG submission 113461) | Corn rhizosphere microbial communities from Kellogg Biological Station, Michigan, USA - C2-5 metaG | ecosystem: Host-associated > Plants > Roots > Rhizosphere > Soil | place: USA: Michigan...
AGCTCCGCCGGGCGATGGCGACGTTCAAATATACGGGCGGAGTCAGCCATTTCCGCGACAAGCTGATCGAGGGGATGGTGGCGCGCGGCTATGCGCGCGATTTCGCCGAACGCACGTTCAAGCAGATCGAGGGCTTCGGCAGCTACGGCTTTCCCGAAAGCCACGCCGCGAGCTTCGCCAAGATCGCCTATGCGTCGAGCTGGATGAAGTGCCACCATCCGGACGTGTTCTGCGCGGCGTTGCTCAACGCCCAGCCGATGGGCTTCTACGCGCCCGCGCAGATCGTCCGGGACGCAAGGGAGCATGGGGTCGAGGTGAGGCCGGTGTGCGTGAACGCAAGCCGTTGGGATTGTACGCTGGAAGCTCCTCCCCGGGACGGGAAGGAGCTAAGTCCCCTCCTCCCCCTTCGCCTCGGCATGCGGATGGTGAAGGGGCTGGCGAACCTCCACGCCGCGCAGATCGTCGCGGCGCGCGGCGAGGCGCCGTTCGCGTCGATCGAGGACGTGTGGCGGCGCTCCGGGGTGCCGCTGGCGGCGCTCGAGAAGCTGGCCGACGCCGACGCCTTCGCCGGCTTCGGGCTCGACCGGCGGCAGGCGATCTGGCGGGTGCGCGGCCTCGGCGAGGCGCCGCTGCCGCTGTTCGCCGCCGCCGACGCGCAGGCGCGCGAGCCGGAGGTGGCGCTCAAGGCCATGACCGAGGGGCGAGAGGTGGTGGAGGACTATCGCTCCGTCCAGCTGTCGCTCCGCGCCCACCCGGTCGCCTTCCTGAGGCCCGAGCTCGACCGGCGCGGCGTGACGCGCTGCGGCGACCTCGCCCGAACCCGCGACGGCAAGGCGGTCGAGGTGGCCGGCGTGGTGCTGATCAGGCAGCGGCCGGGCTCGGCCAAGGGCGTCCTCTTCCTCACCATCGAGGACGAGACGGGGATCGCCAACGCCATCCTCTGGCCGGACCGGTTCGAAGCGCAGCGGCGGATCGTCATGTCCTCAGCGATGCTCGGCATCAAAGGAGTCGTCCAGCGCGAGGGCGACGTCATCCACGTCGTCACCGCGCGGATGGAGGACCTGACGCCGCTGCTCCATTCCGTCGGCGCGATGGACTTCCCCCACCGTACCTCGCCGGCCGACGGGGCGAAGAATGCGGGTCCCGACCCGCGCGACGGCCTCGGCCGAAAGCCGCGCAACCTGTTCGAGCCGGTGTTCGAGGTCGGCCGCGGCGACGAGGCCCGCATCCCCCTCAAGAGCCGGAACTTCCACTGATTAATGCCTCACCCTCCTGCGGACGGGAGGCATAAGGGAAGGGCGCCGCCTGTCGGCAGCGCCCTCTTCTCGCCTCTCCCAATCCCCGATGGGGAGGAAATCAGAACTTCTGCTGGCGCTCGTAGAGAGACTTGTAATGCTGGATGCGGGTGACGCGCAGGCCGGCCATGCCGGAGCGGTCGACGGCACGCTGCCAGCCGGCGAATTCCTCGAGGGTGAGGCTGTAGCGGTCGCACGCCTCGTCGACGGTGAGGAGGCCGCCGTTGACGGCCGCCACCACCTCCGCCTTGCGGCGGACCACCCAGCGCGAGGTCGAGGGCGGCGGCAGCGTGTCGAGCGTGAGCGGCTCCCCAAGCGGGCCGATCACCTGCGCGGGCCGCACCTTCGTCTCAATCATCCGTGCCTCGAGCGTCATCGTCATAGGTGTCAGTCTCCCCGCCCAGCCTCTAGGCCCAGCCCGTTGAAGGAAGGCTGAAACCGGACGGTAAATTTCGCTTTCATCTCAGTTGACGGCCCGTTGCCGCGCCAGGGCGCGGTTGAACGCGCCGCGCTGCGCCGACCGCGCCTCGCGCCACAGCGGCCCGGCGAGGAGCAGCTCGACGAGCGGCTCGGCGATCGGCGAACGGGCGCCGACGCGCGCGGCGGCGCGCGCCGCGGCCGTCCCCGACTGCTCGCTCGCGAGCGCGGCGCGGAGCATGCCGAAGTCCGGGTGCGCGGCCGATCGGCTCGCGAACCGCGCCTCGGCGCGCCGGAGGAAGCTGAGGTCCATCCCCCCTTCGTAGCGGGGGAGGCTGAAAAGCCGGTTAAAGGCCCGTTTAGGCTAAGTTAGCGGAGGTTACTTCGGCGGCACCGCGCCGCCCGCGGGCCAGGCGCTGTCGCCGACGCGCTTCAGGTTCATCTCGAACACCTGGACCGGCGCGGCGTCGCCGGCGGCGCGGAAGCCGACCTCGCGCCAGGTGCCGTTCGCGATGGTCGCGCGATAGCGGATGACGGCGCCGGGCCCGGCGGGCGCCTCCCAGGAATAGCCGTCCGGCTCCACCTTCAGCGGGAAATCGCCGGCGAAGCCTTGGGCGTAGGAGCGCATCGTGAAGGACTGGGTCTGCGCGTTCCAGGAGACGATGGCGAAGGCGTTGAAACCGGTCGAGCCGTCGGCATTGTAGGAATGGCCTTCGATCACCTTCAGCGTGCCGCCGAGCATCGGCCCGACCCGCTCGGTGTGGGTGACGTCGTGGCGGCCGCCGGGCGTGATCGTCCAGGCGGTGCCGCGCCAGGTGCCGTCCATCATCGCGAGCCTGGCCATTGCGGTGCGTTGGGCGGTCATCATCGCCGCGGGGTCGGGCCGCTGGGCGGCGGCCGGGGCGGCCAGAAGCAGGAGCGTGAAGACGAGCTTGCGCATGATGGAAATTCCTCCTCTGCCACGCAGAGTACACTGCGCTGGAGGGGCCGTCAACGCACCCCGCGCGGCGGAGCCGGCCTAGCGCCCGTCGAGGATCGCCGCGATCGCCGCCTTCACCGCGTCGATCGGCGCCATGCCGTCGACCCGGCGGACGAGGCCCTTGGCTTCGTAGAAGGGAAGGATCGGCGCCGTCTTGGCGCGATATTCGGCCATGCGCGTGCGCACCGTCTCCTCATTGTCGTCGGGGCGGCGCTTGAACTCGGTGGAGCCGCAGACGTCGCAGACGCCGGCGACCTTCGGCAGCTTGTAGCGGTCGTGATAGCCGGTGCCGCAGACGGCGCAGGAGAAGCGGCCGGTGATCCGGTCGACCAGGGCCTCCTCGTCGACGGCGAGCTCGATCACGTAATCGAGAGCCATGCCTTTCTCGGCCAGCAGGCGGTCGAGCGCCTCGGCCTGCGCGGGTGTGCGGGGATAGCCGTCGAGGATGAAGCCGGCCCTGACGTCCGGCTGATCGAGCCGCTCGGAGAGGATGCCGGTGACGATCTCGTCGGAGACGAGCGCCCCGGAGGCCATCACCGCCTTCGCCTGAAGGCCGACCGGGGTTCCGGCGGCGACGGCGGCGCGGAGCATGTCGCCGGTCGAGAGCTGGACCATTCCGCGCTCCTCGACGAGCATCGCGGCCTGGGTGCCCTTCCCCGCCCCCGGCGGCCCGAGCAGGATGATGTTCATGCGGCTACGAATCCCCTCGCGGCCCGGCGGGCATCAGCGGCGCCCCGCGCCCTTCAGCTTCGCCTTCTTGATGAGGTCGCCATATTGATGGGCGATGAGGTGGCTCTGGATCTGGGTCACCGTGTCCATCGTCACGTTGACGACGATGAGCAGGCTGGTGCCGCCGAGGCGGAAGCTGAGGCCCATCTGCGCGATCGCATATTCGGGGACCAGGCAGATGATGGTCAGATAAGCGGCGCCGATCACGGTCACGCGGGTCAGCACGTAATCGAGATATTCCTCGGTCCGCTTGCCCGGGCGGATGCCGGGGATGAAACCGCCGTAGCGCTTCAGATTCTCCGCCGTCTCCTCCGGGTTGAAGACCACGGCCGTGTAGAAGAAGCAGAAGAAGATGATGCCGGCGGCGTAGAGGCCCATGTAGAGCGGCGCGCCGTGGCGGAGCGCCGTCGTCACCGCGATCAGGACGTCGTTCCACTTGCTCTCGCCCGCCACGCGCTGCCCCGCGAACTGGGCGATGGTGAGCGGCATAAGGAGGAGCGAGGAGGCGAAGATCGGCGGGATGACGCCGGCGGTGTTGACCTTCAGCGGCAAATGCGAGCGGTCCGCCTGCATCTGGCCGCGGGCGGTCTGGCGCTTGGGATATTGGATCAGCACCCGCCGCTGCGCCAGCTCCATGAAGCAGATGCCGAGGATGAGGCCGGCCGAGACGACGAGAACGCCGATGATGAGCAGGGGCGACAGCGTGCCGGTCCGCCCGCCCTCGAACATCTGCGCCAGCGTCGTCGGAAGCTGGGCGACGATTCCGGCCATGATGATGAGGCTGACGCCGTTGCCGATTCCGCGGCTGGTGATCTGCTCGCCCAGCCACATCAGGAACATGGTGCCGCCGATCAGCGTGACGACGGTGGTGATGCGGAAGAAATAGCCGGGATCGATCACCGGCGAGCCGGTCGAGGTGCGGCCCCAGCCTTCGAGGCCGACCGCGATGAAATAGCCCTGGATCGCGCACAGCAGCACGGTGCCGTAGCGGGTATACTGGTTGATCTTCTTGCGGCCGGTCTCGCCTTCCTTCTTGAGCGCGCCGAGGCTCGGCGACATCGAGGTGGCGAGCTGAACGACGATCGAGGCGGTGATGTAGGGCATGACGCCCAGCGCCACGATCGACATCCGCTCGAGGCTTCCGCCCGAGAAGGTGTTGAAGAAATCGAGGACGCTGCCCTTGGTCGTGTTGAACAGGGTCGAGAGCGCGCGCGGGTCGATCCCCGGCAGCGGCACGAACGAGAGCAGGCGGAAGACGACGAGAGCGCCGAGGGTGAACCAGAGCCTCTTCTTGAGGTCCGTCGCCTTGGCGAAGTTCGCCAGGCTCAGGTTGGAAGCGAGCTGTTCGGCTGCGGATGCCATGGGTGTCGTGTTCCTGGGAAAAACGTAAGGCGGCGGACGGCTCGCTGGCCCCCCGCCGCCTCATATAGGGATCGGTTGCGGCTTGTCAGCCTTCAACCGCCGCCAGCGGCGTTTAGGCCTTGCGCTTCTTGACGCTGTTCTTCTTCGCCGCCGCCTTTTCGGACGCGGGGACGACCTCGATCAGCTCGATCGAACCGCCCGCGGCCTCGACCGCCTCGCGCGCGCCCTTCGACGCGCCGGCGACGCGGAAGGCGAGCTTTGCGGAAAGGCTGCCCTTGCCGAGCAGGCGGACGCCATCCTTGCCGCCGCGGGCGAGGCCGGCGGCCTGCAGCGCGGCGTGGTCGAGCGTGCCCTTGGAGTCGAGCTTGCCGGCGTCGACCAGCTTCTGGATCGCGCCGATGTTCACCTCGGCATAATCCTTGGCGAACGGATTGTTGAAGCCGCGCTTCGGAAGCCGCATGTGGAGCGGCATCTGGCCGCCCTCGAAGCCGGCGATGCTAACGCCCGAGCGCGACTTGGCGCCCTTCTGGCCGCGCCCGGCGGTCTTGCCGAGGCCCGAGCCGATGCCGCGGCCGACGCGCACGCGGCTCTGCCGGGCGCCCTTGTTGTCACGAAGATCGTTGAGTTTCATGTCTTTGCACTCGCTTTCGCTTTTGTCGCGCGATAAATGGATTAATGTAGTCCCCTGAGAACCCACTTTATAAAGATCAGGGCAGCTATGATGTATAGAGGGATGCCAACAAACAACAGTAAGTACTTGGCTACGAACCGTGTCTGACTTGGTGTGCGAGCTCCACAATTCGGGCATTTACGAGCGGAGGAGCTGACGGGCTTGCTGCACTCCCTGCAAACGACAAGCGCCATCCCGTCATCTCCCTCCAGCCGGTTACATACCCTCGACGTTCACCATGTGCTGCACCTTGCGGATCATGCCGCGGACCTCGGGGGTGTCCGTCAGCTCGACCGTGCGGTGCATCTTGTTGAGGCCGAGCCCGATCAGCGTCTTGCGCTGGTCGGGCGTGCGGCGGATCGGCGAGCCCGTCTGGGTGATCTTGATCGTCGCCATCTGTCTTACTCCACGACCGCGGCGGCGTCCGCCTCGGCGGCCTGGGAGCCGCCGCGGCCGAGCAGGTCCGCGATCTTCTTGCCGCGGCGCTGCGCCACCGACTTGGGCGAGGTCTGCTCGCCAAGCGCGGCGAAGGTCGCCCGGATCATGTTGTAGGGATTGGACGTCCCGACCGACTTGGTCACCACGTCGGCGACGCCCAGGCTCTCGAACACGGCGCGCATCGGACCGCCGGCGATGATGCCGGTGCCCTGCGGGGCCGAGCGGACCGTCACGCGGCCGGCGCCGAAATGGCCGTTGCCGTCGTGATGCAGCGTGCGGCCTTCCTTCAGCGGAACGCGGACCATCGCCTTCTTGGCCGCCGCGGTCGCCTTGGAAATCGCCTCGGGCACCTCGCGGGCCTTGCCGTGGCCGAAGCCCGCACGGCCCTTGCCGTCGCCGACCACGACCAGAGCCGCGAAGCCGAAGCGCTTGCCGCCCTTCACCGTCTTGGAGACGCGGTTGATGTGGACGAGCTTCTCGATCAGCTCCTCGCCGCCCTCGTCGTCGCCGCCGCGGCCGCGGCCGCCACGCTCGTCACGGCGCCCACGGCCGCCGCGGTCGCCACCCCGCCCGCCGCCCGGGCCGCCACGGCCACGACCGCCGCGCGGACCGCGGCCCTCGCGCGCCGGAGCGGCGCCTTCGGTCGCAACGGCTTCCGCGCCCGGCTGGACCTCGGTGCCTTCGATGTTCACTTCGTCAGCCATTTAGAACTCCAATCCGCCTTCGCGCGCGGCGTCGGCGAGCGCCTTGACGCGGCCGTGGAACAGGAAACCGCCACGGTCGAAAACCACCTGGGTGACGCCGGCCGCCTTGGCGCGCTCGGCGAGCTGGCGCCCGACCTCCTGCGCGCCGGCGACGGTGGCGCCGGTCTTGCCCTTCAAATCCTTGTCGAGCGTCGACGCGGAGGCGACGGTGCGCCCCGCCTCGTCGTCGATGACCTGGGCGTAGATGTGCCGGCCCGAGCGGTGGATCGACAGCCGCGGACGGCTGCCGCCCCGCTTGCGGAGCGAGGTGCGGACGCGCTGGCGGCGCCGCTCGAAGAGAGTGAGCTTGGCCATGTTACTTCTTCTTCCCTTCCTTGCGGAAGATGAACTCGCCGCGATACTTGATGCCCTTGCCCTTGTACGGCTCGAGCTTGCGCCAGCGGCGGATCTCTGCGGCGAGCTGGCCGACCCGCTGCCGGTCGGTGCCCGAGATCACGACCGTGGTCGGATCGGGGGTGGCGACGGTCAGGCCTTCCGGCACCGCGATGTTGACGTCGTGGCTGTAGCCGAGCTGAAGGCGCAGGTTCTTGCCCTGGGCCGCGGCGCGGTAGCCGACGCCGGTGATCTCGAGCGTCTTCGAGAAGCCCTCCGTCACGCCGGTGACGAGGTTCTGAACGAGCGTGCGGTGCATGCCCCAGAAGGAGCGCGCGCGCTTCGTCTCGTTCGCCGGCTTCACGACGATCCGGCCGTCCTCGATGCCGTAGCTGATGTCGTCCATCATCGGCATGGTGAGGGTGCCCTTGGGACCCTTGACCGAGAGGACCTGGCCCTCGGCGGTGGCGCTGACGCCGGACGGCAGGGCGACCGGCACTTTTCCAATGCGGCTCATCTTAGAACACCTCCGCCAGCACCTCGCCGCCGACATTCTGCTCGCGCGCTTCGGCGTCGGACAGAACGCCCTTGGGCGTCGAGACGATGGTGATGCCGAGGCCGTTCCTGACCCGCGGCAGCTCCTGCGAGCCCGAATAGACCCGGCGGCCGGGCTTCGAGACTCGGGAGACGTGCTGGATCGCGGGGCGGCCCTCGAAATATTTCAGCTCGATGCGCAGGCCCTTATGGTTGCCCAGCGCCTCTTCCACGTAGCCGCGGATGTAGCCCTCGCGCTGGAGGACGTCGAGCACGCGCGCGCGCAGCTTCGACGCGGGGCTCACGACGGAGTCCTTGCGCGCCTGCTGGCCGTTGCGGATGCGGGTGAGCATATCACCCAGGGGATCGGTCAATGGCATAGCTAGTCCTTACCAGCTCGACTTGGTGAGGCCCGGGATCAGGCCCTTGTTGCCCAGCTCGCGGATCATGATCCGCGACAGGCCGAACTTGCGGTAGTTGGCCCGCGGACGGCCGGTGATGCCGCAGCGGTTGCGAACCCGGGTCGGGTTGCCGTTGCGCGGGATCTCGGCGAGCTTCAGCCGCGCGATCAGCCGCTCGGTGTCGTCGCGCGACTCGTCGTCGGCGATCGCCTTCAGCCGGGCGTACTTGCCGGCATATTTCTTGACGAGCTTCTTGCGCCGCTCGTTCTTGTTGATCGAACTCAGTTTCGCCATGGGACTTAAGCTCTCTTCTTTCTCATGCGCTCCTGCGAAAGCAGGAGCCCAGCTGGACCCCTGCTTTCGCAGGGGAACAATGGGGTTACGCGGCCTCTTTGGCCTGCTCTTCTTGCGGGAACGGGAAGTTGAAGAGGCGCAGCAGCTCGCGCGCTTCCTCATCCGTCTTCGCGGTGGTGGTGACGATGATGTCCATGCCGCGCACCTTCTCGATGCGGTCATAGTTGATCTCGGGGAACACGATCTGCTCCTTGAGGCCCATCGCGTAATTGCCCCGGCCGTCGAACGACTTCGGGTTCAGGCCCCGGAAGTCGCGGACGCGCGGGAGCGCGATGGTGACGAGCCGGTCGAGGAACTCGTACATGCGCTCGCGGCGAAGGGTGACCTTGACGCCGATCGGCATGCCCTCGCGCAGCTTGAACTGCGCGATCGACTTCTTCGCCTTGGTGATCACCGGCTTCTGGCCCGCGATCAGCTCCATCTCCGAAGCGGCCGTCTCGACCTTCTTCTTGTCCTGGGTCGCCTCGCCGACGCCCATGTTGATGACGATCTTCTCGAGCCTCGGAACCTCCATGCGGTTCTTGTAGCCGAACTTCTCGATCATCGCGGGCGCGATGCGCTCGTCATAGTCGCGCTTGAGGCGCGCCGTGTATTTGGACTCAGCCATTGATCAGCTCCCCGGAGCGGGCCGCGACCCGGACCTTCTTGCCGTCGCGGATTTCGAAGCGGACGCGCGTCGGCTTGCCCGTCTTCGGATCCTCGATCGCGACCTTGGAGACGTGCATCGGCGCTTCGCTGCGCTCGATGCCGCCCTGCGGATTGGACTGGCTCGCCTTGCGATGGCGCGCCGCGACGTTGACGCCGGAGACGATCACCTTGCCCTCCTTGGGCATGGCCTTGGTCACTTCGCCGTGCTTCCCTTTGTCCTTGCCGGACAGGACCACGACCCGGTCGCCCTTCTTGATCTTCTGCGCCATGGTTACAGCACCTCCGGCGCGAGGCTGATGATCTTCATATGCTTCTTCGCGCGCAGCTCGCGCACGACCGGCCCGAAGATGCGGGTGCCGATCGGCTCGGCATTGTTGTTGACGAGGACGGCGGCGTTCGAATCGAACCGGATGGTCGATCCGTCGGCGCGGTGGATGTCCTTGGCGGTGCGGACGATGACGGCCTTGTGGACGTCGCCCTTCTTGACGCGGCCGCGGGGCGCCGCTTCCTTCACCGACACGACGATGATGTCGCCGACGCCGGCGAAGCGCCGCTTCGAGCCGCCCAGCACCTTGATGCACTGGACGCGCTTCGCGCCGCTGTTGTCGGCGACCTCGAGATTGGACTGCATCTGGATCATCGATCCAATTCCTTCTTCACTTCAACCGGGACCGGCCCGGCGATCAGCTTCATTCTTGTGCTCCTGCGAAGGCAGGAGCCCAGTTTTGGGTCCCTGCTTTCGCAGGGACACAATCCGTTACGCCGTGTCGGCCCGCTCCGGCGTCGCGTGGGTGTCCACCCGGTCGACGACCTTCCAGGTCTTCAGCTTCGAGATCGGCGCGGTCTCCTCGATGCGCACGGTCTCGCCCTGCTTGAACTCGTTCGCCTCGTCATGGGCGTGGTACTTCTTCGACCGCTTGATGATCTTGCCGTAGAGCGGGTGCTTCACCCGCCGCTCGACCAGGACCACCACGGTCTTGTCCGTCTTGTCCGACACGATACGGCCGGTGAGAACGCGCTTCGGCATCTCGTAAACTCCTTACGCCTTGGCCGCGGCGGAACGGGCCCGCTCGGTCTGCAGCGTCTTGATCTGGGCGATGGTGCGGCGCACCTCGCGAACGCGGGACGGCTTCTCCAGCTGGTTCGTCGCCGCCTGGAAGCGGAGGTTGAACTGCTCGCGCTTCAGCTCCTGGAGCCGGTCGGCGAGCTGGCTGTCCGTGTCCTTCGAAATATCCTGATACTTGGCCATGGCTTAGGCTTCCTCGAGCAGGCTCTCGCCCAGGCGGGCGATGACCTTGGTCTTGATCGGCAGCTTCTCGGCGGCGCGCTCGAAGGCCGTCTTCGCGATGTGGCCCGGAACGCCGTCGAGCTCGAAGAGCACGCGGCCCGGCTTCACGCGGGCGACCCAGAATTCCGGCGCGCCCTTGCCCGAGCCCATGCGGACCTCGGCGGGCTTGGACGAGACCGGCACGTCGGGGAAGATGCGGATCCACAAGCGCCCCTGGCGCTTGATGTGACGGGTGATCGCGCGGCGGGCCGCCTCGATCTGGCGGGCGGTGATCCGCTCCGGCTCCAGCGCCTTCAGGCCGAAGGCGCCGAAGTTGAGGGCGGTGCCGCCCTTGGCGTCGCCGTGGATTCGGCCCTTGAAGGCCTTGCGGAACTTGGTGCGCTTGGGTTGCAGCATCTTATCGGTCCTTAACGGCGGTCATCGCGGGCAGGACGGACGCCGGAGGTCTGGGCCTCCATCATCAGCCGGTCCTGCGACATCGGATCGTGGCCGAGGATCTCGCCCTTGAAGATCCACACCTTGACGCCGCAGACGCCGTAGGCGGTGTGGGCGGTCGCCTCGGCATAGTCGACGTTGGCGCGCAGCGTGTGCAGCGGCACCCGGCCCTCGCGATACCATTCGGTCCGCGCGATCTCGGCGCCGCCGAGACGGCCCGAGCAGGTGATGCGGATGCCTTCGGCGCCGAGGCGCAGGGCCGACTGCACCGCGCGCTTCATCGCGCGGCGGAAGGCGATGCGGCGCTCGAGCTGGTCGGCTACGCCCTGGGCGACGAGCTTGGAGTCGATCTCGGGCTTCCTGATCTCGACGATGTTCAGCGACACGTCGGACGAGGTCATCGCGCCGAGCTGCTTGCGAAGCTTCTCGATGTCGGCGCCCTTCTTGCCGATGATGACGCCCGGGCGGGCGGCATAGATCGACACGCGGCACAGCTTCGCCGGACGCTCGATCACCACCTTCGAGATCGCCGCCTGCGGCAGCGCCTTCATGATGAAGGTGCGGATCTTGAGGTCCTCGAGGAGGAGACGCGAATAGTCGCCGCCTTCCGCGAACCAGCGGCTGTCCCAGGTCCGGTTGATCTGCAGGCGCAGACCGATCGGGGAGGTTTTCTGACCCATGGCGTTACGCTTCCTGGCTGGCTTCGCGGACGACGATGCGCACGCGGCTGAACGGCTTGACGATGCGGCTGGAGCGGCCGCGGGCGCGCGGCGTGAACCGCTTCATCGTGATCGACTTGCCGACCGAAGCCTCGGCGACGACGAGCGCGTCGACGTCGAGATTGTGGTTGTTCTCGGCGTTCGCGATCGCGCTGGCGAGGACCTTGCGCACCTCGACAGCCATCGCCTTGGGCGAGAACTGGAGGATGTTCAGAGCGTCCTCGGCCTTCTTGCCGCGGATGAGCTGCGCGACGAGGTTCAGCTTCTGGGCCGAGCCGCGGATCTGGGTACCGACCGCGAGCGCCTCGTTGTCGGCGACCTTGCGGGGGGATGCCTGCTTCGACATGGCTTACCTCTTGCCCTTCTTGTCGGCGGCGTGGCCGGGGAAGTAGCGCGTGGGCGCGAACTCGCCGAGCTTCATGCCGACCATGTCCTCGTTGACGGACACGGGGATGAATTTCTTGCCGTTGTAGACGTTGAACGTGAGCCCAACGAACTGCGGCAGGATCGTCGACCGGCGCGACCAGGTCTTGATCGGCGAGCGGCTGTTCGCGTCCTGCGCGGCCTCGGCCTTCTTCAGAAGGCTGAGCTCGACGAACGGGCCTTTCCAGACGGAGCGGGCCATGGCTTACCTCTTCTTCTTCGCGTGGCGGGACCGGATGATCATCTTGTCCGTCGCCTTGTTGTTGCGGGTGCGGGCGCCCTTGGTCGGCTTGCCCCACGGAGTGACCGGGTGGCGGCCGCCCGAGGTGCGGCCTTCGCCGCCGCCGTGCGGGTGGTCGACCGGGTTCTTGGCGACGCCGCGGGTCAGCGGACGCCGGCCCATCCAGCGGCTGCGGCCCGCCTTGGCGAAGTTCTGGTTCTGGTTGTCGGGGTTCGACACCGCGCCGACCGTCGCCATGCAGTTCGCATGGACATAGCGCTGCTCGCCTGAATTGAGCCTGACGATGACCATGCCGCGATCGCGTCCGACGACCTGTACGTAGGTGCCGGCCGATCGGGCGATCTGGCCGCCCTTGCCCGGCTTCATCTCGACGTTGTGGACGATCGTGCCGACCGGGATCGAGCCCAGTTCCATCGCATTGCCCGGCTTCACGTCGGTCTTGCGGCCGGCGACGAGCACGTCGCCCGGGCCGACGCGCTGCGGCGCGAGGATGTAGGCGAGCTCGCCGTCCTCATACTTGACGAGCGCGATGAACGCGGTCCGGTTTGGATCGTATTCCAGGCGCTCGATCGTCGCGGGAACGTCCCACTTGCGGCGCTTGAAATCGATGTAGCGGTAGCGCTGCTTGTGGCCGCCGGCGATTCCGCGCGAGGTCACGTGGCCCTTGTTGTTGCGGCCGCCGGTCTTGCGCTTGCCTTCGGTCAGCGCCTTGACGGGCTTGCCTTTCCACAGCGCCGACTTGTCGACGAGGATCAGGCCGCGCTGCGACGAGGTCGTCGGGTTATAGGTCTTGAGTGCCATCTTTCCCTAGCCTCAAATGCCGGTGGTGACGTCGATGGACTGGCCCTCGGCCAGCGTCACGATCGCCTTCTTCATGTCCGAACGCTGGTAGGGCGTGCCCTTCCACCGCTTGGTCTTGCCCTTCTGGACGATCGTGTTGACGCCGGTGACGCTGACCCCGAACAGGGCCTCCACCGCCGCCTTGATCTGCGGTTTGGTGGCGTCCTTGGCGACCTTGAACACGACGGCGTTCTGCTCGGAGACGAGCGTCGCCTTCTCGGTGATGTGCGGCGCGAGGACGACGTCGTAATGACCGAGCTCGACCTGCGGCACCTGCTTCTTCGCTGCCTTAGCCATTGAAACGCGACTCCAGCTTCTCGACCGCGGCGCGGGTCAGGACCAGCGTCTCGTGGGCGAGGATGTCGTAGACATTGGCGCCGACCGCCGGGAGCAGGTCGATGTGCCCGAGATTGGCGGAGGCGCGGGCGAAGCCGACGGAGAGCGCGTCCCCGTCGATCACCAGCACCTTCTTGCCGAGGTTCAGGCCGGCAAGCTGCGTCCGCACCGCCTTGGTCTTGGCTTCGCCGGCGATGTCGAGATTCTCGACGACGACGAGGTTGCCGTCGCGCGCCTTGGACGAGAGCGCCATCTTGAGGCCGAGTGCGCGCACCTTCTTGTTCAGCGACGGGTTGAAGTCGCGGACGCGGGGGCCGTGCGCCTTGCCGCCGCCGATGAAGATCGGGGCGCGGCGGTCGCCGTGACGGGCGGTGCCGCCGCCCTTCTGGCGGCCGAACTTCTTGCCGGTGCGGGCGACGTCGCTGCGCTCGCGGGCGGCGCGGGCGGTGCCGCGGCGCTTCTCGAGCTGCCAGGTGACGACGCGGTGGAGGATGTCGGCGCGCGGCTCGACGCCGAACACCTCATCGCTCAGCTCGATGTCCTTGCCGGCCTTGCCGCCGTCGAGGCTCTGAACTTTGACCTTCATGGCTTAGCCTTCCTGGCCTTCGGTCGCTTCCGGAGCCGCGGCCGTTTCGGCCGGCGTCTCGGCGGGAGCGCTGTCGTTGTTCTGAACGGCGCGGATGCCGGCCG
>Ga0157369_10006199_pt1 | contig 13874 bp, 15 predicted proteins | sample C25metaG_FD_113461 | JGI IMG/M metagenome (GOLD analysis project Ga0157369, IMG submission 113461) | Corn rhizosphere microbial communities from Kellogg Biological Station, Michigan, USA - C2-5 metaG | ecosystem: Host-associated > Plants > Roots > Rhizosphere > Soil | place: USA: Michigan...
AAACCAAACAAATGATAGCTTTTGAAGCTACTGGTAATTGAATGATGCATATCGCCAAACTGCGAACGATGGCACTCGTCAAAGATAATGACAACATGATCATCAAAGACTTTATGACCCTGATTGCTCTTGATAAATTTATCAAGCTTTTGAATAGTTGTAATGATAATGTTGGCATTCGAGTCTTCGAGCTGTTTGGTTAGCTTGGCGGTGCTAGTATTGCTGTTGGCGGCACCTTTTTCGAACTTGTCGTACTCCTTCATTGTTTGGTAGTCGAGATCTTTCCGATCCACGACAAATAATACTTTATCGATATGCGGTAGTTTGCTAGCGAGCTGCGCCGTTTTAAAGCTAGTCAGAGTTTTGCCCGATCCAGTTGTGTGCCAGATATATCCACCAGCTTCGATCGAGCCTAGTTTTTTGTAATTTGTTGACACTTCGATACGGCTAAGAATTCGTTCGGTGGCGACGATTTGGTATGGTCGCATAACTAGCAGTAAACGGTCGCTCGTAAATACGCAGTACTTTGTCAAAACACTTAGGATGGCGTGTTTAGCAAAAAACGTTTGGCCAAAGTCCATCAGATCGGTAATTGGTCGGTTATTTGCATCTGCCCACCAGCTAGTAAATTCAAAGCTGTTGCTGGTTTTCCTTGTACGTTTGGCACGCGTATTGCCTGCTTCTTTTAGGTGCTGGAAACGTGTCGTGTTGCTGTAGTATTTGGTATACGTGCCATTGCTTATTACAAATAATTGGGTGTATTCGAACAGTCCGCTATCCGCCCAAAAGCTATCGCGCTGATAGCGGTTAATCTGATTGAAGGCTTCTTGTAGCGGCACGCCGCGACGTTTTAATTCAACATGTACCAATGGCAGGCCATTTACGAGGATTGTGACATCATAGCGATTAGATCGAGTACCTTCGACTTCATACTGATTGATAACCTGTAGATTGTTATTATGAATATTCGTCTTGTCGATTAGATAAATGTTTTTTACTTCGCCGTTATCACGTGTTAGTAGCTGTACGTGATCCTCTTGAATCTTGGCGGTCTTTTCTTCGATGCCTTCGTTTTTATTGGCAATTTTATTATCAAAGAAATGCTTCCATTCGTCGTCAGTAAATTCATAGTTATTGAGCTTTTCTAGTTGAACACGAAGATTAGTAACTAAATCAGCTTCTGTAGTGATTGGTAAATAGTCGTATGCCTGAGTTTGTAAAAGCTTAATAAAGGCACGTTCTAGATCGGCTTCACTTTGGTAACCAGTTGCGTGATGATATTGCGATATATAGTCAGATACTACTGTGCTATCTGTATTCTCTGCTATTAAATTGTACGTACTCATGCGCCTAACTCCTGAAATGTAAGTAGTTTTGTTCGGTAGTATTCATACTGTTCGCGACGAGCGGCAATCTCAGCAGAAATTCCTTCGGCAGGATCATTCATAAGCTTATCAAATGCGCCTAAAGCTTTTGCTATTCGTGCCTGGTCGACTTTATTGGGTAGTGGTATTTCAAAATTCTGAAGCATAGGAAGTGTTATATAGGGTACTGAACCCTTCTTCGAGTGTTTATGGATGTATTGCCTTAAGTATGCGTTCAGATAGAGCAATAAATAATTTACGTCAATTTCATCTGTGAATTCGGACAGAACATATGTTCGTTGATAGGCGTTAAACTTACCTTTGTAATAATTAATATGTCCGACTTGGCTTCCGTTCCCGGAAATTAATATAGCTTCTTCATCGAAGGCGTAAGTATTGATCTTGTATGGCATGGCGTCGCAAGTAAAAAAAGGATATAGACCATCTTGATCTTTTGCGTTTGCATTAAGCTTTCCTGTTGTAATTTTGTTACATACTTTATTCAGTTTCATCATACGACTTTTAGGGTCTGCTTTGAAAATCTGCCTTTGATAGTATTCGTATTGTATCCGTCTCGCATCCAGCTCCGCTGAAAGTTCCGCTTCTAATCGTGTGAACTTATCAAGAATATTTACAATCTCTTTTTGGATTTCAATTGGCGGAATTGGTATTTGATAAGTTTTAATTTCTAAATCGGATATTGATGGGTAGCTTGCACCTTTTTGCACTCGTTCTACAAAACTCATAAAATCAGCTGAACCTATTAAGTGAAACAGAAAATTTGTCATGATCATATTGGTATCTGGTCTTAACACGCAAAACCCTGTGCTGCATACTTGCCCATCGTATGTAGTATCTATAGATGTAAAACGCATTAATGTGGGCCGTGTTGTACCAAAAATCACATCTCCATTTCTTACAATTTGCTGCGCCCTGCTGGGTGCGGAAGTACTATCAATAGCTTGCGTCTCATTAATTGCATGACTAAATCTATCGACTGAAGTGAGGTCAATGTATTTGAAGCTTTGTGAGGCAACTTCCCTCCACTTAATATTTGTTTTTGGAAGTACCACTTCGCCTATTGGTCTAAAAGACACCCCGTTAGGACATAGATCTTGAATTAGCTCGTCGATCTTACTCACTCTTAGTGCCCTCGATCTCGGTTACGATCGCATCAATCTCTGTGCGCAATTCGTTCTCTTTTGCGACGATTCCTGCAATTTTTGTATTTAGCTCGGTAATATCAGTTGTGACAGATGTGTCGAGCTCATCGATATAGCTGCTAACAGCCAGATTATAGTCATTCACTGCGATTTCATCATTCGGCACTAATCGTCCAAAATGTTCAATATCTTCACGATTCGAAAACGCCTCTAGAATCTTGGCTTGATTTACTTGGCTAAGCTTGTTCTTGTTTCCGTTGCGCACAAATTCCGCCGATGCATTGATGAATAATGTTGAATTATCTTTCTTGCTCTTTTTCAGTACGACAATACATGTAGAAATACCTGTCCCAAAAAATAGATCTGGAGGCAATTGAATGACCGCATCGACAAAGTTGTTATCAATTAGGTACTTGCGAATCTTTTGTTCGGCCCCGCCGCGATATAGCACGCCAGGAAATTCAACGATTGCAGCGGTACCACTGGTCGAGAGCCATTTTAGAATGTGCATAGTAAACGCTAGATCAGCTTTGCTTTTCGGTGCTAATACGCCAGCCGGTGAAAAACGGGGGTCATTAATAAGGATTGGATCAGCATCACCTGCCCAGTTAATAGAATATGGCGGATTCGACACGATAGCATCAAATGGCTCGTCGTCCCAATGTGCGGGATCGATCAGTGTGTCACCGTGTGCGATATCGAACTTTTCATAATTGATATCATGCAGGAACATATTAATGCGGCAAAGGTTGTAGGTAGTTAGATTGATCTCTTGCCCGTAAAAGCCTTGGCGGACATTCTCTTTACCTAGTACTTTGGCGAATTTCAGCAGTAACGAGCCTGAACCGCAAGCTGGGTCGTAGACTTTATTTACTTCCGTTTTACCCACAACGGTAATACGCGCTAACAGCTCACTAACTTCTTGCGGAGTAAAGAATTCACCACCTGATTTACCGGCAGACGATGCGTACATGGTCATCAGAAATTCGTACGCGTCACCGAATGCATCAATAGTATTATCTTCGTATCGACCAACTTCCAGACCTTTAATTGCGCGTAATAGCTTACGTAGACGTTCGTTACGTTTTAATACTGTATGGCCGAGTTTGCCGCTATTTACGTCTAGATCGTCGAATAGGCCTTTGATGTCCTCTTCGCTATCTGCACCCTTTGCTGAACTTTCGATATTACGAAAGACGCCAGAAAGCACTTCGTTTAGTTTTTCGAGATTGTCGTCATCCTCGGACCATTTCAGGACGTTTTCGAATAGCTCGCTAGGAAGAATATAAAAGCCTTTTTCGTGTACGGTATCTGCACGACCAAACTCTGCCGCATCGTCGCTTAGTTTGGCATAGCTAAAATCTGCAGCACCTGTCTTGCGCTCTTCGGTATTGATGTAATTAGTAAGATTTTCCGAAATGAAACGGTAGAAAAGCATACCTAGGACATATTGTTTAAAATCCCAGCCATCTACTGACCCGCGCATCTCATTGGCGATCTTCCAAATAGTGCTATGTAGGTTGGCTCGTTCTTGTTCTTTTTTGGTGTCAGTAACGGTTGTCATAATACTTAGTAGTATACCTTAAAACGGATTGAATATACTATTCGCGAGTTTCACATGTCTATTCGTTTTAATGAAAGATGACCTGCGTATTTTCTTTGTCTTTTCTATATCACATGTGACGTTTAAATTTTCCAAAAAGTATGTTATTATCGCGTTATACTTTCGTACGCAGTACGAAAGTATAACGCACTAAAACGCTCTTATTTTCATTTTTTCATATCATATTGAATATATTAACTATTGTTCTTCTTTACGTAGCATATTGACATAATGACGCATTTTTGCTATATTGAAGATATCACCATGACCAGATAGGCCTAAGGTTTCGACCGACCGCCGATGCTGGTCTTTTTGTATTCTAGAGATTTGCGTAATTTAGCGAGTGGAACGATGTCTTTTGCGTAGGGTTTAAGTAGTTTTGAGTAGTGACTATTTGGTGTCATGACAGCTAATAGCTTTTCGTTCTTTTGCAAAAATTCTACAAGACATGCAAAGTCGCCATCGCCACTGATGATGATTGCCTTTGTATAATTACGGTATTGAATAGCGGCAGCATGCAGGACTAGTTCAGCATCGACGTTTCCTTTAACGGTTTCCTTGCCGTTTTCAAAGTAGCGTACTGTAGGTTTGAAGATAAGGATAAAGCCAGCTTCTTGTAGCGAGGTGTAAAGAGGCTGGTTATTGGCGACAAGGCCGATAAACATGTAGGCATGTGTGATGTTGTATTTGTTTTTGAGATATAGGCGGAATTTCTTGTAGTCAAGTTGCCATCCAAGCGAGCGAATGCCAAGGTTTAAATTTTGGCTATCGATAAAGGCGTAGTTGACATTCCCCGTTTTCATATGGCTATTATAGATCAAAACAATACGCTAAGCCAGGCATGTTTAGACAATACTGAGGTGTGATGATTGCGTGACTATCAAGTGGTCTACCAGTTGAATTCCAAGTATATCTCCAGCGTTACGGATACGCTCAGTGACGGTACTGTCAGCTTGACTCGCCTCTAGGCTGCCGCTAGGGTGATTATGCGCCACGATAATACTGGCTGCGCGATCAGTAATAGCTTCTGCGAAAACTTCGCGTGGATGGACGAGGCTGGACGTCAGTGTGCCGATAGTAATGATTCGCTTTGCGATTAGGCGATTTGCTCCGTCCAGCGTAAGACAGACAAAGTATTCTTGTTTTTTGTCACGAATATCTGTGAGTTGTGCGACGGCTTTTTCTGGTGAATCGATAATTGGTCGTTCGCTAACTTCAAATTGACGGCGCCATAACTCAAAGCCTGCGATGATTTGAGTTGCTTTGGCTGGGCCAAGGCTTTTGATAGTTAGCAAATCCTCGTAGGTAAGATCGCTCCCCTTTTCTTTGATGAGTTTTTGCACGTCACGTGCGATTTTCGTAACATCTGCCTGCGCATTACCGCTGCCGATAACCGCCATCAAGAGTTCGTAATCTGATAGCGCGGACGCGCCTTTGCGTGCGAGTTTCTCGCGTGGACGGTCGTCGCTTTGTCGGTCTGACATTTTCATGTTCGTAGTATACAGCACTCAAATGCGAGTTTTTAGACCAATGCTTAATTTAGTTCGTATTTTTTTAACACGTTACTGGCTTCTGCGCGTGAGCTTTTTTGACTGAAAAAATACCAATATAGTCGTCGGTACCATTTTTCTTGACTATCCACTAAACGTACGTTGGCGCGGAAATAAACATCAAACACTTCAAGATTGCTAGTTATGTCTTTTAGGTTGTTAATTATTTTTGGGGTGAGATTTTGTGCACGTGCGGCGGTGATTTGCCCTAATAAATAACCTATGAATTGCATCGTTTTGCCTATATGCTCACTATGTTTTTGCACATAGAGTGGTGATAATCGCGATAATGCATCGTTGAGCTCATACGCACTCACCTGCGCTTGCTGAAGCATAATGGCGTTATGTCCAGCTAGGAGTTCATTATTTTTAGGAACTTTCGGTACCAGTGTGGCAATACTCAGGCTGAGTTTTTGGAATTTAAAGATTACTTCGTCAATCTGCTGACGATCACGAATAAGTCGCTGTTGACGCGCTTCGATACGAGGCTTAATATACAACCCTACTAACGGACTGATGATAAGAGTCGTCACTAGCGCAACGACGATTGGCATCCAGACTTCATCTGGAATCTCTACCTCAAATAACTTCATAGCCACATTATAGCCCTTTGGATAATTCTATCCTAATGTGGTGGCGTGATTACTAGAAAATATCTTTCACACTTGATGCTGGAATGTAGTGCGTGCGAGCTTCCATGTCGTTGCGGACAACAAGGCATGGCGCGCCGGCGGCGATATCAAAGTTCCAAGCGTTCAGTACTTGATCGGCTGGCTGCGTGTCGAGCTCTGGGTAATCGTAGCCGGTAATGAACCCTTGCGGCAGAATGAATTCGTTATTCTCGCTGGGTGCAGAGCCGTCGGTCATAAAGTCACGTATATCAAATCCTGGCATGTCATCGTAGCGGGTGTAGTATCGTTCGCAGTCGACTGCTTTGCTTTCGTTTCGTAAATCATGTGGCAGTTCACTATCGGCGCTGGCGCAGATATTTTCTAATGCCCGACGCTGTGCATCTGCTGACAGCGCTAAGAAATCTGAGCTGGTGACATATGCTTGTGCTGTTTCGGCCTGATCGTGGAGCATTTGCACTGCCGTCATATCATCATCGTCACCGAAATCTGCACGTATTTTTAGATCTAGTATGTGGTACTGGTCCACTGGCACATAATAGCTACCCATCGGCGTATCGTTATCAGTCCCGTCTGTATAGAATTCGAATGCAGCTTGCCACTGCTCGTTAATGAATTTGAGGTCGCAGCCATGGAATGTTGCATAGTTTACGTTGAAGACTACTGTGCGGTCAGGAGCGGCATCGCTATACGCCAAGCCTAAAACGTGGCTTGGCTGGCCATTATATTCATAGCCGAATGCTTCAGTAAGTTCGATTGAACGTTTGGCTGAGAGTTCACATGTATATTTATCGGCTGGATCCTGATATAGCGCCATTGCTTCTTCGGCAGTGTGCATTTCACCTAGGAAATCTTCCCACTGTTCAGTCTCGCGCACGTCAATATATTCGTCATGTGACGAGTATTCGGCTTGTTCATCAAATAGAGGAAATTGCTCAGACATTTGCTTGATTTTCTAATAAAATGTGTCAAGTTGCAAGCATATGCTATTTACCTACGATGGTATCGATACGAATTGGGTGTTTGAACGTGACTGTATCCCCTGCTTTTTTGCCAATTAGTACTGATCCAATTGGCGATCGTCTGCTGATAGTGACTGTGCCGTTATTAGTATTGCCGACGTGTGGGGTCCAGTCACCTGCGATGAAATAGGTCGTTTGTTTATCGGTAGTGAGGTTGGTCGTTGTGACTGTACTGCCGATACCGACGGTACCTTTCTTTTGTTTCGGTAGGCTGATGGCGGCGTTTCGTAGGACGGTGCGAAGCTTGTCGAGCTCGGCTGCGAGAACTGACTGTCGGTCGCGCAGCGCATCGAACGGTGCGTTGTCGTGCCAGGTCTCGGATGATTGGTTAAATACTTCGTAAAATTCTGGTCCTAGTGCTTGGATTTCTGTTTCGAGTTCGGTGATACGTGCTCGTGCAAAAACCTTATCACTATCAAGGATATATAAATCTTGTGTCATGATGACTCCGTTTTGTTAGATAAATGTTACAAAACGTCATTGGCCCGGCTCGTCCGTGCGTGAACGTATAGAGGATCCCGCAGGATCGTAATGGGAATATTGTAGCGTATTAAATATAGTCTGAAAAGAGTTTAACTATGCTTGAACTTCAAAAAACGCTAAATAAAAAACTCCCAATTAGGGAGAAAAGTGATGCTTGGGTGAGGAACGTGTGTTCCTCACCCAAGGCACCTCAGATTGCTCGTGGGCCAACCTTTTGGCCAGATGCGGCGATGGCTGCATCAAGCTTGGCGCGCAAATCTTTGACATGATTCTGTGCATTGTTGATTGCGTTTTGCTTGTGAGCGTCAGTGAAGACGTAATTCGTCTGCGCCTGATGAGCCTCAGACAGTACGAGTTGAGCCTGGCGCAGATCATTGCCGAGGCAGTTGATGTAGTGGATCCAGACGGCGGCACGGACGGTTTCGGGGTATTCCTGAAGCCGTTCGATGACATCGGGCTGTTCTTCGATCTGATCCATCAAAGACAGGATGGCGCTGACGTCAGCAACGTGTCTGACATCGCCGCCAACCTTCTCGAGGACTTCTTTGATGTTCGTGTTGATGAGGAACTCGACGTTGCGCGGGCCTATCGGCTTACGCAACAGCATGGTGAGCAGCACGACAATGATGACAAGCAGCGCGACGACGATGATAAACATCAGTTCGGCAATGGGCATTGTAGCCCCTTTCTGAGGTGCGCATTCGCGCCCTCGTTTGACAGAGATGGCGGATTGCTAAAAATACTATACTAATATATAGCTATTTTGTCAACATAAGGCGCGTATGTAGTTATGTGGTTTTTACTAACACCTCAACCGTGTGGGTTGAGAATTTAGTAAAAAGGGTGTGCGGAAATATCTTCCGCACACCCATGATCGTCACCCTTTCGGATATAACGATTGTGACAGCGTACTACTTTTTGGCGAGCAGCTCGTTGTCGTAGATTGTGTAATCCACCCGGTAAGCCAGCAGTCGCTTGCCATCCAGCCGAAGCATAGTCGATTTGGGCACCGCGGTACCCTGGATCTCGACCTGGTCAGCGGCGAAGACAGCGATGGGCTTGCCATCTTGCGACCGGATCATGATGGTCTTGCCTTTGCCTTGCCAGAGATTCCGGTTGTATTCGATGAAGTTGTTCAGCCAGGGAACGCCTGGCTCAGCGTTTTTGATGTCGACCGTGGTGTCTGCGCCTGCGACGGCGGTAACGCCCCTTTCGGCCAACAGCATGGATGACCCCACGTGGTTGATATGCGAGTTGCCGATCGAAATCAGCAAGACGCTACCTGGTGAGCTGACAACGTTTCCATCGGAACTAACCGAGATCTCCTTGAATCGTTCATCCAGGTCAAACTGGAACGATTCGCCGACGACCTTGTCGATGGCATCGCCATTCTGGTCGTAAGTGGTCATGGTTGCCGGAATGCCCTTCCAATCTCTGGCGAGGTCCTCGAAGGACATTACGACAGCAGCACAGGAAGTTATTCCAAGCGCGACGGCGATTGCTATCACCATCAACCAAATCCGTTTCATACTTCTCCTTAGGTGGATTGAATGTTCATACACATATGTAATACGGGTACTAATTATATTATAGCACAATTAATGATATTTGTCTATGTTCACCTCTACATATTTAAGCTTTGCGGAGGATTTTGTCGAGCGCCTTCCCTTTTGCTAGCTCATCAATAAGTTTATCTAGGTAGCGGATTTCTTGCATGAGTGGGTTTTCGATCTCTTCGACACGGACGCCGCAGATGACACCAGTGATTAACTTACGTAAAGGATTCAGCCGGGATGCCTGACCAAAGAAAGTTTCGAAGTCGGTCTTTGCGATGATGTGTTTTTCTAAGGCATCTTGGCTGTAGCCGGTTAGCCAACGAATCACTTCATCAACCTCAGTTTTAGTACGCCCTTTTTTCATGGCTTTGGCGACGTAGAGCGGATAGACGCTCGAGAAGCTGGTGGTGTAGATTCGATGTTTTTCCATGTTGCTAGTATAGGCTAATCTATCGCATTACGTCACTATGGGGATTCTTACAATTTGGTATACAATATATATTGACTTTTATTACAATTAAGTGTATAATTGTGCGAGCTATTCACGTCGTATTCTAAAAACGAATGTTTGTAGTAGTTCGTTTATATTTTCTGGGGAAGGAGTACGAGTGATCGTACCTGTCGACTTGCAGTGCGCTGTTTTAATACCTGCGTGCAGCGAGCCTGATATTGGACAAACCATCGATTCTGTTGGTCGTCAGACGCACCGCCCTGCTGTGACTGTTGTTGTACTGAACAACTGTAATGACGGCGGACAAACGAAGTATCTGGCAACCGAAGCCGCCGCACGTCACGGCCTAAACCTGGTTGTGCTAGAGATGGCACATAACCAGCACATGAAGGCTGGGGCGCTTAACTATGGCTATGTCTGGTTGCGGAGTAACTGGCCTTTGGTGAAGTTTTTGGTCCAGATGGATGCCGACAGTGAGCTTGCGGATGATTTTGTTGAATGCACGATCCGTGCACTTGGCAAGCGCCGCAATCGTAATGTTGGTGCGCTTAGCTGCACCTTTACAGGTAAAGCGAATCTGGCTAAAAACAAATCACAGGCGATTGTTATGTGGTTTCAGCGGATTGAATACATCAAGTACCATGACAGCGGTGTCGCAAAAGACGTTTCGGTTGTTTCCGGAACGGGTTGCGTGCTGCGCGTACAGGCGCTCGAAGAAATTCGGCTGCGTCGTGGACATGTCTGGGCGATTGACTCATTGGTTGAAGATTTTGAACTGACACTGCAGCTGCGAACGAACGGGTGGACAACCCGCAAGTCAGAGCTGTTTCGTGTCTACACTGATCTGATGCCGACAGTTAAAACACTGATTAAACAGCGCGAGCGCTGGCAGCGTGGCACCAATGATGAACTGCGTAGGTACGGGTTTAACCGCTATACTGCGCTTGATATTTCGAAGCAGTGGATACACGGCATTGGCATGGTCCTGAATGTCGTCGCCTGGGCGTATGTCGGACTGCTTGCACTATTGGGGCAGTTTCAATTTTCGTTTGTAATGTTGGCGTTGATGGGACTTATTATGTTCCGTCAGGCGTACCATGTTCGGTCACTGGGTTGGCCGACAATGATCTTTGCCGCTACATTAATACCTGACACGCTGTATGGCACAGTTAGGAATTACTGGTGGTTAAAGGCGCTTGTACTTTCGTGCAGGCGTACAGAGAAAGCATGGACGTAAGGTCCATCGACGAAGGGATAACATGTACAATTCTGTAGGCACTTTCGCAACCGGCGCAGGCACGGCCACATTGGCTATGACTGGACCGAACGACGCCATGCCGTTAGTGACGGGTGGTGCATTTGTGCTTATTGCTGTGGGGGGAATGTTATTCCTGATCGGCAGTCGCCTTTCCAAAAAGAAAATCAACGCCGAAGTTAGCTAGTGCGCTTCAGGGCTAGACGGTGCGCCGTTTGGCTAAGCCTGTCTCATTCATTTGAGACAGGCTTTTTTCTTTGGCTAAAATTCAGTAATTAACCAAGGATTGACGCTGCAGTCGCTAAAGCGCATGTGGGTTGGGGTGATAAGAATGTGGCATTGGCCTGGTTTGTCTTTGAATGGTAGTGATTCTGGACGCTGACCAAAGTGAGCCTCGGCGTAGACTGATTCGAATGTTTCTTCATTTACTTTGCGAGCGGTCCCCTGCAATTGCAAAGTCTGACGTTTTTCGGCATTGGTGATGGTGACGGCAACACGTGAATCGCGATCTACATTTTGGCTTTTGTGTGAAGTTTCGCTCGTGCCAACCATCAAGTCGTTACCTTCGGTAACAGAAAACGCAACGGTTGCGCTCATTGGTGCCCCATTTTCGTCGAGTGTCGAAATGACGCCAATGACTTGGCCTTTGATAAATTCATTTAACTCTTCGCGGGTTGGGCGAAATCCTTCGGCAGTGTTGTTTTCATCGAATGTATTCATAGTTCTATTGTAGCGAAGAATAGCAAATATTTAACAATATGGCTGCTGCCCGCTGAGGGACGCGGCAACTTTGAAGTAAATATATAGTTGACGATAGAGAGACGTAATTGGTCCTTTAACCTCTATGGTCCTGTCATCAATAAGATGGATACTTGGAAGTCCAGACAGATGTGACGCAACTGTTGCTGATTGCCATCGGATTCTGAGGGTCACGTCTTGATGAGATTCAGAAGGCTTATGATGTTTGATCGACATAGACTTTTGGGAGGCTGTTTCGATCGCCTGGCGAGCAGTTGCAAGCGGTGTTAGTTCTGCCGCAAAACGATCAATAGCTTTTTTGACGACCACGGTTGTCACTTGGTCATCCCACTCCTTCATTTCGTTGCAGGCCATATCATCCCCACTTAAAAATACAACCGGTACTCCTAGTGAAGCGGCAGCGGCATGAAGTAGACCAATTTCTCCAACGGGTGTTTCATCTAACCATATATCTTCGACTTCGTGTCCCATGAAACTATGACTGAGCACACCATTCTTTCCAGCGCGGGCATGAAATCCAATACATACTACTGCATCGAAGGTTTTATCTAATCCCTCAAGCATACCTAGTGGCTTCGATTTGCCACGGATGAGCGCTGCGCCCTCGTCGAGTCGTTCAGGGAGAACGTTACGCATAGGTCCATGAGCGTCATTGACGAGTATTTGTGTTGCGCCACCTTTCGTGACTCCACGGATTGCGGCGTTTATATCTTCAGTCATGAAGAGCTTGCCGGTTTCGTAACCTAATCCGCCCGGCTGTGTATCATGGGCCTCTACTAGACCGCTCACGCCTTCCATATCTGCACTAATATATACTTTCATTTTGCCTCCTTTTATTTACGATATATGAATCAAGACAAAGTGTAAAAATACTGGAATTATTAATTATAAAACTACACCTTATATAAGCTGTTATAATAAAGTTATCTAAAATAATTAGACATCTATATGGACAGAGTATTACAAAACAGTCTTTTGCAGTTGGGGTGTACACAAAAACACGTCAAATTTTATCAAGCAGCCTTTGAACTAGGGCCAGCTCCGCTGTTGGAAATTGCCAAAAAAGCACGTTTACAGCGTTCGACAGCGTATTTGATTGCTTCAGAGTTAATTGAACTGGGACTGATGTCCGAAGATCATAAAACATACAAGAAGCAATTCATTGCGGCTGAACCTGATCTAGTATTGAGGAAATTGGAAGCACGACATCGCCAATTAGGACGCAATAATATAGCATTTAGAGAAAAACTACCGGAGCTGCGCGCAGAGCATCAGTCTACCCTAGTCCGACCTAAAGTACGTACATATAGTGGTAAAACGGGATTAGTGGCAGTCTGGAAAGATATTTTAAGTGAACAACAAGAGATTTTGCTATGGACAAATCAAGAAATTGAACGACAATTCTTTGGTGAAGAAACCCATGATCTTTTTATTGCTGAACGTATAAAAAAGCGGATTTCTACTCGAGTTCTGGCCGTTGACAGTCCACGATCTAGAGATTTGATTCTGACTGACGAACTTAATCTTCGGCAAACTAGAATTCTGCCGTCAAATGCATCATTTACGAGTGAAACATATATATACGGTAATAAAGTGGCCGTGCTCGATATCGGTAAAGATATTTTCGGCGTCATTACCGAAAGTCAGCAGATCGCTAATTCGCATCGAAATATCTTTGAATTTACTTGGACTGCTAGCGAAAAAAATAACAAAGAAAAGGACGAGTAAAGGAGCTTACTCGTCCGGGTGGTCCCCCTCGATCGTTGATGTCGAGGGGGTATGGTGGTGATGCTACTTGTTGTCAGGGGCAACCTCATGCTGCGGATCATCAGATACGTATGGCTCATGCCGCGGATGCCAGGTGAAATTTTCAAACGGCCACGGAGAAACAGATACAAGATCTTCTTCGTGGTATTTGATCTTTTCGAATATCCGGCTACTGACATAGGACAGTCCCCAATATAGAATGAGAGCTAGTCCTGCAATACAGATCGCTGGCATGACCGAATAGAACACACCGACTGGGTCGGTATTGTAGT
>Ga0157369_10006203_pt1 | contig 13871 bp, 11 predicted proteins | sample C25metaG_FD_113461 | JGI IMG/M metagenome (GOLD analysis project Ga0157369, IMG submission 113461) | Corn rhizosphere microbial communities from Kellogg Biological Station, Michigan, USA - C2-5 metaG | ecosystem: Host-associated > Plants > Roots > Rhizosphere > Soil | place: USA: Michigan...
GAAGAAACCGTTTTTGGCGGCCTCCTGCGCGCTGATGCTCGCGAGTGCGGCACACGCGCAGGCCCCGGCCTCGCCCGCGACCCCGCCGGCACAGACGGCAACGCCCGCGGCGTCGCAACCGACCAATTGCGCGCCGATGCCGCCGAAAGGCACCGGCACGAACACCAGGAACGACACCACCGTGGGCCAGTCCAACGAGCCGCTCGGCGACAAGCTCGCCAGATCCGACGGCACGCTGTGCCCGCCGTCCAACATCGACCCGGAAATTCGCGCGCCGACGCCGGAAGCCGGCAAAATGCCGGTGATTCCCCCGCCCGGCAGCCCCCGCGGCGACCCCAGCATGCGACCGAAATAAGGCTGGCGTGCCCGGAGCGTTTGCTTGACAGGGGCAAGGGCGATTTCCTATATCCCGCCCACCTGCGCCGCAGTCTATAATGGCCGCGGCGCAATGCCTTGGCGGGGTAGCTCAGCTGGTTAGAGCACGGGAATCATAATCCTGGGGTCGGGGGTTCGAGTCCCTCCCCCGCTACCAATTCCACGATTTTCCTACGCCATTCTACGATTTCGCAACGCCTTGTCTCAGCTTCCCGCCATTGCATTCGTCAAACGGCGACACTTTGGCGCGTAGTGCGCAGGGCGTATTTGTTGCTCTTCGCCGATTCTACCTGATTTTGATGTTCTCACCCGATCAGCGATCGCGCAGCTTGGGATCCAGGGCGTCGCGGAGCGCGTCGCCGAACAGACTGAAGCCGAAAACAGTGAGCGTGATCGCAAGACCCGGAAAGACGGCGATCCACGGCGCCGTCGAGGCGTATTCCTCAGCGCCTCCCTGCAACATCAGGCCCCATGCCGCCGTCGGCTCCTGCACGCCGAGCCCAAGATAGGACAGCGACGCCTCCGCCAGGATGGCCTGGCCGACGAATGCGGTCAGCATGATCAGGAACGGCGCCAGCACGTTCGGAACCATGTGACGAAGTATGATGCGCGTATGGCCGAAGCCGCAGGCGCGCGCGGCATCGATATAAGGCACCTCACGGATCGCAAGGGCGCTCGAACGCACAACCCGCGCACAACGCGGGATGAGCGGAATCGTGATCGCCACGATCACGTTGTAGACGCCGCTGCCGAAGATGGCGATGACGGCGAGCGCCATGATGATCAGCGGGAAGGCCATCACGACATCCATGACGCGCTGCAGGAGCAGGTCGAGGCGGCCGCCGAAATAGGCGCTTGCCACCCCAAGCACGAGACCGGCGCCCCCTCCAACGATCGCGCACGAGAATCCCACGATCAAGGCGGTGCGCGCGCCGAACACGATGCGGGAGAACAGGTCGCGGCCAAACTGATCCGTGCCCATGAGATGCGCCCGGCTCGGCGGCTCCGTCATGGCGGCGAAATCGTTCGACGTCGGATTGTAGGGGGCGATCCACTCGGCCGAGAGGCCTGACAGCGCCATTACCAGCACCAGCGCCAGGCCGACCGTACCGAGCGGCTGGCGGCGGCAGAAGTCGATGATGGCGGCGCGCCACGGGCGCGGGCTCTCCGCCCCGGTGTCGACGGCAGGAACGAAGGGTGGCGTGAGATCGACCATATTGCGAGCTCCCACTCTTTAGCCGTAGCGGATGCGCGGATCGAGCCACGCATAGAGCAGATCGACCGCAAGATTGGCGAACACGAAGACCGCGACCGTGAGCATGACGAGAGCCTGCGTCAGGGTATAGTCCTGGTTCTGGACGGCCAGCACGAACAGGCGCCCGACTCCATTGAGGTTGAACACCTGTTCGGTCACCACGAGCCCGCCGATCAGGAAGGCGAACTCGATGCCGATCAAGGTGACGACCGGCAGCAGCGCGTTCTTGAGCGCGTGCCGGTTGATGATGAGCCGTTCAACCAAACCCTTCGCGCGGGCGGTCCGGATATAATCCTCGCGCAGCACCTCGAGCATCGCCGAGCGCGTCATCCGCATGGTGACAGCGGAGTAGCGGTAGCCGACCGTGAGCGCGGGCAGGATCACCATCGACAGGTTGCGCAGCGGGTCCTGCCAGAACGGCACATAGTCGATCGGCGGCATCCACGCGGCGCCGAACAGCGCATGCGAGACGTCGAGAACGACCAGGATGGAGACGATCCCGAGCCAGAACGACGGGGTTGCGATTCCCGCGATGGCGACCGTGCGCGCCACATGGTCGATCCAGCTGTTCTGCTTCAACGCCGAGATGGTCCCGAGCGGGACTGCGATGGCGATGGCGACCACGGTCGCCATCACGGCGATCTCCAGCGAGATCGGCAGGCGCGCCGCGATCTCCTCGGCGACCGGCTTGCCCGACCACATCGAGATCCCGAAGTCGAGGCGAAAGAAGCCCCAGGCGAAGTCCAGGAACTGGAGCACCAGTGGACGATCGAGCCCGAGCTCGGCGTGACAGACCGCAAGGGCGCGCGGATCGACACTTGCGCCACCGGAGCCGAGACGGACCATGCAGATATCGCCCGGGATCAGACGCATCAGGACGAACACGAGCGCCGCCGCCCCGACCAGCGTCGGGACCACGAGCAGCACCCGGTTCACGATATATCGGTACATCCTGTGCATCCGATGCTGGTCGCGCCGGCGTGCCCGTCAGCGAATGCGAACGGGCCTACTGATCGAGCCATACATTGGCCAGGTCCTGATTCACGTAGTGGCTCGGGCCGACTTTCCATCCCTTCACATAGGAGCGCAGCGGCACGATCCGGTTCCAATAGGTTATCACCAGCTCGTGCGCTTGCGTATCGAGCACGTGCTTCTCGAACTCGCGCATCAGCGCGCGCTGCTTCGTGCCGTCGGTCTCGTGCAGCATCTTCTGGTACAGATCGATCTCCGGTTGATCGTCGTAGTTCCCGTAGTTCTCACTGAACACTGCGCGCGGCAAGTATTTCTGGACGTCGAGAAGCGGGTTCACCACGCTGTTGCAGCTGGCCTCGACGACGACGTCGAAGCTGCCGCTTCGCATCGCCTCGTACCACGGCCCGGTGGGCACCACGCGCTGGGTCACGTGCAGCCCGATCTTACTCCACTCGTCGATCAACCATGTGCCGACGAACTTGTATGGCTGGTCGATGTTGCGGTTCAGGAGCTCGAATGCGAGCCCCTCGGCTCCCGCCTCCTTCAGGAGGCGCTTCGCCTCGGCGCGCGATTTCTCGATGTCGGGCCAGTATCCGGCCAGCGTCTCGAGCTCGGCCTTGGTCGCGGCCAGCGGCGAGCCCGGGAACACGACGCCGCCGACCGTATTCACGTTGGCGATCTTGGCGAGCGCCGGCGCTCCGTGCCACTGGTCGACCGCCAGCGCCAGCGCCCGCCGGACCCGGACGTCGTCGAACGGCTTCTTCTTGTGATTGGGCGTGATCACATTGCCGCAGTTCCAGTCGCTGCTTTGCATGACGATCTTGTCGCCCAGCTCATGCTGGAGCTGATCGCGCGCAGAGGGCGGCAGGCCGCGGAACTCTCCGGCCGCGCGGTCGCCCCGGATGGCATCGACGCGGACCGCCTGCTTGGGCGCATAGATGGCGGTGAAGCCGTCGAGATAGGGCTGCCCAGCGTGATAGTAGTCGGGATTGCGCACCCCTTTGATCGACTGGCCGATCTCGTAGCCGGCCGGCTTGAACGGGCCGGAGCCCATGATGTTCTTCTCGTACCAGCGCGGGTCCTTGTCGAGGATGGCCTTCTGGTAGATCCAGGCGAAGGGATCGGCGAGCGCCGGCAGGAACGCGCCGGTGGCGAATTTCAGGCGGAACACCACGGTGGTCGGGTCGGGCGCCTCGACCTTGTCGACCATGATGTAATAGCTCTCGCGTGCGCTCGAGACGCCTTCCGGCGGGTGGATGATTGCCCGCCAGCTCGCCGCCACGTCGTCGGCGGTGAGCGGCGTGCCGTCGTGGAACTTCACACCCTCGCGGATCCTGAACGTATAGGTCTTGCCGTCATCGGTCGGCCTCGGCATCGCGGTGCACAGATCGCAGACGAAGTCGGTGGTCGATGACGGATCCTCGGGATTGACGCGGATCAGTACGCTGTAGAACGGTGCCGCCGAATGCACGGTCGCGAAGGTGGTCTCGCGGTGACCGTCGAAACTCGGCGGAGCGTCTGCCGGGATCATGAAAGTGAGTATCCCGCCGCGCTTCGGGGTGTCGGCAGCCGCCGGAGTGACCACGTTCGCAATGCAAAGAGCAGCGCTAAGACCGGCTGCCGCCAATCCTAATGTCCTGATCATTTGCTTCCTCCTTTTCCTTCCCCCTTCTTGTTCCTTCCTCCCTTTTGTTATTGGGATGGATCGGTAGCGCCATCCTCTGAATCGGCTATTTGGCGAAACGTGCACGGGTCCACCGTGGAAAGCGCCATAGCTTGACCGACTCTAACGTACCTCGCTGCAGGCCACCCAATGGCCGGGCCGCACCTCCCGCAGCTCCGGGCGGACCCGGCTGCAGCTTTCGACCGCGATCGGGCAGCGCGGATGGAACGCGCAGCCCGGCGGCGGATTGATCGGGCTCGGCACTTCCCCTTTTACGGGTCGGAACCTGCGGCCGGCCTCGACGCTCGGATCGGGCACGGGCACGGCGTCGAGAAGCGCCCGGGTGTAGGGATGAAGCGCGTTATCGAACAGCTCATTGCAATCCGCGAGCTCGACGATGCGGCCGAGATACATCACCGCGACGCGCTGGCAGAGATGCCGCACCAACGACAGATCGTGAGCAATGAACAGGTAGGTGAGGCGGAAGCGTTCGCGCAGATCCTCGAGCAGGTTGACGATCTGCGCCTGGATCGACACGTCGAGGGCGGATACGGCCTCATCGCAGATGATGAATTCGGGATTGAGCGCGAGCGCGCGCGCGATCCCGACGCGCTGGCGCTGGCCGCCCGACATCTCGTGCGGGTACCGATCGGCAAAATTCGGGCTGAGGCCGCAGATCGCGAGCAGTTCGCGCACCCGGGCCGCACGGCGCGCCGCATCGGGCTCGATAGCGTGGACCTTCATCGGCTCGGCGATGATGTCGCCGACCTTGATGCGCGGATTGAGCGAGCTGTATGGATCCTGGAAGATGATCTGGATACGACGCCGCAGTGCCCGGAGCTGCTTGCGCTTGAGCTTGGTGAGGTCGACGCCGTCATAGAGGATCTCGCCAGCGGTCGGCTGCTCGAGCAGCAGGATGCAGCGGCCGGTCGTTGTCTTGCCGCAACCACTCTCGCCCACCAGCCCCAGCGTCTCCCCCCGGCGAAGCGTGAAGTCGACGCCGTCGACCGCCCGTACCTCGCCGACCGCGCGGCGCGCGAGGATGCTCTCGCTGACGGGGAACAGCTTCTGCAGCCCCTTCACCTCGAGGAGCGCCGGAGCGTGGGTTGCGGGCGCCGTCATGCTACCGCTCCGGCGGCGACGACGATCTCCTCGCGGCGCAGGCAGGCCGCGAGGTGGCCGGCTGGCCCTGCCTGCTCGAGCGGCGGCCGCATCTGAGCGCAGGCGTCCACCGCGAAGCGGCAACGCGGACGGAACGCGCAGCCTTGGTCGAGCCGCATGAGGTCGGGGGGCTGGCCGTGCACCGGGTCGAGGCGCGCTTGGCGCGGGCGATCAAGCCGAGGCACCGACCGCAGCAATGCCATCGTATAAGGATGGCGCGGGTCGTGGTAGATCGCCGCTGCCGGGCCGCTCTCGACGATGCGGCCCGCATACATGACGTTGACCCGCTTGGCGTACCGCGCCACCACGCCGAGATTGTGCGTGATGATGATGAGCGCCACGTTGAGCCGGCGCGTCAGGCCGTTCATGAGCTCCAAGATCTGCGCCTGGATGGTCACGTCGAGCGCAGTCGTCGGCTCATCCGCGATGATGAGCTTGGGATCACAGGCGATCGCGATCGCGATCATGACGCGCTGGCGCATGCCACCCGAGAGCTGGTGCGGATACTGCTTGAGGCGGCGGGCCGGATCGGCGATGCCGACCAGGCCGAGAAGCTCGATCGCGCGCTGCTGCGCCGAAGCGGAATCGGCCCGGCGGTGCTGCTCAAGCGTCTCGGTGATCTGCCGGCCGATCGTGAGAACGGGATTCAGTGATGTCATCGGCTCCTGGAAGATCATGCCGATGTCGCCGCCCCGCACTTCGCGCATTTGCGCGTCCGAGAGCTGCATGAGGTCGCGGCCGGCGAACCGAATCTCGCCGCGCGTGATCCGCCCGGGCGGATCCGGGATCAGGCGCAAAATCGACAGCGCCCCGACGGACTTGCCCGACCCGCTCTCGCCGACGATCGCAACTGTCTCGCCCTGCTCGACGGTATAAGATATCCCATCGACAGCGCGCACGACTCCCGCGCCGGTCCGGAACTCGGTATGCAAATCCTTGATCTGCAAGAGCGGCGCCAAAACACCCTCCCGACGTTCCTCTAGAAGCGACTCTAGCAGCCGCCCCAAGGACTTGCCACATTGGTAGTGTCGCAGCCCTTTGCGTGCAATGCCGCAAGCAGGTTGAATGGACGTCCTTGCGCCCTGCCGCAGCGCTTTCGAGCGCCGAACTCCGAGCACTGAAGAGCACATTGAAGGTGTGCCCATTGTTCACTTGGAGGAGGGCCCTTCTGCACCAGTCGAAATGACGATCGGTATCTGGCGAATGTCGGCATTCATGACGTTGCCGTTGAGGGTAATGACCGCGAACATCGTGTAACGGCCGACCGGCAACCGGCTCTTGAAATCGAGTTGGAACGAGGAGCTTTCGCCAAGAGAGGCGGCGCCGGCGAGCAATACCCGCTTTTGATTGTCGATGACCACGAACCGGCATTCCGGGGGCATTCGTTTCAGCACATCCGGCGGGATGGATGAAAGCGGTACGCGCTTAAGGCGGTACCTGCGTTGAAACTTGTCGGTCATTTCGATGTCGCCCGACACTCGGACTCTATCACCCGTCGAATCCACGGCTGTGATGAATCCGCGACGCGGGATCGCGTAAGAGTCATAGGAGCCCACGCCCAGCGGGTAGCTCAAGTCCCGGAACGCAGAGAGCACGACGCTGTCATTCGACCAGCTCTTGAGCTGGTAGGGCCCGTTGGTCACCAGAAAATGGCCATTGGCCCTGTAGAACGCGGAGAGCGCCGCCCACCGCCGACGTGCCTCGTCAACACCAACGAGCGGGCGCAACGCTTCGGGCCGGTAGCCTTCACGCTCGAAACTCTCGGTCAGGGCCGCGAACCGTGCATTCAATTCTTGCGAGCGGACGAGGTCCAGCCATTCGACCCCGCGGCGAATGGCTTCTGTCTGCGAAAATGCCGTCCAGTTCCGGCCGACCGCTTCTTCCATCAGAACAAGGAGATGCCAGGGCAGCGTGCTCCAGGGCGGCGCCGGGACCGCCTCACGCTCTGCGCTCGCCGGTGCGCTGGTCGTATAGACCTCGATTGTGAACACCTCACGGAGGAAATCGACGTCGCCGACCCTGATGGATTTGGATGCGGTTTCGCTACCCACGACCCGTAGTCCGGCAAGCTGGCGACGTATCGGCGCGGTCGCGGTATCGATTGATTGATCGTAGTGCGTCTCGCGGCCATCGCTACGCACACCCCAGCCATATGCAAAGATGTAGGGGTAGAGCAGGTCGGTGGCTGTCATCCTCGTCCCGTCGTGGAACGCAGAGCCGAGCAGACGATAGACCAGTTTCGTCCTGGCAAATTTGCCGGGCCCGATCGCCTGGAGCCGCCCGCTGTCCTGATCGGGTAGTACCGCGTCCGCGGGGATCGCAATCATATTTTCCGCCACGGCCGATGGTTGCGCAGATGGCCTGCTGCGCTCGACGATCGGCTCGGCCAGGATCGACAGGCTGACGAAGGTGTAGACCACCATGAGCGCGGTGAGCGGGATCTGCGAGGCCAGCGCAAGTTTGCGTGCGGCAAATGTCTGCATCGCCTGTGCATGCGCGAGATAGACGGCCGCGATGTGTCCGAGAAGAACGGCCGCGACCGCCGTGTACCAGGCGAAGCGGGCGCCCACGATTGCAATGTTCGGGCGGTAACTCGCGGTCCCGAACAGGTTCCAGCCGTAGCCGAAGGGATCGGAGAGCAGCGGAACGATGTATTGCCCCTGGACGAGGAGGAATACGAGATAATGCGCAAGGTGATAGCCAAGCACGATCGGGATAAGCGTGAGGGCGAAGCTCTGGGCGATCTGCCCCGGTGAAAATTGCCACTCCGTCGCCGCGCTCATGATAGCGCTCACCATCCAGTAGGCTGACAGGAACAGGAGCCAGAACCCAACCAAGCCGATGCTTCGTAGTGCCATCGGGCCGAACTCGACGACATCAGTTAAACGCACGATGATCGCGGATTCCGCGGCCGACCATTCGGGAGTCGCAATCAGGCCATCGTAAAGAACGCTCGACAGGAGCAGCAGAACTAGTGCCATCATCGAAGGCGAAACCTGCTCGCGATGGGTCAAGCCCGTTCCAAATCGTCGCAGCAGAAATTGTGGTTTCGGCTGGGCGGTGCATATCTCTGTAGGCGCGACGCGGGCGAACGTGCCAAATACGACAGTGAAAAGCTCGCCGTGCCGCAGCCAGGTCTCGCTGCCGAACAGAAACATACCGGTCCAGGTCAGCACAGAATAACCAAGTGCGAAGGAAGCTATGTGTGATGGCACCGCAGGTGTCGGATAGACGAGCTCTGTCCAGGAAAAGGCCAGCAGCAAGAGCACGGCGGGCCAGACGCCGAGTGCGTGGGGATACGGTTTGTCGAGCGCAAGATTGCGGCCACAAATGTGTCTGTACGTCCTCTCCACTAGGTTGAAGACCGTCCGCCATGGATTGATGAGCGGCCAGACATTTCCGACGAACGCAGAAACATAGGCGAGGCCGACCCAGGCAATGACCCAGACGAGCGTGGGCGCGAGGTTGCGGTAAGGATTTTGATCGCCGAAAAAGCCCGCCACCAACATCGCAGCAAACAGGGCGAGAGCCGTTAGCCTGAGCGGGGTACCCAATGCCGTGAGGGCTCTTCCGAGCGGATAATCGAACAGATCGACGCGTGAATGGGCACGCGTCGGCGGCGTGCTGCGTACGAACAAGCCGACGACCACGAAGGAGAACACGACCGCGGCTGCGCCGCCGAAGAGATAAAGCGATAATGGCAGGGGGAGATCGTAACGCTGGCCGAAACCGTGCGCCCCGGCTGGTGTGACGCTCATGAGCACGGCCACAGCCGCGAACGGCCAGCATCGGGTCGTTATGGCGCGCCGCTGGCGAATCTTGTTATGGGTAGACCTCGATACGAACAAGTGGAGCTTCCCCGTGAGAGTGGGCGCCGGGCCCCCCATGGACTTCCACCGGAAACCGCCCGGTGGCGTGCGCGACAAATTCCATCAGACCGACGGTGTCGGGCTCGATCTGCTTTTCAATGTCATAACCGTGCAGATGCAGGATGATTGATCGATCCGTGCTCCATCGCAGCCTGACGACATCTCCTTGCTTGACCCTGATGACTGACATGCTCTCTGCCACCCGCCCACGTTCGATGTGGAGGTCGAATGCGACTTCCGCGGCGCCCGCTCCGATGATCGTCGCTCTGGTTGCCCATGCGAGCACCGCGCCAATGAGACATGCACGAGAAACTAGGTTGCAAAGCATCGTTGCAATTCCTCATCGCGGTGGGGTGGCCTGGATCTCCGAGATCCGATTGGCCATCCAGGCCTGGTCATAAGGCGACGCCAATAGAGCCGGGTCCGCGATAGCGGACCACATGAGTCGTCCGAATTTGTCGGAAAAGCCCGTGATCGGATTCCAGGCCGATGTCGGTCGCCCATCGATTCCGATGCGGAGCCAACCGTTCCACGGAAAGTCCTTGAGCTTGACCGTACGGAGGAAGATCGCGGCGTTGAGGCCCGTAAGGGAATCGAAAGCGATGTTCTCGATCCCGGCGGAGAATTCGGTATTGAAATATTCGCGCTTGAGCGTGTAGCCGACGACGACTTGACGGCAGTCGCTCACCAGAGCTGTCGCGAGCGCCCGCTCCAGATTGATACGATCGACCGGGTCATTTACATCGCCGGACTGGATCCGTTGCGAATCAGCTTCCACGCGCTCTTTTTTCCCGGCATCGATTGCGTCGTGCAGAATGAGATAGGCCTGATACCATCCGCTCCTTGCCGCGGGTGGGACCAGCCAGCCGTTGATTACGGTCGTTGCCGAGTCTGTGAGCTCCAGCAAGCTGGTTTCCCTGATTTCAACGTCCCACTCCGATTCCTGCGTCACTTGCTCCGTGCCGAGCAAGCGCTTCGCGGCAGCGTCGGCTGCCTTCAGCTTCAGAGCCTGGATTGCTGGCCAGGCCTCCGTGTCGGAGAGCAGGCGTCGCCTCGCCGCTTCGGCGAGATCGACATGGTACAAATAATCGCCGTGGAGTGGTGTGATCGGGTAGGGATGCAGAATCACATCCAGATTGTTCGAGCTGATCTTTCGGGCAACGGCACGCGCGACCGCGCAGGCGGTCGCATCCGCTTTTGCATATGACGATTGCGGGTTGATGCGAACCGTCACCAGCGAGCCGAGCGACTCCACGGCAGCGATCAGATCCGGCGCGGGGCCAGATAGGTCGAGCTCGTTTCCGAGATAGGCATGGATCTTGGACTGCCGCAGCAGGCTCTCCGCGGACTCGGGAGCAACGGTTCTGATCTCGATCTCGTGCGGATAATAGGATGGATAGACCGGCAATTCGTGACCGCCTCGCACTGCTCCGGTCACAGTCAGGGCCGACAACAGAAATCCAAGCGTCACGCAGCGTTTCATGATGCAGTTCCAGCAAAACCGTGGTTCGCATCGTGCGGGTGGGTGAAGACGCGCAGCTCATCCGCGCAAAGCTCTCATCACCCTCTCATCGGTGCGCGCTTCCTTTGGCAAACCGTGGAAAATGATCTCGCCTCGATCGATCACATAGAGCCGGTCGCCAATACGGGACGCAGCGGCAAGATGCGATTCCGCCATCAGGATGGACACACCCATGGCCTTGATCTTCATGACGGCTTCCGTGAACCGATTGACCACGACCGGCGCCAGCCCCTCGAATGCCTCGTCGAGCAGGAGAAGGGACGGCGACAACATCATCGCGCGTGCAATCGCGACCATCTTGCGCTGACCGCCGCTCAGATGCATGCCTTGGCGTTGCAGCAGATCATGAACTTCGGGAAAGACCGCGAAAGCCTGCGTTTGCGGGTCTGGACGTACAGCCCCGTCCCGCCGGCGCGATACTTCATCCCCGAGCCAGCGGCTGATCATCAAATTGTCGTCGACGGTTAGTTCCGGGAAGACGCCGCAATCCTCCGGGGAATAGCCGATTCCGCGTTTGGCGCGTTCATGCGGCGCAAGGTTGGTCAAGTCTTCATTGGCAAAGATGATCTGGCCTGCCTGCAGTGGCAGGAAGCCCATAACGCTCTCGATCGTCGTGGTCTTGCCCGCGCCGTTGCGACCGACCAGGCACACGACCTCTTGCGTGTCCACGCGCAGCGAAACGCCGTTAAGTATGTGAGCGGCGCCGCGGTAGGTGTGGATCGCCTTGACCTGCAGCACGATCATTCCTTTCGTGAAAATGCGTCCGGCCCGGAAGAGCCGAGCAGGATCATCGCAACGTCGTCATTATTTCTGATAGCGTCCGGCGTCCCTTGGGCGAGGATCGCCCCTTGGTGCATCACCACGATTCGGTCGGAATACTTGAAGACGACGTCCATATCGTGCTCGATGATCGCGGCGGTGATGCCTTCGCCACGCACGACCGAGGCGATGATGTCCATGATCTTGTCCTTCTCGCGAGTGCTCACCCCGCTGGTCGGCTCATCGAGAAACAAGAGCTTCGGCCGCAGCGCGTACGCGAGCGCAACATCCAGCAGTTTGCGTTCGCCTTGCGCGAGACCCCGCGCAGGCTCGTTGCGCTTGCTAGCGAGCCCGAACTGATCGAGGATCGTGTCGGCTTCGATAGCTACCTCGCGGTCGCGGCCGGCGAGCGCCGTCATGTTCCGGATCTTGCCATCGCGCGAAAAGATCGCCAGCGCCGCGTTGTCGAAGGCTGTCAGATCGTCGAACAGGTTAACCAACTGGAAGCTGCGCGCGATGCCGGCTTGCACGCGCTCGATCACGGATGAATGGGTCACGTCGCGACCCTTGAAGATGATTTTTCCGGAATCGGGATTGAGTTGGGCGCTGATGACGTTGCAGAGGGAAGTCTTCCCGGCTCCGTTGGGGCCGACCACGGAAATGAACTCGCCTTCTGCAATGGTCAGGTTGACATCGTCGACAGCACGCGTGTCGCCGAAATATTTCTTCAGGTTGACCGTCTCCAGGAGGGTCATTTCGTCGATCTCCCGAGCCTTGCAGCGAGCCGAGCGGTCGTTCCGACGATGCCGGCGGGCAGCGCCATGACCAGAATGACAAGCACGACGCCAAGCAGAAGCTGCCAATATTCGGTACTGGCGATCGCGTAGGTCTTCAGGTAGTTGAACGCTATCGCGCCGACGATCGGACCGGTGAAGGAGCGGAATCCGCCAAGCACGGTCATGAACACGATCTCGCCGGAGAATGGCCAATAGAGAATGTCGGGCGTGGTGAGACCGTTGAGCGGAACCCAAAGAATACCGGCAAGTCCCGTAAAGATCCCGGAAATCATGAAGGCGATCCAGCGATAACGCCGCACCGCGATCCCGACGAACCGCGCGCGCGTTTCGTTATCACGGATCGCCTGCAGCGCCATGCCGAACGGTGAATGCGCGATCACCCATACGACAATCGTGGAGACCGCAAACAGCGCGAGCACGTAGTAATAATAGGCATAGATGAAACGCTGGAACGAGCCCGCGCCCTTGAAATCGACCAGGCCGCCGAGCAACGTGAGATTGGCATAGGGTACACGAATGCCGTCGGTGCCGCCGGTCACCCAGAAGAACTTGAAGGCAAGGCTCCAGAGAACCTGCGACAACGCAAGCGTCAGGATGCCGAAGAAAATGCGCGTGTGCCGCACGCAGACGAATCCGAAAATCGCAGCAATGATCAGCGTGCCGAGCATCCCGCCGACGATGCACAGCTCCATGGAGTGCGCGCCGAGATCTCGCATGATGAAGGCCACCAGATAGGCACCGGCGCCGAAATAGGCGGAATGGCCGAATGACAAGAGGCCGGTGTAGCCGAGCAGCAGATTGAAACCGAGTGCGGCAATGGCCATGATCAGACCGTAGGTCAGCAGCACCGTCTGATAGGGATCGACGAGCTGCGGCAGGATCGCAAGGATCACGAGAACGATTGCAGCGCTGATGGCGATCCGCCAAATCGAGGTGCCGGTGGCTGCTGTCCTCTCCATCGTCATGCCCTTCCAAACAAACCGGTGGGACGGACGATCAGGACTGCGGCCGCAATCAGGTAGAGAACCGCGAGCTCAATCTCGGGGAAGAACTGAATGCCAGCGGTGCGCACGAAGCTGACGATCAACGCGCCGACGAGCGCTCCTTGCAGGCTCCCGAGCCCGCCGATCACGACGACCACGAAGGCCAGAATAAGCACCTCGATACCCAGGCCAAGAACGGCCGCCTGAGCCGGTACCACCACCGCGCCGCCGAGGCCGGCCATGAAACAGCCGATGGCGAAGGCCTGGACATAGACGCGACTGACGTTGATACCGAGCGCCGCAGCCATGCGTCGGTCCTGCGAGGTAGCGCGCAGAATGACCCCAAACTTGGTGCGGTAGATAAAAGCCCACAATCCAACAGCGGCAGCAAGCCCGACTGCGACGACGAACAGGTTGTAAGTGGGATACATCAGGCGACCGACGGGGATACTGCCCATCCGATCCATGATCTCGCCCGCCGATAGGGGCGTGCGGCCGAACAGGAGCTTCATGAC
>Ga0157369_10006206_pt1 | contig 13867 bp, 15 predicted proteins | sample C25metaG_FD_113461 | JGI IMG/M metagenome (GOLD analysis project Ga0157369, IMG submission 113461) | Corn rhizosphere microbial communities from Kellogg Biological Station, Michigan, USA - C2-5 metaG | ecosystem: Host-associated > Plants > Roots > Rhizosphere > Soil | place: USA: Michigan...
CATCAGCAGGTGAATCCACTCGTACTGACCGATGGCCAGACGCGACACCGGCAGGTCGAACCACCAGATGTTGCGGTTGCGGTTCAGTTCGGCGAAGTGGCAGTTGTTGGTGCCGAGCACGGCACCGCCCAGTTCCTTGTTGCGTCGGGCGATGGCCTGCGTTTTATCGAGTTTCATAACATTCCTGCGGGATCGGTTCCTGGCGCTTGGCGCCCATATGTTGCGCATTCTCGGGGCTACGCACACAAACATAAAGCCCAACCTGCACGCTGCGACGAAATGAGCCGCTGAAAATAAATGAAACTTGGCGCAAACCCGGCCAGTCAATCATTACGTACTGACTTTTCCCCCTAATTGCACCAAGGAGAAACACCATGAGTAGCACAGGCGATAAAGTAAAAGGCATGGCCAACGAAGCCATCGGCAACGTCAAGCAAGGCGTCGGTAAAGCCACCGATAACAGCAAGCTGCAAGCCGAAGGCAAGGTTCAAGAGAAAAAAGGCGAAGCCCAGCAAGCCGTCGGCAAAGCCAAGGACGCCGTTAAAAAAGGTGTCGACAAGGCGTAACTCAGCCTTGAACGAAAGACACGAGCGGCCATCCAAGGATGGCCGTTTTTGTGTCAAAAACCTGCAGCGACCCGACGAGGTTCGCCAAACAGGCTACCGTGATGTAAAAAACGGCCCCTGAGTCGCCACGACTTCAACCTGTATTGCGGCGAAAGGAGACGCGAATGATTTTTCCGGACATGAAAGGTCTGCCCCTGCACCGGGTGATGGTGCGCACGGTCACTGAATTCGTCGACGACGAAATGTCGACCTACGCCTCGGCACTGGCCTACCAGATGCTGTTCTCGCTGTTCCCGTTCATTCTGTTTCTGATCGCCCTGATCGGTTTTCTGCACCTGCCGGACTTCTTCTCCTGGCTGCGTCTGCAATCGGAACTGGTCCTGCCACCGCAGGCACTGGAGCAGGTCAATCCGGTGATCGACCAGTTGCAGCAGTCCAAGGGTGGCCTGCTTTCCGTCGGTATCGTCATCGCCCTGTACACCGCCTCCGCGGGCGTGCGTTTGATGATGAGCGCAATGAACGCTGCGTACGATGTGGTCGAAGGCCGACCGGTCTGGAAGCGTTTCCCGCTGTCGATTGTTTATACCGTCGGCATTGCCGGCATGCTGCTGGTGGCGGCCGCACTGATGGTGCTCGGGCCGCAGGTGATGGGCTGGATTGCCGCGCAGGTGGGGCTGGAAGACTTCATCGTCACCGTGTGGACGATTGCACGCTGGCCGGTGATCGTGATTCTGATGATGGTCGCCGTGGCACTGATCTACTACGTCATGCCCGACGTCAAACAGGAATTCCGTTTCATCACTCCCGGTTCGGTCCTGGCCGTGGTGGTGTGGATCATCGCCTCGTTGGGCTTCGCTTTTTACGTGAAAACCTTCGCCAACTACAACGCGATGTATGGCAGCATCGGGGCGATCATCGTGCTGTTGCTGTATTTCTACATTTCCGCCGCGGTGTTGTTGCTTGGCGCCGAGATGAATGCGGTGATCGAGCACATGTCCAGCGAGGGCAAGGACGCGGGTGAGAAAGTCCCCGGCGAACTCGATGAACATCCCAAACAACACGTCTCGGGCCTGGGCCGCGATCATTCGCTCAAGCCGGACACTGACGAAGTCTGATCATGATCCGTGAAATTCTGAAAATGGGCGACGAGCGTCTGCTGCGCATCGCCCCGCCAGTGCCAGCCGAAATGTTCGACAGCCCTGAGCTGTAGCAACTGATCGACGATATGTTCCAGACCATGGAAAGCGTCGGCGGCGTTGGCTTGGCTGCGCCGCAGATCGGTGTCGATCTGCAACTGGTGATCTTTGGTTTTGAACACAGCGAACGCTACCCGGACGCTGAAGCGGTGCCGCAGACGATCCTGATCAATCCGCTGATTACACCGTTGAGTCCGCTGACGGAAGAGGGCTTTGAAGGTTGTCTGTCGGTGCCGGGTTTGCGCGGTGCGGTCGATCGCTACCAGCAGATTCGCTATGAAGGATTTGATCCGAAGGGCGAGCCAATTGTGCGCGTTGCTTCAGGTTTTCACGCACGCGTTGTGCAGCACGAATGCGATCACCTGATCGGCCGCTTGTACCCGTCGCGCATTACTGACTTCAGCAAATTCGGTTTCACCGAAGTGATGTTCCCGGATCTCGATCCCACAGCAGACGACTGATCCGAGAACACCACAACCCCCCTGTAGGAGTGAGCCTGCTCGCGATAGCGGTCTGTCAGTGACATTTTCGGTGACTGACAGACCGCTATCGCGAGCAGGCTCACTCCTACAAGGATCCGCGTCAGATTGAAGGTTTGCGTTCCATCGCAATCATCGGCTTGCTCCGCGCATATCGGCTCAAGCGCTCCGCCATCGCCTGGGGCAGGGCCGGATCGAAGGTGAACCCGCGTCGCTCATAAAATTCACGCAAATCCGGATGACAGAACAGCCACACCGGCTCGCTCACCTCCTGCACTGCCGCCACGATCAACTGCGCGGCAATCCCCTGCTCACGACACCCCGGATCCACAAACAGCCCGGTCAACCAATGCCCGCCCGCCACCGGACGCAAGCACAACGCGGCAACAATCTCTCCGCGCCGCGCCACCCATAATTGTGCCTCGCGAACGGCTTTCATCGAGGATTGGTGGCTGCGGTAAAACTTGTTCATCAACGGCCATAACGACTCGTCGAGCAGGCTGTATTGGGTGTCGGGCATGGGATCGGACTGTCGGTGGGCAAAGCGGCGATTATAAAAGAACGCACGGCTCTGGATAGGTGTATACCTGACCTCACATCCCCTGTGAGTGGAGTACGCATCATGTCCAAAGGTATGGATTCAAAGAAAGCCGCGAAGAAGAAACCGGCCAAGACCGCGATTGAAAAACGCGCAGAGAAGAAAGCCAAGAAAGTCGACATCTTCGGTCACTGATCACGCCTTTGCGGAGCCCGGTTCTCGGGCTCCTGCCTTGACCTGAAAATAATCTGCAAGATTGCGCCGCGTCGTTGCACAGAAGGGGAAGAATCCCGTTTTGAGCAACGCCATGTCCCATTACTTCGACGCCGCCCATCGCCAGCAGATCGAAACCCTGCGCCAACGGTTCACCGCCCGTACCGAGTGGCCGACCTGGCTGTTACTGATCGGCGTCTATGGCGGCTGGTTCGCGATTGTCCTCAATAGTCATTGGCTCGGTCGTGGTTTGAGCACGTTGCTGCTGATCCCGCTGCTGGTGCTGTGGTTGTCGGTACAGCACGAACTGCTTCACGGGCATCCGACGCACTGGACCCTCGTCAACAAAATCCTTGGCTATGCGCCGTTCGCGGTGTGGTATCCGTACACGCTGTATCGCGACAGCCATTTGCTGCATCACCGCGATGAGCATCTGACCGTGCCCGGCGTCGATCCGGAAAGCCGTTACCTGACCCGCGCTGGCTGGCAGGGCCGTTCGTTATTTGAACGCAGCCTGCACTGGTTGAACAAAACCGTGCTCGGGCGTTTCGCAACGGGCGCCCCCCTGGCGTTGTTGGCACTCGCTGGCGAAGAACTGCAGCGGCTGAAGAATGGCGAACGCCAGGCGTGGCTGATGTGGCTGACCCACGGTGCGTTCACCCTGCTGATGCTGGGGTTCATCGCTCGATACAGCGTGCTGCCGGTATGGCATTACCTGTTGCTGATCAGCGTGCCGGCGCTGTCGATTGCGATGATCCGCTCCTACTATGAACACCGTCCCCATGCACAACCCGAGCAGCGCACGGTGTTGAACGAAGCCGGTTGGCCGTGGCGCTGGTTGTTTCTGAATCTGAATTTTCATCTGGTGCATCACGACTTGCCGAAGCTTGCGTGGTACGACTTGCCGACGGTTTACCGGATGCATCGCGAGCAATGGATTGCGCGCAGTGGCGGGTTTCTGGTGCAAGGGTATGGCGAGTTCTGGCGGCGTCATGTCTTGAAGCCAATCGACAGCCCCGAGCATCCCTTCCACTGACTCAAGACCACCACAAAACCCTGTAGGAGTGAGCCTGCTCGCGATAACGGTATATCAGTGACATTTTCAGTGCCTGACACACTGCTATCGCGAGCAGGCTCACTCCTACATTGAAACGTGCTGCCCGGGGAAAATGTGTATGACCCAACACCACACCGAACTCCTGATGTACGTCGCTCCCGAGCCGATCCGCGCGGCCAACGAGCGCTGGATTGCGCGCATTCTCGAGCAACTTGGTCACACTCGCCTGAGCGCTGAGGGCCTTTCATTGCACGAACTCTGGTTGTCATCGGATCTGCTGCTCACGCAAACCTGCGGCTACCCGTTGATGACTGCATTGCGCGGGCAGGTGCGCATTATCGGACGTCCTCGCTACGAACTCCCCGACGCCAGCGCCGGCAACCATTGCAGCCTGATCCACGGCCGTGCTGATGACTCACGCAAAACCCTGGCGGAATTCCGCGACAGTCGCGGGGTGATCAACAGTGAGGACTCCAACAGTGGCATGAACCTGTTCCGTCAGCGCCTCGCGCCGCTGCATCAGGACGGACAATTCTTCGCCTCGGTCGGCACCAGCGGCGGACATCGCGAGAGCCTGCGCTGGTTGCGCGAAAACCGCGCCGATCTGGCTGCCATCGACAGCGTCACCTACGCCTACCTGGCGCAGCATGCGCCGGAAGAAGTCCGTGCCTTGCAGGTGATTGCGCGCAGTGCCCTGAGCCCGACCCTGCCGTTCATTACGGTCGCCAGTGCCACGGACGAGCAGATCGAGCAGCTCCGACAGGTAATGAATGAAACCTTGCTCGAACTCCCTGATGTCGCACAGACCTTGGGATTGCCTGAGGTGCTTGCTGCCAGCGAAAGCGATTATCAGACCCTCCTCGACTATCAGCGTGAGGCTGAAGGACTTGGCTATGGCCGCTTGCGCTAAAGATCGCAGCCTTCGGCAGCTCCTACAGGGGATTGGTGTAGGAGCTGCCGAAGGCTGCGATCTTTCGATCTTTTATTTGTAAATGGAATATAAAAATTCGTTTTAAGTATTTTAAACGAATAAGGCGCCTTGCTACGATCGCGCCACCGGAACACCGGACATTCAGCGACCCCTAACCCAGGAGCCCCTATGTCCGGCGCCGATCTTTCCCATTGTCACACCGTGGACGATCTGTTCCGCGCCCACTATCGCTGGCTCTGTACATACCTGCGCGGTCATTTGCATGACAGCGCCAGCAGCGAAGACATTGCCGCAGAAACCTTTGCGCAATTACTCCAAGCTCCGGCACTGACGGCCATTCGTGAACCTCGCGCCTTGCTGACGACCATCGCCCAGCGCCTGCTTTATCAGCGCTGGCGGCGTGCAGATATGGAACGCGGCTATCGCCAGCAAATCGATATCGATTACGCCGCCTCGCCTGAAGAACTGGTCCAGCAATCGCAATCGCTCAATCGCCTCGAACTCAGCTTGCAGCGCCTCCCCGGCAAAGTTCGCACGACGTTTCTGCTCGCCCGCGTCGATGGCCTGACTTACCCGCAAATCGCCGCCGAACTGGGCATCTCCCAGCGGTCGGTGAGCGTCTACATGAGCCGTTCCCAAGCGCTGTGCGATCGCCACAGCGCCAACCCATTCCTGCAAGACAAGAGGTCCGCATGAGATCGATCAAAACCCTGCTCGGTACTTCGCTGTTGGCGTTGAGCCTGAGTGTCGGCGCTGTATCCGCAACGGAAAAAACCACGCCGATCCACTTCGGCGACATCACTTGGGAAAGCGGTAGCTTTATCACCGAAGTGCTGCGCCTGATCGTTGAAAAAGGCTACGGCTACCCGACCGACACCTTACCCGGCAGCACGGTCAGCCTGGAGGCTGCACTGGCGAAAAACGATATCCAGGTGATCGGCGAAGAATGGGCCGGGCGCAGTCCGGCGTGGGTCAAGGCCGCCGCCGAGGGCAAGGTTTTCGGCTTGGGCGACACGGTCAAAGGCGCCACCGAAGGCTGGTGGGTGCCGGAGTATGTGATCAAGGGTGACCCCGAGCGCGGGATCAAAGCGTTGGCGCCGGAGTTGAAATCGGTGGCCGATCTGCCGCGCTACAAAGACGTGTTCCGCGACCCGGAAGACCCGTCGCGGGGGCGCTTCCTCAACAGTCCGACCGGTTGGACCTCGGAAATCGTCAACAGCCAGAAGCTCAAGGCCTATGCCCTGAACGACAGCTTCGTGAATTTCCGTACCGGCTCTGGCGCGGCACTGGATGCCGAGGTGGCGTCGTCGATCAAACGCGGTAAACCGGTGCTGTTCTACTACTGGTCACCGACGCCGCTGCTTGGCCGCTTCAAACTGGTGAAACTGGAAGAACCGCCGTTCGATGCCGAGGCCTGGAAGACCTTGGCCGATGCCCATAATCCGAATCCCAAGGGCACCCGCTCGATGCCAGCGAGCCTGGCGATTGGTGTGTCGGCGCCGTTCAAGGTGCAGTATCCAGAGCTGGTGGCGTTCTTTGAAAAGGTCGATCTGCCGATTGATCTGTTGAACCAGACATTGGCCGGGATGAGTGAAAAACGTTTGCAGCCGAGAGTGGTGGCGCAGGCGTTTTTGCGTGATCAGCCGCAGGTCTGGAAGCCTTGGGTCCCTGCGGATGTGGCGACCAAGGTGACTGGAGGTCTGTAAGTCGTTTCTGTTGTTTTTGTAGTGCTTCTTATGGCGCCTTCGCGAGCAGGCTCGCTCCCACATTGGAATGCGTTTCACCTGTGGGAGCGAGCTTGCTCGCGAAAGCGTCCGCCCCGGCAACAATTCTCCCCGCGCTGAACCGTTTCTTGTGCAAAAAGTGCCAGATACTGGCCGACTAGTGGCCTTGCGCTGGTCTTGGCACTGGCTATGCTTCCCGTAACTAACTATGTCGACCGTCATGTCAAAACATGGCGGATGCACAGGTTGGTCCGAGAATTCATGCTGCCAGAGTGCGCAACCCGAGGCACCGACACTGAACCAACAAGGAGCGTCGCTTACATGGAAGTTCTTCAACGCGTTAGGGCTGGCCCGCGTGCGGGCTATCAAGAGAAGGATGTCTTGATTAGAGCGTCGCTGCATGGACGCTCCGATTGATCATCATTTATCACCTGACAACTTCCTCCCGTGGAGGAATGCGTGTGCCTGTTCTTTGGAACGTAGTGGTGGATCGTGAAAGAACTGAACTTTCATCAAATCAAAAGTCCGCGCGGAAGGTGATACAACCATGTTCAACCTACATCACAAGGCTGACCTGCAGCAGATCGAGCGCTTCAGCTGCGCTCTGACCGAGGCCAATGCCAAGCTGGCAGCGATCAGCCGGTCGATGGCCATGATCGAGTTCAGCCCCGAGGGCATCGTTCTGGATGCCAATGAAAACTTCTGCAAGACCATGGGCTACAGCGCTGATGAAGTGCGTGGCAAACATCATCGGGTGTTTTGCGAAGAGGCTTTCTATCGCAGCGAGGAGTACGCCAGATTGTGGCGTGACCTGGCGCGCGGTGAGCCGATCAGCGGCACTTTCCTGCGCTTGAACAAGGCCGGCAGGGAAGTCTGGCTCGAAGCCAGTTACATGCCGGTTTATGGTCCGGACAAGCAAGTCCAGAGCGTGATCAAAGTAGCTGCCGACATCACCGCTCGGGTGAATAAAGAACACGAAGAAGAAAGCATGCTGGCCGCGATCAGTCGCTCGATGGCGGTGATCGAGTTCACCCCGGAAGGCAATGTCATTACCGCCAACGACAACTTCCTCAAGACCATGCAGTACTCGCTGAACGAAATCGTCGGCCATCATCACAGCCTGTTCTGCCATCGCGCTGAAGCCGAGTCCTCGCAGTACAAGGCATTCTGGGCCTCGCTCAACCGCGGCGAATATCACTCCCATCGTTTCGAACGCAAGAACAAGTCGGGGCAGATGGTTTACCTCGAAGCGTCTTACAACCCGCTGTTCGATGCCAAAGGCCGCTTGTACAAAGTGGTCAAGTTCGCCAGCGACATCACCCATCAGATGACTACGTTGCAGAACGCTGCCGAATCGGCCCACAGCACCTCGGTACAAAACGACGCCTGCGCACAAAAAGGCTCACAGGTCGTGCAGCAAACCGTGCAGATCATTCAGGACATTTCCCGCGACCTCAACGAAGCTGCGGCGAGCATCGATGCGGTGAGCAAGCAGTCAGACATCATCGGCACCATCGTCCAGACCATTCGCGGGATTGCCGACCAGACCAACTTGCTGGCGCTCAACGCCGCCATCGAAGCGGCGCGGGCCGGGGAGCATGGGCGCGGGTTTGCGGTGGTTGCGGATGAAGTGCGTAGCCTCGCGGCGCGGACCAGTCAGGCGACGCTGGAAATTGTCGATGTGGTGCGCAAGAACCATGACCTGTCGCTGAGTGCGGTGTCGAGCATGCAATCAAGCCTGAGTCGGACCGGGCTTGGCGTGGAATTGGCGAATGAAGCGGGGGAGGTGATTCTGGAAATTCAGCAGGGATCGCGGCATGTGGTGGATGCAATCAGTCAGTTCAATGAAACCCTGCAACTGAACTGAAAACACAGCCAAACCTGTAGGAGTGAGCCTGCTCGCGATAGCGGTTAGTCAGTTACCGAAGATGTCACTGATATACCGCTATCGCGAGCAGGCTCACTCCTACAAGGGATTATCATTTGACCCGAGATCAGAGCGCAGCGAGAAACTTGTCCGCCTGCTTGTCGCTGTCCTTCACATCGTTGTCTTTCTCCGCCTGTGCCAATTTCATCTTGTCCTGCAAGCGCTCGGCGATTTCTTTGCCGATGGCCAGTTGTTTCTCCGGCGGCATGGCTTTGATGTCATCTTCGGTCAGCCCCATGGACTGCAGAATACTGTCGCGCAGACGCTGTTCCGGCGTCTTGCTCATATAGTCCTTGAATTCGTCAGTGGCGGATTTTGCCGAGGCCGTGGTGGCATCGGTGGCTTGCAGGTTGACGCGGGTCTTGGCGAACGCTTCGTCGACGTTGTCGCTGATGCGCGTGGCTTCGCTGACTTGCTGGGTGGCGATCTGCGTGGCCGAGTCCTGCACCTTGGCCGTGGCTTCGGCGGTTTGCGCCTGAGTCTGGTTTTGCAGGGTTTGCAGCATGGCGCCGTGCAGGCCACCTTGCAGACCGGCAGCGGCGGTGGACGTCGCATCGTCATTCAACGCTTTCGGCAGATGAATGATTTGTTGTTGTTTGGCACTGATCAACATGATGTGTGGACCTGTAGGTGATTGCAGACTCGCGTACCGGAGCAATTACCGTGCCTTCTGAATAAATCCTGTTATTTCAACAATTTGCTTGTCAGTCAGGTGTTCGTGGCGGTCATCCCTTGCCGATAAGCGGCAGGGGATGCCCGTTGCCACCCTCAGCGATGGGCAATGTTCTCCAGCGCCAGATTGCGTGTGCGCGGGCCGAACCAGCCGATGGTCAGCATCACGATCAGCATGCTGCTGACGATAAACGCCAGTACGCCCGGTGTGCCGAAGTTGTCGAGAAACAGGCCGATCAGCAAGCTGCTGAACACCGTCGACAAGCGACTGAACGAATAGCAGAAACCCACTGCCCGGGCGCGGATGTTGGTCGGGAACAGTTCGCTCTGGTACGAGTGATAACTGAAGCTCAGCCAGGCATTGCAGAAGGTGATCATCACTCCGCAGAAGACCAGCCCGAACGCGCTGGTCTGCAAGGCGAACAAAGTGCCGAAGGTCATCGCGCCGAGGGCCGAACCGACGATCTGCCACTTGTTCTCGAAGCGGTTGGCGAACTTGACGAACAGCAGCGGCCCGAGCGGGTAGGCGAGGGTGATGATGAACGCATACATCAAACTGTGGGTAACGCTGACACCCTGACCGGAGAGCAGCGCCGGCAACCAGTTGCCGAAACCGAAGAAACCGATGGCCTGGAAAATGTGGAAAACGATCAGCATCAATGCGCGACGGCGATACGGCGGCTGCCAGATATCGGCGAAGCGGCCCTTGCCTTCGACATCGACCGGAACGGCTTCGGGGGCGTCCAGCGGTTTACCGTGATCCTTTGCACAGCGGGCCTCGATGCTGTCGAGAATCCGGTTGGCCTCATCAAAGCGGCCATGCTGCGCGAGCCAGCGTGGCGATTCCGGCAGACGCTTGCGCAGCCACCAGATAAACAGTGCAAACACTGCGCTGGCCAACACCACCAAACGCCAGCCGGACACGCCGAACGGCGCTTGCGGCACCAGCCACCATGACATCAGCGCCACGGCCGGCACCGAGAGGAACTGTATGAAAAACGCGAAGGCAAAGGCCGAGCTGCGCATGCGTTTGGGCACCAGTTCCGAGAGGTAGGCGTCGATGGTCACCAGCTCGATGCCCAGGCCGATGCCGACCAGAAAACGCATGCAGATGATGCCCAGCGCTGAACTCTGAATCCCCATCAACACCGTCGCCAGCGTGTACCAGACCAAGGCGAAGGTGAAGATCGCGCGGCGGCCGAAGCGATCGGCCAACGGGCTGAGCAGGCTGGCGCCAAGGAACAGGCCGAGGAACGTCGCCGAAGCAAACGCCGCTTGATCGGAGAAACCGAACACGCCCTGATTACCAGTGGCAAAGATGCCATCGCGGATCAGCCCGGGGCTGATGTAGGCAGTCTGAAACAGATCGTAGAGTTCGAAGAAACCACCGATCGACAGCAGCGCCACCAAGCGCCAGATCGTCGCGACCGCCGGAAGGCGATCGATGCGGGCGGACACCTGGGCGGCGCGTATCGGGTCGATGCCGTCGCTGTGCGCGGCGGCGGGGGCGTGTGCAGTCATGGGCTGATCCATTTTTTATTGATGGAAAAGCTTAGCCTGCTATCGGAGTTGACGGATTGTGAATATCGGCGGTTTACACAGATAAACCGCTGAGTTCTTGCAATATCTACTTACCAATTAACGATTTATGCCGCAGCCGCCGAATCCGGTAGTGCCGAGGCTGGCAAACCGAAGATCCGGTCAAACAGCCAGTTGAAGGCAAACGTGTAGCACGGGATGAAAATGATCAACGCCAGATCTAGGAGAAACGCCTGCACCAGACTGATGTTCATCCACCACGCGATCAGCGGAATCAGGAACACGATCAGCGTCAGTTGAAAGCCGACCGCGTGGGCGATGCGTCGTTTCACCGTGCGGGTGCGCGATTGCTGGCGGCTTTCCCAGTGCTCGAACAACGAGGTGTAAATGAAGTTCCAGGTCACGGCGATGGTGGTGATGATCACCGCCAGCGGCCCGGTGCTGCCCGGTGAGGTGCCGGACAACAGCGCCAGACCGAGGGCGGAGAAAGTCATGCCGATCACTTCGTAGAGCGACACATAGACCAGTTTGCGTTTGACGCCTTGCATGGGGTTGCCTCTTTCTTGCCGTTTGGTGGCCAGTGGGACTGGCGAAGGCGGCGAAAGATAGCTTCAATAGGGCTGACAGAAAAAGTCAGCTACTTTCAGTTCTATTGATAGGTGTGCGAAGTGAATTTCAACAGCGACAGCATCGAGCTGTTTCTTGCCGTGATTGAGCGCGGCTCGTTTTCAGCGGCGGCTCGCGCATTGGGTCGAGTGCCTTCGGCCGTCAGCATGAGCATTGGCAACCTTGAAGCCGAACTCGGTTATCTGCTGTTCGACCGCAGCCATCGCGAACCACAGCCCACGGCGATGGCGCTGTCGCTGGTGCCGCATGCGCGGTTGATTGCCGAGCAGCTCAAGCAGTTGCAAGTGCATGCCGTGGAATTGTCGTTGGGGTTGGAGAGCAAGCTTTCGATCGGCGTGGTCGCGGACATCGACCGCCGTCGTTTGCTGGCGGCAATCAAGCTGATCGCCGAGCGTCATCCGCTGCTCGATATCGAGGTGCTGACCGCGCCGCAGGATGATGTGCTGGCGATGCTGCACAGCGGCCGGGTCAGCGTGTGCCTGGCGTTCGCCGGATTGAGCATGAACGTGCTGGAGCGTTTTCAGTTTGTCGGCAGCGAACGGATGATCGCTACGCTGGCGGCGGACAGCCCGTTGTTACGGGGGCAGCAGGACCTGTTTCTGGAAGATCTGGTGCATGTGCGGCAGATCATCGTCGCCAGCCGGGACTTGCCGATCAGTGAGACGCGGCCGTTGGTGGCGGAGTCGTATTGGCGCACCGACAGTCTTGAGACGGCGATGGAAATGGTTGAGGCAGGATTGGGCTGGGGCAATTTTCCGCTGTCGGTGGTGCAGTCGCGGATCGAGTCCGGGCGGCTGAAACGGCTGAATTTCCGCAACATCGAAAACGGTCTGGTGATGCCGGTGCACGCGGTGTGGCTCAAGAGCCAGCCATTACAGAAAGGCGCACAGGCCCTCGTCGGCCTGCTCAGCCACTGAGCCCAACACAAAACCCCTGTAGGAGTGAGCCTGCTCGCGATAGCGTTGTGTCAGGCGATGCATGTGTTGAATGACACACCGCTATCGCGAGCAGGCTCACTCCTACAAGGCTTGTGTTTCAACGCAGCATTTGTGAGCACCACATAAAACTGTAGGAGCTGCCGAAGGCTGCGATCTTTTGATCTTGTTTTTAAGAGCAAAATCAAAAGATCGCAGCCTTCGGCAGCTCCTACGGGGGGCGACAGCGTCAGGTACTTTCGCGGATCTTCAGTTCGAAGCCCATGTCTTCAACCGGGCGCGCCACGCTGTTACCGGCCATCAACGTCAGCATCTGCTCCGCCGCGCGGCGGCCAATCGCTTCACGCGGGGTGTTGATGCTGCTCAGGCGCGGCACCATGTGCTCGGACATCGGCAGGTCGTTGAAACCCAGAATCGCCACCTGCTCGGGAATCCTGATGCCGTGGCGCAGCGCTTCCAGCAACGCTCCCTGCGCCAGGTCGTCGTTACCAAAGAAGATTGCATCAACATCCGGATGCGCCGCGAGTAATTGCATAAACAGTTCCCCGCCCAAGCCCACCGATGAAGAACGCGGCGTCAGCACTTCCAGATCCGGGTCATAATGCCCGGCCTTCTGCAACGCTTTGCGAAAACCCTCACCGCGCAGCAACGTGCGCTGATCGAGCTGCGCGCCAATGTAAGCCAGACGCTTACGCCCACGGGAGAGCAAATGCTCGGCCGCCGTTTCACCGGCACTGAGCTGCGAGAAACCGACGCAATTCACTCCGGCGGCGCTGTCCAGCTCCATCATGTACACGCAGGGAATGTTGCTCGCCTCGATCATTCGCCGCGAACTTTCCGTGCGATCAAATCCGGTCAGCAAAAATCCACGCGGCTGATAGGCCATGTAGTTGCGCAGCAGATTTTCTTCTTCATCGCGCGAGTAGTGGAAGTTACCGATCAGTACTTCGAAGCCTTTGGGCGTCAGCACCCGATGAATGGCTTCCAGCGTATCGATGAACAGCAAGTTGGATAACGAAGGCACCAGAACCACCACCGAATGGCTCTGCGCCGAGGCCAACGCACGGGCAGCGGGGTTCACTACGTAGTTGAGTTCGAGGGCAGCTTTCTGCACTTTTTCCACCAGTTCCGTGGCTACGGTGCTGACCCCGCGCAAGGCGCGGGAGGCGGTAATCGGGCTGACACCGGCCAGGCGGGCAACTTCATTCAGGGTGGGACGGCCGGTGGTGCGAGTGTTTTTATCGTTTTTAGGGGTGGTCATCGACGGCTTGCCAAACAAAAATCAAGGCACTAAGGTAGCGCTGTCCTGATGCAGCTGTAAATGCGTAAGCGAGGTCCTGCCTGATCTTCGCTTTTTGGTGTTGGGAACAAACCTGCTGCAACCCAAAAAAACGACAAGAAGGCGTCGGCAACTTCTGCCTGTGCACTAGAGTCATAGCTAGCAAAGGTAGCGCTGTCTGCGC
>Ga0157369_10006207_pt1 | contig 13866 bp, 18 predicted proteins | sample C25metaG_FD_113461 | JGI IMG/M metagenome (GOLD analysis project Ga0157369, IMG submission 113461) | Corn rhizosphere microbial communities from Kellogg Biological Station, Michigan, USA - C2-5 metaG | ecosystem: Host-associated > Plants > Roots > Rhizosphere > Soil | place: USA: Michigan...
ATCTCCTCGACATGATCCTTCTCACCGCCGACCTCCTCGATCTCAAAGCGTCACCCGAGATCGGCGCGAAAGGCGTCGTGCTCGAAGCGAAGAAAGAAACCGGCCGCGGCATCGTGGCCACGGTGCTCGTGCAGGACGGCACGCTGAAAGTCGGCGACGCCTTCTTCTCCGGCGCCACGTCCGGCCGCGTTCGCGCCATGACCGACGAGCGCGGAAACCGCATCACCGAGGCTGGTCCGGCCACGCCGCTGCAGCTCACCGGATTCGATGAAGTTCCGAACGCCGGCGATTCGCTGCAGGTCGTCGACGAACAGACGCAGGCGCGCATGATCGGCCAGATGCGCCAGGAAAAAGCGCGCGAGGCGTCGCAGGGCAAGACTTCGCGCATGTCTCTCGATCAGCTCTTCCAGCGCATGCAGTCGGGCACGGCCAAGGAGCTCAATCTCATCCTCAAGGCCGACGTGCAGGGCTCCGTCGAAGTGCTCGGCGACACGATGCGCAAGCTCTCCACCTCCGAGGTCAAGGTCAACGTCATCCACTCCTCGGTCGGCGCGATTTCGACGAACGACATCCTGCTGGCATCGGCATCCGACGCGATCGTGGTCGGCTTCAACGTCCGTCCCGAGCGTTCGGCCGGCGAGCTGGCGGAGAAGGAAGGCATCGACGTCCGCCTCTACACCGTCATCTACAACCTGGTCGACGAGATGAAGCTGGCCATGACCGGCCTGCTCGATCCGAAGTTCCAGGAAGTCTTCCAGGGCCGCGCCGAGGTACGCAATACGTTCAAGGTGCCGAAGGCGGGCGTCATCGCCGGCTGCATGGTCACCGAGGGCATCATCCCGCGCGCCGCGAGCGTGCGCCTGCTGCGCGACAACCGCGTCATCCTCGAAGGCAAGATCGCCTCGCTGCGCCACTTCAAGAACGACGTCGCCGAAGTCCGCCAGGGCTTCGAGTGCGGCATCGGCATCGAGAAGTTCCAGGACATCAAGCAGGGCGACATCATCGAAGCATTCAAGGTGGAGCAGCTGGCGTCAGTGCTCGCGTAGTCGTGAGTGGCCAGCGATCGCTGGCCACTCCTCACCATGATCGTCGCCGTCGCACTCTTCGAGATCTTCATCCCGCACGCGCAGTCGTTGAAAGACAAGCGCATGGTGGTGCGATCGCTGCGCGAGAAGTTACGGCACCGCTTCGAAATCTCGGCAGGGGAGGTCGGACTCAACGACCTCCATCAGCGCGCGCGCATGGCCGTCTCGTTCGTCTCACTCGACGATCCCGCAGCCGATGCCATGCTGGAACGCGTTCAATCGTTCGTCGAAACAAACACCGACGCCACGCTAACCGGATGGACGACGGAGAAGCTCGATTTCGACGAGACGGTGGCGCTCGGCGTCCCGCACTTTTCGTAGCGTGTGTGGCACAAACACTCTTGTCTGTGCTTTTGACGCCGCGCGACTTGGAAAACGAAGCGCGAGCCTCCCAAGAGCACAGACAAGAGTGTCTGTGCCACATAACCCACCTACGGCCGCGTGATCGCTCCGATCGTGATGTGCAGCTCCACGTTGTCGCTGAGCACTCCCGGCACCGCGCCCCAGCGTGTGCCGCGGACGCCGAAGTCGCGCCGGTTGATCGTGAAGGTCGTTTCGAAGCCAGCCATCTTGCCGATGCTGGCGATCTCGTGAACGCCGAGCGACGTCACCGGAAAGCGCACGCGCTTCGTCGTGCCGTGGATGGTCAGATTGCCGGTGACGAAGTTGTGATCGACGCCGGTGCTGTGAAATTCGATGGTTGGATAGCGCGCGGCGTCGAGAAAATCGGAGCCAGTCACCACCTGGTCGCGATTCTGGTTCTTCGTATCGAGGCTGGCCGCCTTCGCCACCACGTCGATCCGCGATGCTTCCGGATGCGCGGGGTCGTAGATCAGCGTCCCGTCGAAATCGCGGAAGATCCCTTCCTCCTTCAACACGACCCACTTCACGATCGAAAACCGCAGGCTCGTGTAGACCGGCTTCACGTAATAGCGCGTCGGCGCGGCGCAAACCGGCAGCGCGAGGAGTGCGAGCACGGCGATCGCGCGCTTCATTTGCCACCTGCCATGCGGAAGTCGCGCGTGCAATGCCAGACGCCGGATGCGTCGCGGGTGACCGGCTGAATCGTCGCGAACGTGCCGCTGACGCCGTCTTTCGCGCGCATCGCCGGCGTGAGCGCGCGGTCATCCGCGAATTCGATCACCTCGTATTGCTCGTGGCGCCCGTCCTGAATGTGGATGTGAATGTGCGCCGGCGCGACGCCGCCCGGATACGAGCCGGGGCGGATCGTGTCGATCCGGTAGGTGCCGTCGGGCGCCGTAGCCAGCCGCCCAAAAAGCCGCGCCGCAACTTTAGGATTCGGAGCATGCGCGCCCTCGGCCAGATAAATCCCGCTGGCGTCGGTGTGATGCGCCTCGATGACCACGCCGCCGCGCGGTTTGCCGTCCGCGCCGAAAACGCGTCCCGTGATCACCAGCCGCTGCCCCGGTTCGGTCGGCCCGGCGATGACGATGTGCGAAGTAAGTCCCGGCGACGCTAACAGCGGGACGGCGAGAAGTGCCAGAAGCTGCATTCGGAGGATGGTTCGAGTCATGATGTCTTCTCCTTTTCGACTGGAGGACGGCATCGTGATCGCGACCGTTAACGCGTTAACACTTCGATCGCGGCTCGCGTCTTCTCAACGCTGATGTCTGTTCGTTCCGACGCCGATCTCGTTCGCGCCGCGCAGGCGGGCGACGTCGCGTCGTTCGAGCAGCTCTACGCCAAATATGTCCCCATCGTCCACGCCATCCTCCTCGGGCGCCTTCCGCCGGCCGACGCCGACGACGTCGCGCAGAACGTCTTCATCAACGCGTACACGAAGCTGCATTCGCTGCGCGAGCCGGCCGCCTTCGCCGGCTGGATCGCGCGCAGCGCACGCAATGCCGCGGAGGATTTTCGAAGAGCGATGAGCGACACGGTGGAGTTGGAGGATGCGTACGTCACGCACGAAACGCAGGCCGACGATGCCGAGGCCGCGCGCGCACTTGAGGCCATCCGGGCACTCCCCGAGACATATCGCGAGACACTGATGATGCGTCTTGTGGAAGGGATGTCCGGCCCCGAAATCTCCGCGCGCACCGGCCTGACGCCGGGCTCGGTGCGCGTGAACCTTCATCGCGGCATGCAGATGCTGCGCGGCGCCCTCGGCGGGAGCACTCCATGAACGACGACTATCTCTGGGACAAGAGCGGCGAGCCGGATGCCGAAGTGCAGAAGCTGGAGGAACTCCTCGGCCGCTATCGCTCCGCCGCGGCGATGCCCGATTTCAACCGCGTGGCCGTGATCCGCCGCCATCCGTTGCGGCCGTTCGCAGTCGCTGCGGCTTTGATCGTCTGCGCAATCCTCGGGGCGATTCGTTTCTACACGCCCGCGAATCGCTGGCGTGCGATCGACGAATCGGGCGTCGCCGACGTTCCGCATTCGCTCCTGCGCGCAGGCGACGTCGTTCGCACGGAGCGCGGATCGGTGCGACTGCAGTCACCAGCAGTCGGCACGATCGACCTCGGCGCAAACACAACCGTCCGCCTCGTCGAGAATCGCAGCCGACGCCATCGCCTCGCGCTGGCCGCGGGAACCATCCACGCCAAGACGACGTCGCAGCCCGGCGTCTTCGTCATCGATACGCCGAAAGCTCGCGCCATCGACCTCGGCTGCGAATACACGCTGACCATCGCGCCGAACGGCGGGGGAGTGCTGCACGTCATCGCCGGATGGGTCGACCTCACGCACGATTACGAGCAGTCGCTCGTGCCGCAAGGCGCGTCGGCGTTCATCGGCTCCGACCGTTCGCTCACTGTCCCGATCTTCGACGACGCCGCACCGCGCTTCAAAACGGCCGTACTGCAGCACGACGTTCCGGCGATCGTCGCGCTCGCCCGAACGCGCGACGCCTTCACACTTCTCAATCTCTTCCGACTGTCGACTCCCGACGAACGGATGCTCCTCTACGACCGCCTCGAGCAACTCGTCCCGCCGCCGCCGTCCATCACGCGCGAAAGCGTCCGCTACTGGACGCCGTCATCGACCGAACTGTGGTGGCGCCCGGTGCTCCGCGCCTGCGGCATCCACGCGCTGAAGAAGCCTAAACGTTAATCCTGAGCGAGCGCAGCGAAGACTCAGGATCTCCGGTACGGTCGCGCAGATTGCGGCTTCGACACAGACGGCGCGATCGCGCCGGAGATCCTGTCAGCGCCCATTCGCTTCGCTCATTCAGCGCCGACAGGATAAAGTCAGAGCATGCGCAAAACCCGCAGAACTTCCCGCGTCGGCGAATCGGTGCGCGACGCGCTCGTCGACGTCTTCCGCCACGAGATCAAGGACATCGATCTCGGCCTCACCTCCATCACCGGCGTCGAGGTCAGTCCCGACATGCACTTCGCGCGCGTCTTCGTGAGCGGCCTCGATGAGAAGCAGACGAAGGACATCGTGCGCGAGTTGCAGCAGCGCAAAGGCTTCATCCGCTCGCAGCTCGGAAAGCGCGTGCGCCTCCGCTCGACTCCGGAGCTCGATTTCAAATTCGACGAGACCGCCATGCGTGCCGGCCGCATCGAGGACGTCCTCGCCGAGATCAAAAAAGAGCCGAAGAGCGACGACTCGGAGTGATCACCTCCGCACGAAGACCGTCTTGCGGTAGTAATCCAACTCCGCGATCGACTCCTCGATGTCCGTCAGCGCGCGGTGCTCGTCCTTCTTCTTCGGCGACTCGTACTTGCCGCCGTACCACTCTTTGATCAGCGTCTTGATCGAGCTGACGTCGACGATGCGGTAGTGAAGGAAGGCGTCCAGCGACGGCATGTACTTCGCCAGAAAGCGCTTGTCCTGCCCGATCGAATTGCCGCACAGCGGCGCCGTGCGTACGTAGCAATAGCGTTTGATGAAATTCAGCGTCTGCTTCTCCGCCTCGGCCGTGGTGACGCCTTCCTCGCGAACGCGGTCGAGCAGCCCGCTGCCGCCGTGCGTGCGCCGGCACCACGCGTCCATCATGTCCATCTTCGACTTCGGATGCCGGATGGCCAGCACCGGCCCGCGCGCGACGATCTCCAGATCGTAGTTCGTGATGATGGTGGCGATCTCCAGCAGCACGTGCTTCTCCGGATCGAGCCCCGTCATCTCGCAATCCATCCAGACCAGATACTTTTTGCTGCGCGCCGGTTTCCCTGATCGAGCCATCGCGGCATTCTAGCAATCGCGCTTCGCCTCCGGCGGCGTAGCCGTCGTAAGACCCGTAGCCCACGGCTTCAGCCGTGGGAAGGCAGATCTCGCAAATTTTGTGAGCCCGTTTTAACGGGCGAGAGAAAGGCTTTCTTTCGCGCGTTAAAGCGCGCTCCCAAACGATGCGCCCGACAGACCCACGGCTGAAAACCGTGGGCTACGGTTCTCACGCCGGCTACGCCGCCTCGGTATCTGAACGTGTTCAAAACAATTCTTGACACGTGGCTCGCACGGGCCTAAGTTGTTTTTGAACACGTTCAAGGAGGCAACAAATGAAGATCGTCATCCCGGGAGGCTCTGGACATCTCGGCACTCTTCTGGCCCGCGCGTTTTATCCGCAGCATGAGGTGGTCGTGCTCAGCCGGAACCGCGCGTTGCGGCCGTGGCGGACCGTTTATTGGGACGGCGTCAATCTGAACTCATGGGCGGGCGAAATCGATGGCGCCGACGTCGTCATCAATCTCGCGGGACGAAACGTCAACTGCCGCTACACCGAAGCGAATAAGCGCGAGATTCTGGAGTCGCGCGTGCAGTCCACGCGCGTCATCGGTGAGGCGATTGCAGTGGCGCAGAATCCGCCGCATCTCTGGATTCAGGCCAGTACCGCGACGCTTTATCCGCATCGATCCGAGACAGCGAGCGATGAGGACACGCCGATTCGTGAGGATGACCTTCCGCCCGCGTGGCGGTTCAGCATTGAGGTCGGACGGCAATGGGAGCGCGCACTGGACGAGGCGAAAACGCCGCGTACGCGCAAGATCAAGCTGCGCTCGGCTGTGGTGATGACACCGGATGCCGGCACGCCCTTCAGCATCTTTCTCAACCTCGTCCGCTTCGGCCTCGGCGGCAAGGCTGGCGATGGGAAACAGTTTGTGTCCTGGGTCCATCACGACGATTTCGTTCGCGCGATCCGTTTTCTGATCGATCAGCGCTTCATCGACGGTGTCGTCAACATCGCCGCGCCCAATCCGCTGCCGAACGCCGATTTCATGAAAGCGATTCGCAAGGCGTGGGGAATGCCGTTCGGCATCCCGGCGGAACGTCATCTGCTCGAAGTGGTTGCGTTACTCATCCGCACCGAGCCGGAACTGCTGCTCAAGAGCAGGCGAGCGACATCGGGCGTTCTGACCCGGAACGGCTTCCGATTCCAGCATCCTTCGTGGCCCGAGGCTGCCATCGAACTCTGTGACGAATGGCGCGCGATGCATGGGCGTTCATCCGGCGCGCCGCGCGCGCAAGCGACGTGGTGACGTATTCTCTGCGCGTGGCGACGGCAAAGGCGGAAGAGACTCGCGAGCGCATCCTCGACGCGGCGTTGAGTCTCTTTCGCCAGCGCGGATTCGACGAGACGACCATGCGCGATATTGCCGCCGAGGCAGGCGTGGCCACGGGCGCGGCGTATTACTACTTCCGGTCGAAGGAAGAGCTGGTTATGGCCTTCTACGTGCGGACGGCCGACGAGGCGCGCGAAGTCATTCCGCCGCTCATCGCGCGCTCGCACGACCTCGGCAAACGAATTCGCGCCATCATCGACAAGCAGCTGCAGCAGTTCGAGGAGCATCGGCGGCTGATGGTGGCGCTGGTGCGCATCGGCATCGATCCGAAGCATCCGTTATCGCCCTTCGGAAAAGAGACGAGCGAGATGCGCAACGCCAGCATCGACTTTTTTCGTGCGGCGATCGTCGATTCCAAGCCGGTAGTTCCGAAGGATCTCGCCGCCGATCTCCCGAGGCTGCTCTGGTTGTACCAGATGGGCATCATCCTCTTCTGGATGTTCGACGAATCGAAAAGCCAGCGGCGCACGCGCGCGCTGCTCGACGGCACCATCGACCTCGTCGTCCGCCTGATCCAGCTCTCCTCGCTGCCGATGATGGGACGCCTGCGCAAGCGGTTGCTGGCGATCCTTCGCGCCGTCGAAGAGTAGCCGCGCCGCATGGTAGGCTGCGCGCCGCTTGCAACCTCATAAACCATCCGTAGACGGCCTCCTCCTTCTCGACAAAAAAAGCGGCATCACCTCGCACGACGCCGTCGAAAAGTTTCGCCGGCGCTCGAAGATCAAGAAAGTCGGACACACCGGCACGCTCGATCCGCTTGCCACCGGCCTGCTCGTGCTCTGCGTCGGAAAAGCGACGCGGCTGCAGGCGTATCTGATGGGGATGGAGAAGACGTACGAGGGCGTGATCCAGTTCGGCTGGGCTACCGATTCGTACGACGCCGCCGGCGAGCCAGTCGGTGAGACGAACGAAGTGAACGTCGAGCATCTAGACTTCGCACCCCTCGTCGCGCCGTTCATCGGACCGCTGCAGCAGATGCCGCCGCAGTTCTCCGCGAAGAAAATCAACGGCGTGCGCGCGTACGAGCTGGCGCGCAAAGGGGAAGTGGCCGCGCTGACGCCGAAGTCGGTCACGGTCTACGAATTCGAAATTGTGAGCGTGACCGGATCGACGGCGCGCTTCCGCATCCGCTCCTCGGCCGGGACCTACGTCCGCTCGCTCGCACACGACCTCGGCGCAGCGGCCGGCATCCCGGCGCATTTGAAGGAGCTGCGCCGCACTGCCATCGGCAACTTCCGCATCTCCGACGCGCTGCCGTACGACACGCTCGAAAACGCGGCGGTCGAAGAGCTGCTGTCGCCGCCGTGGTTCCAATCGCTCTCGGACGTCGAGCTGCCGCTGCCGAAGCTGCGCATCGACTGGGGCCAGCAGGGAAAACTGATGCGCGGCCAGTCGATCATCATGACGCCGTCCGTCGCCGTCCACGCCACCGACCTCCTCGCGCTCGGCAATCCCGAGGATCGTTTGATCGCGATCGGCGAAGTGGTGAATGTGCTTCGCGAAGGCGGTCCCGTCGAAGTGCGGCCGAAGGTCGTGCTGGCGGGGTGAATCCACTGATCTGCTGGCCGCTATAATCCGCGCCGAATGTCCAATCGCACCGAGCGTGATTTTGCGGAGAGTGGGCGGGAGCCTTCGCGGCGGCGGTTCATGATCGCGGGGGAGCACATCATCCTGCGCGCGTTCGAGCGTGACGATGCCGAGCGCTGCTATCGATGGATCAACGATCCGAACATCGTCCGGGCATTGAAGACGCGCTACCCGATCGCCTTTCAGAACGAGATCGAATGGCTCGAGGGCGCGATGCACGCCAGCCCCACCGAGCGGCACTTCGCCATCGAACGGCGCGACGATCGCACGCACATCGGCAACGCCTCCATTCACGACATCGACTGGGTTTCGCAGACGGCCTGGTTCGGTCTTTTCATCGGCGAGCCGTCGGCCTGGAACCGCGGTTACGGCGGCGATTCCATTCAGACCCTGGTCCGTTTCGCCTTCGACGAAATGAATCTCGGCAAGCTGCGCATCAACGTATTCGACTATAACGACCGCGCGAAGCATGTGCTGGAAGGCCTTGGATTCGTGCAGGAAGGTTGTCTGCGGCGCGACTTCTATCGCGAGGGGACGTACCACGACATCGTGATCCTCTCGAAGTTCCGCGATGCCGCGCCGCAGCGGCCACAGGGAGACTCATGAGCGACCGAAAAATACGAGTGTTGATCGCAAAGCCGGGGCTGGACGGCCACGACCGCGGCGCGAAAATCATCGCGCGCGCGTTGCGCGATGCGGGGATGGAAGTGATCTACACGGGACTGCGGCAGACGCCGGAACAGATCGTGGCCGCCGCGGTGCAGGAAGACGTCGACGCCATCGGCCTGTCGATCCTCTCCGGCGCGCACAACGTCCTCTTCCCCGAAATCATGCGGCTGTTGAAAGATGAAAGCGCGCAGGACATCGTCGTCTTCGCCGGCGGCATCATTCCGGAGAAAGACATCCCGAAGATGAAAGAGATCGGCATCCGCGAGATTTTTCTGCCTGGTACGCCGACGGCGGCGGCAGTCGACGCCATCCGCCGCGCGGTGAACGTTTAAGGACTCAACAGGGGAGGTTTCATGAATCGCAAAGTCCTCGGGTTACTCATTCTCATTTCGTGTGTTGCCCCCGCCGTTTTCGCAGAGACGATCCGTTGTGAATCCGATCGCGGCCATCGCCACGAATGCTCGTTCGATGGATGGGGCCGCGTCGAGTTGCGCCGCCAGCTGAGCCGCACCGACTGCATCGAAGGGCGGACGTGGGGCACGGAAGGCCGCCACACCGTTTGGGTGAGCAACGGCTGCCGGGCCGACTTTTTCATCGAGCGCAATCGCGAAGAACGCGAGGAACGCCACGGCGATCGTCGCGACCGCACCATCATCTGCGAGTCCGACAACAACACGCGGCATCGCTGCGACGTCAATACGCAGTGGGGCGTGCGCCTGAGCCGCCAGCTCAGCCGCAACGCGTGCATCCTCAACCGCACCTGGGGCTACGACAGCCGCGGCATCTGGGTGCGCGACGGTTGCCGCGCCGAGTTCACGCTCGGGCGCTGACCCGTTGCAACGGTTGCAGCCGGCGCGGGCGGCATGTAGGCTGCGCGCGCCGGCATGGAACCTCTCGAATCCCACCTCGACACGAAATCCGACGACTTCCGACGCAACTCCGCGGCGTTGCAATCGCTCGTCGATGAACTGAATCGCCGCGTGGAAATCGCGCGGCAGGGCGGCGGGCCGAAGTACGTCGCGCGGCACAAGGAGCAGGGGAAAATGCCGCCACGTGAGCGCATCGCGGCGCTGCTCGATCCGCATACGCCGTTCCTCGAGTTCTCGCCACTTGCGGCGAACGGCATGTACGACGATGACGCGCCCGCGGCCGGCATCATCACCGGCGTCGGACGCATTCAGGGACGCGAGTGCCTGATCATCGCCAACGACGCCACGGTCAAAGGCGGCACGTATTTTCCGATGACGGTGAAGAAGCATCTGCGCGCGCAGGAAATCGCGATGCAGAACAATCTGCCGTGCGTCTACCTCGTCGATTCCGGCGGCGCGTTTCTGCCGTTGCAAGCCGAGGTCTTTCCGGATCGCGAGCACTTCGGGCGGATTTTCTACAACCAGGCGGTCATGTCCGCGCGCGAGATTCCGCAGATCGCGGCGGTGATGGGATCGTGCACGGCCGGCGGCGCGTACGTGCCGGCGATGTCCGACGAAGCGGTCATCGTCAAGAACACCGGCACCATCTTCCTCGGCGGACCTCCGCTGGTGAAGGCGGCGACGGGTGAGGAAGTCACGGCCGAGGAGTTGGGCGGCGCGGATGTGCACACGAGAATCAGCGGCGTCGCGGATCACTTCGCCGAGGATGATGAAGACGCGATCGCGATCGTGCGCAACATCGTCGAGAACCTTCCGCTCGACAAACACGAGCCGGAGACGCGTATCGAGCCGGAGGATCCGGCGTTTGATCCGAAGGAACTGTACGGCGTCATCCCGAGCGACATCCGCAAACCGTACGACGTGCGCGAAGTCATCGCCCGCATCGTCGACGGCTCGAAGTTCCACGAATTCAAGGAACGCTACGCGCCGACGATCGTGACCGGATTCGCGCGCATCTTCGGCTACAAAGTCGGCATCCTCGCCAACAACGGCGTCCTTTTTTCGGAGAGCGCGCTCAAGGCCACGCACTTCATCGAGCTGTGCAACCAGCGCCGCGTCCCGCTCATCTTCCTGCAGAACATCACCGGCTTCATGGTGGGAAAAGAGTACGAGCGCGGCGGGATTGCCAAGGACGGCGCGAAGATGGTGCATGCAGTCGCCAACTCCACGGTGCCGAAGTTCACGGTCATCATCGGTGGCTCGTTCGGCGCCGGAAACTACGGCATGTGCGGCCGCGCGTACTCGCCGCGCTTCCTCTGGATGTGGCCGAACGCGCGCATCAGCGTGATGGGCGGCGAGCAGGCCGCCGGCGTGTTGACGACCGTCAAGCGCGATCAACTCGCCCGCGCGGGCAAAGAGTTGAGCGTCGAGGAAGAGCGCGCGATCGCCGATCCGGTGCTGCAAAAGTACGAGACGGAGGGCTCGCCCTACTACTCGACCGCGCGCCTTTGGGACGACGGCGTCATCGACCCCGCCGACACTCGCACCTACCTCGGCCTCGGCCTTTCGATCGCGTACAACGCAGCCATCGATGCACCGAAGTTCGGGGTCTTCCGGATGTAGCGCGATGGAAGACACCTGGTTCCTCTTCGATCTCGGCAATACGGTCATCAAGCTCGCCTACGAGCGCGTGCTGGCGGCGATTTGCGAGGACGCGTCGTTGTCGCGCGACGAGCTCGTCGAACTGCTCGAGGCGCCGGGTGCGTATCGCGACATGGAGCGCGGCGCCGTGTCGTTCTACGAGTTCTACGAATTCCTCTGCGATCACGCCGGCTACCGCGGCAGCATCCGCGACTTTCACCGCGTCTGGTCCGATTTCTTCGATGGAACGGTGCCGGGCATCGAAGATCTGCTCGATCGAATCCGTCTGCGCTACCGCGTCGCGTTTCTATCGAACTCGAATGAGATCCACGCCGAACTGATCCCGACGCAGTTCGCGTCGATCTTTCAGAAAGATGATCCATTCGTCTTTTCGCATCGGTTGAAAGTGGCCAAACCGGATCCCGATATTTTTCGATTAGCGCTGGAGACAATCGGCTCGACCGCGCAGAACACGATCTTCGTGGACGACCTGCTGGAAAACGTCCTCGCCGCCCGCGCGATCGGGATGCGCGCGTTTCAGTTCATCGACGCGCGGACGTTGAGCAATGAGCTGGAGCGCGAAGGGTTACTTTAATTTTTCACGCGGAGACGCGGGGACGCGGAGAAAACCGGTCTCCCTCCGCGGCCCCGCGTCTCCGCGTGATCACAACCCGTTCGCCACGCTGCGCGTGAGCTGGTCGTTGCCGTACCACTGGCGATGGAACTGGAGCAGAGCGTCGCGGTCCGAGGCGATCGGCTGGACGACGTCGGTCCCTTCGCGATGGAAGAGGCGCGGGACGGTGTAGAGCACGTAATCGAAGTTCCGTTTCGCGTACTCGTCGCCGATCTTGTGGAACGACGCGCCGTCGATCGAGAACTTCGTCGTTCCTCGGTACGACAGCTCAACGCGTTTGTAGCGGTTGTCGCGAACCTTCTTCGCGAACTCCAGGAAGGCCGTGTGGACGTCGATCGGCGTCTGGCGGATACCGATCGTGCGCAGGTCGTAGACCACCACGCCCGGCACCATGTAGTACTCGTAGTGCGCCGAGACGTTCATGCCGGCGAAGGCGGCCGGATTGGAGCGGAGGACGTCGTCGACCGGTTGTTGCAGCAGGATCACGTTCGCCGAGTAGCCGACGATGGCGGCGATGAGTGGCGTGCCGACGAAGATCAGCTTCCGCTTCGGGAAGTTCGGGATGGGAATCGCGATGCGCTCCATCTTCACCTGCTGCTTCACTCTCTGCCAAAAGGGAAGCCGCGGGCGCGGATTCCGTTTCGATGCAGGCGGTTCCACCGGAATCGCGTAGTAGAGGATCGAGAGCAGCAGGCCGGCCCCGATCGACACCAGGCCGACAGGACGGAAGACCAGGAGCGCGGCGAGGCCGAAGATGTAGGCAACCCAGGAAGCGTGGTTGATGCGGGAGCGCAGGCGCTGCGCGCGCTCGCGGTAGAACTCGTCGTTCACGATTTCCGAGCACTGTTTGCAGCGGATCGCCGTCAGGGGAATATCGCTTCCGCAGAACTTGCAGGGCGCCATCTGATCATTGGCGCGGCGCTTTTTCGTGGCCAGATCGTCGGCGCGGCGATGGGGGGCGAGTTTCAGGAGCAGCAGGCCGCAGTTCGCACACGCAGCCGCGTTTGCTTCGTACGGCGTTTTGCATTCCGGGCAGCGCATCATGGTTGGTCCTGAATAACTGCAAACGTGCCGCCATCATGCCCTTGCGGGCAGATCGGAATAGGAACGCACGAGGGCCGGTTGGCTGAGTATCCGTGATTTGCCGAGTCGGGACGATGAACACCGTTTTGAATCTCCGAAGGCAGCACAGAAAGGAGATTCAAAGATGAGAACGCAAGGTAACGTCAAGTGGTTCAACGACGCCAAGGGTTTCGGCTTCATCACCAGCGAGAACGGTGACGACGTGTTCGTCCACTTCTCGGCCATTCAGGGCGCCGGCTTCCGGTCGCTTCCCGAAGGAGCCGCGGTTGAGTTCGATGTCGTCAAAGGACCGAAAGGTCTGCAGGCAGCGAACGTCGTCGCAGTCTAAGTCTAAGTAGCCGATCTTACGGTCGACGAAAGGGCAGGAGCGATCCTGCCCTTTTCGTTGTGTGGAGGTTTATGGGCAGGCCACAAGTTTCCGTCGTCAAGCGTCAGCGCGAGCAAGCCAAGCGCGAACGCCAGCAGTTGAAAGCCGAAAAGCGCGCGCAGCGCAAGAACGCCGAGCCGGGCGAGGCAGGCAGCGACATCGATCTCGCCGATCTCGTCGTCGAAGGTCAGGAAATCCCCTGACTTCAAAGGGTGAAGAGTGAAGGGTGAAGAGTGAAATGGTGGCCCTAACCACTTTCACTCTTCACTCTTTACCCTTCACTCTTTCGACGCGCGCTTCCCAAAGCGACGTTCGATGTTGAACCCGAGGTGAATGTCGCTTTTGTTCAGCGGCGTTCCCTGGTACGTCGACGTCACGTACTGATCCGCGTGCGTGGCATTGC
>Ga0157369_10006210_pt1 | contig 13862 bp, 8 predicted proteins | sample C25metaG_FD_113461 | JGI IMG/M metagenome (GOLD analysis project Ga0157369, IMG submission 113461) | Corn rhizosphere microbial communities from Kellogg Biological Station, Michigan, USA - C2-5 metaG | ecosystem: Host-associated > Plants > Roots > Rhizosphere > Soil | place: USA: Michigan...
ATGGATGTGGATGAGGGGCATCAGTTCTTTGTGCGCCGTATCGATTTTCAGGGCAATACGACTACGCGCGATAAAGTGATTCGCCGCGAGATGTTGATTGACGAGGGAGATTTATATAGCCAGCAACTTTGGGACACCAGTATTCTGCGTTTGAACCAGCTCGGCTATTTCGACCCATTGAAGCCCGAGGATGCGGCAACTGTTACTCGCGACACCAGGACGAATACGGTCGATCTGCTGCTGAAGGTAAAGGAGCGCGGCAGGAATTCGATTCAATTGAACGGCGGCGTTTCCGGTATCTCGGGAAGTTTCATCGGCTTCTCATACTCGACCAATAACTTCCTGGGACTCGGCGAGACGTTGAGCCTGGGCGCGCAGATCGGGACGCTGCAGAATAACGTCACGTTCGGCTTTACCGAGCCGTATCTGTTCGACAAGCCAGTTCAGGCCGGCTTTACTGTCTTCTATACGCGATTCAGCTACGACCAGGGACGGCAGGAGTCGATTCTGTTGGGCCAGAACGTGATCCCGTATTTTAATTCGCTGCCTTCTTCGAGCCTGCTGAATTACACCTCAAATGGGGCCGGGTTCACCACGTTTGCCAGCTATCAGTTGCGGCGGAGCTTTGCACGGGTAGGAATCAGTTACTCCTATAGCGGGCAGACGCTGACGCCCATTTCAGAGGGAGCGACTGACTACTTCAAGTACCTCAATTTCCAAGGCGTCGGCGGTCCAAACAGTTTAAGTGGAATTCGGACCAGCACGATTACGCCGACCTATGCGTATAACACAGTGAACCATCCGATCATTCCGACGCACGGTTTGCGTGTCAATGCCAGTTTTGGCTTTACCGGCGGCGTGATCGGCGGTAACGTCAACACGATCACGCCGTCGCTGGACATGGCCTACTTCCGCAAAGGAATCTTCCGGAACAACGTGATGGGCTTCCACGTGAATGCGCGCTTTATTTCTGGCTATGGCGGCAAGGTGGCACCGCCGTACAGCCGCTTCTACATGGGCGGTGAGGACGACATTCGCGGCTTCGACCTTTGGACAATCAGCCCGATTGCATTCCTTCCGACCAGTACCAGCATTAGTGTTCTGAACACCGATGGAACGCAGCGTGTCCAGAGGATAAGAAACGCCGATGGGTCGATAGGGACCGTGGCGGTCCAGCAGACGGTGCCCGTTTACCAGTTGATTCTGCCAGGCGGTGATACGGCAGTAGTTTTCAACTATGAGTACCGTATCCCGATCGTGGGTCCCGTCACACTGGCTCCGTTTCTGGATGCCGGCATCGACAAGCTGGTATTACCCAGCCAATTGGGCCTGAATGCCGATCGGGTTACGGACTTGAACAACCTGTTCCCGCAGGCGGACTTTGGGCAGCGCGCCTATGTTGCGCCCGGCACCCAGATTCCGCGTGTATCCACCGGTATCGAGCTACAGGTGCTAATGCCCGTGGTCAATGCGCCGTTCCGCGTGTACTGGGCGTATAATTTGAGTAAAGTCGACACAACCTTGCAGCCGCCAGTGGCAGCAGACCGCTCCTTCTTCCCGAACAATGCTACGTACCAAAGTTTCGTCCGATCCTCCTTTGGCCAGTCGTTCGGGTACCATGAGCGGTCGTCTATATTCCGATTTTCCATTGGGCGGACGTTTTAGCCTGCTGCCATTCTGGCCTGCACGGTTTGTGTGACCATAGAGGAATTACCGAAAGGAATCGATTTAAGTAGATGGTGAAGAGAAGCAGCTTTATTTCCGCGGTGGCGTTATTCTGCCTCGCGCTAGGCGCACAAGCGCAGCAACCGCCGACCAAAGTGGGGGTGATCAGCATTCAGGGGGCGATCGTCGGCACCAAGGACGGACAGAAGGCTTCGCAGGAACTCGATACCAAGTTTGTTCCGAAGAAGAAGGAATTCGATACTCGCCAGAGCGAGGTCGCGCAGCTCCAGGATCAGTTAAACAAGGGCGGCACGGTGATGGCGGAGGACAAGCGTAACCAGCTCGCCCGCGACATCGACGAAAAGAAGAAGCGGCTCGAGCGCGATATGCAGGATGCCGAGGAAGATCTGAAGGCCGAACAGCAAAAAGTGCTGCAGGGACTGGGCCAGCGCATGATGGCGGTGATCGAGAAATATGCCAAAGACAACGGCTACTCGATGATTCTGGATGTCAGCAACCCGAACACGCCGGTGCTGTACGCTTCGAGCGGGATCGATATTACGCAGGACATCGTTTCGCTCTATGACAAGACGTCGACCGGCGGTGGCCCCGCGCCCACTGGAGCGACGACGCCCACACCGGGTACTCCGGCTCCCCGCACAACTACGGGTCCGGCGACGCGCACAACACCGCCCCCGACGGGCGGGACTAAGGCGCCCGGAACCGTCCGCTAGCCTCGCTCAATTTCCTTTTCCGTCCTCAAAAAGGTGCGCGTCAACGCGCACCGTCGAAGTGTTCGCGCCGCAGGCTAGCATGGGTTTGTGTTCACCGTTCGGATTGGAACTGCACTCTTGATTTTTGCTTCGGCGGCGGCCGCCGAAGTGCATTCGTTGACATTGGTGGAAACGCTCCAAGTTGCGGCACGGCAAAATCCGGAAGTCGCCTTGGCCCGGCTGGATGCGCAACGCGCGGAACAGGGCGTCAAAGTAGCGGCCGATCCATTCCGGCCAAAGGTTTATGCCGGTAGCGGGCTTGCCTACACCTATGGTTACCCGAACAGCATCGACGGGAATGCGCCGAGCCTGATACAGGTTAAGACCGATATGGCGCTTTTCGATCGGCCAAAAAGTTACCAATTGGCGGCGGCGCGGGAGACGGCCCGCGGGTCCCAATTCGGCGCGCAGGCGAAAGTCGACGATGTAGCCTACCAGGCGGCCGATCTGTTTCTCTCCGCCTTGCAGGTGCGCCATCAGGATGAAACCATAACGGCCCAACTCCCCGGGTTGCAAAAGGTGGTTGACGCGAAGAGCGCGGGGGTGAGCGAAGGCAGCGAGCTGCCACTCGAACTGAAGCGCGCGCGTGTGAATATGGCCATTTCGGAAACGCGCCTCAGCTCGCTTCGTCTCGATCAGGATTACTACGAAATGATGCTGGCGGTGGTGCTCGGTTACCCGGCGACCGATCGCGTGAAACCAGTGGAGTCGGACCTCTCGCTGACTCCTACGCCGCCTTCGGAAGAAGAAGCCGCCGAAATCGCTTTGCGCAACAATCGCCAGCTGCGGCAGATGCAGTCGAATGTGCTCGCCAAGGAACTGGATGTGCGGTCTTTCAAAGCGGCGCGGCTGCCGCAGGTAGATTTGGTGGCACAATATGCGCTGTTCGCGAAATACAACTACGTAAACTACTTTCAGAAATTCCAGCACAACAATTTTCAGATTGGAGCATCAATCGTGTTTCCGCTGCTGGTCGGCTCCGCTTCAGAGGGTCTGGCGCTGCAGTCTTATACCGATATGCAAAAGATCCGGATTCAGATGGATCAGCTTCACAACCGCATCCTGGCCGATACGCGGCGCAGTTACGAGCAATGGCAGAAGGCCGAAAAAATGCGGGACCTTTCTCGCATGCAACTGGATCTCGCGCGCGAGGAAGTGAACGTGCTCCTGGTGCAGAATGGCGAGGGGCGTGTTCCTATGGCGCGCGTTGAGCAGGCGCGGCTCGAGGAGGGTGACCGCTGGATCGACTTTTACGATTCAGAGGCGCAGGTGGTGCGTACGAAATTCGCGATTTTGCGGCAAACCGGAACGTTGCTGGCGACAATTCGGGGTACTCAGGTAATAACGCCCTAGGCGGTATGGCCACCGTTCCTGAACCCGTGCCGGCGATCGAAATTCACGATCTCCAAAAGAGCTACAACGGATTTCATGCGGTCGATGGCCTTTCCGTGACGGTTCCGCAGCGCTGTTTCTTCGGTTTCCTTGGGCCGAATGGCGCCGGGAAGACGACCACCATCAAAATGCTTATGGGGTTGGCGCAGCCGGATGCGGGCTCCATCCAGGTGCTTGGTTTCCCGTTGCCTGAAAAATCGCTCGAGGTGCGCCGCGAGATCGGCCTCGTACCGGATGATTCTCTGCTTTTCGATTATCTGACCGGTCTCGAATATCTCGAATTCGTCGGGCGGCTCTATGGCATCCCGCGTCCGCAGGCAAAAGAGCGCGGCAGCGAATTGCTGGAGCTTTTTGAGCTGGATGAGAACCGGCGAAAGCTCATCGGCGAATATTCGAAGGGAATGCGCAAGCGCGTCGCCATGGCGGCAGCGCTGATTCACCGGCCGAATCTCTTTTTAATGGACGAGCCGTTTGAAGGCGTGGACGCGGTGGGCGCGCGCCTGATGAAGGATATTCTGCTCGAGCAGGTGCGCCATGGAGCTACCGTGTTCCTGACTTCGCACGTGCTCGAAGTTGTGGAGCGGTTATGCGACCGGGTCGCGATCATCAATCGCGGCAAAATCGTCGTCGAAGGGACCATGGCCGAATTGCGCCAGCAATCGGAAGGCGGCGGCAATACGCTCGAGGACATTTTCGTGAATATTGTCGGAGCGCAGCGTTACTCGGAAACGCTCGATTGGCTATAGTCCATGTGGCGGGCGATAGTTTGGGCACAGTTTCGGATCTTGCGCAATCGTTTTCCGCGTAGCGGCTTCGGCAGCATCCTCATGGCCGGGGTATCTCTGTTATGGCAGGGCGCCTTTGCCACATTCGGTGTGTTTCTGGCGCTTACTATCCCCGGACTTTCGCGAGCGTTTTTGGAACTGTGGCTTCCGGCCGGTCTGTTGCTCGCGTTTCTTTACTGGCAGACGATTCCACTACTTACGCTCAGCGCCGGCTGGTCTCTGCAACTCGGCAAACTGCAGATCTATCCGGTCAGCCACGACGCTCTGTTTGGAATTGAAGTTCTTTTGCGAGTGTCGAGCTCTCCCGAAGTGATCTGGGTGCTGCTGGGAGCGCTCGCCGGTCTGGCGCGGCATCCGGCTATCCCGGCATGGGCGCCTCTCTGTCTGCTGTTGTTCGTCCCGTTCAATCTACTACTCCAATTGGCAGTGCGCGATTTCGTGGGGTACGCATTCGACCGAAGCCGCTTTCGCGAGCTGTTCAGCGTGCTGGCGATTGCCATCGGCGTGGTGCCGCAATTGCTTCTACGGACCGGCGTTGCCTATAAGTTGAAGCCGCATTTTCTGTTTTTGTCGCATGGTGCCGTGGCTCCGTGGCGTGAAGTGGCCGCTCTCAGTCTGGGAGATTTTTCGTGGGCTTCCGCCGGATTGCTCACATTCTGGACATTGGTCTCGTATGTCCTGGCTAGAGCGCAGTTCCGGCGCGGGCTGCTCAGAGAGGACCGCTTTCGGTCAGGTTCGGCTGCGAGCGGCCAGCGGGCGCGTTCCAGCCTGCTGCCGGAGATGGTGGCGCGCTTGTTCCGCGACCCCATGGCGGCGCTCGTGCAGAGAGAGCTGCAATCGCTCGCGCGGATGCCCCGCTTTCGCGTGGTCTTCGGAATGGCTTGCATCTTCGGAGTACTTGTTTTCATCCCTATGTCTCTTCGCGAGGGAGCGCGAGGCCACAGCTTCATGAGCGATAACTTTCTGCCGATCGTGAACCTCTACGGCTTATTGCTGTTGAGCGATGTGCTGCTGCTGAATGTATTCGGGTTAGACCGTCAGGCCTCGCAGTTGTTCTTCGCTGCGCCAGTGCGGCTCGAAACCGTGCTCCGCGCGAAAAATATCGCGGCGCTTTGCTTTGTGGCGCTCGAAACAGTGGCTGTTCTGATTTTTGTCGTGCTACTCCGCATTCATCTGAGCCCGTTCAGCGTAGCGGCAGGGATGGCCGTTTCCGTGGTTGTGTCGGTCTTTCTTGTCTCGGCCGGAAATATAGTCTCGGTGTCGCTGCCACGGCCGGTGGATCCATCATCGACGTTCCGCAAACAGGCCGGGGCCAGGATGCAAGTATGGCTGCTGTTCTCGAGCCTGGGAATGCTGGTACTGGTGGCATTCCCGTTTCTCGCGCGCTGGGCGTTACAGAAGGATTGGCCTTTTTTTGCGGTGCTGCTAATCGAACTGGCGATCGGCGCGATCTTCTACAAAATCGCCCTCGACTCCGCGGTGGAACGTGGACTTCGCGATACGGAGCGCATCGCCCAGGCGCTTTCTAAAGGAGCGTCGGTGATGGATCTGGGGACGAACTAACCTGTTAGGCCTGGAGTTTTCTGACTTCCCGCTCGATCGCATCGCGCACGGCTTCGCGCGCCGCCTCGTCGCGGTATGGCTGACGCGGCCAGAAGAAGCCTTTAAGGCCATCCCGGCGCCGGCGGGGCACAACGTGAATGTGTAGGTGTGGAACGGTCTGGCTCACACGGTTGTTGATGGCGATGAAGGTGCCCTCGGCATCCAGGGCGCCTTCGACGGCTTTCGCCAGTAGCTGGGTCTTTGCCATGAGCGGCCCGGTGAGTTCCGGCGGAACGTCGAGCAGGGTCACGTGATGCTCCCGGGGGCAGAGTAGAACGTGCCCCGGGAACAAAGGATGCGCGTCCAGGAAGCCGATAGTCTGGTCATCGCGATACACAATATGCGCCGGAATCTCGCCGGCTATGATCTTGCAAAATAAACAATCTGGCGCTCGCATGTGACTTGTTAGCTGACGGTGACCTTCGGCAGTTCGGCTGGCTCAGTAGCACTCACCTTGTCTACTTCGATCCGCAGTTCACCGTCATCGTCCACCTCGAACGCCGTGGCGAATTTCGCGCCCCAGAGGATTTCGTCGTAGCGGTACGAATAGCGCGCATGCACGGTCTGGCCGAATGTGTCGTCGAAGCCTTTCATGACGATCAGGACCTCGGCCTGCATGCCCTCAAGGTCGGCGCAGCGGTTTTGCCGAAGAACGGACTGCCCGGCGCAATGGGATGCACCACCGTCCAGGTGAGCGGCAAGAAGAGAACGGAGGGTCGCTCCAGGGCCAGTGGCACATATTTGCGGCGCGCCGTGTTGTGTTTCTCTTCGACCAGCATCAGCAGCATGCGCGCTTCGAGATCGATAATATTATTCGTTCTGCGGTTCACGACGCGGAACTGCAGGCTCGTCCCTCCCACGTATGGCGCGACGACCATGTTGTCGCTGAAGCCGAAGCGCGCCGAAGGACGCGAAAATCGTCCAAAGAGAAGGCCCGTTGCAATGGCAAAGCCCAGAACGCCGCACAGCGACTCGGCCGCCGCGACAGTGTTGGCGGCGGGTCCGACCGGCCACATGTTGTCATAGCCGACCGTGGTGAGCGTGTGTGCGCTGAAGAAGAAGGCATTCAGAAATCGCAAGGCGGCCGTGGGCGCGTCCGCATTCTTTAAATGGTCGAGTCCGATGGTCCAGTACAAGCCTGCGAAGAGCGTGTTGACGATAGCAAAGGCCATCACCACCAAGCCGAAGAATAGCGGCCACGGGGCGCTGATCAGGAACAAGTACAGATGCCAGTCATGCCACGTCCGGCCGACGCGCCGGACATTGAACTGGCCGTCTTTGTTGATGACACGCTTCAGGACTTTTGTATAGCGCTGAGTTAGTCCCGGATCGAAGGTCGTGTCGGTACGTTGTTCGGCGGCCGACTCGGCAAGATGCCCGTCTCCCATGACTCCTTCCGGCACAGTTGGTCCTTAGAACCTTTGTATCGTAGTGGGTCGTGGAAAGCCGGACGTTGGCGATCAGAACGTGAAGTTTACGCCGCCGCGGATGATGCGAGGCGCTTCCACGATAAGGAGTTTTCGGGCATCGCCGCCAACCGGGAGATAGCCTTGGGCGAGGATGTTGCGGACATCGGCGGTGACCTCAAAACGCCCCGGTATTCCAAAAGGCGAAGGAAGTGGTTGCCGGATGGTCACGTTGAATCCGGGCAGAACATAGGCCGATTGAGTCGTGAAAAAATGGTGGGGAATTACCGCATTGCTATCGGCCCAGCCATAAGTAGTTGTGAAGCGTGTGCCGGTAATCTTGGATCGCGTAGTGACATTAACACTTGCTACATTGTGTCCGTCCATGTCCAGCATCTGCGTCCGTCCGCCGGCGGCCGTGAATCCGCCCATGCGTCCATAGGCCAAGGCAACGTCGACCGAATCGTTCACGCGTTGGTCGATCGAGGCAAGATACCCTGTGCGGGTGTAACGTCCCACGTTGTATGTCGACGTGTTGGAGAGACTATCGAACAACAGATTGCCCGGATCGAGAGCTGTGACATCACCGGCGAGATTGATGCGTCCATTCGAAACCCGCTCGTAGAAGGCGCTCACCGCGTAAGTGAGCGATCCCGAGGTTTTGTCGTAGCCCAGCTCGTAATTTTGAGTCCGTTGTAATTCGAGTTGTCCATTGCGCCTGGAGACCTGAGGCATTCGGGCCAGGGCGTCCAAGGCGCCGCTTAGATCGGCGTCCGAGGTGTCTATTTCCGATGTCTGGAGCCGCTGGTGCGCAGTCAACTCATCGGGCCGGCCACCGTCGCTATAGGCGGCAATTAAGCTGGCTCCCGCGCCAAGATCTGCCGCAAGCCGCGCGAACGGGCTCACTCGATCGGCATGTTGCAGGTAGTCGACCGATTCGCCGGTGACGCCGTATTCCAAATGAAGATTGTCGAGGAAATCGGCAGCTTCATAGACGCTGAGCGACATGGTCCGCAACTCGGGTGTAAGGCCGGTTACGCTGGAGCCTCCAACCATCGCTCCGTTAAAGCGGTTCAGCTGCGAAACCGTTAGCGTAACTTCCGGCGGGTTGCCGAAGCCTCCATCCGGGCTGCGGCTGTAGATAGCGGCCAAGCCTATCACAGCGGGGCTGAAGCCGCCGTCCGGCCCATAGGTTCCGGCCAACTGCAATTGGTTTTTGCCAGGCAGCGTGGTGGAAAGCGCAAAACCCGTTCCCAAGCCGCTCTCTCCCGCGCCGGAATCCACCAAGCCCGTATCGCCGCCCGATACTGAGATCATGGCATGCGTGCCGGAGAAAATGCGCGGATGTAATTCAGCCGATGCCGGAGCCTGCGCCGGCAGATAACGCGTAATGGGCCGTGTGGCCGGAGCCGTGCGCAGCGCCCATTTCCAATCGTTGGTCATGGCTGCCGTCGGCACGACATAGCTGAGATCTATATCGCTGAAGAGAGTCGCCAGGTGGATTTGGAGGATGCTGTCCAGCCCTGCCTTGACCGCAATGCGGTCGCGGAAAGCCGGCAGGAAGCTGGCGAGTGACACACGCACGGAGTACATATCGATCGGCAGGCCGGCGAAGGCGAATCGCCCATCCGGCGCGCTGACCGTTAGGGCCACGGAGCGCTCGTAACGATTGAACAATTCGACCGTGGCGCCCATCTGCGGATTTCCGCCGCTATCGGCCACTCGGCCAAGAAGATTGCCCGTCAACGGCAGTGCCAGCTCGGCGGCGCCCGCAGGCGACACCAGCATCAGGAACCCCGCTACCGCGGCAGTTGCAGCGAAGCTTTTAGGAACCCGCGCAGCGCAGGCTTGTTGTATGCCCGCTGAACCTGTTTGCAAAGTGACCTTCCGCGTGTCGTCTACGATGTTACCGTAAATTGGGCCGAAGGTGTGAGGCTCTGGTTCTTGAGCTTGTCATCCACCTTCAATTTGAGCGTGTACCTGCCGGGGGGAAGTGATTTCAGAGAGATCTTTTTCTCCACGGTGAGGAGAAACCCGGAAGCGTTCTTGAAGGAATCCGATGTCAGATCTTCCGTCTGCGATATGACCGTCTTGTTGTCGGCGTTGTTTACCACTTCATATTCGATCGTGCCCTGCGGCCTCTTGGTCTTCTGGTCCATCCCGAGGTTGTAGAACTCGGTGTAGATACCCATGGTTTCGCTCTGCTTGAAGACATCGCCCATGCGAGGACGCACCTTCGAACTGCGGATCACGAACTGCCCGGCACCGATGCTGTTGGTGGGAACGCGATCGATCTGGTCGGCGAGAATCACACTCGAGGCGGCCAGTTGGTCTTCTTCATAGTGCGGGACTACCAGCGCCGTTTCGAACGTATTCATGGTGTTCCCCACGGTGTCCTTGGCTACGATGTTCAGCCGGTACGTGCCCGGCGCGAGCGGGATGCGCTTCGAATAGATTTGCGAGCCGCTCATGGCCTGCTGCAACATTTCCGCGGGGATCTGGCTCGAGACCGTCTCCTCAAACCAGTTGACCGAGCGGCGGGTCAGCGTAGTGATCCGGCCGTACAGATTGACGTTGGCTTTCGAGATCTGGTCTTTGGTCGCGTAGTTTAAATCGTTATTCTTGAATTGGATCGTGATATTGGCGTAGACCGTGGCGTCGGTGATGCGAATAAAGTCTGTTCGCACCTGCATGGGCAGCGTGTTGTAACGGATGTTCGAATTGACGATTGCGTCCAGGTCCTTGAACTTGATAGCCGGAGCCTTCATCAGGTTGGCATACTGCTCCAGGCGCGTGAATTCGTTCATGCTCTCCGGCAGCGGCTGGTTCCCCGTTCCAAGATGCGTACCGTCGGTACGGCTGAACCGCTGCGACTTATCTGACATGCCCATCTGCTCCGATAAGGTCAATCCGGCTCCGGGCACATAGAGCAGCGCGTCCTTCTCTCCCGGATCGAGAGTGATTTTGTATTCGCCGGTCATCGTCGTGTCGACGAACTCGATAATGACGTTGGTGCCGACACCTTCGATGTAGCGGTAGCGCCAATCTTCGAACGGGTAGGTGGATGTTTCGCCGCCGCCCTCTTCGTAGGGTCGCTGATAGCTCCCGCCAGAAGGATGGGATTCCACTTCGTCGGCAGGCCCGTACTTGATGTAAATCATGCCGCGATCGGTCTTCCAGCCGGGAATGCCCGAGGCGTAATGATCGTTGGCGTATTCAATGCGCCGGTAGTGCTCTTCTTTGTATTCGTTCTCTTCAGTATCCGGCGTGGGATCGCGCCGCAGCCAGAACTGCTCCACGAACTGCTGCCGCTCTTCGTCGGTGTTCAGGCGCTTGAAGGCCTGCCTTTCCTCATCCGTGATGATGTAGGTGACGTCCTCATTCATCCACTTCTTCCATGGGCCGGCAAGCTCTTTTTCGAGGGCTTTTCGTTTCTTCGCCAGCTCTTTTTTGGAAAGCGGCTTGGAAATGGTGTCGCTCGTGGTGCCGCTCGAGCTGGAGCCTTTTTCCTGCGCCTGCACTGTGCCGCTGGTGACCGCCAGGGCGAGAATAGGACTAAGGGCTAGGAAACGTAGAACAGTGCCGTACTTCATTAGGCAGAACCTCAATACTGCTGCGGGAAATCCCAAACTCAAGTCTATGATTCTTTGAAGGTAACGTCAACGGCCTGACGCGCCGTCCAAAGGTTTCGTTTCGTCTGACTTCAGGCCCCTTGTACACTTGGCGATGGTGTGTAAGGCTACGGGAATACGATATTCGGGAGGGAGACTCTTAAAATGAAGAGTTTTGTTGGTTCGGTTATCCCTCGAAATGCGATTTTTCAGAGCCTTAGCGCTCTTCTTCAAGGGTGAATGGGAGTGGTTGCCGACGTGCTGCGGCTAAAGGTTTTGTAAGGCAAGGAGAGGAGTGTGCCCTACTTGCCACCTGTTCCGGGTGGTGTGGGATGCATTCTTCGGGGAGGCGCAGTCGCTTATTTCGACGAAGTGACGGCTCGCCTGGATGCGGCAAATGAGCGAGTCCAGAAATCAATTCGCGGCCACGCTGCTGCTGGTCCTGACGGTGGTGGCCATTATTGGCTCCATTCTCAGCCTGCTGCATCTGCGCTCGTACCCACTTCCTTACGATGGCGTCACTTGGGTGGACCGGGTGTCCCCAAAAGGCGAACTGCAGGTGGTCGCAGGCTTTATTTCGCCAGGCGGACCGGGCGAGAAGGCCGGCATCCGTGTTGGCGACCAGTTGGCCCGCATACAGACGTTCCCGATTCATCGCTCCCTCGACGTTCCGGAAGCGCTTTGGACCATTCCGCTATTGGGACAGGCGCAGTACACGCTGCGCCGCGACGGCATCGAATTTCAGAAAGATCACATTTTCATTCAGGCCGCCCCGCGTGACAGCGCTCTGTACTATCAGTACTGCGTCGGATTCTTTTACCTGGCGATCGGTCTGTTTGTTTACTTTCGCCGCACCAGCGCAGCGAAGTCGGTGCATTTTTTCCTGCTGTGCCTGATCTCTTTCATTGGCTCGTGTTTCCACTATTCGGGCAAGCTCAATACGTTCGACGAAATCATGTACTGGGGAAACCTGTGCGCGGGCTTGATCGCGCCCACCGTGTTCCTGCACTTTTGTCTGACGTTCTATGGCCGCCCGCGCTGGTTGGAACGCCGCGGGCGCTGGGTGCTTCTCTATCTTCCGGCCACCCTGCTGATCCTAATTGTCGCGGCGGCGGCCGAGGGCATCTTGCGTTTTGGAACGCCGCTGTTCGAGGTGCGCTGGTTTCTCGACCGCGTGACACTCGGATTCGGCACGCTGCTCTATTTCACCGGTGCGGCGACACTGGGCTTTGATTTCGCACATGCGGAAGACCCGGTGATTCGCCGGCAGTTGAAATATCTCCGCAATGGCGCGTTTCTTGGTCTGGCGCCCTTCACGCTTTTTTACGTCCTGCCCTACCTGTTTGGTGCCGTGCCTACGCACTTGATGAACTTGACCGTGCTTTCGATGGGGTTGATCCCGTTGACCTGGGCCTATGCAATCACGCGCTACCGGTTAATGGATGTCGACATCATCTTTCAACAGGGTTATGTTTACACGCTGGCGACCCTCGCCGTCATTGGCACCTTCTACGGACTGATTTTCCTCATCTTTAATACGCAGACCATTACACCGCCCGCCTTCGTCGTATTGATCTCGTTTGCAACCTTTGTATTCCAGCCGATCCGGCGATGGATCCAGGAACAATTGGATCGCTGGATTTTCTATCGCGATCGCTACGACGCGCGCCGTAGCCTGACGGAATTTGCGCGCGAGCTGAGTTCGGAGACCGACCAAAGCGTGATGTTGGCCAAAGTCTCCGACCGGCTGCTGCGGACGCTCTCGATCCAGCAGGTGGGGTTCTTCCTTTTGGAAGAGGGAACTGGCCAGTTCCGGCTGCACTCGCTCGGGCAGAAATCGGGCCGCAATCCGAAAAGCGTATCGGCACCAATGGACCTGCGTTTCCTGACGGACTCGGCGGTCAAGCCGTATTTGTTCTTCGAGCGGCCAAAACGCTTGCGCGACATCGTTTCCGAGGAATGGCCGGAATCGGTACGGGAAACCATTGCCGATCTCGATTTCACGTACTATGTGGCCTGCAGATCGCGCGGGCGGGCGATTGCGTATTTCGGCGTGAGCCGGACCACCGAAGGCGATTTCCTGTCAAGCGACGACATCGAACTGCTGGTGACGCTGTCGAACTATGTTGCGATCGCCATCGAAAATTCTCGCCTCTACAGTTCGCTGCAGCGCAAAGCCGATGAATATGAGCGCTTAAAAGAATTCAGCGAGAACATCGTGGAATCCATCAATGTCGGTATTCTGGCGGCCGGCCTCGATGGACGCGTCGAAAGTTGGAATACGCAGATCGAGCGGCTGACCGGCATCAGCCGAGAAGGCGCGATCGGGCGCCGCCTGACTGAACTCTTCCCTGAGGAGTTCTGCCAGAAGTTCGATGAATTGCAGGATGACGAGACCGTTCACAACGTCTATCGAATGGTTCTCCGGCAATGCGTTCCGGTTGAGGCTGAGGAAGAGCCGCCGGTAGCGCGCAACGGGCACGGGGGCTTGGAACTGACCGCGTCGGCGCCGCAGCCGCGCGAATCGATCGTCAATCTGGCGATCGCGCCGCTTGTGTCGCGCGAAGCCAAACAGATCGGGCGGCTGATCATCTTCGACGACGTCACCGACCGCAACGAGCTCGAGCG
>Ga0157369_10006212_pt1 | contig 13860 bp, 14 predicted proteins | sample C25metaG_FD_113461 | JGI IMG/M metagenome (GOLD analysis project Ga0157369, IMG submission 113461) | Corn rhizosphere microbial communities from Kellogg Biological Station, Michigan, USA - C2-5 metaG | ecosystem: Host-associated > Plants > Roots > Rhizosphere > Soil | place: USA: Michigan...
CAGGTCCCTCGCTGCGCTCAGGATGACAAGTTTGAGATTACAGTGGTTCAGATGGGAGCTGTGGCGTCGCCCGACGCTCGGCGTTTGTTATCCTCGGTTGATGTATGCGGCTTTTTGTTGCGCTGGAGATTGATGAGGCAATTCGCGAGCGTATTCAGCGCTTTGCGGACGAGTTGAAGCTGCTGACCTCGAATGTACGATGGGTTAGTCCAGAGTCGCTGCACATTACTTTGAAATTCATCGGCGAGCAATCTGAATCGAAAGTCGGCGCGATCGAAGGGGCACTGGGAAAGTTATCGGCACCCAGCATGCAAATCTCGTTTCGCGGCTGCGGTTTTTTCCCAAACGCAAAGTCTTCGCGAGTCTTCTGGATAGGGGTTGAAGCAGGAGCGGGATTGGCGCAAATTGCAAAACAAATCGATGAAAAGCTTGCACCGCTTGGAATAGAGCACGAAAAACGCACCTTCAGCCCGCATATCACTGTGGCGCGAGCCAGAGGCGGCTCAGGCGCGCCTGGACGACAGAGAGGCGATAGGCCCAATCAGAGTTTCGCGGCGGTGCAAGAACGTCTCGCCGGAATTCCGTCGCCGGAATTTGGTACGATGACGGCCCGCGAGTTCTTTCTCTACCGTAGCCAGTTATCGAGCGAGGGTTCGCGTTACACAAAGATTGCGCGGTTTGCGCTGTCCACGCAGGAAGCATGAACGCACATCCCATTTTGACCAGTGCCGTCGTTGGATATCTGCTGGGTTCAATCCCATTCGGGTATTTGCTGGTTCGAATTTTCCGTGGCGGGGATGTGCGCGCGACAGGAAGTGGCAACATAGGGGCCACAAATGTGTCGCGCACTTCTCCTGTGCTGGGAATGGTTACTCTTCTCCTCGACGCCGCCAAAGGTATGGCTGCTGTCGGGTTGGTGCTCGCAGTTTTCCCTGATAATCGCACACTCGGGTTTATAGCGGCCTTTTCTGCAATCGCCGGTCATATTTTCCCTGCATGGCTCGGCTTTCGCGGGGGCAAAGGCGTTGCCACCGGCTTGGGAGCATTTCTCCTGCTAACCCCACGAGCAATTCTGATTGCAATCGGCGTGTTCCTGGTGATCGCAGCTCTCTTTCGTTGGGTCGCTCTCGCATCGATTGTGGCAACGGGGCTGCTGCCCGTACTCTCGTGGCTTAGCGGCGAAAGCCGAAAAACAACCGGGGTGTTAGAAATCGCGGGTCATCGCCTCGCCACAACACCTTTACTTTGGATCTCTGCGTCGGTTCTGCTGATTCTCGCGAAGCACCACTCGAACATCCGACGGATGCTGGCCGGTACTGAGCCGCGCTTTCACCTGAAACACAAATGAGCCGCATCGCCATCATCGGAGCCGGGGCGTGGGGAACGGCGCTGGCAATCGTCGCAGGCCGTAAATCGAGCCATCAGGTGCGGCTCTGGGCCTACGAGCGTGAGGTCCGAGATTCGATCGGAGACCGCGGCGAGAATTCTCTCTTTTTGACAGGACACCGGATTCCGGATTCTGTTTCAGTGACCGGGGATTTCGCCGAAGCACTGAGCGGCGCCAAACTTGTAGTCAGCGCGGTTCCGTCGCAGCACTGCAGGCGCATTGTGGAGCAGATGGCTCCCCATTTGACCTCGGAGATGTTTCTGATCAGCGCGGCCAAAGGGCTCGAACAAGCGACGTTACTTCGCATGACCGAGGTGATCGGCCAAATCACCGCCAATCAGTACAAAGTAGGAGCGTTGAGTGGGCCAACCTTCGCTGCCGAAGTGGCGCGCGGGGACCCAACTGCAATCACAATCGCTTCAGAGGATGATGCGCTAATGACGGCGGTCCAGCGCGATTTCAGCGACTTGGCATTTCGGGTTTACTCGAACGGAGACGTGGTCGGAGTGGAACTGGGAGGCGCCCTGAAAAACATTATCGCAATAGCCGCCGGAGTTTGCGACGGTCTCGGTCTGGGGCACAACTCAGTGGCTGCGCTGATCACCAGAGGTCTCGCCGAAATCACCCGGCTTGCGTCCGCCTGCGGCGGCCGAGCCGAAACCATGTCCGGACTCGCCGGCCTGGGCGATCTGGTGCTTACATGTACGGGAGCCCTTTCTCGCAATCGCAGCGTTGGCGTGGAACTGGGGCGTGGCCGCATGCTTCCTGAAATAGTCGCGGGCATGCACGGAATGGTGGCGGAAGGAGTCTTCACTACTGATGCCGCAGTGCAACTTGCGCGCGCACACAAGGTTGAGATGCCTATCACACAGCAGATTCACGCCATCCTGAATGAAGGCAAATCTCCACGCCATGCCATTCACGAATTGATGACCCGCAGCTCCAAAAGCGAAGCTCACGCCGGTGCAGGCACGCAAAGCGTTTCGTAACCTAAAGTGATTTTCTCGCCAGGGACGTGCAACTTATTGAGTCTGCTGAGTGAACGCGGCCAGTACCTTTAGTAACGGAGCGGGCCGTGCATATCTCCTATTCCCCGCATTCCGCAACATAAAATGAATGATTGACTCCGCTCGGGAGCCGGGGAGAAAACGTCACCTTGTACGGGAAACTCTTGCCGACGCGTATTCCGATCCTGTACGTGATACTCGGCGTGCTGGTGGCGATCAGCGTGGTGCCGATGTATTTCTACTCGGCGCAGGTGCAGTCCATCAACCGTGAACGCCTGATCACCAACGAGCGACTTCTCCAGAACACGGTCACGCGGTCGATCGCCGATGATATCTCGCAACACCAGCAATCCTTTCGGCTGATGCAGGCCAATCTGGCGTCGGCCTTACAGGTTGCCAGCGGTGGCGACTTGACCGGAGATCATGTTCAGGCCCCGGAATTGCGGGCACTACTCGAGAATTTCGTTTCTTCTTCCAGTGATCTGGACTACGCGACGCTTTTGAACTCAGACGCGAAAGGAATTTCTGCCGGACGTATTGAGCCGGACGCATTTCTCCAGAAGGAACTCGAAGCCGCCTACGCCGCAGCCAATGATGCCCGCGCATACAACGGTCAACCGCTGGTTGTGGGTAATGGAAGGGCCTCGCGAACCGTGATGCTGGTGAGCACGCCAGTCACTTATGGCGGACGCTTTCTGGGCATGATCGCGTCGGTTGTTGACCTTGACTATTTGATTCGAAGATTGCGAGAAATCGATCGCGGCGGACTGACACCGTACGTCGTAGACAGTCAGGGTCGTCTGGTGGCCGGAGCGAATCCGGAGTACGCAACCGGACAGGACATGACTAGTCTGGAGATTGTGCGGAACTTCGTTGAACAGGGCCGTAAGGCGCAAATGCTGGCGCCCACCCGAGAATTCAACGTAGATACCGGCAAGAAGAATGTTGTCATGCTCGGGACCTACAGCGCAGTATCAAATTTAAACTGGGCCGTCGTGGTTCACAAACCGCGCGACGAAGCCTACAGCAGCGTTTATCAAATGCAGCGCACTGCACGATGGCTGGCCATATTTTCTATTGTCCTGAGTATTGGGGTCGGCGTTATCGCGGCGCGGCGAATCACCAACCCGCTGGAAGTCCTGACCGAATCGAGCCATGCTATCGCTCGCGGCGATTTTTCTCAGCGGGTGGACTTGAAGAGCCGCACGGAAATCGGAGAACTCGCCTCCACGTTCAACTTCATGTCTCAGGAACTCGAGCACTTTGTCGAAGACCTGAAACGGGCGGCCGCAGAAAATCGAGAATTGTTCATGGGATCCATACAGATGCTCGCCGGCGCAGTTGACGAGAAGGACCCTTACACTCGCGGTCACTCCGATCGGGTCACGCGATATTCAATGTTGATCGCCAAAGAGCTTGGGATGTCCGAGGAATTCCAGGAGACGGTGCGCGTCGCTGCGCAATTGCACGATGTGGGCAAAATCGGAATTGAAGATCGCATTCTGAAGAAACCGGGCGCGCTTACCGCCGAAGAATTCGACGTCATGAAGACTCACACCACCAAGGGCGCAAACATTCTGCGGCCGGTGGCCCAATTAAAAGAAATGATTCCCGGCATTGAATTACACCACGAATCGCTCGACGGACGCGGCTATCCACACGGTTTAAAAGCGGACGAAATTCCTTTGCTGCCGCGAATAATTGCGGTGGCCGACACTTTCGACGCATTGACTACCAACCGGCCTTACCAGCAGGCCCGCAGCAGTGAAGAAGCGCTTGGGGTAATCCGTTCACTGTCGGGGAAAAGGCTCGACCCGGCGGCGGTCACTGCTCTCGAGACCGTTTACGCGCGGGGCGAGATCAAGGTCCCACAAGGCGTGATGCTGCCGATGGCAGCAGCGGCCGGGGCGGCCGGCATAGGCAGTGATAAACAAACGATCGAGTCCAGCATTGGGACCGAGCGGGTTTAAGTCCCTTCTCTCATCTTCATGCGCCTGCGCCGCTATAATGAATAAGTCCTTCGACTTTTTCTCATGATCCAAACTCTGTTCGGCAGCACTGAAAACGAAAAGAAAAGCGGCCTGTTTGACCGCATGAAGCAGGCGGTTTCACGCACCCGCGAAAACCTGAGCGAGCGTATTGATGAAGTCGTTTCCTTCAACAAGGAAATTGACCGCAATACCCTCGATGATCTCGAAGGAACCCTGATTGGAGCCGACCTGGGGTCGGCCACGGCGCGGCAGGTGCTGGAGAAGTTGCGCGAACGCGCGGACCGAAGGCAGATCGGCGACGTGCACGAATTGAAGCGGCTTTTGAAGCAGGAACTGCTTGTGATTTTAAAGTCGGCGAACACGCCTCCGGTAGAGCGCGCCGAAGGTGTTCCTGAAGTGGTGCTGGTGGTCGGAGTCAATGGGACTGGAAAGACCACGACAATCGGGAAGCTGGCACAAACAATTCGAAGTAACGGCAAGACCGTGCTGCTGTGCGCCGCTGATACTTTTCGTGCGGCGGCTATCGAGCAACTTGAAGTATGGGGGCAGCGCACGGGTACCGAAGTGATCCGCACCAAAGCTGGCGGCGATCCAGCAGCGGTTTTGTTTGACGCGTTGCAGGCAGCCAATGCACGGCATACCGATTGCGTGATCGTGGATACGGCGGGCCGCCTACATACAAAGCAGAATTTAATGCTGGAGCTGGAAAAAATGCGGCGCACGGCACAGCGGATCATTCCCGGAGCGCCGCACGAAGTTTTACTGGTGATTGATGCAACGACTGGCCAAAACGGTCTGCAACAAGCTAAGTTGTTCACCGACTCGGCAGCGGTTACCGGAGTAGTGCTTACAAAACTGGACGGAACCGCCAAAGGCGGAGTCGTAGTGGCAATCGCACGCGAACTGGGTTTGCCGGTGCGCTACGTCGGAGTTGGAGAGAAGGCGGGAGACCTTTTGCCCTTCGATCCTGAGGAATTCGTGAACTCTCTTTTCGCTTAAACCAAATACATTAAGTGGCTACTTCTCTCGAGAAAGATCAGCAGCATTTGCGGCGGGCCCTCCAACTGGCGCAAAAAGGGTTCGGGCTGACCTCACCTAACCCGAATGTTGGCGCGCTACTGGTGGACGATGACGGCAGGATAGTGAGCGAAGGATTTCACACCTATGACGGCGTGAAGCACGCCGAAGTAATTGCTATTGAAAACGCGGGCAGCAAGGCCCGCGGAGCCACTCTCTACATCAACCTTGAACCTTGTTCCCATCAGGGACGTACCGGACCATGCGCCGACGCGGTAATCGCGGCGGGAATCAGGCGGGTGGTTGCATGCATGCCGGACCCCAACCCCGAAGTCAGCGGGCGAGGATTTGCGCGGCTGCGGCAAGCGGGAGTGCAAGTAGCGTCGGGATTTCTGCAGGATGAAGCGCAGCCGATCAACGACGCTTTCGCCAAGTTCATTCGTTATCGCCTGCCGTTGGTGACATTAAAGGCAGGGATGACGCTTGACGGCAAAATCGCTCCTCCTCCGGAAGAATTGGCGGGAACCCCAGCGGTAGCATCGGCAGGGCCAACCGGCGGTTGGATTACCAGCAACGAGGCACGTGAGCACGTGCAGCAGTTACGCCATCAGCATGACGCGATCCTGGTCGGAGTAGGAACAATCACGGCGGACAATCCCTTGCTCACCGATCGTACAGGCCTGCCGCGACGGCGTCCGCTGCTGCGCGTCATTATGGATTCGCATCTGCGTCTGCCCCTGGACTCGCGGGTTGCCCAAACCGCGAAAGACGATGTGCTCGTCTTTTGCTCCTTCGCGGAAGAAAAAAAGAAACAGCAACTGCTGCAGCATGGAATTCAAGTTGAGCAGGTCGCGTCCGCTGGAATCGACGGACGACCTGACCTTGAAGCTATTTGCAAACGGTTGGCGGAACGGGAAATTACAAGCGTTATGATCGAAGGCGGAGCGCTGGTGAACTGGACGGCGCTGGCTTCACGCGTCGCGGACAAAATTTTTTTTTATTATGCACCTCGGATTCTGGCGGGCACAGGCTCTGTACCCTTTGCGGCGGGTCCGGGATTTCGCCGCATGAGCGAAGCGGCCCATTTGAAATGGTTCCGGCTGCATCGGTTCGGGGAAGATTTTGCTGTGGAAGGATATCTGAGAGATCCGTACTTGGATTAAGGGTAGGTTTCACGGTTTCCCGGATCGGGAACATAAGGAGATTTCACGAAGACCTTTGAACGCTGATGATTGAAAGCTAAAGAAAATGTTTACAGGAATCATTGAAGAAGTCGGGACAGTGGCGACGATCGAGATCGAAGGTGAAAGACGCCGGCTCACAATTGCGTGCTCGAAACTCCTGCATGAGATGGAAATCGGCGACAGCATTTCGGTGAGTGGCGTCTGCTTAACCGCAGTGGATATCTCCAGCAGCAGCTTCAGCGCCGACCTGGCGCAGGAAACCTGGGCGCGCACCTCCTTTTCGCGATTACGTCCGGGAGCGCTGGTAAATCTTGAGTTGCCGATGCGAGCGAACGGGCGCTTCGACGGCCACATCGTGCAAGGCCACGTAGATAGAACCGGAACAGTTATGTCGCTCGTGCCGACTCCCCAAGGGAACGATTACGTGCTCACTATTAATGTTCCCTCTGAATTAACGCAATACGTTGTTGCGAAAGGGTCGCTGTCGGTCGAAGGCATCAGCCTGACGGTCGCGGCAATCGAGGGAACGGAAGTACGAGTGGCGATCATTCCACATACTGCCGAGGTAACGAACCTGAAATCACTCGTTCCTGGTGATCCAGTGAACCTGGAAGTAGACGTGATCGCGAAGTATGTCGAAAAGATAATCGGCGGACAGAAAGCTGCGAGTTCAATCACGTTGGAGAAACTGGTGCAGGCAGGATTTTAAGAAATCGACTAATGCGGTCCTTTTGAGATGACGGAGTTTCGCATGGTGAGATACTCTTATCCATGCAAACCAAGCTTTCGGACCAAAGGACAGGTAGTTTTGCCCAGTTCAATTCGCCGTCGTTTAGGTCTCAGGCCAGGCGACGCGCTCGATGCCCGGATTGATGCAGGAAAAGTCGTGCTTTCTCCACGCCGACCGCGTGGCCCTAAACCGACGATCATTGTGGACGAAATCACGGGTCTCCCAGTTCTGACTGCTGGCCGAAAGCACCGACCTTGACCAGTGAGCAGGTGCGCGCAATCCTAACCAATTTTCCATGACCTATCTGCTTGATGTAAACGCGTTGGTTTCCAGCTTGGCAACACTGGATCGAAGAATACCTGGGGCGTTCCTGATTCGATACATCTGATTCAGTTTCACGCTCCGATGTCCAGTTCATCCAATTGCAAAAATTCCTGAATGATGGGTTCGTCGCATTTCTCCATGTCTGCATAAGTGCCGAAGAACAGAACCTTGCTCTCATATAGGAAGACCACGCGGTCGGCGAGTTTTTTTGCCAGACGCATGTCGTGAGTGACTACGACGCTGGTGAGATGAAGTTGAATTTTCAACCGCTTCATCAGGTCGCCCAGCAGTTGCGCCATGAGCGGATCGACCATGGTCGTGGGTTCGTCATAGAGCACACACTCGGGTTGTGACGCCAGCGCGCGCGCGATCGCCACGGAACGCTTCATCCCGGTTGAAAGGTCTGACGGAAACAAGTCAGCCATGGGCTTCACGCCAACCATTTCCAGCAAACCCGAGACAATCTGCAGAATTTGTTCTTCGCTCAGGTCACGGCGCTCGCGCAGTGGGAATGCAACATTCTCGCCAACTGTAAGTGAATCGAACAGCGCGCCGCTTTGGAATACCATGGTGACCTTCTTGCGGATGCGCTCCAACTCCTGCTCAGGATAATCAGTGATGTCTTCGTGAGCAACGATTACGCGGCCAGAATCCGGCTTCAAAAAACCCAGAATATGCTGCAACGAAACTGATTTGCCAACACCGCTTCGCCCCAGAATGCACACGGTCTCTGCAGTATTGACCTGGAAGCTGACGTTCGTCAAAACGCGATTTTCCCCGAACGCTTTTGAGACGTTCTTGAACTCGATATATGGGGAAGACTGATCGCCCGTCACTTCGGCTGAAACTGTAGGAGCGGCTATTGATGTGTCACTCATGAATCCGTTCAATCATAAATGCTGCGGATGCGTTTCGAATTCCCGCTCTGCCGTCCGCCAGTCTTCTGGTGTATTCAGGTTCCGAAACATAGCTATGTTGAATCCTGCTGCCAAAATTTCGGGTTCGTCAATTACACGAACGCTGATATCGGGAAAAAGTGCGTCTATCTTGTTGCGGCCCGCAGCCAGTGCGGACTCAGCCGGCCTGAAGAATTCCTTTCGATAAATCGCGCACAAGGTTTGCAGATATCCGCCTGACGAAGGCAAGGTGACCATCGCGTTCGAGGACTTCGCAGCAAGTACCAGAAAGGATAGAAAGCTCGACGTTACAAATGGAAGATCCACACCCAGAATCAGGTTGTGATCTGTCGTGGAATGACGCAGGGCCGCATGAATTCCGCCAAGGGGTCCGCGGGCGGCGTATATGTCTTGTACCGCCTTCCCAAATGTCCCGAACTTTTCAGGGTCGCCAACGATGTTGACCTCGTCCGTCAGCATTCTTGCCAGCGCCAGCGCACGGATAATCAGTGGCTGTCCCCCCAGGCGCATAAGGGCCTTGTCAGAGCCCATGCGCGTGCTTTTGCCTCCGGCGAGCACAAATGCGGTCAACGGGCTGGGTCCGGGCATAGAAGTCAAGATCAGCGCAAGTCCTACACGAAAGTAACCTACCGCACTTTGGAGTTCCAGTGCATCATGAATTCGCCCGTACAAGTTTGCGGGCGAGAGCTTATTCCCATGCCGCAAAAGTTGCTGGACGTTCTCCTCCTGGGCCGTTGCTCGCACGAGTTTTCGTGGCCACGTCGCGCTGCCGACGGGCAGTTCTATCAAGTCTGCCTGCTTTGCGCCGCAGAGTACAAATATGACTGGACGACGATGCGCCGGACAGAGCGCGTCAGTCAGGAGACCGCTGAAAGCTCAGCTTCTCCGAAACGAAGGCAGCACGTTCGCAAAGCGACATGGGTACCTCGGGCGCGCCGAATCAGACTGGACGCACCGGTGCGCTATCGGGTCAAGAACCTGGGCACATGGAATGAGGGCGTCATTCAGAATCTGAGTCAGTCGGGAGTGCTGTTGACCATAGCCCAGCGTTTTCCGGAGAATACGTTGATCGAAATGGTATTCGAGATGCCTGAGGAAATTTCCGGGCAGAAAAATAGCAAAGTGCTTTGCCAGGGCCGGGTTATCCGCATGAAGGAATCAAAGGAGAAAGCGGAAACCCATGAATTTGCGGCGTCCATTCTGGACTACAAATTCATCCATTGATCGTTCTGGGTCGCTCAATAGACAACCTTTTTTCTTGAAAAAGACACCTGTTCTGCATCTAAACTGGTAGTAATCCGCTCACAATTTGAGGAGCTTTGTTATGAAAGCCAGAAGCACTCTGTTCTTCCGCATACTTCCGCTCGCCGCTGTCCTGGCATTGGCGGTCGCGTGCTCCAAGACACCCAATGATGCTCAGGTAACGTCGGAAATTCAGGCCCGGCTTGGCTCGGATTCCGGGCTGCAGAATAAGCAACTGACTGTACAGGCTGCAAATGGCACAGTGACGTTGTCGGGCACGGTGGATAATGATGCGCAAAGAGAAGCCGCCGCGAAGTATGCCGCTTCTCAGCCGGGCGTGAAGACGGTGATCAACAATCTGCAGGTGGGCACGATGGCGGCAGCAACTGACGTGAAGCCTTCACCGGAATCGGAAGCTTCGGCTGCGCCGGCACAACCGGCACCAACCGAGCCGGCTCCGCCAAAATCCAAACCTGTTTCGACCAAGAAGCACCATCACGAATCTGCGTCTCGAGATCAGATGGCATATCAGTCCGCGCCTCCGGCGCAGTCGGCCGCGCCGATGCCTGCGTCAGACCCGCAGGCTGCCTCCGCTCCTGCCGCAACGCCTGCGCCGCCGCCACCTCCACCTGAACCGCAGAAGGTCACGATCCCTTCGGGAACGTCTCTCCCCGTGCGCCTGGTGGATGCCATTAGCAGTGCAACGGCGCAGACCGGCGACACATTTCACGCAACCCTCGATTCGCCGGTGGCCATCGATGGAGATGTCGTGATTCCGGCACACTACGACGTCGAAGGACATATCATCGCGGCCCAGAGCTCGGGCAAATTCGCGGGGCAGGCACTTTTGGAATTGCAGCTCGACCGAATCAAAGTTGGAGATCGCTGGTACAACGTTCAAACCGAACACTTCAAACAACAGACGGGTTCGCGCGGCAAGAACACAGCGGAAAAGGTCGGTGGCGGCGCGATTGCGGGGGCGATTCTCGGAGGAATCTTCGGGGGCGGAAAAGGCGCAGCGATCGGATCGGTAGCTGGCGCGGGAGCGGGCGGCGGAGTCCAGGCAGCAAGCAAGAAGCCTGACATCAAGCTTTCGTCCGAGCGCATCCTGACATTTGCTCTGCAAGCGCCGGTTACTATAGTACCCACTACCAAGCCGGCCCGCGAAGGTCAGAAGCTCGAAAGCCCCGCTCCTCAGCAGTGAAATAATTTGCGACGTTTAAATGCGCGGTGCGAGCCGCGCATTTTTTTGTCCAGATGTGTGTAGCAGGTTTTAAAATTCGTGCTACATTCTCGGAAGCGTAAGTTGCACCTGCCGCCGCTTCGTCGGAATTTCTCTGCCACATCGTCATCGCTCGATGATCAAAAGACACATCTCGATTTACAGATTCGAACCCCGCTGGTCGGACCGGGTGGCATGGTATGCCTCAGCAATAGCCGCAACTGCTCTGTCGTGGTGTATCTGGTGGCTGTCGCCGGTGATGCACCAAGACCCTTTTGTGATTTTTGTTCTTGCCGTCGTGTTCGTTGCCCGCTTCTACGGTTTTGGTCCAGCGGTGGTTTGTACATTCAGCTCGGCGATAGTTCTTGACTATGCGATGTTTCGGCCACGCATTGACGTACCGCTTTCGCAGGGTGAACTGCAGCGGCTGGGACTTTTTATTCTTATTTCTGTTCTGGTAGCGGGCTTGGCGCGGCAACGTTCGCGGGCGGAAACCCAAGCAGACGAGGTGCGCCAACAGTTGGCGGCAATTGTCACATCGTCGGAAGACGCCATCATCAGCTTCACCGGGGATGGCCTTGTGACCAGCTGGAACCTCGGAGCGGAAACGCTATACGGATATTCCGCCACGGAGATTATCGGCCGTCCGCTGTCGGTACTGGTTCCTACAGAGCGTATCGGCGAACTGGAAAAAAATCTTGAGCGGCTCAATCGTGAAGAACGCGTGGGCAGTTATGAGACCGAACAAATTCATAAGAATGGCGCGCGCTTGCAGATATTGCTTTCGATTTCTCCGATTCGCAATGAGAAAGGCGAACTCGTAGGCGCCTCGGAGATCGCACGCGACATCAGCCAGCGCAAACGGACCGAGGAAGCACTGCGACGAAATGAACGCCTGGCGACAGCGGGCAGGCTAACGGCTGCGATCGCTCATGAGATCCGCAATCCGCTAGAGGCACTCATTAATCTTGTGTACCTGGCGCGTCGCGATGCTGCGGGAAGAGACGAATACTTGCGGCTGGCCGAACAGGAAATTGGCCGGCTCGATTCCATCGCGCAGCAAGCGCTTGGTTTTGTGCGCGAGGCCACGTCGCCCGAACGCCTGGATGCGAGCAAACTGCTGGATGAGGTTGTGCAACTGTATTTGCGGAAGCTGCAGCAAAGCAAAATCAAGATCGACAGGCAATCGCAGGACAACATTGAAATTTTCGGCTTCCCGGGCGAGCTGCGACAGCTCTTCTCGAATCTGATTCTGAACGCCATGGAATCGATGAAAGAGGGTGGGCGGCTGCGTTTGCGTGTGGTGCGCATGCAGGAGAAATCGGGCGACCAGCGTGCCGGAGTCCGGGTTACTGTTGCCGATACCGGCTCTGGGATTTCTGCCGGAGCATTGCCGCACATCTTCGAGCCGTTCTACACGACCAAGAAGGAGAACGGCACCGGGTTGGGCCTCTGGCTCGCGTACGGCATCGTGCAAAAGCACACAGGCTGGATCCGGGTAGCCAGCCGCACCACTCCCGGCAGCAGCACGGGCACGGTTTTTATGGTTTTTTTGCCTGAATCGCCGGCCATGGCTGCCACCCAGGCAGCCTGAGGCTTTTCTTGATCCTGCGCAGATGTCCTTGAGGACAATGACTTTGGTACTCCGCTGAACCATTCCTCACAACTTATAATCAGGCCGAATCGCATTTTTCTCTCTTAGAGAGAGTGAGGATCGGTTGGATCTGATTATCGAATCCATATTTTTTGTGTTCGGGCTGGTTTTAGGCAGCTTTCTGAACGTGTGCATCTACCGGTTGCCGCGCGGGCTGTCCGTGGTGACGCCGGGTTCGGGATGTCCTCACTGCGGGAACCATATTCGTCCGTACGACAATATTCCGGTCCTGAGCTGGATCATGCTCGGAGGAAAATGCCGGAAATGCAAATCGAGGATCACCGGAAGATATGCCCTGGTTGAACTGATTACCGCGTCGATGTTCGTTGCATGTTACGCGCATTTCGGCATAACGCTGGCTACGTTGAAATGCGCAGCGTTTGGCTTTCTGCTTATTGGATTGATCTTTACAGACGCCGAAACCCATTTTCTTCCCGACAAGATGACGTTGACGGGCCTCGTTCTGGGGCTGGTTTTCAGCCTTTTTGTTCCGGTGAACGACTTGGCGTCGATGATTTTGCCGGGAGTGTTTCAGTTCCCCGTCAGCTCAGACGTTTCCTGGCGTTTGTTCTCCTTTGCGGACTCGCTGCTGGGAGCCGCGATCGGCGCGTCATTTCTCTATGGAGCTGGGGCAATTTATCTACGCTGGCGAGGCGTGGAAGGCATGGGATTCGGCGACGTCAAGCTGATGGCCATGATCGGCTCGTTCCTTGGGTTACGGCTCACAATTTTAACCATCCTGGCATCGTCACTTGCGGGTTCGTTTTTTGGACTGTGGACGGTGTTCGTGGTTTGGATCAAGCGTACGCAGCGGCGGAAGCAAGTGTTTCGTGAGACCGGGGCAGCTGCCCGGAGGAACGCTTGGGCTTCGGCGCAAGTAGCGCTGCGGCGTCACCAGATGCCGTTCGGGGTTTTCCTGGGCAGCATGGGGCTGGTGGCGTTCTTTTTTGGTCAGCAGTTTCTGCGGTGGTATTGGAGACTGATGTGAAGCTGCTGACCAATCCGATTTTGGTGCGCATGGCGGCTGCGTTCCTGATTGCGATCGCGGCTTTCGTGGCCGGCATTTTTGGGTTGCGATTCTTGCGGCGGCGAATAATCGGAGATGATGTTCTCGCCGACAACCTGGGCCAGGAGAATACGGTATACCCGTACTCGGCCGTGATTCAGCAATTGAAGCAGCAGAAG
>Ga0157369_10006213_pt1 | contig 13860 bp, 8 predicted proteins | sample C25metaG_FD_113461 | JGI IMG/M metagenome (GOLD analysis project Ga0157369, IMG submission 113461) | Corn rhizosphere microbial communities from Kellogg Biological Station, Michigan, USA - C2-5 metaG | ecosystem: Host-associated > Plants > Roots > Rhizosphere > Soil | place: USA: Michigan...
CCTGCGCACAACGCGGTTTACGTGCTGTTCGGCTGCATGCTGACGTGGGTGGGATGGCTCGGCCTGAATTCTGCTGGAGCGATGCTCTATGCGGGAAGCGGAGCGGAAAACTCCGCATTGGTCATCATCAACACAACGCTCTCCGCCGCCGCCGCCGCGCTGGCCGCGGCTGCCGTCACACGCATTCGCTACCGCCGGCCCGATGCATCTCTGATAGCTAATGGCTGGATGGCTGGTCTTGTCGCCAGTAGCGCCGGCTGCGCGACGTTTAAACCGACGATTGCGATCATTGTGGGACTTGTGGCCGGCACGCTGGTTGTTTTCTCCGCCGAGTGGTTCGAACTTCGACTGAGAGTTGACGATCCCTGTGGATCAGTTTCGGTTCATGCGGTCTGCGGTTTGTGGGGTTTACTTGCAGTGGGAATCTTCGCGGGAATTCCCGGCCAGTTCATGGCACAAATTGTCGGCATCGCCACTCTGCTCGGCTTCATTTTTCCGATGACTTACGGTTTGAACTGGCTGCTGAACAAGTTCAGTCCGTATCGCGTCTCACCCGATGGCGAGCGCCAGGGTCTTGATCTCCACGAACTCGGCGCAGACGCCTACCCTGAATTTGTTATCCACTCAGACGAGTTCCTACAGAGATAAGCAGACTTTATTCACAAATCAACCCAGATGAACGCGGATTCTATTCACCAATCCAACTGGGCAGACGACCTGTCCAGTGTGCTGTGCGCTGAAAAAGATCCATGAATCCGCGGGATCTGCGTGAATCGGCGCAATGAGTGAGCCAGGGAAGAGTAGCGGCGCACTTTATTTGCCGTCTTCCGCTACGTATGCAATCTGCTGTTTGTAGATGAAAAGATTGGGCTGGCCCTGTCGTGTGAGCCGCAGCATATTGCGATCGTAGTATTCGATCCACCCCCGCAGCTTCTCTCCCGTCACCAGTTTGATCAAAACCGAGCTTTGCTTCTCGGTTAGTTGCTTGAGATACGCTGCTTCCTCGTTGGTGGACTCCGGAGGAGCGCTCTTCGATTTTCGTGGACCGCTATCAGAAAAAGGCATTACTCGATTCTATCCTTTTCGCTACGGCCAACCTAGAATGAGATTTTCAATCCCCACTCCAGTGAGCGAGGCGCACCCGCAGCGCTCATGCCCGATTGCAATGACGCGCGATTCGAACGTCCGGTGACTCCGGAAACCGAAGTCCCGCCCACTGTGTTCTGCGGCTGAAGCGCCGTCGCCCACGGCGACAAGCTTCCAGCGCCGAAGTTCAGCACGCCGTTTTGCGTGTTCCCGGGCGAGTCGAAGTTGGCAAAGTTCAACGCATTGAATAGCGCGACGCTCGGCACGATGGTAACTCGATCACCCAGTTTATGTTCCCATCCCAGACGAATGTCTAGTGTCTTTAGCCAGCTCATTCCGGCGGGATCCGGCACCGCAGCCGCCAGAGGTTGCATGACGCCGCCCATCTGCTCCAGGTCCTGCAGGGAGAAAACGCCCGCCGTGATCAACTGTTGCCCCGCAGGCGTTTGCGGATTGGCGCTGCCCGCAGTGTTTGAGTTATATGTGTTGATGAAACTCTGCAGCCCACTCGCCTTGATGCTCCGCATATAAGAGCCGACGTTACTGCCGGGAATGATGTCGCCCGTAGTGCCATCGCCATTCCAGTCAGTGACCAGAACTTCTGCCGCGCCGGAAGTCTGCTGGAACCTTAGCGTCGCCGGCAATGGGCTTAGCAGACGGCTGATGAAACTCACCTGCAATGACTTCTGCAAATCAAAGTGTGCGCCTATGGAGAACTGATGAGTGCGATCCAACGCGCTGGGCCCGGTGAAACGGTCTGGGTTGGCGTAATCGGTCGCCTGGTGGGCAAGCGAATTGTCGTCCGACTGGCTCACATATCGCGAGTGCGAGTAAGAGAACTGAAAGCTCGCCCGTTGCACGCCGCGGCTGAAATTCGTGATCTGCTGCTTCAGGCTGACGAGTTCTCCGCTGTAAACCGATCTTCCCTCGGGAAAGTTCATTACATTAACGCCCAGATTTGGATGGAGCCCTGGAAACGCGCAGAATGGGCAAGGCGCGCCGCCGGTGACCTGCCCCGGGCCGCCAATGCCGGCGTTTCCATACGCCGCCAGCGCACCCGCCGGGCCAAGCTTCGCCACCATGCAGCTGACTTGTCCTGGACCAGCCAGGCATGCGTTCGCAATCTGGGCTGCGTCGCGATCAGCGGTCGCATTCGTTGCGTCGAATGTATTCGCCGAGCCGCTCTGATTCATATCGACACCCAGCAGCGTCCGTGTGCTGACGTTGCGGACATAGTCCAGCGTCAAGACCAGCCCTGGCCAGAGTTCATGCTGCACTCCGAAATCAAACTGCGCGGTACGCGGTGTTTGATAATTAGGCGCGAGCAGGCTCAGGCCGTTGATGTACGGTCCGGCATACGCGCCAGGATTCCCGATGTAGCTCGCATTGGGTCCAGCGGCTGCCGTCGTGGCGGCTTGATAAGCTTGCTGCAACGCAATCGCCTGCGGCCCCGCCAGGCCAATGGATTCCCCACACCAGGTCGGAGACACTGTGCCGTTCGTGTTCACTAGTCCGGCGCCGCCCGCCAGAATGCTCCCCGCAGCGCCGGCATTCGGCCACTGTATCTCTCCCGGAACCCCGCCAATGCAGGCTGCCGGAGTACTCATGAAAGTGCCCTCGGCCAGCCGCAAGGGGCGATCGAGCGCGGCATTCTCGAATACTGAATTGTCGTAAAACAAGCCGGCGCCGGCGCGCACTATTGTTTTCCCGCTGGAACTCGCGTTCCAGGAAACGCCGACTTGCGGGGCAAAATTCAAATTGGGCTGCCGAACTTTTGCTCCGAGCCCTGGACCCCACGAATTCAGTGCAGGGATTGCACCGAGATCGCTGTCGCTTCGCCCGGTATCCCGAAGCCAGTGAAGGCCGTAAGTCAGGGTAACGCTTGGCTTAATTTTCCAGGTGTCTCCGCCATAGAGATCGATCTGATTATCAGTAAATCCGCCGTCAGGAAAGCCAAAGGCAGACCTCTCAGTTGCAAAGCCCTGGCCGTTACCCAGGAACGCCCATTGCACCGGATAGCTCAAGGGATCAGCGGGATCGCCTGTAGAACCGAACACCCCGGCGGGAAGCGGCACACTGCCCGGGTCTGAAAGGGATGGCGCGACAGAATAACGCGCGTCGAATCCGCCAATCTTAATTCGATTGAAACTCACACCAACATGAAATATGTGGTTGTTCCAGATCCGGCTGCCGTCATATCGGAATTGCAGGTCAGACTGCTGATTTTGCTGAGAGGCGAATGGGCTTGGTCCTGCACAGTAAAGAGCTCCCGGATCACATTCACCTTGGCTTCCGCCTCCGATGTTCACAGTGGCGAGGAGCGGCGCAGTGACCGCCACTCCAGTACTAGGCTGGCTGATGACGTTCTTGAATTTCAGGTATTCGAAGCGAAGCGAATGAACAGAATCACCTGAATTGAGATCGACGCCTAGAGCATTCGCCGGAGTATTGTTTTTGGTGAGATATGCCTGCAGGCTCGGCCCCTGACCGAAGGGCGCGACATTGCTGCTGCGATCGTAAGTTAAGCGGTAAAAGGCGCGGGCATTCTCGGAGAGCACGTAATCCAGACGATCGGTGGTTTCAAATTGTCGAAACGGCTCTTCAATGGTCGACGCCGACGGCACCAACGAACTGAATGGTCCGGCCAACAGCACAGGATTCGCGAGGTCCTGCTTACTGCGTTGCAGGTCGGCAAAAAAGAAAAGTCTATCGGGAATCAGAGCGCCACCAATATCTCCTCCGTACTGTTGCCGTCCCCAGTCGTGGCTATGGCCACCAGGCAAGCTGGCGGATAGAACGTCACCGTTACGATAAAAGCCAAATAAATTCCCGTGCAGCTCGTCACCGCCGGAGCGAGTCACAATATTCACCGCGCCGGGCGTGAGCAACTGCTCTGAAACCGGCGCCAGTACCCCGCCGAATTTGAACTCCTGTACAGCGCTGAGGGGAATATTTTGGGTCACGAATCCGACTGACTCATCACCGACAGCTATCCCGTCAACATCTACACGGGGAGACGTACGCCCGATTCCGTCTAAGAACGACAACGACAAGAATCCAATTTTTGTTGGATCGAAGGCCCCGGCTTCATCGAGCTGAATGCCAGGTTCAAGCTCCGCAGACTGTAAAAAGTTGAGACCATGGAACGGCAATTCTCCGCGCTTGCCGGATTCCACCACGCCTGGAACCGGCAAAGGGTCTAGCGAGATTTCAACAGTAGTCGGAGGGCCCGCGTGCGTCGTTACGGCGGTAGTGGCAGCAATGAAAGAACGGGCTTCGATTCGCAAAGCAAAGTCGGCGACAGCCAGCGTCGCCGAAGTAAATTTTCCCTCCGGATCGGTGGTAACGCTGGTGGTTTGTCCGGTGGTTTTGTTGGTGATGAAAACCTTCGCGCCGCTGATCGGGCCGCCCTTGCTGGAAGAAACCGTACCGCTGATGGTCGCCGTTCCTGCTTCCTGAGCGACAGCGATGGTCAGAAAGCAGGCGAAAACCAAGCAAAAGCAACCAAGGCCCCGCAGTAATGGCCGCATTAAACACAAGTTTCCTGACACCATTCTCATGGGCAACTTTCTGATTCACCTGAGGATTGATATTTCGGCGCCTGACAATTGTCTCTGCGCTTACCGCAAATTGCAAACCGCTGGAACAGTAGGGCCGCTTCCGTTAAAGCTGTTTAAATCTGGTGAAGCCCGGAAGCAACACTGAAGGAACTCTCCCCTGGTCGTAAAGATGTGGCGTCTGCCGCGGATGGTTGCCGGCATCTCTAGCGTATCTTCGATGTGTAGTATCCGGCGCGGTGCCGAGTCTTGTAATCGCTGCCACCAGATACCCCATTCAGTTTTACTTGGATCCGACGAAAATCGGAATCCGCCAATCGCTGCGCCGGATAGTATGCCAATAGATATTGGGTGCGTAGCTCGTCGCTGATGGTGTGGAAGGCTTCGTCAAGTTGGGACATGGTGGTGGCATAAAAATACTTTCCCCCCGTATCTGACGAAAGTTGAATGAGTGCATGTTCTCCCCCGGTGTCTCGGCCGGCACTGGCCTCGATCGGCACCACGATGATGCTGTAAACGATGGCTTCCGAGATCTGTGCCGCCCGTAAGGCTTCCTGGTAGTCTGTCTTGCTTACCGTGTCTCCCCCGTCGGTAATGATCACCATTACCTTGCGACCTTCGCGGCCCTCGAGCGCTTCTGACCCCACAAAAACCGCGTCGTAAAGGGCGGTGGCGGCGCCCAGTTGAAGGTGATCCACTCCGCGATCGATCGTTTTCAGGTCCGATGTGAACGGAACTGCCTGATCGACCACTTCACTGAACCCATAAATGGAAAGCGCATCCACCGGACGGAGTATGGCATGGGCAAAACGCCGCGCTGAGTTCAACTCCAGCGCGAGATCCTTGCGAGTACTCAGGCTGGTGTCAATTGCGAGCACGATTGACAACGGAAGTTCCGACTCCTTACCGAAAACAGAGATTTTCTCCGGATGGTCGTCCTCAAATATTTGAAAGTTGTCCCTGCCGAGATTGGCAACAGGCGCACCGTGATCATCGGTAACGGTGACGAAGATATTGACGAGCTTTACGTCCACTTTGAAGGTGGTGTCGTCGGTTCCGGAAGGACCCTCGTATTTTGGGGACGACTGTTTGGAAGCGCCCGCCCATGGCGGCTTCGGCACCGAGCCCGAGGACTGGGCCTGGCACACAAGTGTGGTAGCCAAAATCAGAAACCAAACCAGAATTCTCATGCAGGGCTACTCACTTGGATGCAGGCATCTTTGAAATCGTGCCTGCCGTGACTTGCTCGGGAAAAGGCTCCCCCTCCGCCCATACGGCGCCATCGGCAAAGTGTTCTTTTTTCCAGATCGGTACAGTCTTCTTGAGGGTGTCTATCAACCAGCGGCATGCCTCGAAAGCCGCTGCCCGATGGGCTGACGCAACCACAATCAATACGCTGGTCTCGCCAATCTCAAGATTACCCAGGCGATGAATAATGGCAGCATTATGGATTTCAAACTTTGAGCAGGCTTGGGCGGCAAGTTCTTCCAATTGCTTTACCGCCATTTGCTCGTAGGCTTCATATTCCAGGAAAAGCGTGCCTCGTCCGCGCGAATGGTTTCGTACAATCCCCTCAAAAACTACGGCGGCGCCATCTTGCGGCTGCTTCAGTTGTTCAAGAATGGGCGCTGTTTCAATGCGATCGCGGGTCATTCGAACCAGCCATTTACTGGAAGCTAGATCCGGGCCCGAGCCGCCGCTCACGGGCGGCAGCAAAGCTATTTCGTCGCCTGGGTGGAGGGGGGCGTCGATCGCAGCGTATTCCTGATTGATCGAAATGGCGATTGCGTGCGCCATTTCAGGAAGACCCGTAATACGCCCGCGGTAGTGCTCGATAACATCGGCTGCAATCGCCTTGTCCGGAACACTGATTTCCTCAAAGCTGCAGCCAGCAAGGTCTTTGACGATACCGAAGAATAGAACGCGAACCCTCATTGAAGTGCCTACAGTTTATCGCGAAAGAGCAAGTTGGCAGGCAATGTCCGTAAGGCAAAAAAAAGCCTGACGGTTAGTCAGGCTATCGTTGATCGCCAAAGTTCGGAGCGGTTAGTTTTTGGGCCTATCCCGGTCCTTGTTGTCCTTGTTCCCATCATTGCTGCCCTTCTCGGGTCGAGATTGCTCTGCCCGAGAGGGACGCTCCTGCCCGTTGCCTGAAGGACGGGCTTGGGGCCGGGATTCGCTTTGCGGTGGCGGTGCCGGCCGCGACTCTCTCTGTGGAGCAGGTTCGGCTCGATCTGGCCGAGGAGCCGGAGCTTGCCGCGCCTCCGGAGGGGCCGCTTGGTGGCGGTTTTCTGGGGCCGGCCGGTTGTCAGGTGCTGTTTCCCTGCGATTTTCGGGAGGACTCGGGCGGTTTTCTGGCGCACTAGGCCTGTTGTCCGGAGCCGCGGTTCGGGGCGCCCTGGACTCTGGCTCGGGTGCATTTTCAGGGCGAGCGTTTCCGTTTGGACCGCCAGGACCGCGATCCGGCTGCCCCTGATCGGCTCTGCCCGAGGGCGGACGCGGAACCCCGCGTCGTTCAGGGTTGTTATCACGACCGGGGTTATTGTCTCGGCCGTTTATCTTGCCTCCATTGTTGTTGTCATCAGGAGCACTCGGACGGTTATCCGGCGCTCCAGGACGAGGCGCTGCTTCGCCGCGGCGTGGTTCTCCCGGTCCGTTCGGATTGTTCGGACGCGGAGCCGCCTCACCTCGATCAGGCTGGTTGGTTCCATTTCCGGGGCGCGGAACTGCTCCAGGACGCGGAGCATTATTATTCTCCGGGCGATTCCTATCAACGGATGCGGGCCGGTTATCTTCCGCTGCGCCAGGCTGATTCTTGCCGGCAGCTCCCGGACGGTTGTTCCCCGCCGCCGGCTGATTGTTTCCGCGGCCTCCGGGTCCGTTGTCGGTACCGGGACGATTCTCAGTCGCTCCGGGTCGTTTATTGTTCTCTCCGGGCTGGTTGTTCCCTGGCCGGTTCTCTGCTCCTGATCGATTCTCCGCTGCTCCGGGTTGATTTGGCGAACCCGCATTCCCGCCACCGGATCCACCTCCTCCGCCCGTCCGACCACGTGCGCCTTTGTTCAGAGTTTCAGCCTGATTCGCTGGCGCCGCGTGAACTGTTCTTATCGGCGGAGGTGCCGTGGCTCGCGTGACTCCCTGCAGCGCGGGGCGGTTCATGACACGGGGCTGACGAGTGGCAACCACTTGCCGAGTCATCACCTGCTTCGGAGGAGCTTGCCTGACCGTGTGTGCTGATCCGATCACGCTTTCGCGAGATGGGCGAATGTCACGGGCCACCTCGTGCGTCACGGGTGCTGACTGAAAGCGGCGAACGTCAACCCGTTCGACATTTCGATTCACCGGTCGCGCATTCACGAACGTGTCATGATTTACGACTGTGATACCGCGTCCTGCGCGTTGGTTAACATAAGTAACATTATTGACGTGATTGACAGTTACGTTTCTGTAAACGTTCGTGACTTGTACAACTGTGACGCGAGTGTTTGTAATGTTGATGTTCTGCACGTATCGCGGACTGGTACGATACCACGGCACATAGACTTCTCCTGGCGCGAGCGGGAACCAGCCAACTCCACCGCCGACTCCCACACCTATGCTGAAGCCTCCCCCGCCTACGAATGCCACCAACGCGGGCGAGTAAACCGGCCTTACTTCAAGCGGTCCCGGCACCCAGCACCAACTGTTACCGGCGTATGCCCAGCGGCCATAGTGGAACGGCGCAAAGCCCCACGGCTCATCTTCAACCCAACTCCATCCCCAGGGCGAAACATAAACCCAATGTCCATAGCGGTACGGTTCCCAATCTCCAGGAACTCCCCGGGGTCTCCAGACGTTCCCGTAGCCTTCGACATTCTGCCAATCGCCATAATCATCGAGGTCTTCATAACCGGTCATTTCGGTGGAGACGTATCGCGAACTGCGGAACCTGTCTTCGCGTCGGTCGCGATCAAACGCCCAACGATCGAAGTCGTCCTGCTGGCCGATTTCGGAAACATCATACGAGAGCTGATCAATCCCCGAAAACCGTCCCTCCTGCCCTTCCGCCAGACGGTATGAGCTGCCGCCTCCGGTAATCTCGGCTTCGCCGCGATACACCCTGGCGATGGTCTCATCGCCGTTTTCGTTCACTTGTACGCGGTATTCTCCCGGCTGATAGACGTTGAAAGCCAGGTTAGGAGTATCCACTTCAAAAGAATCGTCGCGATCCATGTGGCGGATCCGGAAGAACACCGAGCCCACTGAAACCCGAAGCTGGGTCACATTGTCCTCGATATCCAGGAACGTCATGCTGGTTTCGGGAGCAAGCCGGATTGAAGTAGATCCGATTTGAACCTCAGCACGAGCGTCGCGATCTGCCCACAGATTGTCTCCTATGGTCAGTGGACGGTTAGGAACTGCGTCCAACCAATCGCCTTCGCCGCCAGGCTGAAAGGAAACCGATCCCTGTACATAGCCGATTCTTCCGGCGCGATCGGGTGGGTCCTGGTCGTAATTGTCATCCTGCGCAAAAAGCCTGGGCGCAGCCTGAAAAATCAATAGTGCCGCGGTTAGAGCGGCGATTCCGAATCCTTTGCATCGTTTTGCCATGTTGGTTCCTTCCCGCAGATCGGATCAAAAAAATGCGGACAATCCAATTCTCAAGTGATTAAACACTTCCCGCAAAGACAAGTTCTATCGGGTGTAGAGGGTAGCCTTCCAACCAAAGAAGGGTAATTGCAACGGATTGAATTTACTACACTTAGAAATCTTAGGTAAAAACTTGTAAATGTGCGGGTTACAACCCGTCAAGCTTTAGCTGACGGGTTGTTCTGCCAGCACTTTTTCTCGCTCTTCGGCATCGTGCTGTTCTTCACCTCGGGAGGTGGGAAGAGCCAAGTCGAGCACTTCGCCGATCGTCTTAACGTAGTGGACGCTAAGATTCTCGAGCTGCTCAGGCGTGAGGTCCTCGTCCACGTTCATCTTATTCTCCGCCGGTAAGATCACGTCGTGAACTCCGGCTCGCTTGGCCGCAAGGACCTTCTCTTTGATACCGCCAACCGGAAGCACATTTCCGCTCAGCGTGATTTCGCCGGTCATCGCAGTCAAAGGGCGTACCGGTCGCTCTTTTAATAGCGAGACCAGCACTGTCGCCATAGTCACGCCCGCCGATGGGCCATCTTTTGGGATCGCGCCTGCGGGAACATGAATATGAACATCGTGATCGGCAAAGAAGCTTTCGCTAATGCCCAGTTGCACCGCGTTGGAACGCACCCACGTCAACGCAGCCTGCATAGACTCCTGCATCACCTGACCGATTTGTCCGGTCATGGTGAAGCCGCCTTTGCCTTTCATTACATTAGCCTCGACAAAGAGAACGTCGCCGCCTGTCGGAGTCCAAGCCAAGCCGACAGCCACTCCGGCGCGCTTGGTGCGTTCGGCAATTTCACCTTCGCTGCGAACCTTAATTCCACCAAGAAATTCCTGAATGATTTCAGGCGTTACCGTCAGCTTGTCATTCTTCCCTTCGGCGATGCGGCGGGCTTGTTTGCGGCAGATAGTGCCAATGTTGCGCTCAAGATTGCGGACCCCCGCCTCGCGTGTGTAGTGCCGGATGAGATAGCTCATCGACTCGGGCGGAAACGCAATTGAATCGGGTGAAATTCCGTTTTCTTCGATTTGGCGCGGCACCAGATATTGAAACGCAATATGAACTTTTTCCTCTTCCGTGTACCCCTGCAGCTCGATGATCTCCATGCGGTCGCGCAGCGGCTCGGGAATCGGGTCGAGCATATTCGCGGTCGTAATGAAAAGAACCTTCGAAAGATCGAACGGAACGTCGAGATAATTGTCGCGGAAGGTTGAATTCTGCTCTGGATCAAGAGCCTCAAGCAGAGCGGAACCTGGATCTCCACGAAAATCACGCCCAACCTTGTCGATCTCGTCCAGCATGAAGACGGGATCTTTGGTTTCAGCCCGGCGAATTCCCTGGATAATCTGCCCCGGCAGCGCGCCGATGTAAGTCCGGCGATGACCACGGATCTCAGCCTCGTCGTGAACGCCGCCAAGCGAAATTCGAACAAATTTTCTTCCAAGAGCGCGGGCGATCGAACGCCCTAGTGACGTCTTTCCCACTCCAGGAGGTCCGACGAAGCATAGAATCGGCCCTTTCATCGTGGGCTTGAGTCGCCGTACTGACAGGAAATCCAGAATGCGGTCCTTTACCTTCTGCAGATCGTAGTGATCGGTATCGAGAATTTCTTTGGCTTTTGGAATATCCACTTCACTACCGGAGGTTTTGGCCCACGGCAGCACCGCCAGCCACTCAACATAGTTCCGGGTGACGCCGTAATCGGCAGCCATCGGCGACATACGAGAAAGCCGGCCAAGTTCCTTCAGCGCTTCTTTTTTCACTTCGTCCGGCATTCCAGCGGATTCGATCTTCTGCCGCAATTCTTCTGTGTCACGCTGGCCTTCATCCTGTTCGCCGAGTTCCTTCTGAATCGCCTTCATCTGCTCGCGCAAGTAGTACTCGCGCTGGCTCTGCTGGACGCGATCCTGAACTTCGGACTGGATTTTGTTACGCAGTTGCTGAACTTCGAGCTCTTTAGCGAGATGTTGATTCACCTTCTCCAGGCGAATTCGGACGTCGGTGGTTTCAAGCGTGTCCTGTTTATCCGGCGTTGACAGAGATGGAAGCGAAGACGCGATGAAATCCACCAGGCGTCCCGGCTCGTCAATGTTCATGGCCACGGTGGAAAGCTCATCAGAAAGCGTCGGCGAGCCGGCGACGATTTGCTGAAAAAGCGTGAGCACGTTGCGCTGCAACGCCTCCACCTCAGACGATTTCGGTGGGATGGACTCGGGCACAGTCTCTACTCGCGCCTGCATGAATGGTGTGAGTTGAGTAAATTCAGTCAGCCGAACACGTTCCAGGCCTTCGGCAAAAACAAACAGACTTTGGTTCGGCATTTTCACGACTTTGTGAACAACCGCCAAGGCCCCCATGGTGTACAAGTCTGTTGGCTGCGGGGTATCCACGCGAGCCTCGCGCTGGGCGACAACCACGATGGTCTTGTCCTCGCCGAGCGAGTTAATCAATTGCACCGAGCTCTCGCGTCCCACGGTTAAGGGCAGAACTGCGTGCGGAAAAAGCACAGTGTCGCGAACTGGGAGTACAGGAAGAGATTTGTTATCAGTAGGCATTTCGTTCTCAGTGCGCGGTTTACGCCCCGCGTGGCGATTAATCTTCGATAGTTGAGTGTGTCGTACTCAACTTTGATGTTTTCAAACCGGGGGAAGATTCATCCCGCTCTGCGCAAATGGTTCCGAAATCATTTGGATTCTAATCTGCGATATCGGGTTTGGGTGAAAGCGGGGTTGCGGGATCAGGTTCAATCCTTATGGCACAAACAGACGTACTGCCCCGGCTTGTCAACTAGCGCCTACTTCGCAACCAGTTTCTGAAACGCTGATCGGGTGAAATATCGGCCCAGACCCGAGGTGGCTCCAGCCTCAACGTGGAGAACCGTAGTTCATCCCAAAAACCTGTCCCTCTACACCGCCGGATATACTCCCAATACTTTCACCATATCGGCCACTGCTCTCAGTTGCAGCAAAGCTCCGCGCGCGACTTTGTCGTCACCCCGCAGGAAATCGGCGTAGAAAACATATTCCCAGGGGCGACCGCGCATAGGCCTCGATTCAATCTTGCTCAGGCTGATGTCCCGGTCCGCAAAGACTCGCAGTGCTTTGTGCAGGGCCCCGGGAAGGTTCTTGAGGCCGAAAGCGATCGAAGTCTTATTTGATCGCGGAAGTATGCGCCCCTTCTTGCGCACTAGAAAAAACCTGGTGAAATTGCGCTTGTCGTCTTCAATACCGGTTGCCAGAATCCGCCCTTTGTACACCGAAGCCGCATGCCTGCCGGCGATCCCGGCCGCATCGCGCATCTCATTTTCGATCACGTGTTTCACTGAACCCGCAGTGTCGTAAAACGGGACTGCTTGAATTCGTGGATTCTTGCGGAAGAAATCACGGCACTGATCGAGGGCCACCGGATGCGACAGAGCACGTCTCAAGTCAACCGCTTTCGTCACCCGTGCCGCGATCAGATTGTGAATGATCCGCAGGCGGAACTCGCGCTGAATAAAAATTTCACGCGCCAGCAGCAGATCCGCATGTTCGGTCACAGTCCCCGCAAGCGTGTTTTCGATCGGAATGACGACGGCGGGCACTTTGCCTGATTCGAGCTGATCAAAAACCTCCACCGAGCGCGCACATGGAACCACTGAGCAACCGGGCACCATCCGCCGCGCAGCTTCGTGGCTGAAAGAACCAAGCTCCCCCTGAATGGCAATTTTCACCTCTGCACGTTATCGGAGGGCGATGCCTAATGCAAATCTTTCTCCAGCACGAGAGCATCAACTCCATTTGAATAATAACGGGGCATAGTTTTCACGACGGAATAGTCGTGCTTCTTGTAGAAATTAAGCGCCGCAAGATTGTCCACAGCCGTTTCAAGGCGAACTATGCGGCGCGAGGCTGAACGAAGATGTTTCTCGGCGGTATCAAGCAATACGGACCCGACCCCATTGCCACGAGCTTCGGCTCGAACGTCAATCGTAATAATGTGCCCGGCGGTCGTGCCAAGGTCGGCTATCAGAAATCCGATGATGCTGAGGTCATCGCTGGTATCATCCGCCAGCCGATTGCCGGTGGTTTTGTGCTCAGCGATCAAACTGAATGCGCTGGGCCAGCGTATGTATCGCTTTAACTCTTGTTGAGAATAGGCGATTTGCGGCTCAAAACAGCTCTGATCGATCTTCCACAAAGTCAGGAAATCGCCGGGCCGGTAGCTGCGGACTGTGAATTCCACTTGCATATTCTAGACATGTCTGAAAAGAGGTGCTGCAAACATCTGAAGATGCAGGCACTTAGAGCAGCTCTGTTTTTTTTAAAAAATCTGCGACGAAAGTCTTGCTCGTTTAACACCTCAAGTCGTAACATTCGCATCTGAGGGTTTGTGGTGCGTCTGATCGTCATCGCCGCTCTGTGCGCGACCACCGTTGACATCCTGTGGTTCCTGCTCCTTTCCCGCTACAACCGTCGTAAAGGTGCGCTTGTGTTGCGGTGGGTAGAAGCGGCGTGTTCCACTCGCGGACGCGTAGTTGATAGCCAATGGCTGGGCCGTAGCTGCCTACAGGCCCACCTCAGCTTTGCCTCGCACTGGTTTGAAAAC
>Ga0157369_10006214_pt1 | contig 13860 bp, 15 predicted proteins | sample C25metaG_FD_113461 | JGI IMG/M metagenome (GOLD analysis project Ga0157369, IMG submission 113461) | Corn rhizosphere microbial communities from Kellogg Biological Station, Michigan, USA - C2-5 metaG | ecosystem: Host-associated > Plants > Roots > Rhizosphere > Soil | place: USA: Michigan...
CCGATCAGACACCGGATGAAGCATACTTCGCCACGCTGCCAGCGATAAAATCGGCAGCTTGATTGCCTCAGCGATTCCACTTAAAAACTGGCGGATCCTGTCCGAACGAATGAGGCCACCTCTGTTCGATTAGCTCGCGCTCTTGCCCTCCGCATCGAATGGCGAACACGACAAGGAACTGCGCGCAAGGGTCGGCAGGGCCTCAGCTGCATCGTTCGCGTGGGGGAGCGGCGCGAGCGGCGGAAACACATCGTCGGGCAACGGGATCTGATGGACGTTGAGCGTCATCGACACTAACGTGTAGTAGCCGATCACTGCTCCGAGTTCAACTACCCCAACGTTGCCCCAGCGGCTCATCACGCGCTGGTAAACCTCCTCATTGACATTGCCGGTCTGTTGCAGCTGTCGCGCGAATTCGTAAATGTCGGCTTCTTCCGCGTCGTCGAAGACCGGCTGCGCGCCTGTCCTGATCGCGTCCAGCACGGCTTGATTCAGACCGGCGCGCAAGCCCGCCTCGGCGTGTATATGCCATTCCAGTTGACTGTTCCAGCGACGCGCCGTGACAACGATCGCCAGCTCGGTCAATCTAGCCGGCAAGGTTGTTCCGTAACGCAGGATTTCTCCAAAGCGTTGCCAGCGGTCGGCCAACTCGGGGCGATGCAGCGCAGCGCGCAAAGGGCCAACGACGGTCCCGCGTGGTCCGTCGACGACGGCCTGATAGACGCGCTCCTGTTCGGCGGTCATCGATTCGGGAGAGAAAAGGGGAATGCGTGCCACGTTCAATCCTTACAAGTTGATGTCATTTGATCTGCGTCGCCCGCGTCACGCGCGCGTGATGCCAAGCTCACGCAGCACCTGGTCCGTATGCTGTCCGAGCGTCGGGGGCGCGCGGTCGAAGCTCAACGGTGCATTGCGCAGCCGAATCGGGCTCACTACCTGCGGCACTGTGCCCGAGACCGGATGAGGAAGATGGCGCAGCATCTCGCGGTGCTTGACCTGAGCGTCTTCGAAGACCATTGGAATGGTGTTGATCGGCCCGCACGGTACCGTGGCGGCATCAAGTTTGGCGAGCCAGACCGCGAGGTCGTCTCCGAGCAACGCTTCGCGAATGATCGCGAGCAGCGGCGGAAGGTTACGCACGCGTTGCGCATTTGTCGCAAAGCGCTCGTCATCAGCAAGTTCCGGATGTGCGATGACGTCGCAAAATTTACGGAACTGGCCGTCGTTACCGACCGCAAGGACCAGATAGCCATCTCGACACTTGAACACGTCCTGTGGCTGGATATTCGGATGCTTGTTGCCGTTGCGAGCCGGCGTCTTACCCGAGACAAGATAGTTCATCGCCTGATTGGCGAGAAACGCGACTTGAACGTCGAGCATCGCCACGTCGATATAATCGCCTTCGGCCGTTTCGCTGCGTCTCGCGAGCGCGGCGAGAATCCCGACCGTTGCGTACATGCCGGTCATGATGTCGACAATCGGCACGCCGACCTTTTGCGGGCCGCCGCCCGGTTCGTCGTCACGCTCGCCCGTCACGCTCATCAGCCCGCCCATCGCCTGAATCATGAAGTCGTAGGCGGCGTTTTCCGACTTCGGGCCATCTTGACCAAAACCCGTGATCGAGCAGTAGATCAGATCGGGCTTGACGGCCTTCAAGTCGTCGTAGGCAAGGCCATAACGCTTCAGGGCGCCGGCCTTGAAGTTCTCGAGCACAACGTCGCACTGCGCCGCCAACGCACGTACGGTTTCCTGTCCCTCGGAAGTCGCCAGGTCAACTGCGACCGAGCGCTTGCCTCGATTCACGGACAGAAAATAGCCTGACTCCTTCGACGGCGTGCCATCGCTGGCTTCAAGGAACGGCGGCCCCCAACTGCGGGTGTCGTCACCGACTTCGGGACGTTCTACCTTGATGACGTCGGCACCGAGGTCCGCAAGGATCTGGCCGCTCCACGGACCCGCCATGATCCGGCTGAGGTCGAGCACTCTGATGTGAGAGAGGGGTCCACTCATGATCTTTTCCCGTTCAAATCGATAGTCCGCGTGACGCGTAGGTTGCGCGCTTCAATCATTAGGTCATACTTTTAACCTAAAAGCACGCAAGTTCCGGATGCAAACCGGTACGCGCAACGTGCGTCACGATCCATGCGTCGTATTCTGTCGACTTCCGGGCCGCCGCGCCGCTCGTAAAAACCCTATAGGTCATGTTATTGACTTTTATGCGTCCAAGCTCTCTAATTCGGCTACCAAGTGCGCTCGCTCGCATCGAGCGATCTGTTCACAGAAGGAGACAGCCGTGACCATCCAAACATCCACATCGCCGACTGGCGACCTCTCCGTAGGTATTCCTGCGGAAAACGCCGTCTACAAAAAGCTCCTCTGGCGCTTGATGCCGCTCCTCATGCTGCTCTATATCGTCGCCTTTATCGATCGGTCCAACGTAGGCTTCGCGAAGCTCAGCTTCCTGCGCGACCTGGGCCTCTCTGAGGCGGTGTTCGGAATCGGGGCGGGCATTTTTTACGCCGGCTACATGCTGTTCGAAATTCCTAGCAACATGCTCCTCGCGAAGATCGGTGCGCGAAAGACTTTCCTGCGAATCATGATTCTGTGGGCGGTGTGTTCGGCAGGACTCGCCGCCATGACCGGACAGAACAGCTACTATCTTTGGCGCTTTCTGCTTGGCGCTTCCGAAGCGGGGCTGTTTCCCGGCATCCTGCTTTATCTGACGTACTGGGTGCCGGTCTCGCGCCGTGCTCGCTTCACTGCGCTGTTCATGGCTTCCATTCCCATTGCAGGCGTGATTGGCGGCCCGCTGTCTGGGCTCATCATGCATACGATGGACGGTGTCGCAGGACTGCATAGCTGGCGGTGGCTTTTTCTGATCGAAGGGATTCCGCCGCTGCTGCTGATCTTCGTCGTGATTCGACTGCTGCATGATGCCCCGGCCAATGCGCCTTGGCTCTCGTCGGACGAGGTCGCCATCATTGAACGCGACTTGCGTGCCGACCGCGAGGCGACCAGTGCCACCGCACATAAGTCTTTCGGAAAGGCGCTGCTTTCGCCTCGCTTCTATCTGTTGACCGGAATGGGCGTCGCCCTCCTCGCCAGCACGTCGAACGTATTCTTCTGGTTGCCGACGATCATCAACCGGACTGGCATTACCGACATGTGGACGATAGGCGTACTGTCGTCGCTCCCCTTCATCGCTGGCTTCGTCTGCCAGTACCTTGTGGCTCGACACTCGGACGCGCGCAAGGAGCGTCGCTGGCACGCCGCGCTTTCTGGCGTGGCCGCAGCGATTGGCTGGGCTGCGCTGCCGCTGGTGTCCGCCAACCCCGCATTGTCGATCGTCGCGTTGATCGTGACGGCAGCCGGAACATTTGCCGCGATGGGCCCGTTCTGGTCCATGCCGAGCCTCTATCTGAGCAAGCAAGCCGCGGCGGGGGGCATCGCTCTAATCAGCACCCTCGCAGGACTTGGCAGCCTCGTTAGTCCTGGCATCGTCGGCTGGCTCAACCAGACCACGCATACGCTTGCCGCGGGTCAGTATTACCTCGCTGCGCTCATGCTGATCGGAGCCGTGACCGTCGTCGCGGTGGGTCGCCACGACAAGCCGAGAGAGACGACCACCGTCTGAGCAACATCCAGGGCAGAGGTTCGATACCTCGGCCCCTAATCCCTACAGCGCTACCTCAACGTCTGCGCGAGCCACCGTTCTTCGGTCTCTCCGATGGCGAAGCCTTGCCCAAACACTGACAAAACTGAACCCTGGAGACTATTAATGAACAAGCATTCCTACTCGCTTGTCGCGATCGCAGCGCTCAGCGCCTTTGCCACCACCGCCTATGGTCAAAGCAGCGTCACACTGTACGGCATTATTGATGCTGGCTTTAACTATCAGTCGAACGCCAATGGCGGACGCCTGTTTGCTATGACGAGCGGAGTCAACCAAGGCAGCCGGTTCGGACTTGTAGGAAGCGAGGATCTCGGTGCGGGACTCAAAGCGATCTTCCGGCTGGAGAATGGCTTCGACGTAACGAACGGACGACTCGGCCAAGGCGGCCTGATGTTCGGTCGGCAAGCCTATGTCGGGCTATCGAATACGTACGGGACGGTGACATTCGGCCGACAATACGACGCACTTACCGAATTCGTGGGTCAGTACTCCGTGAGCAATCAGTGGGGCGGCTACATCTCAGCCCATCCGGGCGATCTCGACAACTTCAACTACAGCTTCCGGAGCAATAACGCCGTGAAGTTCAGAAGCGCGGACTACGCTGGCTTTTCATTCGGAGGGACGTATAGCCTCGGGGGGATCGCCGGTGACGTGACACGTAACCAGATCTGGTCTGTTGGTGCAGGTTATACCCGTGGCCCGCTCTCTCTCGGCGTCGCCTATCTCAACGCCCGGAACCCCAACACGAGCTTGTTTGGAGGCAACTCCGCGACGGCTGCAACGGCCACTGGGCCAATGCAACCTCGCCCGTCTACCGCGGTTTCCTCTCAGCGCATTCCTATCAGGACATCGGTGCAGGCGCGTCGTACACATACGGCGCCGCCACCTTCGGCGCAACGTATTCGAATATCAGCTTCCGTGGCATGGGCGATACGACCTCCGGGCCAAACCCGAGCCGGTATACGGGCAATGCGACGTTCAACAACGCCGAGGTGAATTTCAGCTATCAAATCACGCCTGCGTGGATGGCGGGCGTCGCTTACGACTATACCAAGGGCAGTTCGAACAACGTTAACGAAGGGGCGACTTATCACCAGGCCGAGGCCAGCACGCACTACTTCCTTTCCAAAAGAACGGACGTTTATCTCTCGGCCGTCTATCAGCATGCCTCAGGTGTCGATTCGACAAACAACAAGGCGGTCGCCGCTATCAACGTCCTGACGCCGTCATCCTCCGACAGCGTCAAGGTGGTTCGAATCGGCCTGCGTCACAAGTTTTGACGAAAGCATAACGAAGTTCCACAAAATGGATACGGCTTGGTTCGACTCTCGCATGGCGGCCGCGCTAACGCAGCTTCACCATCCGCCGGATCGACCAAACCATACAAGTTTGCTCTCAGGGGTTGAGAATGCCTAGCTTTGCCAAAAGTCTCCGCGTCGGCACCATGACGACGGCGGTCCTCTCCGTGTTTGGGGTAGCCGGATGCGGCGGCCACGATACCAACGATACGTCCACGCCCGATGCTCAACAACTGGCGGCGAACTGCAGTTCGCTCGCGTCGAAGAATGGGCCATCGCCGTTCCCCATCAGCGGTACCAATGTACTGAGCAGCGTGGTCGTTCCTGCGACTGCAACCGCTCCGCAGCAATGCCAGGTTGATGGCGAAATCAATCGTCGCACGGGTGTCGACGGGCAAAGCTATGCAATCCGCTTCCGTCTGCGACTACCTATTACGGGTTGGAATGGCCGTTTCTATATGGGCGGGGGCGGTGGCACCGATGGTACGCTGGTAGATCCCCAGGATGTTGCCGCACTCGGATACGCGACGATCGGCACTGACTCCGGACACGACAATACTGCCAACAATGTCGCAAACGCAGGCGGCACAGCATCGTTCGGTGTCGATCCACAAGCGCGAGTTGACTTTGCCTATAACTCCTATGACGAAGTTGCGCGCACGGGTAAAGCAGTGGTCGAAGCGTTCTATCACCGCGCTGCCGAGTTTTCGTACTTTGTCGGTTGCTCGGAAGGCGGCCGTGAAGCCATGCTGATGTCGCAGAAATTTCCAACCTATTTCGATGGCATCGTTGCGGGCGACCCTGCCATACATTTGCCCTTGGGACCGATGAGTGGCCTATACACCACCCAACTTTTTGCGGGTCTCGCCAATCGCATGGGCTTGAAGCTTACCAACGGCGATCCCGCGATCGCCAAAACGTTTTCCGACGCAGATCTGATGTTGGTTCGTGGCGCAGTCTTGAGCGCTTGTGACGATCTCGACGGTCTGCCGGACGGCATCGTGGACAACCTCCCTGCATGCACCTCTGCGCTCGTCTCTGCGAAACTTGCCGAGATGCAATGCAGCGGAGCAAAAGCAGACACTTGTTTAACTGGCGATCAGATTGCCACGCTACAGAAGGCATTTGGCGGTCCCGTCGACTCGGCCGGAAAGCAACTGTACTCGGACTACCCGTGGGACGCTGGCGTGAGCGCTCAGTCGGGATCCACCTATAGTCAAAACTGGCGGTCATGGTGGCTGGGGAGTTATGCGTCGGCGGCGAACAACGCGACCAAGCTGGTTTTCGCGCCAGCGGAAGCAGTGATTTACACATCTCCCCCACACTTGCCGAGTTCGGTTGCGGGCGCACTGAGCTATTCGCTCGCTTACAACTTTGACACGGACCCACAGGCAATCTATCAATCGACTGGAATCTATACGCAATCCGCCGCACAGTTGTACTTCACAGACGATCCCGACCTTTCGGCGTTCAAGACGCACGGCGGCAAGCTGATGATGTACCAGGGCGGCTCGGACTCTTCCTTGTCCATGAGCGATCTGTTGAAGTGGTATAACGCAATGAATCAAAAGATGGGCGGAAACGCTCAGGACTTTGCTCGACTCTACCTTGTTCCGGGCATGAACCATTGCAGCGGCGGGCCAGCGACGGACAAGTTCAACATGCTTCCGCAACTCGTGAACTGGGTCGAGAACGGGGTTGCACCGGATTCAGTCACTGCCGCAGCGACAAATCCCGGCTACTTCAACGTCGCTTCCCGTACTCGCCCTCTTTGCCCCTATCCGAAGCAGTCGCGATACAAGGGCTCGGGCGATATAAACGATGCGGCGAATTTTTCGTGCCGCTGATTCTGATTATGCCAGCCGGGTGACAGCATCAGGCTGGCAACTGAACGTCGGCATTCCCAACGCTTGCAGGACAATGTGGTGCTATATGGTCGCTCCGCGTTATCAGCTCCGATTGACTCGTTTTTGGGTGCCGTTCTACGTAAGTGTTCCTGCTTGAATGACCCATTCTTGGGTGTAACCGCCATCTGAATGTCTGAGCCACGAGGACAGGAAATGACCGCTCATGGCCGACAAGCGCCTCGCGGTCCGAACGTCAATGTCACGGCGTCAGCGATCGGCGTTCTGCCATTCGTGCGATTCATCGACGCGATCGCTCGGACCATTTTCGATGAAATCATCCTTAAAGGTCTGTCCGACCAAGTGATCGTAGTCCGCCGGCTCGCTATTCACGATGGCTCGGAACATCTGGATTAATGCGTTGCCATCTTGTAGATGTGCGACGACAACACGAGCGGTGCGCAAAGAAACAGACTCGCGGACGGGCGGAGCCGCACTTCCGTCGTGCAGTTCGAAAGCAAAGCGATGAATCTCCTGATGCCCGTCCGGCAGCCGTGTATGTCCCCAAATTGTCGCTTTCATCCTTTTCGCTCTGAAATGTCTTTCTTGAAATCGAAGCAAGGCGGATGCCACAGCGGACTCCTGGATCTTGGTGACGAGTCTCGCCTCATCCCCATCCCGTTTTTTGGTCTGGCGAACGCGAAAGCCGCGCTCAGGGCTCTTTTTTGCTCCTATGCTTAAAGCGGAGATCAGCAACACGGCGCGCTGTGTGCTCCCGCCGACCGTGTGGCTGGCGTCCTTGGGTCGGGCCAGCAACCCATTCAACGAAAGCAGTGAGCTCACGCGATTCGGAGATGGACGTCCAAGTGCCGGAGGCGACATGTTTCTGTGTTACCTGATTGACCCCGACAGCCGGTCCATAACCAAGGTGAATGATGGCTTCGACCGTGCCGCGGAGCTGACTGGCAGTGAGCACCCTGGACTCGCCGAATTGTGGACCGACTTTGCGGGCTCGACGCTTGACGTTGCATGCTCGCCAGACGCAGATGAGCAGCCGTCGTTTCGCGTACGTATTTCCTTTCGTGGGAAGACGATAGAGCAGGCGATCAGCGGAAAGGGCGTGTTAATCGCCTGTGGTGAAATCCCTGTCGAAATCGCGCGACAAATACAGACGGCGGAAGCGGTACATAAGATGGTCGAATTCTCACACGCCCGCTATATAGCCGTTGATAGATGGCTCAAGGGTGGTTCCAGCGTGACGCGTGCGCCGGCTCGACGCGCGGAGTCGAACGGTCGGTTGGGCTTGCAGGAAGACCGTGACAAAGCATCTGGCAAGCGTTGACGCGATGACGGTATTCCGATCAACGTACTGATCCTGCACGGACCAGGTGACAGGGACATGCGCGTTATAAAGTCCGATAACCGGTTGTGACCGACGTCGGCCGCAAGCCACTAAGCCTGCGCTTCGGACGCCTCGCACGACCCAAGTGTTTGACGAAGGCGAGTCGCCGTGCGATGGCTCGACAAGCCCATTAGATTGCTCACTTGCTCGTTGGTCTTGCCGGCGAGGATGTGCCGACGCCCGAACGTGTTTCTGAGTAAGCGCGGGCTCTCGTCGGCCGCCGACAAGTCCGCGCGGCGTAGCGCTACGCGGACACATTTCAGCATCGTATCCGGCTGCATCGGCTTGCCGCCCGCCGTGGCGATGAACAACCATTGCGTTGGCGACTGAATGCGGCTGCGCGCTTCGTGATAGCTGCGCAGTACGTCGATAGCGAAGGCATCGATCGGAACCCGTCGTGCAATCCGCGGACCGTGCTTGTCGACGAAGACAGTAGGGCGCTCGCCACGCGTATCGAGGTCGTCGACGCGCAACTGCCTAAGTTCGGCGGCTGTGACGCCTGACGCAAGGAAGAGCGCCGCGATCGCCGTGTTTCGCAGTTCCTTGAACGCCTCGCCTTCGGTTGCAACGCACACCGCTTGTAGCCGTGCATCGTCTTCCGGTGAAAGATAGATCGGCGTTGGCTCGTCTTGTGGCCAGTTCTCGTTGACTAACATCAACGCGGCCGGTTTATCGGTGCGCAGTTCAATGTTCACGAGGTGACGCGTGACCCGGTCAATCAGCTTCAGGTAACGCAGGCGAGTCGTCGTGCCGGGCGCGCAGTCCTGCGCAAGTTCCGCGAAGAATCCATCGATATGGTCCGCCCCGAAGCTCGCCACTGTCGCGCCGTGCGCAATCAGATAGTCGTTGAAGCGCGAGAACATCGAACGGTGCTGCACGATCGACTGGTCAGCAAATGCGCGGCGATCCGCGCCCGTCGCTTCTTCGCGTTGCCACTGGGCATAGGCGTCTTCGGGTGCAACAAGCCAAGTATCATCGGGCATAAAAGTCGATATACTGAAGTTCGCTCAACCCAAACCCTACAGCGAAGCTAACGCTTCGCCAACCCCCAGCCATCAACGCGGGGGCCTCCGTCGACCTCGCTTCGAATGGCGTCTAGGCAAGCAGCAGGTCCGCCGACAACGAGCCGCGCGGAGCACGCCAGCATCAGATTAACGCTCAGGCCAAAGTCCTCGATCAGGTAGCCGCCGGCACAAAAACCGCCTTCACTCCCGATCGCCGCTGCCTTCACGCGCTCAACAAGCGTTTCCTCGGTGGAGCGATAGGCCCACACCGGTTTGTTGAGAGCGGCCGCGAAACCAACTTCAAAAGCCGTTCCGCTGTCTGGTTCGCCGAACCCGCGAAAATCATCGAGGTTCGCCATCACGATATCGGCCGACCGGATCAGTTCGATGTTCGCGGCATATATCCATCGAGCAGCGTCTTGCCGTTGAAGCGAGGAGGGCAGTTGTCCGTCGAGTGGATAGAGGCCAACAAAGCCGCGATCGCGGCAGAGCTGCTTCAGGCGTTCGCCGTGTTCTTTTGCGTCACGGCGGAAGACATCGAAGCCGGCAAGGTAGATGCGTGGTTCGCTCGCGGCGCGCTCGATCGGCAGAGGAGAGAGGGCAATCCTTCCTTCGCGGACTCGCCGTTTGATCCGGTATAGCTGTTTCTTCACAGCCAAGGCGCTCTTGCCGAGACTGTTTGCAATCTGCTCGACCGGTAAGCCCTGATCGAGCAACTCCATCACTGCGCGCTGCGACTTCGTGGGATTTCTTTTGGGCATCGGTTCGTGGCGTCGCTGTGCGGCTACTAGATTCCTAGAGCTTACCAATAACGCCCTTAAGTCAAGTCAGCCATACAAGAGGCGCAGGGCGCGTGTGCAGTCATCGTTACCGGTACGCCTCCGTCAGTGCCGCCGTAGAAAATTTCACTGGAGCGCGTGGGGTTTGGTGCCGATAGACACTGATCGCGTCTATCCCAGAAGCGGAAGGCACCGCGACTGCGCGATCGCACTGCCTTTACTGTTAAGCGCTAGAAGCAAGAACAATGAAGAACCTGACTATTCGGGCGCGGCTTGCGCTCACCATGGCTTTCCTTGGTTTTCTGCTGGCGCTGTCAGTCGGCTTCGGGTTGTACGGCATCGTTACGACCTACTCATCGGCTAAAGACATCTCTGAGAATTCGCTACCGGCGGTCAACGCCCTCGGCATTTCAAACAACTACATCGCTCGTGCCCGGCTTGCGCTCGACCGCTACGCGATAAATCCGACGGACAAAGACGCGGGCGGACTGATCGCACGCGCGAACGGATTCATGCGTCAGTCAGACGAGTGGTACAGCAAGTATGACTCCCTGCCGCGCGCAGCCGATGAGGATCAACTGGCAAAGAGCGTTGCCGAATCCCGCGCCGTTATGCAACAGGCAATCAACAGATTCGGCGCCGCGATAGAAGCGGGCGATAAAGAGGCGATCAGCCGCATTGCTTTCCATGACATGCCCACGTCGTATACGCGGTGTATTGAAGCCTTTGAAAAGCTGCAGGACTTCCAGATTGCAGATGCGAAGCGTCAGACGGCCGAGAGCGACGCCCGCGTGTCGACGCTTCGCATCCTTGGCGTATTCGCACTACTCGTAGGTATCGCTGCCGCAGCGCTTGGGTGGTTCGTCCTGCGCCGGGCGATCATGACGCCACTTGGCGAGGCGCTGAAGCATTTCGAGCACATCTCGGACGGCGACCTCACGCACGAGGTGTCAATCAAGGCGAGCGACGAAATGGGGCAATTGCTCGTTGGCGTCGCCGCCATGAAAGAAAAATTGGCCGCCACGGTGGCGACTGTTCGAACGAGCAGCGAGGCCATCGCGAGCGCGAGCAAACAGATTGCCGCTGGCAACACTGATCTGTCGTCGCGTACGGAGCAGCAAGCAGCTTCGCTCCAAGAAACGGCGGCGAGCATGGAAGAGCTGACCTCCACGGTCAAACAGAATTCTGATAACGCTACGCAGGCGAGCAGCCTGGCGGACAACGCCAACGTCGTCGCCAACGAGGGCAGGGCCATCGTCGGTCAAGTCATCGACACGATGGGGGGTATCGAGGAGAGTTCCGCGAAGATCGCGGAGATCATCGGCATGATCGAAGGCATCGCTTTCCAGACCAACATTCTTGCGCTCAACGCGGCAGTGGAAGCGGCGCGGGCTGGCGAACAGGGCCGTGGCTTCGCGGTCGTAGCGAGCGAGGTTCGCAGCCTTGCGCAGCGGTCATCGGCTGCGGCAAAAGAGATCAAAGAGTTGATTGAGACGTCTGGCGACCGCGTCCAAGCGGGAACGGAACTCGTCGCGCGCGCCGGCGAGACGATGCAGCGCGTGGGCACCGCGATTCAACGCGTCACCGACATCATGGGCGAGATCGCCTCCGCGTCGACCGAGCAAAGCCGTGGCATCGAACAAGTGAATCAAGCCATCTCGCAGATGGACGAGGTGACTCAACGGAACGCGGCGCTTGTTGAGGAAGCAGCGGCAGCGGCGGGTTCGATGGAAGACCAGGCGAAGCAACTGACTGCAGCCGTCGCCGTTTTCCGGACTGGCCAGACGCTCGCGAACCAGCGAGTGAGCCACCAAGGCCTTCATACGCCGCGGGCGAAACTGGCAAAGAAGAGCGGGCCGACGACCGATACGTTGAAGCCCTTGGCGGCGCCAAAGCCGTCAGCAGTCGCGGAAGTGGCTGAAGGCGACTGGTCGACGTTCTAGCCGAATCGACCTTTGGCGGCAGAGCCGGACAGATAGGATTAGGGCGCATCCGTATCCGGCGCCATGTTAGAAAGGACCGGTGAGGACCGATTCTCACACTTTGTTTCAATTTGTTGCATGTCCCGGGAAGCCCCGCGGGCCAAGGCTTTCCGCCGATTGTAAAGTCCGTGGTGTGCCCGCTCGGTGGCTGCGATGGTAAAGGTTTCAACGGAGGCACCGTTAGAACGCCCATGCCAGCGAGGAACCTCACCTGCAGATCCAGACGAAAACCAGCGCAGATACGCTGCGTGAAATCAATGTTCGCCGGACGTCCGCCATTGAAGCAGACTACGCCGCCGGCACTGTCCCGCAAGCACAAGCCCCAGCGGCGGAAAGCTCAGCGGTGACACTTTCGTTGAACTCTGCGCTGCGCGCGTCGACCGCAACGGATATCGATATCGACAAGGTCGCGTCGATCAAAGCCGCGTTGCGTGACGGTAGCTACAACATCGATTCGAGCAACATCGCCGACGGCATGCTCGGCATGGCGCGCGATCTCTTGCGAAAAGCGCCACGTGAGTAGAGAAATGGGCCGGCGTCTTTTGGGACCAACGAGTGACCCAGGCGCCGTAACGTGATGGATGGGCGGGGAGTCCGGTGCAGACGTGACCGAGCTGCGTCACCGTCAGAGGCGAGACAGCAGGATTTTTTCCGCATCGGCGAGCAGCGCTCGTGCGAACTCCGATGCGAACACATCGTCGTTGTGGTCAGCGCGACCAAGGACTACGGGATTCACGCGCCGCGCCTGCTCAATGAAGGCGGAGCGGGCTGCGGCAGATACAAACGTGACATCTGCAACGATTCGCTCTGCAATGTCGTCGACTTCGCCGATTTTGACGCCTTCATCAGACACGATCGTCGCAGTCGCGTTGATGCCACGGCGGGTTTCGAGGAACGCTATGGACGAGGGGTCGATACGAAAAGCCATCCAAATTCTCCATCGGTAGCGGCCGAGCAGGATGCTTGGCTCACTACCTAGAGTACCGACGCGACAGCATTGTCAAGGCAGCGCCTGACGCGTCTTGGATGCTCAGTGGGACTTAATTTTGCCGGCAGCGATCGCCTTGGCAAGTTCATCGGCAAGTGCCGCTTGCACGGACGCATGCTTCTCTCGCACGGCCTCGGCGTCCTTCATAAGTTCGGGAATGTCATTGACCAGAGACGCGATCTCCGCATCCCGTGCGGCGGCCAGCTCCGCCAAATTCTCAGGCCGCAATGCGCGCTCGAGGACTCCTGCTGCAATGCTGAAATGCTTGCTTATAGCGTCGCAAGCATGTACGAGCGCAAACGACACTTGCTTTTCCTCATCGCAGCCTTTGGCCTTAGGGCAGAAATAGCCAGCGTACAAAACATCGCCAATTATCTCCGTTGCCACCCAGTCGGTGAGGTCTTCTTCGAACGCTCGCGTGTCCCTGCTGGCTGATGCGAACATGCGCAGCGCGTCCGCCTTCGAGACCTCGCGCGAATAGATCTCGACGCGGCCACCTCCGGCCTGCGCGTCTACCCAGATCAGGGCTCTACTGTCGCTCGAGATGTTTGCCCCCCTCTCGTTGGGATCAAAAAAGTTCCTTCTGGGCGAGCGCAAGACCTATCGCTTCATTCTGTTCCGCCGTCAAGTGTCTTGCTTCGACGCGCTCTCGTCGATGATAAATCATCGTTCCATACACGTCCGCCAGTACTCCTGCTCTTGGGCAGACAGCGAAGTCATCTGTCGCCGCCTGCCGCGATCGCCAGTAGTTGATGGCGTTCTCAATATCAGTAACCGTGTACTCGTTCATCCCTGCTAGCTGCCGTTGCTCGATCGAATCCGGATGATATTCCTCTTCGTCGGGCTTGTCGCCCAGGCCTCGACGAGCGCATCCCATTTTCTCGGCTCAG
>Ga0157369_10006221_pt1 | contig 13852 bp, 13 predicted proteins | sample C25metaG_FD_113461 | JGI IMG/M metagenome (GOLD analysis project Ga0157369, IMG submission 113461) | Corn rhizosphere microbial communities from Kellogg Biological Station, Michigan, USA - C2-5 metaG | ecosystem: Host-associated > Plants > Roots > Rhizosphere > Soil | place: USA: Michigan...
CCAGTAAGCCTTTGCGGGTTTTCGCAAATTCTGCGCTGTGCCACGGAAATGGCCCAATGCTGTGGAATTTCACCGCAAGGGTTTCACGCGCGCCGGCTTCCGTCGGTAAATTCGCCGTATTTACTTGTCCTCCGCATGCACCAGAAGTGCTTGCGCATGCTCGATCATCCCGGCATCGCTCGCGCGCTTCTGACACAAGTTCTCACCCAAGTTCTCACCCAAGTTCGCACAAAAGTCCGCGATCATTTCAAATGGCTGTTGCGCCAATCGCGCGGCGTCACGCCAAAGCGTGAATTGAACCAGTTCGTAAACGAACCCTGCTGCGAATAGCCCAGCAATGCGGAAACCCGCCCGATGGGATAACGCGGGTTGCTCATATAGCGCACGGCAAGTTCGCCCCTCACTTCCTCGACCAGACGCGAGAAGCTGGTATGGGCCAATTCCAATTGGCGCTGCATCGTCCGTACGCTCAAGTGCAAATGCCGGGCAACCAGTTCGACGCTGGCCTGCTCGATGGGCAGCAACAAATAGATTGCCTTGCGCACTTCCAGCGCGGTCGAATCGACACCCGCCACGTTCAGTGAATCCGCGAGGCTCTCGGCATATCGCACCAGTTCCGGGTCAGCGGCGGGATTCGGGTAGTCGAGATCGGCGGCCGCACACACGAAGCCGTTGAAATCGCTGCCGAACTCCAGCGGACAGCCGAAGAAGCGTCGATGAAACGTCAGGTCTTTCGGTCCCTGATGAACAAAATGGACCGAGCGCGGTTTCCAGTGATCGCCGAGCAGGGCGCTGGAGTGGCGCCAGAGAATGCCGACCGCGAGTTCGATCGCCTGATTCGTTGGCGTACCCGGTTCGACGACCAGGTCTTCGCGGATGGTAACTGTGTCCCCCACGTCCTCGACGTACAGAGCCAAGGCTTCGTTCAACAGATGCCGGTATTCGACGGTGGCCAGCAGCACTTCGCGCAGCGTGCGCTTGTGCGCGAGCAGGAGATTGACGACACCCGTACCGAACTTCTGCCGGGTCTCGGCCATTTGCAGCGCGAAAGTCGGACATGTGGCCTTTTCGGCCGTCAGCTCCAGCAGCCGGCACGCGGCGGCTGCCGGGATGCGATCGTCCGGATTGGCAAGCGCCGCGGTATCGATCCCGACCTGCTGTGCAAGCTCGACCGGATTCAGTCCGACCCGCCGCGTCACGTCGAAATAGCCGCTCATGGCTACCGAGCGCAACATCGTTTCCATCGCTGTGTCTCCGCACCCGTCTCGCAAGCGCCGCCGCTGTGTCTGGTAATGAAATGCCTACGGCACGCGCATCTCGGTGTTAACGCGCAGTGGCATGAAATACTAAAAGGATGGCGCCCAATCACAAAAGTGTAGCGCAGGATTGCCGTATCGTGCGATCTCAACGGTTCATCATGTTCCGACCAGTTTTGATGCGACGGGCCTTGTCGCACGCGTCGGAATACCGTCACCCTATTGGAGAACACGATGCAATTCCTCGACGATTCGCTGCACCCCGAGAACCAGGACAAGGTTGTCATCACGACCGCTCCGTACGGCCCGGAATGGATGCCCGAGGACTTTCCGGAAGACATTCCGGTGACGATGGCCGAGCAGATCCAGAAGGCCGTCGATTGCTACAACGCGGGCGCGACTGTCCTGCACCTGCATGTGCGTGAACTGGATGGCAAGGGCTCCAAGCGCCTGTCGAAATTCAACGAACTCATCGCGGGTGTCCGCGCGGCCGTGCCGGACATGATCATCCAGGTCGGGGGTTCGATCTCGTTCGCGCCGGAAGACGACGGTCAGGCCGCGAAGTGGCTCTCCGACGACACACGTCACATGCTGGCCGATCTCGACCCGAAGCCCGATCAGGTGACGGTGGCGATCAACACCACGCAGATGAACATCATGGAGTTGCTCTATCCGGCGTACCTGGAAGGCACCTCGTTGTCCAATCCCGCGCTCATGGCCGCTTATAGCGAAATGACGGTTCCCGCCGGCCCCGCATGGGTCGAGGAGCACCTGCGCCGTCTGCAGGCTTCGGGCATTCAGCCGCATTTCCAGCTGACGGGCATCCATGCGCTCGAGACACTTGATCGCCTCGTGCGCAAAGGTGCCTACAAGGGTCCGCTCAACCTGACGTGGATCGGTATCGGCGGGGGCTTCGACGGCCCGAACCCGTTCAACTTCTTCAACTTCGTGCATCGCGCGCCGGACGGCTGCACGCTCACGGCCGAATCGCTGCTCAAGAACGTGTTGCCGTTCAACATGATGGCGCTGGCCATGGGCCTGCATCCTCGCTGCGGCATCGAAGACACGATCATCGACCAGCACGGCAACCGGATGACCTCGGTGCAGCAGATCGAGCAGTGCGTGCGCGTGGCGCGCGAACTGGGCCGCGAGATCGCTTCCGGCAAGGAAGCGCGCGACATCTACCGCATCGGTGTGCAATACGAAACGGTCGGCGAGACGCTTGCGGCCAACGGCATGGCGCCGAATCGCGAGGCGGGTGTGAAGAACCTGCCGCTGCGCGCGGCATAAAGGATGGAGCGCGGCTGACGCATCGCGGAGGTCGGATTCCGGCCAAAGCAGCGCAGGCTAGCTTCGTCAAAGGCAGGGCTCCCCGGTATGCCGGGGAGGGTTGCACGGTATCCATAAAGGCCCCTTTTGCCCGACAGGGAAAAGGCGGCCGCCAACGAGCTGGACACGAAGGAGACGACTCATGTTCACGCATGCTGAGCCCACGACGGCCGATGTATCGACGACGCAACATGGCGTGCGCGCGTATGCGTGGGTGGTATTTGCCTTGACGGTCGGGTTGCTGCTCTCCGACTACATGTCGCGGCAGGTGTTGAATGCGGTGTTTCCGATGCTCAAGGCCACGTGGAATCTTTCCGACACCCGGCTGGGCTCGCTGAGCAGTGTGGTCGCGTTGATGGTCGGCGTGCTGACCTTTCCGCTGTCGGTGCTCGCCGACCGCTGGGGCCGCGTGAAAAGCATTGTCCTGATGGCGGCGATGTGGAGCCTCGCGACGCTCGGCTGTGCGCTCTCGACGAACTATAACGAAATGCTGCTCGCGCGTGCCTTCGTCGGTATCGGTGAAGCCGCCTATGGCAGTGTGGGCATCGCGGTTGTCCTCAGTATCTTTCCGGCTCGGTTGCGCTCCACGCTCACCGCCGCGTTCATGGCCGGAGGGGCATTCGGTTCAGTGCTGGGCATGGCGCTCGGCGGCGCGGTCGCGGCTCATCTCGGCTGGCGCGCGGCGTTCGGCGCAATGGCGGCCCTCGGGATCGTGTTGCTGGTTCTCTACCGGTTTGCCGTCACTGAAAAGCAGCTGGCTCGACTGCAGCCGGCGGGCGTGAGCAGACCAGTGCAAAGCCACGGTGTATGCATGAGCTTCCGGGCGCTGATGAAAGGGCTCTTTTCGACGAAGTCAGTCGTGTGCGCCTACGTCGGCAGCGGTATCCATCTGCTGGTGCCGGCGGCCGTATGGGCGTGGATGCCCAGCTTCCTGAACCGCTATTACGGCATGTCCACCGGCAAAGCGGCGATGAGCGCGGCAGTGTTCGTGCTGGCAACCGCTTTCGGCATGGTGGTGTGCGGAATGCTGGCCGACCGGCTCAGCTCGCATGAACGCGAAAAGAAGTGGAGCACGGCCGTCGCCTTCTGCCTGATCTGCTTCGTGATGCTCACGATTGGTTTCCGGATGCCTGCGGGCCCGGCGCAGCTTGTCCTGATCGGCGTCGGCATGTTCTTCAGTGCGGGCGCTACGGGCCCCTCGGGTGCGATGGTGGCGAACCTCACTCCGCCGTCGATCCACGCATCGGCGTTTGCCACCCTGACGCTTGCGAACAACCTGCTGGGGCTCGCGCCCGCTGCCGTCCTGACGGGCATCGTGGCTGACCGGATCGGGCTGATCGGCGCGCTGCAACTCGTGCCGTTTGCACCGCTCGTCGCGGCGGCCGCCTTCTTCATCGGCAAGCGCAGCTATGGCGTCGACCTCGATCGCGTCAGTGCCCTGCGCGAACAGGCCGGGCGCTGAGCCCACGATTAGCCGCGTACTTTAGACCTGGCAAGTGCGCCCGAAAGCAGGACGGGCAGCCCCTACAGGCCAAATAAATTTGCAGTTCGAGTAAAGGATAGGAGATTCGATATGGCCAAGGCAGTGCGTTTCCATGAAACCGGTGGTCCCGAAGTGTTGCGCTATGAAAACGTTGAAGTGGGCGACCCCGGCCCCGGACAGGTTCGCCTCCGCCATGAAGCGGTGGGCCTGAATTTCGCCGACACCTACTTTCGCACCGGCCTGTACCCTGTGCCGCTGCCTGCAGGCATGGGTGTCGAAGCCGCGGGCGTGGTCGAGGCGATCGGCCCGGACGTGACCAACGTCGCCGTCGGCGATCGCGTCACCTATACCGGCTTTCTCAACACGCTCGGTGCCTACAGCACTGAACGCCTCGTCCCGGCGGCGCCGCTCATCAATCTGCCGGATGCGATCTCCTGCGAAACCGCTGCCGGCATGACGATGCGAGGCCTGACCTCGTCGTACCTGATGCGCCGCATTCACGATTTCAAGGCGGGTGACACCATCCTGCTGCATGCCGCCGCCGGTGGTGTCGGCCTGATCGTGTCGCAATGGGCGAAGCTGCTGGGTCTCACGGTGATTGGCACCGTTTCGAACGAGGCCAAGGGCGAAGTGGCCCGCGCTCATGGCTGCGACCACATCGTTTACTACGGCCGTGAGGACGTCGCGAAACGCGTGCGCGAATTGACCAACGGCGTCGGCGTGGACGTCGTGTTCGACAGCGTCGGTAAGGAGACCTTCGACGCTTCGCTCGATTCGCTCAGGCGCCGTGGTCTGATGGTCTGCGTCGGGACAGCCTCCGGGCCGATCCCGCCGTTCAATCCGCAAATTCTGGCCATGAAGGGCTCGCTCTACCTGACGCGGCCCGCGCTGGCGGACTATATCGCCGATCCCGCCGAGAAGGACGAACTCGCCGGCGAACTCTTCGGGCATGTCGCCGCCGGACGCATCAAGATCGAACTCAACCAGCGGTACGCGCTGGAAGACGCAGCGCAGGCTCATCGCGACCTCGAGTCGCGCAAGACGACCGGCTCGTCAGTCTTCGTCATTTGAGGAAAACGCCATGCAAGTCGACCAATTGACGTACAGCATCGGCGCCGAACTGATCGGCGTGAAGCTTGCCGATGCGATCCACGACGACGGTCTGTTCGCCGAGATCCGTGCGGCGCTGCTCCAACACCGGGTGTTGTTCCTGCGCGATCAGGACATCTCGCGCGCCGAGCATGTTGCGTTTGCGCGGCGTTTCGGCGAACTGGAGGACCATCCTGTTGCCGGCAGCGATCCGGAACATCCGGGCCTCGTGCGCATTTACAAGAACCCGGATCAGGCTAACGATCGCTATGAAAACGCGTGGCACGCGGACGCCACCTGGCGCGAAGCGCCGCAGTTCGGCGCTGTCCTGCGCTGCGTGGAGTGTCCGCCGGTCGGCGGCGACACGATGTGGGCAAACATGGTCCTCGCCTACGAGAACCTGCCCGATCACATCAAAACCCAGATTGCGGATTTGCGCGCCCGCCACAGCATCGAGGCGAGCTTTGGTGCCGTAATGCCGATCGAAAAACGTCTCGCGCTTAAGGCGCAATTTCCGGACGCGGAGCATCCCGTTGTTCGCACGCATCCGGAGACCGGCGAGAAGGTGTTGTTCGTGAACGCGTTCGCTACCCATTTCACCAACTACCACACGCCGGCGCGCGTGCGTTTCGGGCAGGACGCTAACCCGGGCGCGGGTGACCTGCTGCGCTACCTGATCAGCCAGGCCTGCATTCCCGAGTATCAAGTCCGCTGGCGCTGGAAACCCAACAGCATCGCGATCTGGGATAACCGCAGCACGCAGCACTATGCAGTGATGGATTACCCGCCGTGTCACCGCAAGATGGAACGCGCCGGAATTGTCGGCGACAAGCCGTACTGATCGGGCAGCAACCGTCTTGCATGAGATCGGGGATAGTGCTTTGCGCTAACGCTGATCGACAGGGGACCGCTTCATGATTTTCGATAAGACGATATGACACCAACCATCCTTATGGTGCCGGGCCTACGCGACCACGTCGCCGAGCATTGGCAAACACTGCTGGAGCGTAGGCTGCCCAAGGTAGCCTCGGTGCCGCCGCTCGAGCAAGACAAGCTCAGTTGCGCGGCACGCGTCGCCGCGCTCGATGCTGCCCTCGCGAAAGTCGATGGCCCGGTGATTCTGGTCGCCCACAGCGCGGGCGCGATGATCACCGTGCATTGGGCCCAGCAACACAGCCGCAAGATTCACGGCGCACTGCTTGCCGCACCGGCCGACCTTGAGACGCCGCTGCCGGCAGGCTATCCGGCCTTCGATGCGATCGCTCAGAACGGCTGGCTGCCTATTCCACGAAAGCCGCTGCCGTTCCCGAGCATTGTCGGTGCGAGCCGCAACGACCCGCTTGCGCAGTTCGAACGTGTCGAAGCGATGGCGAGCAACTGGGGCAGTCGCCTCGTCGACCTTGGCGAAGTCGGTCACCTGAATCCGGCTGCGGGATTTGGCGAGTGGCCGATGGCGGAGATGTTGATCAAAGAACTTGAATAACCGGAATCCACTATCCCCAAGGCGTTTTTAAGCGCCATGGTGTCAGTAGTCCAAAGCTAAAGGAACAGGCAATGTCACGTCGGATAGCGGTTGGTGCGGTGGATGAACTCGCGCCAGGCCAGCGAAAACTGGCCTTCGTCGATGGCCGCAGCATTGTCCTGTTTAACATCGGCGGCACGGTCCACGCCATCGACAACGCGTGCCCCCACAACGGCGCTTCGCTCGCGAACGGCCGTCTCGACGGCCGCGTGCTGAGTTGCCCGGCGCACGGTCTGCGTTTCGACCTGCGCACCGGCTGCATGCCAGGCGCAGGCGGGTTGAGTCTGACGACCTTTCCGGTGCGTGCCATCGACGGAAAGCTGTTCGTGAGTGTCGAGGATCCGGTCATCAGTACCGTGCAGGCACCGGCATGCGATGCCGCATCGCGACACACACCTGTATCCGACGTGGTGACAACCCCGTTTCATTCAAGCAACAAGCCATAAATAGCCGGGCCACCCGGCGCGCGCCACACCTGGAGGAGACACAATGAAATTCAAGTCAAGCTGCCTGGCAGTGCTGATAGTTTTTTCAGCGGCCGCTCATGCCCAGTCGTCGGTCACGCTTTACGGCGTACTCGACGCCGGACTGCTTTATCAGAGCACCACAGCCGCATCGTTTCAGCCGAACGCGCGTAACCTGGGGCATGTCTATCAACTCAAGGACGGCGGCATCTATTCCAGCTTCTGGGGGCTGAAGGGAAGCGAAGACATCGGCGGCGGATACAAAATCACGTTCAAGCTGCAAGGCACGTTCAACACCACCAACGGCAAGTTCGGGCTGTCCGACACGCCGGGGACGACCGCGCTCTTCAACCAGTTTGCGACGATTGGAGCAACGGGACCGTTCGGCACGTTCGACGCGGGCCGGCAGATCATCCCGATGATCTACGCGATGTCGGAAACGGACGTGCGCGGCGCGCAGTACTTTGGCAGCATCCTGACCGCCTGGCTGGGCATGAATCAGGCGGCCGGCTGGCCCGGCACCAGCACGAACGCTCCGATCGGTGCGCTGTATGACAGTAACGCGCTGGTCTACTCGTCGCCGAAATTCTATGGCGCGTCGCTCGCGCTCGAGTTCGCGCCGGGAGGCAACGCAGGGCAGTTCCAGGGCGGCACGCGAGAGTCGGCCGTGCTCAAGTATTCGAACTACGGTCTGAATCTGGCCGCGGTGTACTACAACGGGCACGACACCAATCCATACCCGGCCAATTACCCGACGGGTCCGGCCGTTCCGGCGACAGGCCTCGCCAATAACCGCTTCTATTATTTCGGCGCGATGTACACGATCAGCGGATTCTCGTTATCCGCCTCGTACAGCGTCGGCAAGAATCCGGCGAAGAGCACCACCTACGACTTCGAGATGATTTCGGGCGGCCTTGGCTACCAGTTCAATCCGGTCTTCAAGGTGACGTCCGGCTACTACTATCTGAAGGATCGAAACAATTCGGCGAATCACTCGAGCGAGATCGCCGTGGGCGCGGAATACAGCTTGTCGAAGGCGACGAGGGCTTACGCGCAGGTCGGCTATGTGGACAACAAGGGAACCATGAACCAGACGATCGTCTATGGCACACCGGTCGCACCCGGCGTCTCGACCACGGCGGCGATGGTTGGCATCCGCCATACCTTCTGATCCCGCCATCCCTATCAAACGGAGCAGAACCATGAAGAAAACCAAGGCACTCGGATTGACGATCGCCGCGTTAGGCGCTGCGGTGTCCGTGGGCGCGTGGTCCCAGACCGCTCAGGTAGCCAGCGCACCAGCCGTTGCGCAGGGCTCGTCGGCGCTGGCGGCATCGGGTGCGGCCGCACCCACGGGGAGGAAAGCTGATCGCGCGCTGCGCCGGAAGGTGTACGCCGCCATCGGCAAATACAAGGAGATCAACGCCGGAGACATCAGTGTCACCACAAAGGACGGCGCGGTGACACTGAACGGCACAGTTGCGGAGACTGCTCAGATCGCCAAGGCCGAGGCGATCGCGAGAGGCGTCCCAGGCGTGACGTCGGTGAGCAACAAGCTGACGGTCAAGAAACCGTTTGGCGGCATGTAAGCTGCGTTAGTCAAGCGTGAGCTCGAAGACGGCTGCTCTCGCTCACTTCTACCCGTCCTGCAGTTGCGCGTGATTCCTACGCGCGACAAAGCGCCCGTCTGCCGTTTGATCAACGCACGTCGATGGTCTGGCTTTCCCTCAAGCTCAACTGCCGCCGGCGCCAAAGTTCGAAGCCGGCCGGCTCGACTGCTTACGGGTGAGATAAAGGATTGTCTGCTCGATGTGATTAGAACCGATTGCGCTGGCTGGGATCGAATTGGGGATCGGGTGATCGCTGCGTTTGCCGCAGCACGCCCTGATCGTCGAAATAGAAGTTGTATATCAGATGATCGATGTTGTTCTCCATGTACCGGTAGGACCAGACCTCCCGGCTCACGCGCTTGAAGTAGGAGGTTTCGAAAGGGCGGCCGAAGTTGACTAACACGTCGTCCCGGGTCCACTTTCCGACCTCGGCACGATGGAACTCATTGTCTCGAAGTACTTGCCGGATACCGAGCACTTTGCCTGAAGCGTCGATGTCCGCTGCCGTCGTCGTCGTTCCCATGGGCTGGGTCGGCCACATCAGTCGCTTGCCGCCGTTCGGTAGGTCGTACGTCTCCTTCGGCGGGCCGAGGCGTGCAACAAGTTCAGACTGGTCTGCGCCAGCGGCTACCTGTTGATGCGGTGGGGTGCAGCCCGCGAGCACCAACGCCGTGTAAACCATGATCAGAAATGCAAGTCGGTTAAGCATGAAAGCCTCCGCTAAAGGTGATCGCGTCTGGCAGTCTCGCTTTCATGGAGCGTTGCGCCGCGGCTCGATGAACGAAGTGGGGCGCGCGCTGCTGTCACGTGTATCCGTTACGCTCGAAGGGACGAACCGGCGCCGACTGCTTTGACGCGTGAATCGTGTCCAGGGCAACGCGACGAAAGATCCAGCGTGTTATCAGTGAATAGGCTGGCTGACGCAAAACCGTAATCGCCATTTCATATTGTTGGTCACTGGCTATTTGTAAAATCAAGGAGAGTTATCCTTGTCAGATAGCTTCATCGACAGCGTTGGGATACTTTGCTGTTTCTGGACTTTCAGCTTCGAAGTCGCGCAACCTGCCACTTGAATCCGCACTACCGTCACTTGTCCTGACCGGCGATAACAGGCCGTTACCATCTACCTTGAAACTGAAGCCGCGCCAGTTGACCCGCGTCGACAGAAAGCTCGCCAGGAAGATCGAAAAGGACACGATGTCCCAGAACGGCAGAAGCCACAGGCCGCCAAGTGGCTGCCCCAACGAACGGTCTGACAGGACTTTCAACGCTTGCCGTGCGAGCAGCGCGAGCGCCGCAAGCAGCCAGGCCCAGGCGGCGCCTCCGGAAAGCAGCACGGCCAACAGGGCAAAAGCGAATGGATGAATCAGCGCTGAGCCTAGATGGCCGAGTGGATCGATTGTCCGGATGGTTCGGCTCCAGCGCAATTCGTGTGCAATCAGCTTGGCGGCGCTGGTCTCGCCGCAGGCGTGAGACACCGTGAACGGTGGAATCACGACTTTCTCGCCAGTCATGCGCACCGCTTCGCCGATCGCATGGTCCTCCGCCAGGTGATGCACGAACTTGGCAAAGCCACCAATCTTCTCGAGCGTTGCCCGCCGCATTGCAATCGTCTGCCCAAAGCACGGACGCGCGAGGCCGAGCGCAAGCCCCGTGACGACGCTGGGCAAGAACTGGTAATTGGTCGCCATGGCCGACAGGCGGGGCCAGAAACCCGGATCGGGCTGTCCGCGATAGATGCAGGTGACGAGGCCCACGCCAGGCTTCTGCAACTCGCCGATCACATTGCGCAGATAACCGCTGCTCACGCTCACGTCGCTGTCCGCGAACACCAGCACATCATGCCGCGCCTCGGGCAACATGTTGAGAATGTTGCTCATCTTTCGATTGGGACCGTAGAGTCGCGCATCAGCCACGACGGTGATAAGTGCTCTGGGGTATAGCAGACGCAGTTGTTCGACCGTTTGCAACGCCGGATCTTCCGCGTCGTGCACGCCGAAAAGGAAGTGCACCGGGCCTGGATAGTCCTGCTCGCAGAAGCTCGACAGGTTGCCAAGCAAGGACCACTCGCCACCGTGCAGCGGTTTGACGATCGTGACGGGCGGAAAGCAGGTGGGCTGCGATGTCGTACGGGAAAAGAAACGTCCCATTAATGCGCCGGCGAGCAGCGTATACACAATCCCCAGCGCGGCACCCATGGCGCACAGCAGCGCAAGCCCGATGAGAAGCATAGGTTCCCCGTGCAGAGGATCGTCGAAGGCGGAACGTCTTATTCGTTGATGTTCGGAAGTATAGGGGGTTTGTCGCCTTTTGCCGAAAGCTGTTGTTGCTCTTTTTTGCGCCGACTTTCATTCCCGCGTCACGCTATGACAAGAACGCCGCACACGTCCCGCAAAGCAGATGGCCGGAGGCCGGCGCTGAACGTCACCCACCCGGGGTGGTTAATTTGCCTGGCGGTCATAGCAACACGCAGTGCTTACAGTTCGCCAACGGGTAACCTCATCTCACGGCATCCCTAACTGGACTAGGCGAAAAAAACCCTTCCTGTCGAGCGCGAGATTCGTAGTATTCTTGAACGTCCCTTCCTTTCCTGGCGACAGCGGCCATTCCGCTCTGCTATTTCAGTCCCATTCGGCTCGATGGGGCGATGATGGTTCTATCTATTCTTGCTGTCTGCGCTTGCTGTCTGCGCATTCCGCTGTGGGGAGGGTAGCGTCAATGCCATCTATTGCAGCGACCCACTCAACGTTGAGTGCATGAATCAGCTTCCCGTGCGTTGCCGACGCCCAGCGAGTTTCGGCGAGTGATGGATTCCGCGCATGCAGGCCATTTTCTTCGAGAGCATCTATGAAAACACTGTTTTTGCAGGCACCTTCATTCGATGGCTTCGATGGTGGAGCGGGATCGCGTTTCCAGACTAAGCGCGAGATCCGTTCATTCTGGTATCCGACGTGGCTCGCCCAGCCCGCCGCGCTGATCGAGAATAGCCGCGTTCTGGATGCGCAAGCAGATGGGCTGTCGCTGGAGGCGTCGCTAGATATTGCTCAAGAGTGCGACCTCGTCATCATTCATACGAGCACACCTTCGTTTCCGAGCGACGCTCAATTCGCAGAGCATTTAAAGAAGCGCAAGCCCACGATACAGGTCGGGATGGTTGGCGCGAAAGTCGCCGTCGATCCGCATGGATCGCTTACGTCATGCGACGCAATCGACTTTGTGTGCCGCGAGGAATTCGACTTCACGTGTCGCGACATTGCGCAGGGTCTTCCGTTCGAGTCGATTCTCGGCCTGAGCTACCGTCTTCCCGACGGCGCAATCATGCACAACGAGGCCCGGCCCATCCTTGAAGATATGGACGAGTTGCCATTCGTTGCGCCCATCTACAAGCGCGACCTCAAGACAGAGAATTATTTCAGTGGCTACCTCAAGCATCCCTATGTATCCATCTATACGGGGCGAGGTTGCAAATCGAGGTGCACCTTTTGCCTCTGGCCGCAGACGGTCGGAGGTCATCGCTATCGCACGCGGTCAGTCGAGAATGTTCTTGAAGAAGTGAAATGGATCAGGGACAACATGCCCGAAATCAAGGAGATCATGTTCGACGACGACACGTTTACCGATCTGAAACCGAGAGCCGAGGAAATCGCCCGTGGCCTTGGTAAGTTAGGTGTGACGTGGTCGTGCAACGCGAAAGCGAATGTGCCTTATTCCACCCTCAAGGTGATGAAGGAGAACGGCCTGCGACTCCTGCTTGTCGGCTACGAATCAGGCGACGACCAGATTCTCGTGAATGTCAAAAAGGGCCTGCGAACCGATATGGCCCGGCGTTTTACTGAAGATTGCCGTAAGCTCGGCATCAAGATCCACGGCACCTTCATTCTGGGGCTGCCGGGCGAAACGCGCGAGACGATCCAGAAAACCATCGAATACGCGAAAGAGATCAATCCACACACGATCCAGGTGTCGCTTGCGGCGCCCTATCCGGGTACGAGCCTTCACAAGCAGGCAATCGAGAATGGCTGGCTGCAAGAGAGCAAGGTGATCAACCTCGTCAGTTCCACGGGCGTCCAGGTTTCCGCAATCGGCTATCCGCACTTGTCGCGCGAAGAGATCTATCACGGCGTGGAGGAATTCTATAAACGCTTCTACTTCAGACCAGCAAAGATCTGGGAAATTGTCCGCGAGATGCTGGTGAGTTGGGAGATGATGAAACGGCGCTTGCAGGAAGGTGTGGAGTTCTTCAGATTTCTCAGGGCGCGCGAGGCATAAAAAGAGGTTATCTTAAGCCACGTTTTTTCCGGCCTTGCGCGCGGAAACAAACGTGGCTGCAGTGGCGAGATGGAATTATCGATCGAACCATCGATACTGCAGCGTCAGGGTAACGGACGTAAAGTCGCCACCTGCACGGGTCACAAGACCATGCGATAACGCGAGCTTGGTGGACCATCCGCGCGCAATCGGTGCGGACACCGTCACACCGTATCGCACGTTGGCCTGTCGATCTTCCGCTTCCACGTCGTTGGTCGAGGTCCGGCCGCCACTGGTGTATCCGAGGTCGCCGGCAAGCCAGAACCCGGGGCGGAACGTGTAGCCGCCGTGCAATTGAAAAGTCATCAGTGGGGCCTGAGTTCGCTGCGCACCGTTAAAGAACTCATTGTTGCTCGTAAAGAACCATACCCCCGCGGACCCATCGACGAACCACTTGCCAAGAGTCTGCGACACGCCGAACTCCGGCTTGAATGACCATCGGTTGGTTCCGATGTTGACTAATCGTGACCCAACGTATTGTCCCGTGGGCGCGATGATCGTCAAGCTGGTTCCGACCGCGGTTGCGGATTCATGCGCGGCAAACGCATCCGGAGGCAACGGCGGATTGCCGAACAGATTGAATGCGAAGCGCAGCCGCATATCGCCCAGGCCAGAACGATGGACTTCTGTTGCCGAATCGAGAACATCTCCGCTGACGTTCCCGCGCGCGAACGGCAGCGCTATCCCCAGCGATGCCGTGTGCCCGAGAAAGCCGAACGTCGACACATAGGCGAGTGACCACAGATTGAACTGTGCACGCACCCCCGAGATGGGTAAGGACGAATCCGTCA
>Ga0157369_10006224_pt1 | contig 13850 bp, 6 predicted proteins | sample C25metaG_FD_113461 | JGI IMG/M metagenome (GOLD analysis project Ga0157369, IMG submission 113461) | Corn rhizosphere microbial communities from Kellogg Biological Station, Michigan, USA - C2-5 metaG | ecosystem: Host-associated > Plants > Roots > Rhizosphere > Soil | place: USA: Michigan...
AGTGTGCGAGAAGAGGCGCCGGTAGATCCAGGCGTAGCCCTCTTCCAATTCCTCGGGCGACATGTGTTTCGGCTGGAAGACCGCATGCGCGGTGTCGTATAACGACCAGTCGCGATGAAGCAAGCGCTTTTCGGCTTCCATTTGCCGGAAGAGAGGCGTCGCGGGGTAAGGGGTCAGAATATGAAACGTCGCGCACTCGAGGCGGTTCTCTTCAATCCAGTTGGCGGTGCGGGCGAACACATCTTTGCGGTCATGATCGAATCCCAGCACAAAGGAACCATTCACCTGGATACCGTTCTCGTGCAGCATGCGGACGCGGCGAGCGTAGTCGGCCGCCTTGGGAGTTTTCTTTCTTGCAGCGGCGAGATTCTCGTCGGTGAGCGACTCGAATCCTATGAATACGCCCGTGCATCCGCCTAGAGCCATGGCGCGGATCAAAGATGGATCGTCAGTGACATCGATGGAAACGGCCGCGCTCCAGATTTTGTTCAGCGGCCGAAGGGCCTGACACAATTCCCGCAAATACGCGCGGTTCGATCCGAGATTGTTATCGATGAAAACGCCGTAGGGCTGGCCATCGGCCAGAAACTCCGCGGCGATCTGGCGGGGATCCCGCATGCGATACGGCATGCGCAAACCATCGGTTGCCAGATAACAAAAGCCGCAGCGATTGTGACAACCGCGTGTCGCGATCAAACTGGTGGAAGTGAGAAAGCTCTTGCGAGGAAGGATCGAGCGCTTCGGAGCGGGGTCCCGGCGGTAGTCCGTATCATACGCGGCCGCATAATTCGGCTGCAGACCTCCCGCCTCCGCATCGGCGAGAATGCGAGGCCAGAGTTGCACGCCGTCGCCGATGGCGAGCGCATCGGCAAAAGGCACGCACTCTTCGGGACAGGACAACACGTGCAGGCCGCCCAGCACAATCTTGCTGCCGCGGCTGCGGTACCACTGCGCCAAATCGAAGGCCCGTTTCGCAAACGTCAGGTGAACGGTGATACCGACCAGTTCGGGTATAGGTGTGAAGGGCGGCCGCCCGTCCAGCAAATTTTCGTCCCAATACTGGACCTTCCAGTGTTCGGGTGTTGTCGCCGCGAAACTGGTCAAGGCGAGCGTCGGTGTCAGGACGTGTTTGCCGAAGCTGGCGTTTGGGTCCTTTGCATAAAAGGGATTGATAAGAAGGGCATAGCGTGGCTCGATGCTTCCGGCCGGGAGTCCGGGGTCGAGGAATGGTGGTTGGGTCATCTCAATCGGAAGCCACGGGCGGCGAGAACGGGGCGTGAAGAGTGCCATTGCTGATAGCAACTACTTTATATAACAAAGTATACCGAGTCAAGCCGATTGACCATAGGTTTTAGAATTCGTGCCTTCCTGCTTCGCTTATTGCAACAACCCAAAGACCGCGACGCTGTTCATGCCGCCGACGATCACTCGGCCATCGGCGATGGTTGGGGCAATGTATTTGTTCCCGGAACCGAACAGATCGCGGCCGGAGTTCACCTGCCTGCTGTTATACAGTTCCATCACGAGATTCGTGGCATCGTAGGCGTGAAGGACCGCTGGATTAGCGTTTTCGACCGCCCACAGAATCGCGTCGCTGGTCCCGTTGGCGGAGATCGAGGGCGTCGTGCCCGGATATTCGAAGAAGTTTGCAGTTGTAGATGTGGGTTGAGACGGCAAGACCGCGTTGTTGACTGTGAACGCACGAATCCGATCTCCTACGGCGCCGTAATATACCGTTCCGTTGAACCATGCCGGAGAGGTAAACACGGTCCCGCCCAATGCTCCGTCTAGCTCCTGATAGAGTGTGCCGTTGTTCTGCGGATTGAATTTTCCCATGTTCGTACGGTTGAACACGTAGAGCCTGCCGTCTTTGCCCGCCGCTGTGCCGAGCTGAACGGTTTCGCCGGCGGAGTTCTTCAAATCCGGAAGCAAGAGCACGCCGCCGGAGCCGAGATCCTGATCCTGAGCGGATTCCGTCACGGTACTGCTCATCGTCCAGTAATCTTCCGGGATTACTTGGTTGTTGAGAGTGCCGAGCCTGACAAAGGCGTTTCCAAAATCGCCGCGATTGGGAAAACCGCGAGCGTCGAGAGTGGTGTCGAACGAGCCGTTGGCGACAGCTACAAAGATCCGGCCGGTAGAGGCATCGGCAGCGAGCCCGCCGCCAGCATTCCAGAGCGCGGCTCCGCTGCCGTTGGGCGCGAAGTTGAACACACTCACCTGCTTGAGAGTCAAGCGATCATAACCGATCAGCCAGCCAGTGTAGGGACGGAAGTCGCAATGCGAGCCCCAACCGGTATAGACCACGCCATTGAGCAATAGCAGGCTCGGACGCGTTTTGTACTGCTTAGGATCGAAGAAGACCTGTCCGTTGCTGCTGTTATCGCCAATACCTGGATAGCTCGCGGTAATTTCGATGGGACCGCCGAATTGTTCTAAACCTGTGGTAATGTCCAGTGCGTGCAGGCGGTGATGATAGTTGGCGGAAGCATCTTTGCTCATGCCTAAGACGTAAATCGTCCCGTGCGCGCCGGCGGCGAGATCGATCACGGGCGTCGCAGTGATTCCGATTTCGGGCGTGACCTGCCCGCAACCTCGATCGTCGGAGGGAACTTCTCCGGCGTTCAGCAATGTGGCATGCCACAGCACGGCGCCGTTACTCGCGTCGATGGCATAGACGGAATCGTGCTCGGTAGCCGTGAAGATCACGGAACGGATGCCCTGCATGGGCAAATTCAATTGCGAGACATATAAAGGTTGCGCGTCTACTTTGCCGTCGACCGGAACAGAAAAGAGTTTTCCGAACGAGGAGGAGTTCACGTTAGCGTGAGTGAGAATCGTTTCTGTCAGATTCTGGCCGGTTCGGGCGAGGTCATTGTGATAGGTCAGTACGTTTGTGGGTGTCTGGGGGGGAACTGGAGCTGGAGCTGGACCGGGACCGATTTGAGTTGAAGGAGAGGTGGAGCTTCGACAGCCAGCGCCGACCAGGAAGGCAATTATCAGCAGCGAGAGGTAGAAAGAGAGGGAATGAACGCGAGACCTCATATGCCTGTAGCGTAGCGTTTTGATGGGCAAACCGGGCAGACCGCCGCCCTCGAGGCTCAGAAATAGAGTTTCAATCCAAATTGCAATTGCCGTCCGGTGGAGGCCGAGGAGTTCAGCTTTCCAAAAGACGAGTTGCCGATCGTGAGCGACGGGCTGTTCGCCGAAGGTAAGAAAAACGCGGGCGTGTTGGTGAGATTGAAAGACTCCGCGCGGAATTGGAAGATGTAGCGCTCCGCGAAAGTGAAGTTGCGGAATATGGAGAAGTCGAGGTTTTTTGTGCCGGGACCACGCCCGGCGCGGCGCGCAAGAGTGCCGAACTGCGTAATGGGCGTGCCCTTTACATTCACGACAGCGGTGGGCGCCGAGAAAGCGGCGGGATTGAAGTAGCCGTCGGCGCCGGGATCGGGCAAATACATCGGGACGCCGGGCACGCCGTTCGGAACGTTGAACGTGGCGAAAATATTCGATGCAATCAAGCTGGTGCGGATATCGGTGGGCAAACCTTTCTGGAGCGTGAGGATGCCGTTTAACTGCCAGCCGCCCAGAATGGCGCGTGCGATTCCCGGTTGAGAGAAGAACGGTTTCCCTTTGCCGAAGGGCAGCTCGTAGCCAGCGCTGGTAACAAAAACGTGGGAGATGTCGAGAGGCGCATACGATTTTTCTTTGCGCAGATTCCAGCTATCGAGAGGATTGGTGGTCCCGCCGCTCTGGCTGAAGGAAGTATTCCCGCCCGACCCATTCGCTTCCAAATTTTTCGACCAAGTGTAGTTGACGAGAAAGTTAAAGCCTTGACTGAGACGTTTTTCGGCTCGCAGATTGAGGGCGTTATAGAAGTTGTTGCCATTAGCGGAATCCATAACGACCTGGTTGCCGACGTTCGGGAAGAGACGGGATGCCTGGTTGGTGCCTCCGGCGAGGCCCGTGGCCCATCCGATCTGATTGAGGTTGACGCGGCTGGTCAGGTGTGTGCCACGTACGCCAGAATAAGCGGCCTCTACGACCATGTCTCGAAGCAGTTGGTATTGGATGCCGAAATTCCACATGTATACTTGCGCCGGCTTGCTGTTGGCGAAATCGGCGGTGCGGATGAGCAGGCCCAGGGGATTGGCCGGCGTAAAGGTGCTCAGATCGGCCGAGTTTGGGCCTACACGAATGGGGTCACCGATTTTCATAGGGGGCACGATGGTGCCGGTGGCGCTGGTGGCGGGAGAAATGACAGTGGGCGCATTTGGAGGGTTCGCACCGAAGACGGTCGCCGATTGGTTGGATTCGCGCGGTCCGTAGAAAAGTCCGGTGCCGCCGCGAATGGTCCAACGGGTCGCCGGGCTGTAAGCGAACCCGAGACGCGGAGCGAAATTCAGCGGGTGACTGTCGACAATGGCGCGTGAGAAACCGTCCTGGCCGGGTAAGGCGAATTTGCCGGTGGCCGCGTTGAAGAGGCCGCCGCGATCACGGGCGTCGACCGGCTGTGTGTACAACTCGTAGCGAAGGCCTAAATTTAAGGTCAGCCTTGAAGTCACTTTCCAATCGTCCTGGAAGTACGTGCCGAAATAGACGGTGCGCGAGCGCGCCCAATCGAGCAGCTGCGTGCCGGTGAGCTGTGCCGGATCGCCGAGGAGAAAGTCGGCGAGAGGAGCGCCGGAGTTAGGGACATCGGAGGAAGAGCTGAAGAAGGAGCCAAATACGGTAGAACCGCCACCGTAAACGGTATCGAAACGATCGCGGCGGACGTCGGCTCCCATTTTGAACGAGTGGTTGCCTTTGATCCAGGAAAGGTCGTCGGCGCCTTCGAACAGATTTTCGATGTTCAGGTTGGGCCCCCCGGAGCCAAGCGAGCGGAATTGCTGCGAGCCGCCTGTGGACGAACCTGCGTAAGAGAACTGAATCTGCGGAAAGGTCTGGGCGGGGAAGGGATAGACGGCGATTCCGTTTTGGTTGGCGAAGGCGACGCCCTCATCCGCGCCGAGGACGACCTGGCTGCCGTTGTGGCGCGTATAGCCGAAGCGGACCTCGTTGACGAGCGTCGGTGTGAACAGATGGACTTCGTTGAGAACGGTGTTTACCGAATTATTGATGTTGTCGGTTCCGCCACCGAGAAAGCCGCTGAAGCTGCCGGGGCTGGTGCTGGTTTGAATGGAGCGCGAGACGCGGCCAAAAAGGCTGTCACTTTGTGAAATGTGATGGTCGACGCGAACATCGAATTGATCGCTATTAAAAGGCTGCTGGCCGGTGAAGAGATAGTTGTTTGCCTGCGCGCCGGGAGCCCCAAAATTCGGTTGGGGCAGGAGCGCGAGCGTGGCGAGCGCGCCGGCATTCAGTTGGGTAGCGGGAATCTGGTTGCCTGGGAAGGGTGTAGCGACTACCAGGCCGCGCGAGTTGAAGCGGCGAGTTGTCGGATCGAAAATCTGGCTAGCGTAACTCGAAAAATCGCCGGTGCGGAAGGCGGGCGGGGGAATATCGATAACCGTCGAGGACGCCGAAGTGCGACGGCGAACTCCCTCGTAGTCGACGAAAAAGAAAGTTTTGTTATGGCCATCGTATAGCTTGGGCAGCACCACGGGGCCGCCCAACGTGAAACCGAACTGATTCTGCTTGTACGGCTGGCGCGGGGTTCCGGCAGCGTTCGAAAAGAAATTATTCGCGTCGAAGACGTTATTGCGCACAAATTCCCAGGCGTCGCCGTGCAGGCCGTTGGTGCCCGATTTGGTGATGGCGCTGACGATGGTTCCCGCGGAACGGCCAAATTCGGCGCTGTAGTTGTTGGTTTTCACTTTGAACTCGGCGACAGCGTCTACCGAGGGCGAATAGTTGATGCCGTTGTAGCCGATACCGCCGGCGGTCGCGATCGTGTTGTTGTCAATTCCATCGAGGAGTATGTCATTGGTTTGATAGCGACCGCCGCCAGCGGTGAATGGAAGATTCGAATTCAGACCTTTGACGGGAACAGCGTTGCCGGAGAGTAGACCGAGAGACCAGACGTTTCTGCCGTTCAGAGGAAGGTCGTTGACCTTTTTGTTGTCGATCACCTGGCCGAGCGAGGACGTGGCCGTGTCAATGAGAGGGGCGCCCCCAGTTACTTCGACCGATTCGGTGATGACGCCGGGCTGGAGGGTGACGGGCAGGTTCAACACTTTGTCGACCACCAGAACAATATCGTTAAAGACCTGGGTTTTGAAGCCCGGCACTGTGACCGTGACTGTATATTGGCCAATCTGGAGATTCGGCGCGCTGAATTCGCCGTGGTCGTTAGTGGTGACCTCGCGGGATGTGGCCCGCGCCTTCTCGGTAATCGTGATCTTGGCTCCGGGAATCACGGCTCCGCTGGCATCCTGAATGGTACCGGTGATGGTGGAACTAGCAACTTGCGCGAAAGCGAAATTCAACGCAAGGACAAAAAGAATAACTGCACGTAGAGTGGCGAACATTGGCACGTTTCCTCATAGGCGGGCGATGAGAAGCCCCCTTTGTCTTATGGTCTGACCAGTGATGGTATCAAATAGCATGCAATTAGGGAGACCGAATTGCATCCAAAAACGGAAGGATTGCTCGAATCTTCGCTATACGTAGACGATGTTGCCCGCTCGGCGCGTTTTTACGAGAAGATTTTCGGATTTCGCGTTATTAAAGACTTCGGGGAGCGCGGCTGCGCGATGGAGGCAGGCGCGCGACAGGTCCTGCTGCTATTTAAAAAGGGCGCTTCGCACACTGTTCAGTCTCCGCACGACGGCGATGGCGAACTTCATGTTGCGTTCGCAATTGCGGCGTCCGAGCGCGAGAGGTGGGAAGAGTGGCTTGCGAAGAACGGAATCGCGATCGAGGAGAAGCGCACGTGGGACTTAGGCGGCGAAAGCATCTACTTCCGCGACCCGGACAGGCACCTATTGGAAATTGCAACGCCAGGCGTCTGGACGATCTACTAGTCGGCTAGAGGGTTTGGCCGGATCTGGAAATGCAATACTTTGCTGGTGGTTCCTTTGCCGGTCTCGCTGTGGAACGGTGTGCGAGTGCCCCAGGTGGCCCAGAGGCCTTTGCCTTTCCAGCCGGCTTTGGGATCGTCGAAGCGGCCGTCCATGCCCTTGGAGAAAAACCCGAGCGGATAGGGAACGCGCAGGATCACAAATTTTCCATTGACCAGAGCGATGAGCGAATCGGATGAATTGCCCGTGATAATGGGCGTATTTTTTCCGAGACCGAGTGTATCGAATTGGTCGACCCAATCGTAGTAGTGCGAATCGGCGCTACCCGAACCTTCGACACCACCGAAGTTGGGTCCGGGCGTGGGATAGAGTGTCCAACCTTCCGGACAGTGCTGCCCGGTGGCTTTGGGGCCGTTCAGCGGTCCTTTACATTTGCGGCGATCGAAGCTCGCCAGATGGCCGCTTCCGAGCGCCACCCACACCACGTTGTTGCGATCGATATCCATGCCACGCGGCGAAAAGCCCGATGCCTTTGCTTTGGGATTGCGCCAGGGGACCTCATAGTATTCGGCCAACGCAGTTTCGGGCGGATTCGTTCCGGGATTGAGCCGGGCAATGCCGCCGGGGAAGCCTAAGATGCTACCCCAAATCATTCCATCCGTCCCGACCGCGATTCCGTAAAACGCGGCGTTCAGCCGCGTATCGCGCTCGGGGTCCACGTCGCCGCCGCTCAGCGCGGCGGTCGTTCCGAGGCTCTCTCCGCTCGGTGCGGTCAGCACTTTCTGCTCGGACTCCAGATAGGCATCGCGTTTGCCGTTGCCGTTGGTGTCGAGCACCAGCGCGGTCCAGCCTTGCGATTTTTGTGCGTCATGAGTCTGGTCCCACACGCGCGTATTCAGCCATCCGACTACGCCGCCGCCTCCACCACTGCTGGTCCAGAGCGTGTTATTGGCATCGGAGGCAAACACCAGGTGATGCGTGCCGTAGCAGGTGTCAACCAAGGAAGTCTGCTGCGTTGCCGGATCGTAGACCGCGAGCTGCCGTCCGGAGGTGGCGACCGGAGTGAGCTTCGCCGATATCAGATCGGAACCCTCTTTACAGAAGGCGGGATTTGCATTTGCTCGAATGCGCGAAGTGAGCCACACGCGGCCGCGCTCATCGAGCATCGGATTGTGGACAGTGGTGTGACTATCCCAGATTGGTTCGTCGCCCCAAAACGTGGAAGGCTGCAGTGGTTTCGGCTGGCCCGGTGTATCGGGATCACGATAGGGAACCTTCACACGGCTGATGGTGTGATGCACGGGATCAAGCACCGGCAAGTAATCGCGGCTTTCTTCCGGGGATCCGTAAATCAAGCCATTGGCGTTTACCGACGGATTGCGTTTGTCGGTCGCGATTTCGTCATGCAGATAGGCTTTGGGATCGGCCCAGTCCCATTGGGTAATGACAACGTTGCGCTCGATTCCCTGCGGCCTCGGCGGCGCTTCGGCGGGGAGTTCGCCCTGCGCGATGCGGGTAGTCCAATTCCCAAATTCAGCGGTTGCTCTTTCGGGGCCGAGCTGCGTGAGGCCGCCAATCATGGAGCGGCCGGCTTGTCCGGATTGCACACGGCGCATCCACGCTTTCGCGGGCGAATCGAAATTACTGAAGAGCTCCGGTATGGTGCGTGTGTACAGATTGCCTAGCTGGTGGCACGACTCGCAGCTATCGGTCTTAACAAGGTGCAGCCATTGCCCTTGAGTTTTGATTTTTGGCGAAATGCCGTTTCCGGAAGGTCCGGTACCCGGGAATTCATTCTCTTTCGGTATGCCGAGCATTGCATACCAATAATTGCCGGGATATATCTGCGCGGCCGTTTTCTTGTCCGGCGCCACAGTCGGTTTGAGATCGATTTGTTTTCCGGGATGTGTCTGAACCTTCGGCGAATCAACCAGTCCATAGCCGCGCGCCCAAACTGTGTACGTCGCTGCGGGCAGCGAGGGAATCAAATAGCGGCCCTGCTGATCGGTGACGACCTCTTTGATATAGCGAGTCGGCAAATCGGTGGTTTCCGCGATCACCCAGACGCCGGGTTCGACGCCTTTGGCGCTGGAAACCACTCCGCCGATCTCGTCGCTTTTGACCTTTACTGTTGAGTTCTGTCGTGCGAAGAGAGATGTAGTAATCGTTACGACGAAAAAACTAGAGACGCATAGGAATTCAGCAGCCCGCATGCGGTTATCTCCATCCTTGGACGGTTAGTATATACCCGAACCAGCGGAGCGCGTTGCGCCGGTGGGGCGCATACTATACTCAGTCCTGATGCAGACAGGGAAGTCCGATCCGGTATACGATGTGGTGGTCATCGGCAGCGGGGCGGCAGGTGGAATGGCTGCGTGGAATCTGACGCGCCAGGGCGTCAACGTGCTGGTGCTTGATGCCGGCGAGCGCTTCGATCGCGCGAAATTCTGGACCCATGTCAAGCCGTGGGAAGCGATTGCGCGCCACGATCGTGGCCAAAAATCGCCGACTTTTTATCTGAGCACTGACGAACAGCCGTATTTGACGCCTTCGGATCGTCCATTTGAGTTAATTCGTGTTTGGGGCCGCGGCGGCAAAACGAATGTTTGGGGCCGCGTCGCGCTGCGCTATTCGGATGTCGATTTTGAAGGTCCGGCGCGGGACGGCTGGGGTATTCCGTGGCCGATTCGATACAAAGACATCGAGCCGTATTACGATCGAGTGGATCAGTTCATCGGTGTGTGCGGCGGGACGGACGATCAGGACTCGCTGCCCGGAAGTAAATATATGCTGCCTGCACCCGCGCCCCGCTGTGGCGAACGGTTGTTGCAAAAGGCCGCACGGAAGATCGGCATTTCGATTGTCGCGGGGCGGCGCGCCGTTTTGACGAAACCGCACAACGGGCATGCGGCGTGCCACTATTGCGGTGCCTGCGGCTCGGGTTGCGATGTGGGAGCGTTCTTTAACGCGTCGGATTACCTTATTGATCCGGCCATGAAAAGCGGCAAACTCCAGGTAATCGATAATGCGGTGGTTGCCCGAATCCTGGTGAACGGCCGCGGCCTCGCGAGCGGCGTGCAGTACTTCGACCGGCGCACCAAACAGGAACGGCGGGTTCGCGCGCGCGTCGTAGTCCTAGGCGCTTCTTGCGTCGATTCGAGCCGCATTCTGCTGAATTCCACGTCGACCGTCTATCCAAACGGCATCGGAAACTCGTCGGATGTGATCGGGCGTTACTTGTGCGAGCAGATTCGCTTTCACGTGTATGGCTTTGTGCCGGAATTACTAGGCGGCGAAGTGCATGACGATAGCGGAATCGGCGGTGAACATATCTATATGCCACGATTCAATCATCGCGACGGCCGCAAACGCGACTACATACGCGGGTTTGGCATGCAGTTCTGGGGTTGCGGCGCGCAGACCGATCTGGCCTATGCGAAAAGAATGCCCGGATTCGGGGCCGATTTCAAGAAGGCAGTTAAGCAGCGTTATCCGGCACTGGTGGCGCTTCATCCATACGGCGAAACATTAGGCCGCCCCGAGAACCGCATCACTGTAGATAAGGCGAATGTGGACCTGTACGGCGTACCGCGTTTGAAGATCGACTATCAGATCGGCGAGAACGAACGCAAAATGGCGGATGAGATGTATGATAGGGCCCTCGACATTTTGCACTCCGCCAAAGCGGAAATTGTGCCATATGAAAAAGGCTGGCTCGATAGCGCGGGTTCCGCTATCCATGAGCACGGCACCTGCCGGATGGGCGACGATCCGAAGAAATCCGCGCTGAACGGCTTTAATCAGATGCACGAAGTGAAGAATCTGTTTGTGGTGGATGGCTCGTCGTTCACTACCGCAAGCGAGAAGAATCCGACTCTCACGATTCTCGCGCTCTCCTGGCGCGCTACGGATTATCTGGCTGAGGAGATGAAGCGCGGGAATTTGTAACCGCCGAAGCTAGGAATTTTGTGTAGCCTGGATTCGCCGGTCGAGTTCCGCCCAGATTGCCGAGGTTGGAACAGACATGAGGGAATCGGCCAAAATCGGCGGCTGATCGTCTCGGCAGGACCAAATTTGTCGCGTTTCCGGATCAACGACGTAAATGTTCTTGATTCCCAAATCGCCGTAGAACTGGCACTTCCCGAGTACCTGCGAAAATTGGTCGTCGGGAGACAGAATTTCGACAACAACCTCCACTGGCCGAGTCGGGTAAGGTAATTCAACCTGACCGGGAAGAACAGCAGTTACGTCCGGCAGAGGCTGAAAATCAGCGGAGATTTTCAGCTTCACTTCCGCGCCGGATTCGTAGCCAGCATCGTCCAGCAGGCGCATGATGATTTTTTGCAGCATGCTGTGAATCCACGTCGGCATCGCTTTCTGAACGGGCTGGCCGAACCAGTATTCGAAATACGGCTTCTCATGGCCGTATTGCCGCTCGAACTGTTCGACGGTCATGCTTTATTGTCACATTGGCTAAGCCATGGCGGCTTCCAGCTCTTCTTCGCGAATCTGCTCCGGGCGTGGGGCGAGACGCGCTTCGGCTGGTTTGAATTTCACGGAAACCAGCTTCGAAACGCCGGGCTCTTGCATGGTCACGCCGTAGAGAGCTTGCGCCGCTTCCATAGTGCGTTTGGCGTGCGTAATGACGATGAATTGTGTTTGCTGCGCCATTTCCTGCAGCAATCGGGTAAGGCGTTGAATGTTGGGCTCGTCCAGAGGAGCGTCGACCTCGTCGAGAATACAGAACGGACTAGGTGAGTACTGAAAAATGGCCATGAGCAGCGCCATGGCGGTCAGCGATTTTTCGCCGCCCGACAACAATAGAACGCTCTGCAATTTCTTACCTGGAGGCGAAGCGACAATATCGATACCCGATTCGGCCAGGTTCTCTTCGTCGGTCAGGCGCATCTCGCCAATGCCGCCTCCGAATAGAACCTGGAACATGACTCGGAAATTTGCGTTGATTGCGTGAAAGGCTTCGCCGAAACGCTTGCGGGATTCCGCATCGATTTCCTGAATTGCTTTTTCAGTGTCACGAATGGAATCGAGGAGATCTTGCCGCTGCGCATTCAGGAATTCCTGGCGCTGTTCGGCTTCCTGAAACTCTTCGAGCGCCTGGGGATTCACCGGACCAAGCGCATCGATCTTACGCCGCACTTCGGCATACTTCGCATCAATTTCGGTAAGGGCCTCTTCGTCGGCGATCGTCTCCGTTCCTTCGGCTAATTGCGCCAAGGTGGTATCCAGTTCTTTCTGGCAGGTCTCTTCGAGATGCTTCAGATCCGATTCGCCATGAGCAAGCGCCACCTGCAATGCGGAGCGGCGCTCCTGGCCGGCTTGGGCTTCAGCTCGCAGCCGCTTCAGCTCCTCTTCGGATGCCGCCAAGCGCGTGCGCAGATCAGCTTCCTGGCCGGCGAATCTCGCGACTTCCGACTCAATCTCCGCAATGGAGGCGCTCAGATCCCGGCTTCGTGTCTCGAGCCCTTCGTTGCTTTCGAGAAATTGCGTCTTCTCCGAGCGAAGCCGTTCCGCTTCACGGGCCAGAGTGTCACCGCGATCGGTGAATTCGCGCAACTGCGCCGTGAGTCTCTGCCGGCTTGCATCGATTGAACGGCGCCGCTCTTCGAGACTGGCCAGATTCGCCCGCAGTGCGGCGTGCTCTTCGGCAGCCCGAGCTACGTCCTGCTGTACAACGGCCAGCTCTTCGCGTGCGGCTTCGAGTGAATGCTCCTCTTCGCCGCGTGCCTCTTCCCGCGCAGCCAAAGCCTCGCGATCGCGCGTAATCGCTTCTTCGCGCGTGCCCCTCTCTCCGGATATCCGTTCCAGCTCCGCGCGCGCATGCGAAAGGCGCGCCTCCACGCGCCGCGATTCCTCGCTCAGCTTACGGCTTTCGTGGTCGAGGGCTAATACTTCTTTTTCTTGCGCCTGCTGAGCGCTACGCAAATGCTCCAACCGCTCGGCGAGCGCGGCAATTCCCGTATCCAATTCGCTCACCGCTGCTTGCGCATTCTCAAATTCGGCATGTTTCGCAGCTTCGAGCCGCGCCACTTCGCGCAACTCCCGCTTCAGGGCCAGCGGACCTGAGCCCGTTTTCTTTCCCCCGCTTACGGAACGACCGTGATAGTGGATGCCGGCCGGCGTCAAAAACCAGCAATGCGGAAACTCGGTAGCCAGCCGCCGCGCCAACGCGGGCTCCGTTGTCACATAACAGTTTGCGATGCGCGGTAGAAGATGTTTTTTGAAATCCGTGAGTCCGTTATTAAAACGGAGCACATCCGTCAATCGCGTGAGGGCGCCGTCGGGTGCGTTCGGCTGCGGCAGGTCTACCGGATTGTCATGTTCGCCTTCCACATGCTCCGTCAGGAACGTGGCGCGCCCGCCCGGTTCGCTTCGGATCAACTCTACGCCGCGTTCGGCGTCCTCCCAATTCCGGACCACGACGAATTCGAGCTCATCGTGCAAAAATTCTTCGGCGGCTTTTTCGTACTGCGCATCGACTTCCAGGAAGTCCGCCAGGACGCCGACCGGCTGTACATCCACGACCGCGCCGTGCTCTGCCGCGCTGAACAGCCGTTTCACCGATTCCGTCGTGTAACTGCGGTGCTGTATGACCTCGTCGAGCGAATCCTTGCGCGCTTTTATGCGAGAGTACTCTGTTCCGGTGCGGTCGAGCGTCTGGCGGCTTTCCTGTAAGCGCGCGCGGGTTTCATTGAGTTCGCGTTCCGCCGATTGCCGGTCGGCGCTCACCGAGGCCAACTCGGCCTGGCGTGCCGCGAGATCTTCGGCCAATTGATTTCTGCGCTGTTCAATCTGACGCAGATCGTCTTCCGATTGCTGCTCTTCGGCGCGCGCTCGCGCTGTATCGCGATCCGCCGCTTCGAGCTGCGC
>Ga0157369_10006225_pt1 | contig 13848 bp, 11 predicted proteins | sample C25metaG_FD_113461 | JGI IMG/M metagenome (GOLD analysis project Ga0157369, IMG submission 113461) | Corn rhizosphere microbial communities from Kellogg Biological Station, Michigan, USA - C2-5 metaG | ecosystem: Host-associated > Plants > Roots > Rhizosphere > Soil | place: USA: Michigan...
AGCGGCAGGATCGCCGGGACCGTTTGAAATAAAATATCCGTCAGGATTAAACTCTTTCAATCTCTTTACTGAAGTAGTTGCAGGATGCACACGAACATACGCACCACGCTCAACAAGACAATTAAGAATATTGTATTTCACACCATAATCAAGCACCGCAACTTTCAACGGCGAATTTGGATCACCTAATTCGTATTCTTCTTTTGTGCTAACCACACTTGCAAGCTCAAGTCCAGCCATGTCGGGCACTTCAGCAAGTTTTACTTTTAAAGCATTTATATCCAGAGTTTCAGAAGAAATGATGCAGTTCATCGCGCCTCTTTCACGAATATGTGAAACGAGAGCTCGTGTATCAATACCTTCAATCGCAACAATATTATTCTTCTTGAGATACGAATCAAGACTATCTTCTGCCTGGTAGCGTGAAAATTTTTCTTCAAGATTTCTTCCGATCAATCCGCGAATTTTTACTGTTTTACTTTCCTGGTCAAGTTGATTTACGCCGTAGTTACCAATGTGCACATTGTTCATGATCAAAATTTGTCCATAGTAACTTGGATCTGTAAACACTTCCTGGTAGCCGGTCATGCCGGTGTTGAAACATATTTCACCACTCGCCGTTCCGATCATTCCAAACGCTCTTCCATTAAATACGTAACCGTCGGCTAACAATAAAACTGCAGGTTGTTGTGAATTTGGCATTTCTTAATTTCTATTATTTTCAGTTTGCAAAAAAAGAATATGATTTCTAAATAGTAATAAAAAGTTTGTCACAAATTTTATGCAGTAAAAGGTTCATAACAATCATAATTTCTTACACGCGATATTTTATCATCTTTAAATTCAATCACTACGCACAAATACGCTTTCAATTGCTGACCTTGTTTCAATGAACCGGCATCAATCTTCATCGTGCCGGTCCAAACACCTTCCGCAACCAGTTTATTTTCGTCTTCAGTAAAATCAAAGAATTCATATCGCTGTGCTGATAAAATTTGCTTTCCCATTTCAATTGATTTCATTCCTTTCGAAGCAATCCTCAGCTGGCCGTTCTTTGTAACGAGATTAGGATACTCGTAAAATATTGCTTCAGAATGAAGAATGTTTTTATAAGCATTTTCATCTGTCGCATAATTAGCAACATTATTTACAAAGCTGAGATAGGTTTTCACTTTTTCAGAAGGCGAGTAATTTTCCAAATCAATCGGCTTCCTGTCTGTTAAGTGATCTGACATAAATTATTTTTTTGCTGATCAGAATTACTTTGTACAAGAGTGCGACGCAACAGGCGATAAACAAGAATTACTACAGCTTGGTTCATAAAATTTCCGCACACAAAAAAGGCAAAACCGAAAAACGATTTTGCCTTTGATATTTTTGAAAACTTCATTTTTACTCTGCCGGTTTTTCTTCGTTTGGAAGTAAATGCGACTCATCAGGTTCAGGAAGAGCTTTTTCAGGAGCCGGAGCTTCTGCAACAGGTTTCGCTGTTTCCTTCTTAGCACCACGACCGCGACGTGTTCTCTTTGCCGGTTCTGCTTTAGCAGCGCCCTTGCCGTAGATTTCGTTGAAGTCAACCAACTCGATCAATGCAAGCTCCGCATTATCCCCATGACGAATTCCAAGCTTGATGATCCTTGTATATCCACCCGGACGACCTGCAACTTTCGGAGCAACATTCGTGAACAATTCTTTCACAGCATTTTTATCTTTTAGATAGCTGAACACAACCCTGTGCTGGTGCATGATCTGTTCTGTGCCCTGACCTTTCTTTGTTTTTGTAATGAGCGGCTCAACAAAAGTGCGTAATGCTTTTGCTTTTGCAAGCGTTGTAACGATGCGTTTGTTTACGATAAGCTGGCTCCCCAAATTTGCCAGCAACGCATCTCTGTGTGCCTTTGTACGGCTGAGGTTATTGATTTTATCTCCGTGACGCATGACATACCCCCGGCCCCCTAAAGGGGAATTTTGAAGTTAATTAATAAAGAGCTAAAGACTCTTTTTATTATACTGTTTATACCGTGTCAAGGAATTATAAACAGCTTTGAAAACTATAAAGAACTTGTTTCTTGTAACTTGAAACCTGTAACTTGATCCTTGGCTTATCTATCCAAATCATCAAGACCAAGCTTGTTGAGATCCATACCGAAGTGCAAACCTCTTTCGCTTAATACTTGTTCGATTTCACTCAAACTCTTCTGACCGAAGTTTCTGAACTTCATCAGGTCTTCCTGTTCGTATTGAACCAGCTCGCTCAAAGAATTGATCTTCGCAGCTTTCAAACAGTTGAATGCACGCACTGAAAGATCAAGGTCTTCAAGAGGAGTCTTCAATACTTTACGCAATTGAAGCACTTGTTCGTCAACAACATCTTCTTTCTTATCTTCCTTACTGTCGAATGTGATGTTCTCATCAGTGATGATCATCAAATGTTGGATCAAAATGCGTGAAGCCTGTTTAACTGCTTCTTCAGGATTAATTGTTCCATCGGTTGAAACATCAAGCACTAATTTTTCATAGTCTGTTCTTTGTTCCACACGATAGTTTTCAATGGCATACTTCACATTTTTGATTGGAGTATGAATTGAATCCACCGGAATAGATCCGAACACAGCATCCTTCAATTTATTTTCTTCAGCAGGAATGTAACCACGACCGCGACCGATAGTGATTTCGATATCCATCCTTGCAGAAGGATCCATTGTACAAATAACAAGGTCAGGATTCATCACTTCAAAGCTGTGTGTTCCTTCGCTTATCATGCCGGCAGTAAATTCAGTTTTGCCTTTAATGCCAAGCAATACTTTTTCAGACGCAACATCATGATCAACTTTCTTTCTGAAACGCACTTGTTTCAGATTCAGGATCATTTCAGTTACATCTTCGGTTACGCCTTTTACCGTTGCAAACTCGTGATCAACACCTTCAATCTTGATCCCGGTAATTGCGTAACCTTCTAAACTATTCAGTAACACACGGCGAAGCGCATTACCGATTGTCAACCCGTAGCCGGGTTCTAAAGGACGAAATTCAAATTGACCTTCAAAATCGGTTGCTTTCTGTAAAACGATTTTGTCTGGCTTTTGAAAGTTTAATATTGCCATATTAAAACTTGGTTTTTATTTTCTTTTTAAACAGCCTCGTTGTGAGACTAAATTCTTTTTCTTTTTATAAGCCCGACTGCATTGCTACTATTTAGCTTTTCTTGCGTCGCACTCTTGTACATTCTGTCTTCTACTCATCACAACCGCAAATCGCTCTTTTCTCACGATTCACGTCTCACGTTTCACGATTATTTAGAGTACAATTCGACGATCAGTTGTTCCTTAATATTTTCAGGAACACTTTCTCTTTCAGGATACGTAATGAATGTACCTTGTTTTTCTGTATCGTTCCAATCCAGCCAGTTGAACTTAGGATTCTTTCCGCGGATCGAACTTGTAAGAGAAGTATTTCCTGCACTCTTTTCTTTTAAACCGATGATGTCACCTGGTTTTAACTGGAAAGAAGGAATATTTACAACTTCGCCATTTACGGTAACATGTTTGTGACTTACCAATTGTCTTGCAGCCGGACGAGAAGGAGCGATTCCCAAACGATATACTGTGTTGTCCAAACGTGCTTCCAATAACTTAATAAGGCTTTCACCGGTTACGCCTTTCAAGCGTGAAGCTTCTTCAAACGTATTGCGGAACTGGCGTTCTAATACACCGTAAGTGTACTTTGCTTTTTGTTTTTCTTTTAACTGGAGAGCGTATTCGCCAAGGCTTTTACGTTTGCGGGAAGCGCCGTGCTGACCCGGAGGATTACTGTTTTTTGTGAGCCATTTGCCATTACCAAGAATCGGTTCGCCAAATATGCGGCTGATCTTGGTTTTAGGTCCATTGTAACGTGCCATAATTTATTTATTTGATTTTTTAGTGACGACATACAATCGGTAAAAATCTAAAATGAATTGTATGCCCTGTTTATAAAAATTTTGAGATTTTGGAATTTCGAAATTTTGAGATTCAATCTGCAAACCACAAAATCCCTAAATCAGCAATTAATTATACTCTACGTTTTTTCGGAGGACGACATCCGTTGTGAGGTAAAGGAGTAACGTCTTTAATCATTGTTACTTCAATACCCGATTGTGCCAAAGCACGAATCGCGCCTTCACGTCCTGCGCCGGGACCTTTTACATATACATCCACTCTTTTCAAACCCGCATCCAGAGCCACTTTTGCAGCATCGCTTGCAGCCATCTGTGCAGCATAAGGTGTGTTCTTTTTAGAACCTTTGAAACCCATTTTACCAGCGGATGACCAACTGATAACCTGTCCCTGCTTGTTTGTAATGGAAACGATAAGATTGTTGAAAGTTGCGCTGATGTGGGCATCGCCGTAAACATCAACTTTTACGATTCTCTTTTTTGCTGCTGCTTTTGCGCTGACAGCTTGTTGTGCTTTTGCCATGATAATTTTTTGAGGTAATCTTTTCCGCTCTTACGGAACTTGTTTAAAATGAAAATCCCGATGTATCGGGACCGGTCAATTCTCCTTTCCCGAAGTATCGGGATTATCCAAATTGTGCCGGGTTTAAAAAGTAAATGGTGAGTACATTGCTGATATACTCACCACAAATATTTATTTCTTAGGTGCCTTCTTTTTACCGGCAACTGTTTTACGTTTACCTTTTCTTGTACGGCTGTTTGTACGTGTACGCTGACCACGAACCGGCAAGCCCTTACGATGACGAAGACCACGGTAACAAGCGATATCAAGCAAACGCTTGATACTTGTTTGAACTTCACTTCGTAACTGACCTTCTACCTTAAATTCGTTAGTGATGATGTTACGGATTGCTGCTTGTTCAGCATCGTCCCAATCATTCACTTTTTTATCATAGCTAATCTCAGCTTTATCAAGAATATATTGTGCTGTAGAACGACCTATACCAAAAATATAAGTAAGACCAATTTCTCCTCTTTTATTTTTTGGTAAGTCTATACCGGCAATACGAGCCATATTTTTTATTTACGATTTTGTGATTTCTGATTTACGATTTTTTCAACCTGTAACCTGAAACTTGCAACATGCAACTTTCTTACCCCTGTCTTTGCTTAAAGCGAGGATTCTTTTTGTTAATAATATAAAGCTTGCCTTTTCTGCGAACGATCTTGCAGTCGGCGCTACGTTTCTTTACTGATGCTCTTACTTTCATGATCTTAAATTTTTCTTGATGCTCGCTCAAGGCTCGCTGCTCAAAGCTTATAAATTATTATTTATATCTGAATATTATTCTGCCTCTGGATAAATCGTAAGGACTCATTTCAACCCCTACTTTATCGCCCGGCAAAATCCTTATGTAATTCATCCGCATCTTACCGGAGATGGTAGCCAATATTTCGTGACCGTTTTGCAACTTAACTTTAAACATAGCGTTGCTCAAAGCTTCCACAATTGTACCATCTTGTTTAATCAGCGGCTGTTTCGACATAATTTTTTTGGGAGCGCAAAGATAGAAGTTTGATATTTAAATATGAAAATTTTAGCAAAATTTTTCCACCGTGGTGGAAAGCGCAGAATTATCAAACTGTTCGGAATAAAATTTATTACAAAATTTCTGCGCAAAAGTAAGTTTGTTACGCCACTTTTAATTTAAGCAATTTGCTAAAAAATTTCTTTCAAAACATCCGTTAGTATGTTAGAAACTGTTTAAAATGATTTTGGAAGAATATGTATCGAATGTAGATGATAATGATTGTAAGGATGAATGCAAATAAAATCATGGCAAATCTTGATAATCCATTCAATCTGCGTTCCATTCTGTTATTCATATAAGTTCGGAACGTTGCAGTGAGTGATCCTTTGGCAAACTCAGGATAAACTGTTACATTCAGTTCAATTGGAAGCGGAACTTTGAACTGAGCGTAGCAACAGGCGATGCCATTAGCACTGAAGTTTGTCACTAAAAAATAATCACGCAAAAAATCTTTTGCAGAGTGAAATGAATGAACATTTATAAATCATAAACCTATATTTTTGCGGTGCTTTTAAAAAAAGCAGATTAATATATGCGACAAATTGCTTTTCGTGAGGCTTTGCGTGAAGCCATGAATGAGGAGATGAGAAGAGATGACAGGGTTTTTTTAATGGGTGAAGAAGTTGCTGAATATAACGGTGCGTACAAAGTAAGCCAGGGAATGCTTGCCGAATTTGGACCTCGCCGCGTGATTGATACACCAATTTCTGAACTTGGTTTTGCAGGTATTGGTGTAGGCGCTGCCCAGGATGGTTTGCGACCTATCGTTGAATTTATGACATGGAACTTTGCAGTGCTTGCGATGGACCCAATTTTAAATACTGCTTCTAAAATGCTTGCAATGAGTGGCGGTCAAATCGGTTGTCCGATTGTATTTCGCGGTCCTAACGGAAGTGCAGGTCAGTTGGGAGCTCAGCATTCTACAGCATTTGAAAGTTATTATGCAAATATTCCGGGCTTAAAAGTAGTTTCTCCTTCTAACGGCTATGATGCAAAAGGTTTGTTGAAACAGTCAATACGTTATGAAGAAGATCCTATAATATTCATGGAGAGTGAAGTGATGTATGGCGATAAAGGTGAAGTGCCCGAAGAAGAATATTATATTCCTCTTGGCATTGCCGATGTAAAAAAACAAGGTCGTGATGTAACGATCGTTTCATTTAATAAAATGATGAAGGTTGCACTTGGTGCTGCCGCTGAATTAGAGAAAGAAGGCGTAAATGCAGAAGTGATTGATCTTAGAACAATTCGTCCGCTTGATTGGATGACAGTTTTGGAAAGCGTGAAGAAAACAAATCGCTTGGTGATTGTTGAAGAGCAATGGCCGATGTGTTCTGTTTCTTCAGAACTTGCTTACCGAATTCAAAAAGAAGGTTTCGATTATCTTGATGCGCCTGTTCGCCGCATTACAAGCGCAGATGCCCCGATGCATTATGCGCCAAATCTTGCTGCTGCTTACATTCCTGATGTTCCGGGAACGGTTAAGCTTGCGAAAGAGGTGATGTACATGAAGAAGTAAATGCCCCCTTCCCTTAAAGGGGAGAAATATAATTGTTTACCCAATGTAATTTTTACAACATTTGCATTGGGTTTTTTATTTTATTTTTTATGATTCCAACTTTTGCGTCTTATGGCATCACCTGTTGCGTCGCACTCTTATGCTTTTGTTTTTTATGGCAACAAGCTACGAGGCTACATATTCTTCGAAAATTGGTTCATCTACCCTTTATGGGGTCAGGAGGTTTCAGCATTTTGCTGAAATTTGTTCTTATAAATCTTTGCTTATTTATCATTACATCAGCTTCCGCACAAAAAGATTCTCTCGTTAATATAAATGATACTGCTTCTCTTCAAAATGTTACGGTTACTGCATTTGCATCACAGGGTAAATGGAAAGATGCTCCTGTTTCAATCGCTGTTGTAACTAAAAATAATTTGCAGCGATACGATCTTGCTTCACTCGTTCCTTCGATGAATATGGTTGCAGGAGTAAGGATGGAAGAACGTTCTCCTGGAAGTTACCGTTTTTCTATTCGTGGAAGTTTATTGCGTTCTCCGTTTGGTGTTCGCAACATAAAAATTTATTGGGATGATATTCCTTTCACAGATGCCACAGGTAACACTTATTTGCAGTTGATAGACATGAATGATGTAAACAGTGCAGAGATTATCAAAGGTCCCTCTTCAAGTTTTTACGGGGCGAATACACAAGGAACAGTTATTCTTCATAGCGATAATTATAAGAGCACTCAAAAAAATAATTTCAATGTTGGATTAACCGGCGGTTCATTTGGAATGTTTAATGAACAAACAGGATGGAAATATAGCAGCAAAAATTTTGTAAGCAATTTGCAACAAGGTCATTTACAAAACGATGGATATCGGCAACAATCCGCATTGCGTCGAGATGTTGTGCAATGGAACAGCAAATGGAATATAAGTTCAAAAGAAGCGCTTTCTTTTCTCGCATTCTATTCGAATCTTCATTACGAAACGCCAGGAGGTATAACGCAACATCAAATGGATTCTTTACCAACATTGGCAAGACAACCTACGAGTACTTTGCCCGGTGCTGTTGAACAACAAGCCGGTGTTTACAATAAAACTTTTTTTGCGGGAACAACCTTACAATCTTCTTTCTCGAAAAATTTTGGTAATACAACTTCGCTTGTTTTCAATCACACAGATTTTAAAAATCCTTTTATAACAAACTATGAACATCGTAGCGAATCTAATTATAGCGGCAGAACTGATTTTAATTACACATATCAACAAACGGGTTTTAAACTACAGGTGAATGCAGGAGCAGAAGTTCAATACAACGATTCATATATAAGAGTGTACGATAATAATAAAGGTGTTGCAGGTGATGTGCAGTATAAAGACAAAGTTCACACAACACAATATTTCTTATTTGCACAGGTGAATGCGAACATCAGCTCCAAATTATTGCTGCAAGCAGGATTAAGCAGAAATGAATTACAATATTGGTTTAATGAGATAACTGATTCTTCAACAAAATATCCATTGATAAAAAAGGCAGGTCCAACTTTTTGTCCGCGCTTTGCAGTTTCTTACACCATAACAAAAAATATTTCTATTTATACAACCGCAGCAAAAGGATTTTCTCCTCCAACATTGGCAGAAGTAAGACCGTCAACAGGAGTGTTTGCAACTGGTTTGCAACCTGAGTTCGGTTGGAATTATGAAACTGGTTTTAAAGGTGCTGTTATAAATAATCGTTTAGAGTTTAATACATCATTTTATTATTTTGAATTGAAACATGCGATTGTAATAAGAACAGATTCCACCGGTGCGGATTATTATGTAAACTCTGGCGGCACTATTCAAAAAGGTGTTGAAGTTTGGTTGAATGCACATATAATAAATAACAGCAAAAATTTTATTACAGTATTAAACGTGTGGAATAGCTTTTCTTATCAACCGTACAGATTTGATGAGTATGAAATTGGCAATGCTGTTTATTCAGGCAATAAAGTAACCGGCGTTCCGCGAACAATTAATGTAAGTGGTGTTGATATAAAATCGAGAAATAATTTTTACGCAAATGTCACTTTCAACAATACTTCTTCCATTCCATTAAATGATGGGAATACTGTTTATGCAAAATATTATCACCTGCTACAAATGAAAATCGGGAAGCAAATTATTTTAAGTAAGTGTGCAATTAATGTTTTTGCCGGCGCCGATAATTTGTTGAATGAAGTGTATAGTTTAGGAAATGATATTAATGCTTTGGGTGGACGTTATTTCAATCCTGCACCTGAAAGAAATTTTTATGCAGGAGCGAGCTTCCGATTTTAGCTGTATAAAGAACAGAATGTATCCCGCAAACATGCGGGACGGCGCAACGAATGCAACATTGCAGTAATGCAGATAGGCTCATAAAAAAATATAAAAAATTTTTCCTCAATTGTAATAGCAAAATCGTAAATGCTAAATCTTATATCTTAGCGCGCTAAATCATTTGTATGTCGAACAGTATTTTAATTATTGATGACGAGAGAGCCATACGCAAAACGCTTTCTGAAATTTTAACCTATGAAGGATTTAAAGTGGAAGAAGCAGCGGACGGCGAAGAAGGCTGGAAACTTTTCAATGAAAAAAATTATGATGTGGTTTTGTGCGATATTAAAATGCCAAAGCTTGATGGACTTGAATTTTTAACAAAGGCAACAGAAAAAAATGCCGACATACCAGTGATTATGATCAGCGGACACGGCACAATTGAAACCGCTGTGGATGCCGTAAAGAAAGGCGCTTACGATTATGTTGCAAAGCCGCCTGATTTGAATCGTTTATTAATCACTATTCGCAATGCGCTTGATAAAAATAAATTAAGCAAAGAAACGCGTGTATTAAAACGCAAAGTGAATCGGGTGCAGGAAATGATTGGTGAAAGTGAACCTATCCAGCGAATTAAAGAAACGATTGAAAAAGTTGCGCCTACTGATGCAAGGGTTTTAATCACAGGTGAAAATGGTGTGGGAAAGGAATTAGTGGCCAGGTGGATTCATGAAAAAAGCAACAGGGCAAGCGGTCCTTTAGTTGAAGTAAACTGTGCAGCTATTCCCAGTGAATTGATAGAAAGCGAACTGTTTGGGCATGAAAAAGGATCATTTACATCGGCAATAAAGCAACGTATCGGAAAGTTTGAACAGGCAAATGGCGGCACTTTGTTTCTTGATGAAATAGGCGATATGAGTTTGAATGCACAGGCAAAAGTATTGCGTGCTTTGCAGGAAGGTAAAATAACAAGAGTGGGCGCCGATAAAGAAATTGCGGTAGATGTTCGCGTTGTTGCCGCAACGAATAAAGATTTAATGAAGGAAACGGAACAAAAAAATTTCCGTCTCGATCTTTATCACAGAATAAGCGTAATTGTAATTCATGTTCCTTCATTGAATGAACGTGCCGAAGATATTTCTTTGCTTGTAAACAGATTTCTTGAAGACATCGCAGAAGATTACGGACAGGCAAAAAAAACGATAGATAACAAGGCGATGGACGCATTAGTAAATTATAACTGGACGGGCAATATCCGCGAATTACGGAATGTAGTGGAGCGCCTCGTTATTCTTTCGGGAAAAACAATTACAGTAGATGACGTTGCAAATTATGTGATACCGGTTTAGGATTTTTGCAATTATTATATTAGTCCGTTTTTAATTACTATTCATCGTTTCTTTCATTAACAGCAGAGACTTGTACTAGAACAATAATCAGCAATATCACGCTTTAACTACACACTGTAAAATTCAATTGTTTTGATGGTCTTTACAACTTTCAAAATGAAACAAGAAAACACAATAATTATTATTGTAGGTCCAACCGCTTCAGGTAAGACCTCACTTTCTCTTCAGCTTGCTCAATATTTAAACACAAATATTATTTCAGCAGATTCACGTCAATGTTTCAAAGAGTTAAATATAGGAGTTGCAAAGCCAGCAAATGAAGAACTGGAACGCGTAAAACATTATTTTATTAATTCCCATTCTATTTTTGAAAATATCACTGCCCAAACATTTGAGCAATGTGCATTAAAAGCTGCAGAGGAAATATTTAAACATAACAAATATGCGGTAATGGCAGGTGGAACAGGATTGTACATAAAAGCTTTTTGTGAAGGTCTTGATGAAATTCCGGATGTAGATGAAATAATTAGAAAAGAAATTATTGAAGAGTATAATAATAAAGGACTATTATGGTTACAAAATGAAGTAAAGAAAAAAGATCCTCTTTTTTGGCAAGCCGGCGAGCAACAAAATCCTCAACGCTTAATGCGGGCTTTGGAAGTTTTTTTAAGTAGCGGTAAATCTATAACTACTTTCCGAACCCAGGTAAAAAAGGAACGTTCATTTAATATTATTAAAGTTGGATTGGATATTTCAAAAGAGCAATTGCACAGCAATATAGATACTCGTATTGATGAAATGATTGAAAACGGTTTAGTAAATGAGGTAGAATCATTATGGACATACAAAAATTTAAATGCATTGCAAACTGTTGGGTACAAAGAAATATTTGAATATTTCGAGGGAAGCATTTCTTTAAAAGATGCAATTAAAAAGATAAAAGCTAACACAAATCAATATGCAAAACGTCAAATGACATGGTTTAAGAAAGATAAAAGTATTTATTGGATCAAAGCAGCACAACTACCATTACTAATGTCATTTGTAAAATAACGATTGTGAGGATGAAGAAGTATTATATAAGTACGATTGCTGAAATATCGATTTCTTTTCATTGTGTCAGATAAACGCATTGTTAATGTGTATATTCGGCATGTTCAAAAAAATTTTTTATTTTTTTCTTTTGTAAAAAAATTTATTCCATAATTTTAACAGTCCCAATTTTTCAAACAACCATAACACGCCGCTTATGAGACAAAAAATCGATTGCTTGGCTGTACGTTTCTGTATGGCCATTTTCTCCATTCTTATTTCCGGTGCTCTATTTGCCCAAACAAGAGTTACGGGTACCGTGAAAAACGCAAAGGATAACACACCCGTTGCTTTTGCAACGGTAACTGTAAAAGGTACAACTGTTGCCACTACTACGTCAAACACGGGTGATTTTACAATCAACGTTCCGTCAGGAAATACAACTCTTGTTATTTCTTCTGTAGGATTTGATGATGCTGAAGTTCCTATCGGTAACGGAACTGTTTCTGTATCACTCAAAGAAAAGGTTTCCAGTCTTGACGAAATCGTTGTAACAGGCTACACTGCACAGAAAAAGAAGAGCCTTACGGGTTCTGTTGCTGTTGTTAGTGTAAAAGATTTAAAAAATGTTCCTGCCGGTAGCCCTGAGCAAATGTTACAGGGAAAGGCAGCGGGCGTAACTGTTAGTACTACTGGTCAACCAGGTAGTGAGAGTAACATCCGCATCCGCGGTATCACCTCATTTGGTGATGTATCCCCATTAATAATTATTGACGGGGTGCAGGGAAATCTTCGTGATCTTAATGCGAATGATATCGAATCTTTCCAGGTTTTGAAAGATGCGGGCGCGGCATCAATATATGGTGTTCGTGGGTCCAATGGGGTAATAGTAATTACAACAAAAAGAGGTAAGTCAGGAAAGCCAACTATTACTTATGACGGGTACTATGGAACGCAGCAACCTCTTCAGGGAAATGTATTTAATTTATTGAACAGTCAAGAAATGGCAGATGTTACGTGGTTGTCATTACGTAATTCTAACCAGCTTGACACAACAACAGGTAATCCAACACATCCTCAATATGGAAATGGGTCAAGTCCTGTACTTCCTGATTACATTTTAATTGGAAATGAAAATGGTGTTAACAGGCAGCCCACTGCTGAAGAATTAGCGCAATACAATGTGAACTATAATAAAGGAGATATTTATCAAATTGTTCCTGCCAATAAAACTGGCACCGATTGGTATCATGAACTATTTTCGCCTGCGCCGATACAAAGCCATACTATATCAGCTGCAGGTGGTGGTGACAGGTCAACTTATCTTTTCTCTTTAGGCTATTTCGACCAACAAGGAACTTATCTTAATACCTATCTGAAAAGGTATTCTGTAAGAGTAAACACTACTTTCAATGTTAAGAATAATATCAGGATCGGTGAAAATGCCTATGTGTTTGCTAAGGATAATCCACAAATAGGTGTTCTTGGTGAAACTGATATTGGCGCGCTTTACCGTGAACAACCTATTATTCCTATTTATGATTATTTTGGAAACTGGGCCGGTACAAGGGCGGCAGGATTGGGTAATTCATGGAATCCTTATGCTAACGCAGTTAGACGTGGAGATGATAAAGGACATACCTGGGATATTACGGGTAACGTTTTTGCTGAAGTTGATTTCCTGAAACATTTTACTTTAAGAACAAGTTTTGGTGGAACTGTTGATAATGGTTATTATTATTCTTTTGGGTTCCATGAGTATGAAAACGCAGAGAATAATACATCTAATTCGTTCAGTGAAAATGCTTATTACAACAGAAGCTGGACTTGGACAAATACCATTAATTATGGTGCTGTTTTCGGGAAACATGATGTGAAAGTTTTAGGTGGTATTGAAGCCATTGATAATTATGGCAGAGGAGTAGGAGGTACATCCCTTGGTCTGTTCTCAGACAATCCTGATTACAGAACGTTAAGTAACGGTTCTAATGGCTTTACTAACTATAGCAATGCTTATCAGAACTCTTTGTATTCACAGTTTGGAAAAGTGGATTATGCGTACGACAACAAATATCTTGTTAGTGCTACTGTTCGTAGAGATGGTTCTTCAAGATTTGGGCCAGAAAGCAGATAC
>Ga0157369_10006226_pt1 | contig 13848 bp, 11 predicted proteins | sample C25metaG_FD_113461 | JGI IMG/M metagenome (GOLD analysis project Ga0157369, IMG submission 113461) | Corn rhizosphere microbial communities from Kellogg Biological Station, Michigan, USA - C2-5 metaG | ecosystem: Host-associated > Plants > Roots > Rhizosphere > Soil | place: USA: Michigan...
CCCAAATCGGGAGCGCGTCCGGCGAAGCCGTCCGTAACGTTGGGTAACACGACGCCCCGATCTACTACGGAAGCCCCAGGCTTGAGCCGGAAATCGAAATCTTTCGCGTCGTAGAGTTTCTGGACAGTCTTGACATCGTGCCCGTCCAGGCGCAGCACGTTCATGAAGGTGTCGTAGTCCACCAGCAAACTGTGAGCATCCTGCTTGGTCGCTCGCTGATACTCCTCCAGCGTCTTGTAGCGCCGCGTCTCAGTCCGCGCGTTGTGGCCACGGCTGGCAAAGTCGGCGGAAACCTCCCAGGCCGGCGAGTTCCATTGAAACGAGTAGGGCGCGTTGGCATTGGGGCTGAACCCGTTGTAATCCGAGGAAGAATAGTTCGTATAGGTCGTAAAACCGAAAACCACCGACTGCGGAGGGTCGCCGCCACCCGGACCTCCAAATCCGCTCGAGTTCTGCGCCAAAATCAAATTGTTCCGAAAATGCGTGTTCGACGTGGTTCCGCCCGATACTTCACCGAACATGGTGTTGTTGTAGAACAGAATTCCCGAGCCGCCTGCAAGCCGCGCCGATCCCCCTGGCGAGTTGAAGGAAATATTACGGATCCAATAAACCGGTCCTCCGATCACTGGCTGATTGCAATAGGGCTGGGAAGCATTATTGATCATCATATTTCGCATGACCCGCACATTGTGCATACTTCCATCCACCTCGAAGGCGTTGTCGTGGAAATTCGTCATGTAGTTGTTGTAGTAGTCGAGCGATACAGGGCGGCGGGCCCAATACTCCCTGGACGGATATTTCGGTCCATCAATGGCGGCGGATCCGTCCGGGTTGCCGTAGGTTTCGTTATCGATTCCATCGTGAAAATTCGCCACGTAATTGTAGGCGATGACGTTTCCAGAACCGTATACTTTTACGGCAATATAAGACGCCATCTTGGGCGGAAACACTTGTCCCTCCACGCCGGCGAACTGCGCCCAGAAATTGCCGGTCCATGCGATCAGGTGCTTGGGATCGTTTCTTCCTATGAAGTAGTTGTCGGCGATGTAGAAGTTGCCGGAGCCCGAATAGTTCGTGTAGACGCCCATGCCGATGTTTTCAAACCGGCAACGCTTCACGGTCAATCCCTTGGATCCCTCAATGAACTGCGTACCAGCCCAAATGGCGATTTCGGTGTTCCGAATGGTGAGGCCCTCAAAATAGGTATAGTTCCCTGCCTTCACATTGAAAAGATTAAACGCTCCGTTCCCGTCGAAGATCGCTTCACCATCTCCCGCCGCCTTGATTGCGATGGGCTTCTCCGCGGTTCCGCTGGCCGTCAGATAGTAGGTTCCGTCGAAAGGAACGGTGCTGATCGACAGATCATTTGTATAAATGTAGCGATCGTATTTATAAAGCCCGGCATGAACCAGAATCGTATCGCCCGGCTGGACTCGCGGCCGGGAAGCTGTGGCCCAGTCCGTTCCAGAGCAAGTCAGGTAATAGGCGCATAGCAAACCCTCGAAAGCGGGCTGGATCTTCGTGCCTTTGAACCCATGCGGGTAAACGTGGAAGGTTCTGCCGTTGGCGTACGGCTTGGGTTCGGGACGAGTGCGTACCGTCACCGTCTTTTCGGCGGCGCCCTGAACTCCGTCCGGATCCGACAGGACAAATCTTGCTTCATACTCCGTGTCCGGTTCGAGGTCCAGGATGCTTCCGGCGAACATGTTTGGCGAGACCACGTCCAACCGGTCGCCCTGAAAAATCTCTTCGTTCTGTAACCGCAGCAGAGGCATGCCTTGCCGCCACTGGGACTCGCCTTTTTTGCGATAAGAGACTTCCACAGCGGCGTTGCGGTTATCATCGCCCTGAATCATCCACTCGAATCCTAGGTTGATGAGCGTGGGAGGATCGATCAAAAATTCTCCCGAAATGACCGCATTGGCTTTTGCGTCCGCCGCGCGCGCTCGAGGCCCCTGCGACGTCAAAGCTAAACAGACTGCGGAACTGGCAACGATAACCCGAAATCTATTCATCATGCGTCCCTCCAAATTGTTTTATGCAACTCGGTTTCGTAGATCATTCTTCAAACGCTGATATAGGCTGTAAGCCAGTATAGGATAGGATGGTCCGGCACAGCGGATGAGTTAGGACTGCTGGAAACGAATGAAGGAGGTATTCGAGGCCTACTTTTTCGTGGTGCGATCCCGCCGGCTGGGCAATGGCTGAACTATCCCACACCCGGATTCCCCGCCTTCCGATGGTCCGGCCAACTTGTCGGCCAAAGCGCCGAAACGCGCCGACGGCACCCCGACCTCTTCGGCGTCTGGGCGGCGAAGTCAACGTTCCCGTAGTGGAAGATATGTACGAAAACATCAAGCGTGTCGGGCTGCCGCAATGGTCGGAAGCGGACCAGACATTGGCCAAAGGGCTACAGCGCGAGCTGAAAGTTCCGGAACGTGGTTTGGCCGCCAAGATACCTGAATTACGAAGACCCAAGTCCGCAGCGGAGCTCGAAGCGCTGGCCCTGGAGCGAACGAGCCGACCGGGGGCGGATCCGACGACATCGGAGACGTAATCTGGACCGTACCGACCGTCACACTGAACTATCCGTCCAACATTCGGGGCGGCCCCGGACACAACTGGGCGAACGGCGTCTCTATGGCGACGCCCATCGCCCACAGGGGCGTTATCGCAGGCGCAAAGGTCCAGGCCTTGACCATGCTCGATATTCTGACGCACCCTGAGCTTGTGCAGCAGGCCTGGGATTACTACAACAACGTCCAAACGAAACACATGAAGTATAAGAGTCTTCTTCGCCCGAACGATAAGCCCGCGATCTGGCTGAATCAGAAAACAATGGAAGAGTATCGTCCGCGCATGAAAACCCTCTATTACGATCCGTCAAAGTACGATTCGTACATGGATCAGCTTGGCATCAAGTATCCAACTGTGCGCGAGGAACCTGCGGCTCGCTGAAAGGTCAGGAAAAGCATGTCGCGTGAATTCGTCTATTGTTGAAAGAGGTAAGCCAACATGAGCCCATCTGATTCGCGCAGAAGTTTTCTGGCCGCCGGAGTGGGGGCCGCCGCTTGGGCTGTGACGCCGGCGCTTTCCCAATCGCAGGACCTCACGGGTCTGACGTTGAAGAAGGCCTCCGAGCTTTTGCGAAGTAAGGGAACCTCGCCGGTGGAGCTCACAGAAGCTTGCCTTAAACGCATTGAAAGACTCAACCCAGCGGTGAACGCGTTCATTACCGTCACCAGGGAGTCTGCTCTCGCCACCGCGCGGGAGATGGAGGCGGAGGCACGCCGGGGCAAGTGGCGGAGGGTCGCTGCACGGCATTCCCATCGCCATAAAAGACAACATCGACACCGCGGGCGTTCGGACCACGGGAGCCAGCGAGTTGTTCAAAGACCGTATTCCCACAGAAGATGCCGAAGTTGTCCGGATGTTAAAGAGCGCAGGCGCGATCGTTTTAGGCAAGCTGAATCTGCACGAGTTCGCCTACGGTCCCTCGGCCGCGGTCTCATACTTCGGGCCAGTACACAATCCCTGGGGGCTGGACCGGATTTCCGGGGGTTCGTCCGGGGGGTCGGCCGCCGCCATCGCGGCGGGCCTCTGCTTTGGCACCCTCGGTACGGACACCGGCGGATCGATCCGGATCCCAAGCTCCCACTGCGGTACGGTGGGCCTGATGCCCAGCTATGGGCGCGTCAGCAATCGAGGAGTCATCCCTATGGCATGGACGCTCGACCATGTAGGGCCGATTTGTAAAACAGTCCAGGATGCCGCTCTGATGTTGGGCATCATCGCCGGCTACGACGAACTGGATCCTACCACTGTGAATTGGCCGGTTCCCGACTACGGGCGCGCTTTCAAGATGCAGGTTTCCAAACTGCGACTGGGTTTGCCACGGGCCGGCTTCTTCGACGGCCTGGACCCCGAATACGCTAAGGCGACGGAAATCGCCATCGATACCCTCCGCAAGCTGACGGCCAGCGTAGCGGACGTGCGGCTTCCCCCCGCGGTCGGCGCTCAAACAATTTGGGGTCCAGAAACCTATGCCTATCACGCGAAATGGCTCACCGAGTCACCCGAGAAATATCAGACCGCGACCCGCGTGCAGATGATCCAAACCAACAACAATGTGAAACAAGAAGTGTACGCCGAGGCGCGGCGACAGGTAGACTTGGTTCGTCGGGAGATCAAGAAGACATTCACAACAGTGGACCTTCTGATCACACCCACAATGAAAGGCCCGCCGGCGACCATTGCGGCCACGCTGAACCCCGTTGTTCCGAATCCACAGGCCAAGGGGGTAGGTCCTGGCAATCTCGGTGGGGGCAACATCAACAGTCCTGGTGTGTTCGATGTGTACGGACTGCCTGCAATTACTATCCCGTGTGGTTTTACGAATTCGGGTTTACCGATTGGTCTCCAGATCAGTGGCGCTCCGTTTGCCGAAACTACCATGCTGGCCTTGGCTCACGCGTACGAACAGGCGACCGACTGGCACAGTAGGCGACCGAAATTAGGAGGGTTATGAAGCTATTCCTCGCTCTTGCATTGGCCGTTACCGGTTTCGCCGAAACCCATCGTTTCGAACCCAAAGAATTCTTCAACACCTTTTCCGGCGCTCACAAGCCGGTCCTTCGGATCAAGCCCGGAGACCACGTCATTACTTCCACCATCGATGCGGGCGGCACGGATGCGGGCGGTGTGCGCCGCGGCCAAGGCCCCAATCCAGAAACGGGTCCTTTCTTTATCGTAGGCGCCGAGGCGGGCGATACTCTGGTGGTGCATCTGTTGCGCCTGGAGACAAACCGCGCCACGGGTTTCTCCGCGTCGCTTCTGGCGCCCTACGCCATCGATCCGGCCTTTTTACGCCTGCAGGCGCTCCGCGATCCCAAGACAACAAATTGGCACATCGACAAACAAAAAGGAGTGGCTTATCTCGATCCCGCCGAGTTCAAAGGGCCGCACATCGAATTGCCTCTGCGCCCCATGCTAGGCTGTGTCGCCACGGCCCCTCCTAACAAAGCCACTATTCCCACGTCAACCCCGGATAACTTCGGCGGCAACATGGACTATAACGGCATGGGCGCTGGTGCGACATTGATGCTCCCGGTGTTCGAGCCGGGCGCGCTGCTTTTTCTGGGCGACGGTCACGCGCGGCAAGGCGATGGCGAAGTGGTGGGCAGCGCAATCGAGACGTCGCTCGATGTCGAGTTCTCGGTAGATCTTATCAAAGGGAAAAGAATCAATTGGCCACGGCTCGAGAATGAGGATTTCATCATTGTTCTAGGAAGTTCGCGGGCCCTCAATGAAGCTCTACAACATGCCACCACCGAGCTGTTGCGGTGGCTCATGGAGAGTTATGGATACGACGAGCGCAGCGCCAGTGTGCTGATGGGCCAGGGAATGGAGTATGAGGTCGCGAACGTAGTAGACCCGGAGTTCACGATGGTCGCGAAGATACGCAAACGATTCCTTGGACCGCCACTCTAGCCAAGGATCTTGTGGTGCAGGGTGTTGAGTACTGATGGAGTCAGCAGCTACGAATTCGACTACATTGCCCAGGGGCGGTGGTGATTTCGGGCGATGAGAGCAGGGAGTCTTCACTCAAAGAAGGGCGATTGAGGACTGTGGATCATCTCCCATGATGTCGCGACAACACGCTGGTTGACTCTGGGGTGGTGGGCTGCCTGGCCGTTCAGTACCCGACCACTCGGAAGGAGTTGCAGTCTGACGCCTCCTATGGGCGGGTTTCTGGCCGATCTCCGGCCTGCCCTTACCAGGCGTTGAGCATCGTTTCTTCAATCCCGCGCTCCAGTTCAATGCAACCATCAGAGCGGCGCGGAGGGAGTCGCGGACCCGGCGGACGCACCAGCGGTCACTTCTGCTACTTGCCGCTGCCGAACGGCGCGAACGATCCTAAGCCCGATCCCGAGAATGGAATTGGGTATCACCGTAGACGGCTGGGTGCTTCAGGAGCCGGCCACCAAGATCTACGCCCAAGTTATCCAGCCTAGCGCTGCCGCCGCCGCAGTGGCCCATGCCCGGCGAAAGAAACAGGCGGCTCCAATCCGTGACGTTCGACGCGCCGCCATTAGTCGCTGTCATGCGCTGGTAGTAGTCGAGGGTGTCCTTAGCGGAAAACCATGGGTCGCTCACGCCGTGATAGAAGATCAGCTTACCTCCGTGCGAGGAGAAGCTGCTGAGGTTGACCCTTCCTTCACGCCGTCGCGAGCATCGCACTCATTGAGCAGTTTTGCGACGAAGGCCTTCTTCTCGCTGTCGGATAGCGCTGCGACATGAGCATCGCCTCCGTCCGCCCGTCGAACATCCGACATAGTAGGAATGCGCAGGCGGCTTGCCGTAGTAGGATGCGATGGTCTGCTTTGCGAGCACCGTCAGCCGTCCAATCGCGACAAACTCAATCGAGTGCGGCCTGTTGGTCCTGCATGAACCTACCATCGAAGCCACCGCCCGTGCTCTGATGTCCGGTGTCGCTGCTAGCGACCGCAAAACCGCGCGCCAACGCCGGCTTGTCTCCAACGGCCTGATTGCCGATCGGCTCCCCCACGGTTCCGTTTAGGCCGCCGCCTTGTTGCAGAAAGTTGCCGTTACCGTTCAAATTTTCCGGTATCGCCACCGCGAATCGAATGCCAAGTCTTGCCGTCCGCGCCCGTAATCTCGATGGTCGCGCCCGGCATCTGGAACCGAGCCAAATCCGCGCACCGACTGGTCGATTGAGCGTAGCTCGTCACCATCGCGACAAGGAAAAGGGTCTATTTCATAAACGCAAGTCTCCTCTGGGAAGCGGAACCTCACCCTACCTTCGCCGCCACTCCGGCCGGCGTCCGTGAACCAATAGCACTTCCGTCGGGAACTGCTTTTGAACGGAGTAGCAATACGGTAATTCCGACGATCACGACGGAAAAAATCGGCAGCACCATCAAACCGGCTCCCAGGCCCTTGGGATCCGGCCCAGAGAGCCATCCGATGATGGGAGAGCTCACGGTCAGTCCGGTGAATCCACAGGTAATCGTGAATCCGATTGCCGTCGCGGTCCCCTGCTGAAAAATATTGGCGAGCACGGCGAGCGTTGTCGGGAACACCGGAGCCATCGCCAATCCCGTGCAGAACACAGCGATCGCCGCCGTTTTAAGGTCGTAAACCTGCAACACGGAATAGGTAGTGATGGCCATCAAGGCCGCAGCGCCCAAAACCACATTGAGCGGCCGAATCTTGATCAGCACGGGTGCGATGGCAACGCGACCCAGTAGCAATCCCAACGCGAAGCCAAGCGAGAGGATATTCAAGGCGCTGGATTCTGGAATACCCCGGCTTATCAGATACTTGACCAACCAGTTCCAGATACCGAATTCGCAGGCCGTATAGAGGAATATGATGAGCGCGAGCACATAAAGCACCGGCCGCCTGAATACCCCACTCGACCCTGCAGATCGAGATCCGCTCACAGCGCGAACCGGTGTGGGCATCTTCGTCAGAACATGCAAAACAAAAGTCGCGGAAGTGATGATGGCGCCAGCGTACGCCACTCGTACGGCGTCACCGGACAGAAGATTTCCGGCAACGAACGGCGTGGCGAGTCCTCCCAATCCCACAAAGACGTTCAAGAAGTTGAGAACGGCAGCCCGCTTGGACTCACTGACATCGCTTCCCAGAGCATTCGCACCAGTGAGAATGATTCCGGCCCCGATCCCCAGGCCCACCATCGCGACGATGATCGCGGTGTAGCCGGGGGCGTTAGCCAGCAGAAACAAGGCCGCCGCCACCAGTCCGAGGCCGAGCAAGAGTCCGATCTTCTTGCCATTCCTGTCCATTAGGGCGCCGCCTGAAACCGACGCAATCACGAACCCCACGCCCTGGGCCAGAGCAAGGTAACCCATCTGAACGTTATCCAGATGGAACTTGGCGGCTAAACCGGGATTGATGGTACCCAGCATGGAGGAAACCATCCCGTATACAAAGATTGCGACGCAAGCGGCGAAAATCAACACAGCTTAAATCCTCCCACCGCTATCGACTGGCGAGATGCAATAGATCGGTGAACATCGTCGTCTGGTGGTAGGAACCCCATTCCGGTCCATCCACTGCACCTTTGATGTATGCGCGATCGCCCAAAGCTTCGCGCGGAGATCCGGGTATGACGCCCTCAAACCAGCCGCCGTATTCGGTATCGAGAAAGTTCTTCTTCACGAACGCCAGAGTCTGGTCGAAGTAAGGCCAAAGATCGCTTCGCCCATGGAGGATCGCATAGCGCGCCGTGGCCTTCAGGGTCTCGCATTCCGTCCACCAGATCATGTACTTTCTGGCGATTTCGCCATTCACGCCCGCATTCATCCAGACACCGCCGTCCGGCTTGTTGTAGCTGATCTTTAATGCCAGGTCGATGCTCCGACCTCCAAGCGCGATAAACTTCGGATCCGCTCCCAATTCTACGGCTCGGCTGAACAGCGACGCCCATTCAAACAAGTGCCCCACGTTGAAGTTTGTCCCGCCGGTGCTTTTCCAATTCGCGTCGAAACCCTCGGGCAGGTAACCCAGGTTGTAATCGTAGAGTTTTTCCATCTGGGCCATTTCAGCCGTGATTTCGTCCCAGACTTCTTTCGACTTCGTGGCATCGTATAGCGCCAGCAGCGCCTCGAACATATGCACGTTCAGGCTGTGCCTTCCGGGATTGAAGCCTCCCTTCCCACCACCAGGAGCTCCGGCCGGAACACCCTGGGCTGGGGCCGTCGTGACACCCGCGCGCGACTCCCGTCCACCCAAGGGGGACGTGGCGGGGCCGCTGAAGTCGCGTTTCATCGTTCCCGTAAAGAATTGGCCGTCTCTCATCTTGTCGCGCATGACATGCCATTGATCCATCGCTGCTTTCTCGTAGCGCGGATCCTTGGTTACTTGAAACGCATGGGCCAAGGGAAAAATGACGAAGGTCTGAAAACCGGTTTTGGTATCGTCAATGACCGTCAGATCGGGCTTCGTGCGATTGTAGTAGCCCCCGTATTGATCGTCGTGCATCTTCAGCAGAAAGTCGGCGCCGCGGGTCATTGCGTCCAAGTATTTCTTGTCGTGGCTATACTCGTAACCCTCAACCATGGTGTAGAGTTGGCGACCCTGACCGTTGAGACTAGCCTCGCGTTGGGTTCCCCACGGCTTCCATTGCCGGTCCAGATTCTCCTGAATGAACCCGTTGGGCATCACCGATGCGTCGCGCCAGTGATCCAGCAGGTCGAACATTGCTTTCTTCATCCAGGCTTGATCGATGTGTTGATCGATCACTTTCTGGGACGCCCTCGTAATACCCTTGGAGCTCTTACCGGCGCCTGCCGGGCTCTGAGCTGAAATTGCCGTTATTCCCAGCGCCAGAACAGAAGCTGCGGCGGCCAGGGTGAACATTGAACGCCTTCTGAAATCGTGCGCAATCTTCATGTTGTTCTCCTCGATCTCACTTGATCCGTTCTTTTTTCAAGCGTCGTACCCCAGTAGCTTCCTCACCCAAATGTTTCGATAGCGGACCGGGCCCGCATGCGCCTGAAGCGAAAACGGTTCTTCCGGAGGATGAGGCTGATATTTGGCGATCGGTTCAACCGCCGTGCTGCCGAGCAGCTCGACCCGGTGGTGCACCAGAACGCCATTGAAGATCAACGTCACACATGCTGGCTTGACGACCTTCTCGCCATCAAAGTGAGGGCTCTCAAAAATGATGTCGTAGCTGTTCCATTCACCCTCCGGACGGCAGGGATTCACCATCGGCGGATACATGCCGTAGATGGAGCCCGCGGCTCCGTCCGGATAGGTTGGATTATCAAAGGAGGAAAGAACCTGGATTTCGTAACGTCCCATCAGGACGATACCGCTGTTGCCGCGCTGTTGGCCCACACGTGAGGGATCCGCTCCGGTCGGAGTTATCCATTCGACATGCAATTGGATATCGCCGAATTTTTCCTTGGTCACCAGTCCGCCGGTGCCGGGGACCATCTCCACATATCCGTTTTCAACCTTCCAGCGCGGCTCGGTAACCACACCGCCTCGCCCGCCACCGTTCCATTGCGAAAGATTCTTGCCGTCGAACAAAACAATCGCGTCTGATGGGGGAAGCTCAATGGCCATAGGCAACCCGGGGGTGACTTTACGAGGCTGCGGGCGGTTGCGATCATGCACCCTCCACTTCTGTCCCGGCAGCGGGTCGCCCAGCGGACTGCCGTCCATCTGGCCCTTTCCCGCTGGCGGCTTGGCCGGATTCGCCCGAGGGACTTGCTGGCCGGCTGCGCGTTGCGCCAACGATACTAGACCCGCGGTCACCGGTAGGCTGGCGAAAACTTTCGCAAATTTTCTGCGGTCATACATTGTCGTCTGCCCCTTTCGTGCTCCTGCGCTTAATTCAGCGCAAATGCGTACAGCGAATCAACCGCTGAGATTAAGATGTATTGTTTGCCATCCAGCATGTACGTCTGCGCGGGACCCGAGACTTCGCCTAAATGGACATGCCACAAGATCGCACCAGTCGCTGGATCGTAGGCGACCAGATTGCCCCCCGGATCGCCTCCGAAAAGAAGTTTGCCGGCCGTTGTGATGAGTGCATGGCCTACGTTCGTGCCTCCCCATGCACCTGCTTCAGGGTATTGATGCCGCCAGGCGATCTTTCCCGTCTTGTAGTCCATGGCGGTTAAAAATGTCCCTAGAGATCCAGCAGCCTGCTCGTCCTTACCCCCGAGCCCCATGGATCCACGAGGATCGGTATCGGTCAGATAGTACATGGCGTAGCTATCTTCGGTGGTGACGTAAAATAGCCCCGTATCAGGACTAAACGTAGGCGGCATCCAGTTGGTCGCACCGGCGTTGGTGGGAGAAACCAGCGCTCCCGCAATGTCGAAGTCCTTGGCCGGATTCCGAACGGGTTGACCGCGGCCGTCCACACCCTTGTCCCAATTCGCCGTCGGAGAGAACTTGCCAGTAACCAGATGCTCCCCGGTAACCCGGTCGAGAGTGTAGAAAAAGCCATTGCGAGTAGCCGTGATTACCAGCTTGCGCTGCCTTCCGTTAAAAGGAGCATCTACCAGAACCGGTGTCTGCGTGGAATCCCAATCGTGCGTGTCATGCGGCGATGTCTGGAAGTACCAGACTAATTTCCCCGTGTCCACGTTGATTGCAACCAGCGAACAGGTATAGAGGTTGTCCCCTTCACCACGGGATTTTGACGTATACGCCGGAGTTGGATTCCCCGTTCCGACGATGTAAAGATGCGTTTCAGGATCATAAGAACCTGGAATCCACATGTGGCCGCCGCCGAACTTGGCTGCCGTCAAGTTAGCCCACGTCTTTAGCGCCGGATCGTTGGCCTCCTGAGGGGTTGCGTACCAGCGCCATTGAATCTCTCCGGTCTCGGGATCATAGGCGGTCAAGAAGGCGGGCGAATCCAGATCGTTGCCCAGGCCCACCAGGACGTGATTGCCGATGACAATCGGCGAGTTCGTCGAAAAATATTGCTGAGCTAAAGGAGCAAGCATTTTATGCCAATGTTCCTTGCCCGTCGTTGCATCGAGACACACCAGGTAGTTATCGGGGGTCTCCAGGTATAACCGATTCCCCCACATCCCCAGGCCTCGATTCCCGGTGTGAGTGCCGCCCTTCGTCTTCCAAACGAAATGCCACAGGATGTGCCCGTCGCGGGCATCGGCGGCCCATGCGTTATCGGGAGTCGAGAAATACAGTTTTCCGTTTACTTCCAGAATCGAACTCACGATTCGGCTCGACCTTGAATTTGGACCACTCTCGTTCAGGTCGCCCGTGCCTTCGCCACCGATAATTGTGGGCGCCGCAGCGTTAGCGAATCCCCCTCTTCCTCCGCCACCCGCGTTATTCAAGCCCGCGGTGATCCTGGAAGTCCACACCAGCCCTAAATTCTTAATGTTCGATTGATTGACTTGCGTCAGGGCGCTGTAGCGCTTGCCGGAATAGTCGCCAGAATATGTAGGCCATGACTCAGACAGCGGCTTGAGCAATTCCGCGGGATCGAGTGCCTGTCCCGTCACCAGTTCTGAGGCCAGGACTACGGCCGTTACGAATAATAATTCCTTCATGTGTTTCATCGGATGGTCGCCAGATACGCGGTCACGTTATGGATATCTTTGTCGGTATAGAGCGGGAGCAAGTCTTTATGCGACCGCAGCGGATCGTGAACCTCCACCTGCGGGGTCGAACCTTCGCGGATAAAGGTCCGCGACGTTCCGCCGGCGTCAACCAACGTGACTATAAAGTCGTCGATGCGCTCCAACCGGCCCTCGAACTTTTGAACCGGCGAGACGGTAACCGTGACGGTCTTCGGAGGAACGTTAACCACCGTGGAACCACCGCGCCCTCCACCGGGCATCAGCCAAGTCTGCTGCAGTGTCTTGGGATCGGAAATCTTAGACGCTAGACCTTTGAGGTCGCCGGTCACCGAGTGGCAGGACGCGCACTTGGCGTTGAAGTAGGCCTGCCCGGCCTTCGCGTCGCCGATGAGAATATTGGGAGGAGGGTTTCGCGCGGGATCTCGTCCCACCGCCCTAAAGGTGTGTAGAAACGCGGCAATATCCGCTATCTGCGCGACGGTAAGATCGAACCTCGGCATCCCCGCGTCGGGACGGCCATTCTGAACTACCGGGGCGATTGACTCTCCTTTGATGTCATTCAGGACCAGGCCGGACCGCACTAGATTCGGGCCACCTTCCCCGCCCCGCGCATCCGCGCCGTGGCAAAAGGTGCAGCGAACACTGTAAAGCGCCTTCCCACGTTCAACCTGGGCTGGGTCGCTGGGCGGCCGGCTATTCACTGCTGCGCCCAACCCTCGGCCGCGGCCCGCTCCGGCGGGATTGGCGGGAGTCACGCCAGCAGCATTCCCTCTCGCGGGCGTCTGACCTTGGGCCGATACCTGTCCCACCAATTGCGTGACGATCACGATCACAGTCGGCAACAGAGCGCGTATTTGCATCTCAGCAGCTCTCGCTTTCACTTTGTTCCTGTCTTCATCCGATGTCCAAGAGAAATCCCTCACGAAAGAGCGTGGCTGATGACGATAGCTTTCCCTTCGGTCATGTCGAGGATCGTATCCGTGATGCTCTCCCGTCCAATTCCGCTCTGCTTGAAGCCACCAAATGGAACGTTGCCCGGCCGGAACGCTCCCGCACCGTTGATCACAACGCCTCCGACTTCCAGTTTGTGCGCGACCGCTAAAGCGTTGTGGATGTTCTCGGAGAAGACGCTGGCCTGAAGCCCGTATGGAGAATCATTGGCAATCCGTACAGCGTCTGCCGCGTCCTTGAATGGATAGACGGGCGCCACTGGACCGAAGACTTCATCCTTCATCACCGGCATTTCCGGCGTAACGTCGACTAAGACTGTCGGCTGATAAAACGAAGTTCCCGTTCGCTCGCCGCCGAGCATGCACCGGGCTCCCATCCCAATCGATTGCTTGACTTCTCCATGGACCTTTTCGGCCGCCTCGGGAGTAATTAAGGGACCGAGATCGGTTGCCTCCAGTGCGGGATCTCCCATGTTTATGAGACGAGAGCGTTCGAGCAATAAATCCAAGAACTGCGCATACACGGTTTCCTGCACCAGTACCCGCTTTACAGCGCAACAAATTTGGCCCGCGCCGTTCGTCAATCTTCCTTGCACCACTGCTTCCGCGGCGGCGGCCAGATCGGCATCTTCCAGCACGATCAAGGCATCGGTGCCACCTAATTCGAAAGCAGTTCGCTTCAGGGTCTTAGCAGCCTTGCCGGCGATCATTCGGGCCGCCCCGATGCTGCCTGTGAAGCTGATCATGCGAACGTCGGGATGAGTGAGCAATTCGTC
>Ga0157369_10006229_pt1 | contig 13845 bp, 13 predicted proteins | sample C25metaG_FD_113461 | JGI IMG/M metagenome (GOLD analysis project Ga0157369, IMG submission 113461) | Corn rhizosphere microbial communities from Kellogg Biological Station, Michigan, USA - C2-5 metaG | ecosystem: Host-associated > Plants > Roots > Rhizosphere > Soil | place: USA: Michigan...
CCCTGGCCCGACGTTCGCGCCAGACGACGACGGCGATCAGGGCCAGCCAAAGCAGAAACGCCCCGACCGCCCACAGCCAGCGCTGCGGATCGGCTGTCACCCCGGCTGATCCCCGTCCGGGTCGTCCATCAGGGCGGCGAAGGCCGGCGTCATCCGCTCGACCGGGCCGCGCTCGGTGCGCTCGACGAAGTGGGCGATCAGGCCCAGGGCCTCGGCATATTCCGGCCCCTCGAACGGTCCCATGACCGTAAGCGCGGTGGCGCAGGCGTCCGCCCTCATGGCCGAGGCGTGCAGCACCGTGACCGAACTCAGATTATTGCTGACCGGACGCCCCGTCGAACCGTCGATGGTGTGGGGATACAGCCGGCCGTCATGCCGGAACGCCCGGCGGTAATCGCCGCTGGTCGCCACAGCCAAGTCAAACAGGGCCGCCACGGTGCGGGGCGCCGGCGAATCCTCGACCCGTTCGATCTCGACCCACCAGGGCTGGGCGTCCGGCTTGACGCCGCGTCCCTTCAACTCGCCGCCGATCTCGATCAGGTGCGAGGTCGCCCCCATCGCCATCAGCCGGTCGGACACCCGGTCCACCGCATGCCCCTTGGCGATGCCGGAGAAGTCCAGCTTCATCCCGCCCATCTGCATCACGCCCCGCGCATCTGGGTTCAGCCGCAGCTTCTGCCAGCCGGACACCGCCATGGCCGCCGCGATCTCATCCTCCGACGGCACGGGCAGCAGGCCCGAGCGCGGTCCTGACGGGCCGAAGCCCCACAGATCGACCAGGGCGCCCAGGGTCGGATCGACCGCCCCGTTTGTCTCGTCGCCCAGGGTCATCGCCGCATCCAGCAGGTCCCAAAACGGCGGCGACACCGCCCAAAAACCGGCCGGCGCATTGTTGAACCGGCTGATCTCGCTGGACGGCTCCCACGGGCTGAACAGGCCGACGACGGCCGCCAATTCCTGTTCGATGGCCGCCTGGATTTCGGCCTCGCCCACGCCGGGCGGCGCGATCACCCGGGCGCTCCAGGTCGTGCCCATGGTCTCGCCGCCCAGCGCACGGATCAGGTCGCTGGGCGGGCGGGGCGGCGCGCCCTCGACGACGGGCACCAGCACCCGATTGTCGATACGGTCCGGCAGCGGGCTGGCGTCGCCCAGAGCGATCGTGGGCGGCGCGGCGCGGGAACCGCGCGAGAAGGGGGTGTCTGACATCCTGCTCGCTTAGGGCAGGACTTCCATCGCCGCCACATAGCTGGCGTTGGAACCGAGCGTTTCACCCTGCCCCTCGGTGCGGACCGAGGCGTTCAGCCAGTACATGCCCGCTTCCGGCCAGGTGATGGTGAAGGCGCCCTCGGCGTTGGTCTTGACCGTCGATTCTTCCGGGTTGTCGCGATAGCGCAGGCCGCCGCGCGCCACGGTGACCTCCAGGCCCGACGCCGGCTGGCCGTTGTTCAGCAGCTTGAAGGTGGCGGGTTCGCCGACGACCAGGTCGTTGGGATGGGTCACGGGAACCAGCTCAAGCCCTTCGCCGGTCGTCTTGAACACGGTGTCGGTCGGGTTGTTCAGGGTGACGAAGGTCTCGATCCGGCTGGCGGTGCGTGTCGCCTGAACATTGGTCGCGCCCTCGGGGAGACCGGCCGGGTATTCCGAGGCCGCGCCGCGCCAGCGCTTCTGCTCGCCGTTCAGGGTGTAGCTGGCCATGACGCCGTTCATGACATTGGCGATCTTGTAGGTGCCGTTCTGAGTCAGATGAGCGTCGAACGTCGAGCGATAGCGGCCCTGCATGGCGTTCTCGGGTTGGACAGCCGAGCCGTCCGGCGCGGTGATGGTCAGGCCGGTCAGGCGCATGGCGGCGTGGTCGGGGTTGAAGACCTGGTTCGACATGCCGGCGTCGAACCCGACCCAGGCGTCCGTGCCCGACAGGGTCGTGGCCGTGGGCGCCAGCCAGGCGCGGTGGGCCTGGGCGGCCATGGGAGCGGCCAGAGCGGCGGCCAGCGTCAGAAGGGCGATCGTCTTCTTCATGGGTCTGTTCCTTAGCGAGAGACGGCGACGCGCACGGCGCCCAGTTCGGTGGAGCCGGTTCCGGCGCCGGTGTTGGCGGCGCCCCAACGGAAGGGCACGCGAACGACCTCGCGGCCGCCCAGTTCGCGGGCCGCCTCGACGACGATGTTGTATTGACCGGGCTGCAGGCCGGCCAGGCGCGAGCCCGGCACGGTAATGGTCTGGCGACCCGGCGCCCGGGTGGCGCCCGAGACGCCGTCGGCCGGCAGGCTCATGGCCCGGCCGCCCTTGCGCCACCAGGTGCGTAGGTCCTTCAGCCAGTCCTTGCCGTCGCCTTCGTTGTTGCGGGTTTGCTGATACCAGACGGCCAGTGTGCGCTCGGCCGATTGATCGGGCTTCTCGATCCACACGGCGACATAGGGGCGGTGATAGGAGGCGGTGTTCAGGCGCGGGATCTCGACCGACACCGTCAGGTCGGCGGCCATGGCGGGCGCGGCGGCGGCGGCGAGACCGACTGTGGTGATGACGACGGGGAGCAGGCGCATCGGAAAACTCGTCAGTGAATGAAGATCAGGGCGATGACGACGGGGATCAGCAGGCCCAGCGCCGCCAGCGGCCAGGTCGAGGGGCGACCCTTGGCGTGCAGGAACATCAGGCCCAGCCCCGTCAGGGCGAAGATGGTGCAGGCGACGGCGAAGACATCGATGAACCAGAACCAGACCGAGCCGGCGTTGCGGCCCTTGTGCAGGTCGTTGAGGTAGGCGATCCAGCCTCGGGTGGTCTTCTCGTGCAGGGTGTCGCCGTTCGAACGGTCGATGGTCACCCATCCGTCGCCGCCGGGCATGGCGAGGGCGACATAGACCTCTTCCGGGGTCGTCTCGGTCGGCTTGCCGGCGATCTCGACCTTCAACACCTCGGACGCCCAACGGGCGACGGCGTCGGGAACAGGATCGGTCGTCTCTTGCGGGAAGGCCGCCAGCCGCGTCAGCAGGGGCGCCGGCAAGGTCGCGGTCTGTTCGACCGTCACCGGATTTCCGGGGATCGATGCGGCGTGGTTCAGGGTGATGCCGGTGACGGCGAACAGGATCATGCCGACCAGACTGACCGCCGCCGAAATCCAGTGCCAGCTATGGAGCTGTTTCAGCCAGAACGAGCGCGCACCGTTCAGCGCCGCCTTGGGTTTGGCCCCCTTGGCTGCGGTTTCGGCCTGACGCTGTGTGGCGAGTTCGGTCACGGGGCCGCTGTGCCATTGTTGCGAACGGGTTGCAATAGCGTTTAGCGGGACCGCGACACCTTGCGCCTCAGACCTCGGCCCAGCGCCGCAGAAGATTGTGATAGACGCCGGTCAGTTCGTTCACCGCCTGATCCTTGGGCCCCTTCTCCAGCCCGACCCGCTGGGTGGCGACATCCAGGCGGAACAGCGTCTCTCGGTCGGCGTCGTCGCGGACCAGGCTCTGCATCCACATGAAGGACGACACCCTCGCGCCGCGCGTCACCGGGGTGACGCTGTGCAGGCTCTTGGACGGATAGAGCACCATGTCCCCGGCCGGCAGCTTGATCGACTGCGATCCGTACATCTCCTCGATGATCAGTTCGCCGCCGTCGTAATCCTCGGGCTCGGACAGAAAGAGGGTCGCCGACAGGTCGCTGCGAATGCGCATCGCCCCACCCCCGCGCGACTGGCGGATGGCGTTGTCGACATGCAGGCCGAACTCGCCGCCCCCCTCATAGCGGTTGAACAGGGGCGGAAAGATCGTGTGGGGCAAGGCCGCCGCCACGAACATCGGATTGGCGTTCAGCGCTTGGACGACCAGGGCCGAGACCTCTTTGGCGACCTCCGAATCCTCGGGCAGTTGCAGGTTCTTCTTCGCCGTCGCCGACTGATGGCCAGAGGTGGCGTTGCCGTCGCTCCAGGGACCGGCGTCCAGCCGCTCGCGCAAGGCCTGGACCTCGGCCTTGGAGAAGACTTCCGGAATCTGCAGCAGCACGACGGCCTCGCTCGAAAAGGGAACGGCCCCGCGGGAGATCGCGGGGCCGTCAGGATAGGCCGGGGATCAGGCCTTTAGAAGCGCAGGTTCAGGGCCAGGATGGCCTGCCGACCCGCCGCCACATCGGCGTGGTGAACGCCGTTGGTGCGGATGATGTATTCCTCGTCCGTCGCATTCTTGACGTTCAACTGAAGCGTCGCGCGATCCGTCAGATCATAGGCGGCGAAGGCGTCCACGCGGGTCCATTCGGGCGCATAGATGCGGTTGTTCCCCCCGCCCGCGCCGCCCTGGTTCCCGCCCAGAGATTTGGACGTGTAATAGACGCCGCCGCCGACCGTCAGCCGGGGCAGGACGCGATAGGTGGTGAACAGGCTGGCGCTGTGCTTGGGCGTATTGGCCAGCGGCAGACCTTGCAGCGGATTGACGCTTGAGACGGGGGGCGTGCCCGACACGACCACGGCCGCCTTGGTCAGTTCGGAGTCCATATAGGTATAGCCGCCGAACACGGTCCACTTCGGCGTGATGCTGCCCGACACGCCCAGTTCGACGCCCTTGACCTCGACCTCGCCTTCCTGACGGAAGATGTTGGGCTCGACCAGAATCAGCGCATTTTGGCGCGTCAAGTGGAAGGCCGCCGCCGACAGCGCCAGACGGTCATGGAAGACATTGGCCTTGGCGCCGATCTCGAAGCTTTCGGTGTCTTCCGGGTCGAGCACGACATTGGCGACGCCGTCGACCGTACCCGTGCCGCCCGAAGCGTTCTGGTCGCCGGCTGAAATGGTCGGCGGGGTCGAAGAGGTGGACCAGGACGCATAGACGCTGCTGTTCTGGGTCGGCTTGAACACCAGACCGACCTGATAGTTGGTGAACTCCCAGGTCCGTTCCGGCACGGCGGTATAGCCCGCGACATTCCAGACGCCTGCGGTGGACGAAGGCGACCCCAGAACAGCATTCACGCCCTTGACCGAATACTGATCCCAGCGAACGCCCAGGTTCAGGATCAGTCGCTCGGTCAGGGTGATGCTGTCGTTCGCATAGACGCCGATGGCCTCGGTCGTGTTCGAACTGGTCGGACCGCGATTGATCACGCCGGTCCAGGCGTCGTCGGGATTCGGATTATAGACCGGGGTGCAGTCGCCGGCGCCCGACGCGCCTGTGGCGGTCGGATAGGTCCCCGACACAGGCGTCAGACCCGTGGGGCAGGTCGAGCCGGACGTTGTGTAGGTCGAATAGGAAGCGTTCTTGTTGTGCTCGCGCGACAGCTCCACGCCGACGTCGTAGCTGTGCTTGATCGAACCGGTGGAGAACTGGCCGAAGACGTCCGTCACATTGGCCAGGGTGGTGACCGGGTTCCAGCGAGTCTTGGTGCCGCGCTTCATCCAGTAGGTCCCGTCCGCCGCGCGTCCGACATAGCCACCGTCGCCGGGGTTGGTGACGATATAGTCGTTCAGCGTCTGCGAATAGCGGCTGACGTTGCGGACCGTGGCGAAATCGTTGAGGCGGTGCTCGGCCTTGAAGGTGAAGGTATCCACCTCATTGGTCAGATAGTCGCGCGCCTTCAGCCCATAGAAGCTGTCGTAGGGCACATCCAGGACGCCGCTGTCGGTCGTGCGCGACTGGATCTTGGTGAACAGCGGAATGCCGTAGTCGGGCATCTGGTCGCTGGTCAGATGATAGTAGCTGAAGACCATCGAGGACGGCGTGCCCAGGCCGGCGCCCAGGCTGATGGCCGCCCCCCATTTGTCATAATCGACAGCGTCGCGCCCGGGCACGTCGCCCTGGGCGCCCATCAGGTTGATCCGCAGGGCTGCGGTCTCGCCCAGCGGCAGATTGGCATCCACCGTGCCGCGCAGATAGCCGCCGGTGCCCGCGCCCGCGCTAACATTGGTGAAGGCGTTCAGCTTGGGCGACTTGGAGCCCAGGTTGATGCTGCCGCCGCCCGAGCCGCGACCCGAATAGACGGCGTCCGGTCCCTTGATGACCTCGACCTGCTCCAGGTTGAAGACCTCGCGCTGCTGGCCGCCGGTGTCGCGGATGCCGTCCACGAAGATGTTGTTGCCCGACGACTGGCCCCGGATGAAGGGACGATCGGCCAGCGGCTGGCCGCCCTCGCCCGCACCGAAGGTGATGCCCGGCGAATTGGACAGGAGATCCTGCAGCGACGAGGCGGCGGTCTGTTCGATGATGGCCTGCGGAATGATGGTCACGGCGCGCGGCGTGTCGATCAGGGGCGCGACGAACTCCGGGCTGACAGGGGCCGGTTTTCGGACCTGACCATTCACGTCGATGGTGCCCAGGTTGGCGGGTTGCTGCTGGTCCGCCGTGACGACGACGCCGTCCTCGGCGGTCACATCAGCAGCCAGCGCCGGGGCGGAAACCAGCATGCCGGCGGCGCTGGAGGCGAAGAGAAGCGCACGGAGGGAGGCGGCGCGGGAGTCGGACATAGTGTTGCGACCTTTTGGTCTGATTTTGCGATGCGGTCGCAATAACCAGCTTCACTATGTCGCACAAGAAAATTGCGAACAAATCGCAATCTTAATCAGCCGACGATGCTCATCGCCCTTGCCGTCGGCGTCTTGTCCAGGTCCAGCCAGGTCGGATCGGGCATGGCCTTGTGGGCCGCGGCCAAGGCCTCGGACCAGCGACGGCCCAGGTCGCGGAAATAGGGATCGTCGGCGTCGATGCGGCGCTCCATCCCCGTCAACTGGTCCCGCGGCATGACGATCAGATCCAGCGGCGGCCCGACGGCGATGTTCGAACGGATGGTCGAATCGAACGAGATCAGCCCCAATTTCACCGCCTCCGACAGCGAGGTCGAACTGTGCAGGGCGCGATCCAGGATGGGCTTGCCGTATTTCAGCTCGCCAATCTGCAAATAGGGGGTGTCCGGCCCGCACTCGATGAAATTGCCCTGACCATAGATCAGATACAGACCCATCTTGCCGCCCGCGATCTGGCCGCCCAGCAGCATGGAGGCATTGACGTTCAGCGCATCGGCCGTCGGCGAGCACGGGGTGTTAATAGTCGCGCGCACCATGGCCATGGCGTGGCCCAGGATCTGGGCGGCGCGGAACAGGGTCGGGGCGGTCTCCAGCGTTTCCGGATCGACCGAGTCGGGCAGTTTCACCCCTGCCGCCGCCATGGCCAACGCCGTCTGGGTCACGGACAGATTGCCCGCCGTCGCCACCGCCAGCACCCGCTCGCCCGCCGACTTGTAGATGTGCAGCTTGCGATAGGACGAGATGTTGTCCACGCCCGCGTTGGTGCGCGTGTCGGCGATCATCGCCAACCCCTCGTCCACCAGCATGCCTACGCAATAGGTCACTTCGCTCTATCCGCTCCCCGCGTTGCGAATCCGATGACGCTAACAGATTCGGGCGACATGCCTATCAGGGCCATCCGCGCGACTGCAGTTGTTGTTGGGTCTGTTGCACGGGCCGCACATTCAGGGCGACCGTCAGGGTCTCCTGACCGCCGCCATAGCTGGTTCCCCGGATCGGCGTGGCCCCGCGCGCGTCCAGGCCGACGGCGACGCGGACATAGTGTTCGGTCGGGCTGATGCCGTTGGCCGGATCGAACCCGACCCAGCCCAGGTTCTCGACCCAGGCCTCGGCCCAGGCGTGGGCGGCGTCCTGGTCGTGCTGGCCGTCCTGGCGGCTGAGGTGGCCCGAGACATAGCGGGCGGGAACCCCCATTCGGCGCGCCGCCGCGATGAAGATCTGGGCGTGATCCTGACAGACGCCGCGCTTCTGAGCAAAGGCTTCTGCGGCGGTGTGGGTCGCCGAGGTCGAGCCGACCTCGAACGCCACGTCCTGATTCAGCGCCCCCATCAGGGCGTGCATCCGGCCCAGGGTCGCGCCTTCGGGGATCGAGCGGGCGAAGTCGTCGATGGCCGCATCCGGCTTGGTCATCGGCGTCTCGCGCAGGAAGACGATGGGCGACAGCCGCTCGGCCTGGCCCCGCACCACGCCGCCCGTGTTCACAGTCGCCACCTCGCCCGTCACCCGGATGGTCAGGGCGTCGGTCGGCCGCTCGGTGTAGAGGCTGTGGACGATGTTGCCGAAGGCGTCCTCGCTGCGACGCAGGCGGGCGTCCACATCGGTCTCAATGCGCCAGTCGCGCACCTGCTGGCCCTCGCACGACTTGGGCGTCAGCCGCAGCATCTGCACGATGAACCGCGCCGGGCGGGCGTAGGCGTAGCGGGTGGAGTGGTCGATCCGGATCCGCATGGTCAGACCAGATACTGTTCTTGGACGGCCGCAGCCAGGGCGTTGTTCTGGTTCAGGAAGCCCTGGATGTATTCGTGCAGGCCGGACTGGAAGATGTCCTCGATCTTGGCCTCGTTGAACTGGGTCAGGCGGTTGGAGGCCAGGCGTTGCGCCGGGCCGCGCCGCCCATAGTCGGTCGCCAACCGCTCCAGATAGCTGACGATCATCCCCTGGCACGAGGCCAGCGAGCGCGGCATCTGGCGGTTCAACACCAGCAGATCCGCCACCAGCCACGGCCGCACGGATTCGCGATAGACCCAGCGATAAGCGGTCAGCGCCGAGACCTCGCGCAACAGGGTCGTCCACTGGAAATAGTCCAGCTGTCCCCCCACCCGTTCGCCGGGCGGCAGCAGCAGGTGGTATTTCACGTCCAGCAGGCGCGCGGTGTTGTCGGCCCGCTCGATCGCCATGCCCAGGCGCAGGAACCAGTAGGCGTCGTTCCTCAACATAGTCCGCGACGAGGCGCCCTCCACCGCCAGGGACGTCGATTTCACGAAGTCGAGGAAGTTGGTGAAGTCGTCGCGCTTGGTCGGTTCGCCCAGTTCGTTCAGCCCGTTCCAGGCGCCGTTGATCGCCTCCCAAAGTTCGATGGTCAGGGCGGTGCGCACCGAGCGCGCATTGGTCCGCGCCTTGGTGATGCAGGCCTTGATCGAGGTCGAGTTGTCGTAGCCGAAGGCCAGATACTCCCGGACCGACTTCTCCGAGATCGTCCGCCCCGAGGCGTCAAAGCCGCTCTTGACGCCGGACGAGGCGATGGCGCCCGCCCAGGCCGTGACCGTGGCCTGGTCCTTGGCCGGCAGGGCGGCCAGGCGAATCGCCGCCTCCAGAATGCGCGCGAGGAAGTCCGCCCGCTCCATATAGCGGCCGGTCCAGTATAGGCTGTCTGCGGTGCGTGAAAGCATCAGTTGTCCAGCACCCAGGTGTCCTTGGTTCCGCCGCCCTGGCTGGAGTTGACCACCAGCGACCCCTCCTTCAGCGCGACCCGCGTCAGACCGCCGGGCGCGACGCGCACCCCCGCCGGGCTGGACAGAACGAAAGGCCTGAGATCGACGTGGCGCGGCGACAAGGCGCCACCGTTCAGCGTGGGGGCCGTCGACAGGCTCAGCGTCGGCTGGGCGATGAAGTCGTCGGGATCGGCGATCAGCTTGGCGCGAAAATCCTCGATCTCGGCCTTGGTCGAGGTCGGCCCGACCAGCATGCCGTAGCCGCCCGATCCGCCGACTTCCTTGACCACCAGTTCCGGAAGCTTATCCAGCACCTCTTTCAAGGCGTCCGCCTCTCGACAGCGCCAGGTGGGCACGTTCTGCAGGATCGCATCCTCGCCCGTGAAGAAGCGGATGATCTCGGGCATATAGGTGTAGACCGCCTTGTCATCGGCCACGCCCGTCCCGACCGCATTGGCCAGGGTCACTCGACCTGCGAAATAGGCCGACATCAGCCCCGGCACCCCGATGGTGGAGTCGGGCATGAAGGTCAGCGGATCGATGAAGTCGTCGTCGATGCGGCGATAGATGACGTCGACCTGCTTAGGCCCCTCCGTCGTGCGCATGAAGACCGTGTCGTCATTGACGAACAGATCGGTGCCCTGGACCAGTTCGACCCCCAGCTTGTCGGCCAGGAAGCTGTGTTCGTAATAGGCCGAGTTGAACGGCCCCGGCGTCAGGACGACGATGGTCGGGTCCGCCCCCGCGCCCGCCGGCGCTGACGCCTGCAATGAGCGCAGCAGCATGTCGGTGTAGATCTCGACCGGCCGCACCGCATGTTCCGCGAACAGGTCGGGGAACAGCCGCATCATCATCTCGCGGTTCTCCAGCATGTAGGAGACGCCCGACGGCGTGCGGCAGTTGTCCTCCAGGACGTAGAAGCCGTCCTCGCCCGTGCGCACCAGATCCACGCCCGAGATATGGCACCAGACGTCGCCCGGCGGCCGGCGGCCCTGCATCTCCGGCCGATAGTGCGGATTGGTCAGGATCAGATCGGCCGGGACGATGCCCGCCTTGATGCAATCCTGCGCGCCGTAGATGTCTTTAAGAAAGGCGTTGATGGCGGTGACCCGCTGCTTCAGCCCCTTTTCCAGACCGCCCCATTCGTCCGCGCCGATGATGCGCGGCACGACATCGAAGGGGATCAGGCGCTCGTTGGATTCCTCGTCGCCATAGACGGCGAAGGTCACGCCCATGCGGCGGAAGAACAGCTCCGCCTGGCGCGAGCGCGCCTGCAGCAGATCGGCCGGCGCGTTTTCCAACCACGCCGCAAGCGTCTTGTAGCTGTCGCGGATCGAACCCGATCCGCCGCCGTTCATTTCGTCGAAAGCTCTCGTCATTCGCCCCCGCCGCGTTGAGATCGCAGCTTGATCGTCCCCGAACGAAAAGCGCAACAGTTTTGTTGCACTGCGGCGACGAGGAGCGGCCGGACGCTCTCTCTCCCTGCGGGGGAGGGAGAGGCTTCTGGTCACGCTGCCGCCACCGCCTTCATCGACACCGCCGGATCGGCCAGTTTGTCCACGTCCACCGGCGTCGCCTTGCCGATCAGCTGCTTGCCTGCCATGAACTCGGGCGGCGCGTTGACCGCCTCGACACAAACGATGCGGTCGCCGTTCAGGTGGAACACCGCAAAGCCCCCCGCCGCCGGATCGCCCCGCACCACCTGACGGTCGGCGTCGAACGGCAGGCCCGCGATCTGCAGCTTGAAGTCATATTGATCGGACCAGAACCACGGAACCTCGGGCGCTGGACCGGCCCGCCCGACGATGGCCGCCGCCGCCTGTTTGGCCTGTTCCAGCGCATTGGGCACGCTCTCCAGCCGGTGATGCACCCCGCCGTGAACCGGTATCGGCCGCCGCGTCATGTCGCCGACGGCGAAGACGGCTGGATCGCTGGTCCGCGCCTGATCGTCCACCACCACCCCGTCGTCGCATCTCAAGCCCGCCGACCGCGCCAGGCTGTCGCAGGCCAGGGCTCCGACCCCGACCAGCACCGCTTCCGCCCGCACCACCGATCCGTCCGCCAGGGTCACGCCGTCATGGGCCACGGCGACCACCTCGGCCCCGGTCAGGATCTCGACCCCATGCGCCCGGTGCTGGGCGGTGAAGAAGGCCGAAAGGGTCTCCGACGCCACCCGCGCCAGCACGCGTGGCGCGCGCTCGATCACCACCGCCTCGGCGTCCAGGGCCCGCGCCGACGCCGCCGCCTCCAGCCCCACATAGCCGCCGCCGACCACCGCCAGCCGCCTGCCCGGCCCCAGCACGGCCTTCAGCCGCTCGGCGTCCTTCAGCGTGCGCAGCTCCAGCAGGTCGGGATGGTCCCCGCCCGGAACCGGCAGTTTGCGCGCCGTCGATCCGGTCGCCAGCACCAGGACGTCATAGGTCTCTGACGTCCCGTCATGGAAGGCGACGCTGTTCGCCTCCGGGTCCACCGACACCGCCGCCGTGGAGGGCCGGAACTCGATCCCCTGCTCCTCATAGAAGCTGAGCGGTCGCAGCAGCAGAGCCTCAAGATCCGCCTCGCCCTTCAGCCAGGCCTTGGACAGGGGCGGCCGCTGATAGGGCGGCGCATCCTCCTCGCCCACCAGCACAATAGGGCCTTCATGCCCATACTGTCGCAGAAAGGCCGCGACGGAGCCGCCAGCGTGTCCGGCGCCGATGATGAGAACCTTGGTCATGACGACGCACTTAGAGTGGCGAGGGACGAGTGGCGAGTGGCGAGCAAGCGACGGATGCTCAAATTTTCTCGCCACTCATCACTCGCCACCCGCCACTAGACACCCCCTTGACCGTTCCACCGTTACAGCATAGTGGAACGGTCATGACAACCCCGCCCGCCCGCGACGCCCTCCATGACGCCTTGCTGTCGATGCAGACGCGCGCCGAGATCGACGCCTTCCTCGCCGACCTCTGCACCCCGGCGGAACTGCGCGCCTTCGCCGAGCGCTGGCAGGTGGCGCGGCTGCTCGACGCCGGCGGCAAATCCTATCGCGAGATCGCGGCCGAGGCCCACGCCAGCCCCACCACCGTCGTCCGCGTCGCCCGCTATCTGAAAGACATGCCGCATCAGGGCTATCGCCTCGCCCTGGACCGCCTGAAGACCCCGAACTGAGTATCCGAACATGAGCACCGTCCAGGGCCGGCTTCGTATCGCCGTCCAGAAATCCGGCCGTCTGGCCGACCGCAGTCTCGACCTGATCCGCGACGCGGGCCTGAAATGGGTCAAGGGCCACAACGACCTGCTGTACCGGGTCGAGAACTATCCGATCGACCTGCTGCGCGTCCGCGACGACGACATCCCCACCTTCGTAGCCGACGGCGTCTGCGATCTGGGCATCGTCGGCGAGAACGTGCTGGAAGAAGGCCGCAACGGCGGCCCCAACGCCTCGATCGTCATGCCGCTGGGCTTCGGTCGCTGCACGCTCAAGATCGCCACGCCTCCGACGCTTGCCTATGACGGTCCGGCCTCGCTGGACGGTCTGCGCATCGCCACCTCCTATCCCAAGATCCTGCGCCGCTTCCTGGACGAACGCGGGGTCAAGGCCGACATCGTGGTCATGCGCGGCGCCGTCGAGGTCGCGCCCCGGCTGAAGCTGGCCGCCGCCATCTGCGACCTGGTCTCGACCGGCGCGACGCTGGAGGCCAACGGCCTGGGCGCCAAGGATACGGTGCTGGAAAGCCAGGCCGTCCTGATCCAGTCGCCCGTCGCCCCCGAGCCCGCCCTGCAGCACCTGCTGGACAGCGTCATCGAGCGGATGTCGGGCGTGGTGTCCTCGCAGGGCGCCAAATACGTCATGCTGAACGCCCCGCGTTCGGCGCTAGATGAGATCACGGCCATCCTGCCCGGCGCCGGTTCGCCCACAGTCATGCCCTTGATGGGTCGCGACGACGCGGTCGCCGTCCACGCCGTCTGCCAGGAGGCCGTCTTCTGGGAGACGCTTGAGAAGCTGAAGGCCGCCGGCGCCTCGGCCATCCTGGTCCTGCCGATCGAGAAGATGATGTGATGAAACGCATCGACTGGTCTTCCCTCGACGCCGCCGGAAAGACGGCCGCCCTGGCCCGCCCTGCCCAACGCACGGCCGGCGACGTGACCGAGGTCGTCCGCACCATCCTGGACGACGTGCGCGCGCGCGGCGGTGACGCCGTGACCGACTGGTGTCTGAAGCTGGACAAGGCGCCGCCCCGCCGCATCGCCATCACGCCCGAAGCCGTCGCCGAGGCGCGCAACGCCCTGCCGCCCGGCGACGTGCGCGCCCTGCGCATGGCGGCCGACAATGTGCGCGTCTTCCACCAGGCGACCCGGCCGGAAGACACCCCCTTTATCGAGACCACCCCCGGCGTGCGGTCCAAACTGGCCTGGCGTCCCATCGCCTCGGCCGGCCTCTACATTCCCGGCGGCACCGCGCCGCTGTTTTCGTCCCTGTTGATGCTCGCCATTCCGGCCGGCGTCGCGGGCGTGGGTCAGCGCGTCGCCGTGACGCCGCCGAACAAGGAGGGCGGCATCCACCCCGCCATGATCCTGGCCGCCGCAGAGGCGGAGCTGGACGCCATCTGGCTGATGGGCGGGGCTCAGGCCATCGCAGCCTTGACCTTCGGCGTCGAAGTGGAGGAC
>Ga0157369_10006230_pt1 | contig 13844 bp, 12 predicted proteins | sample C25metaG_FD_113461 | JGI IMG/M metagenome (GOLD analysis project Ga0157369, IMG submission 113461) | Corn rhizosphere microbial communities from Kellogg Biological Station, Michigan, USA - C2-5 metaG | ecosystem: Host-associated > Plants > Roots > Rhizosphere > Soil | place: USA: Michigan...
CCTGCGCCCCATGATGGACCTGCGCGAGCAAGTGGTCAGCTTCCCGCCGCAGCCGGTCATGACCCGGGACAACCTCACGGTCAACGTTGACACCGTCATCTCCTTCCAGGAAACCGACCCCAAGGCGGCCACCTACGAGATCGCCAGCTACGAGGCCGGCGTCGAGCAGCTCGTCGTCACCACGCTGCGCAACGTGGTCGGCGGCATGGACCTCGACCACACCCTGACCTCCCGCGACAAGATCAACGCCGAGCTGCGCAAGGAGCTCGACGACGCCACCGGCAAGTGGGGACTGCGAGTCAGCCGGGTGGAGCTGAAGGCCATCGAGCCGCCGCCGTCGGTCCAGGAGGCGATGCAAAAGCAGATGCGGGCCGACCGGGAGAAGCGGGCGGTGATCCTCCAGTCCGAGGGCGCCAAGCAGTCCGCGATCCTCAACGCCGAAGGCGAAAAGCAGGCCGCGGTCCTGCGCGCCCGCGGCGAGGCCGAGGCCACCGTGGTCCGCGCCGAGGCGGACGCCACCGCGCAAGCCAAGCGTGCCCAGGGCGAGGCGCAGGCCATCTCCACTGTCTTCCGCGCGATCCACGACGGCAACCCGGACCAGTCACTGCTGGCCTACCGGTACCTGCAGACGCTGCCGCAGATCGCCCAGGGCGACGCGAACAAGGTCTGGATCGTGCCGAGCGAGATTGGCCGGGCCTTGGACGGGATCGGCAACTACTTCAGCGCCGGCGCGAGCGCCAGCGCCGCCGTCGTCGAGCCGCCGGCCCCGAGCGCGCCCGCCGAAGTCGAAGTCGACTCCGCGAGCGCGATCCGCGGCCTGCGGGACCTGCTCGGCCTCGGGCCCCTCCCGCCGCTCCCGGCCGCCGAGCCCGCCGATAGCAACGGCGCCAGCAACGGCATTGCTGGCCACGGTACGGTGCCGCAACTGCCCCCCGTCGGCAACGACGACCGCTAAGCCCGCTTAACCAGGGTACGCGGGCGGACCTGGACCCAGCCGGAGTCGGTGACCTGGCACTCGAATGACGGCTGGCGCGCGGTGGCCGGCCCGTGCATGACGGCGCCATCGCTGAGCCGGAACACCGATCCGTGCCACGGGCAGGAGATGCAGGCCGCGTCCCGCTCGGTGACGACGCGGCCCTGGTGCAGCGGCCCGCCCAGGTGCGCGCAGTGGTCGGACAGCACGTGGACCTCCGTGCCCTGGCGCAGCGCCAGCAGGCTGAGGTAGCCCAGCTGGCGGCGGGTCGGCCGCCCGTCCGGCAGGTCTTCCACGGGGCACAGGTCATGCCAGCCAAGCGGGCTCAGGTGCTCGATCGACTCCGCGTGGCTGGCCCCCGCTCCCAAGCGCAGCGCCAGGTGGCCGCCCAGGTAGGCCCCCGTCGTGGCGGCCGCCAGGCCCGCCAGGGACAGCGCCTTGCCCGTCTTGGGCCGGCCAGCGAGCCGCGCCAGCAGCGACGCGCCGAACAAGGTGGTGGCGCTGCCCTGCGCGACCGCGTGCACCAGCCCGACCCGCTGCTGGTAGCGGTGCAACGCCGACCAGTCGGCCAGGCCCGTCGCCGCCGACGGCAGCGCCGCGGTCAGCCCCGCTGCCAGCAGCGCCGTCGACGCCTGCTGCGCTCCCGGAAAGCGCTGCACGCCCGGCCAGCGCGCGAGCCCGCCCCCCGTGACCAGGCGCGCCCCCGGAAGGAAGTCCAGCAGCACCGCCGAGGTCCAGCAGCCCAGCGGCAGTCGCACCAGGGCCGGGTGCGCGGGCTGCCCGAAGGGCACCCCGTGCAGCACGTCGTCCAGCCGCGTCCCCGACGGCAGCGCGCGGACCAGCGCATCCGACAGCGCGCGGACCGGCCCGTCCAGGGCCGGAGTACGCTCAACCCGCTCCGCGAACGCCACCAGGCGGGGGAGGGGCATCGTGCGCCGCGGCGACTCGTGCCTGCCAAGCCTGCGCACGCGGGGGGTACTACGGGGGGTCCGCCCCCCGGAAGATAGCTGCCACACCACAACGGCCTACCCGCCCTAGCCCTCAGGTACCCCCTACTCGCCACGCAGTTCGATCAGGCGGTCTCGCATGATTTGCTCCACTTGATGCTGGAAGCCCAGGATTGTTTCCAGTTGCTCGTCGGTGTACTGGGCGGCGACCGTGCGCCAGGCCGCGACGACCGGCGCGAACACGGGGGCGATGTCGTGCAGGCCGCGCTGGGGATCCAGCCGGACGACCACCCGCCGGCGGTCCTTCGGGTCGCGCTCGCGCTGGACGAACCCCGCCTCCTCCAGCCGGTCGAGCACGCCCGTGATGGACGCCGTGGTCAGCCCGGTGGCCCGGGCCAGCTCGCCGGCCGTCATCCGCCCGCGCAGGGCCAGGATGTTCAGGCAGTTCAAGTCGGTGACGTTGATGCCGATCTGCTCCGCCGCGGCCGCCCCCAGCAACTGCATCACCGACCCGGCGCGCCGCATGGCGAGCAGGAACTCGCCCTCCAGGCGACGGCGCGGCGTCACGCTGGCGTCGGCCTTGATCTCCGGGATCTCGCCCATGATCGTTCGGCTCCTTATTATCTAGCAAACCTAGACATTAGGTTTCCTAGAAGGTAGTGTGCCTAGTGTTCAGATTCAGGTCAAGGTCTAGCACGCTCACGGTGCTGGTGAGAACAGGGGAACGAGACAATGACCGAGACACCGGCCGCCCCATCGGGCGGGCCGCCCCCGCTAGCGGCGATCGGCCAGGTGGTCGGCCAGGCCGAGGCGCTGCTCAGCAAGCTGCTGGCGCGGGTCCTCGCCGAGGCGGGCACCAGTCGCCAGGATTACCTCGCCCTGCAGCGGCTAGCTGCCCTCGGCGGGTCCGCCCTGCGCGAGGACTACCTCGCCGACCTCAGCGGCTGGCTTGACGTCGACCTGTGGGCGGCCGGGGAACTGGCCGACGGGCTGGCCGGGTCAGGCCTGCTGGCCCACGACGGCCCGATCGTGCGGTTCGCTCCGGCCGGCGCGCAGCTGCGCGAGCGGATCGCGAGCTCGGCCAGCGTTGCGACCCGGCCGCTGGTCGCCCCCATCGACCCCGCCGACCTGGAGGTCACCATCCGCACCCTGCGCGAGCTCACGGCCCGGGCCCGGACGGTCCTGCGCGCCGAGGCGGGTGCGGTGGCATGACCACTGGCGGAGTTCCTGGCCGCTCGCTCTGGCGTCCCCGGTACCAGCGCACCCCGCGGTGGTAACCGGGGGCGGGTGGCGCCGCGTCCGGTTAGGGGTTGGGGCGCTCCTGGATCGCGGAGTGCTCGGCGGCCTCGTCATCCTGGCCGGCATCCGCGTCGCCGTCGTGCCCCGTCTGGCGCGGGTGACGCTCCGCGTAGTCGTAGGCCTGCTGGGCATCATTGTCATCGTCCTCGGTGACCACGAGCTCGCCCTCGGGCGGGTCCTCGATGTACTTCTCCCACTCCGAGACTTCGGTTTCCTGCTCGTCGTCGCCCATGTCGTCTGGGCCGTATCCACGCTCTTCACTCGTCATGGCCACCAGTTTCCCCCGCTCTGTCCGCGGCTACGCAGGCATGCCTGGCATTCCGGCTTCGTCTTGGCTGGCGGATCCGGCCGCTATCGCCGCGTCCACCTCTACCTTGCGGGCCGTCAGCTCCGTCGCGTGCTCGCGCTCCATCCGGTCGGCGACGTCCTCATCGGCGGCCATCAGCGCGTCCAGGTCGCTGTCGGCGGCGTCCATCACCCCGAGGTCGACGTAGGCGTGCTGGACCTGCGCCCCCCACAGGCCGATGTCCTTCACGCAGGGCACGATCCGGCTGAAGAGCAGGTTGCGGAAGAACTGCTGGGTCGGGGACTTGTCGGTGAACTCGACGCACTCGGCCACGTCGAAGCCCATGTGCTCCCAGACCTCGCGCATGATGAACCGGTTGCGCATCAGGTAGCAGCCTTCGACCACGAACTCCTCGCGTTCGGCGAGCTCGGCGGCGGTCAGGCCGGCGTAGTAGTCCCGCAGCGCGATCCGGCCGAACGCCACGTGCCGCGCCTCGTCCTGCATGACGTACGCCAGCAACTGCTTGACCAGCGGGGTCGTGGCGAGCTCGCGGTGCACCCCGAACGCCGCGAGCGCCAGGCCCTCGATCAGGACCTGCATCCCGAGGTAGGGCATGTCCCACCGGGAGTCGCTGAGCGCGTCGGCCAGCAGCTTGGCCAGGTCGGGGTTGATCGGGTAGAACAGGCCGATCTTCTCCCGGGTGAAGCGGTTGAACAACTCCACGTGCCGGGCCTCGTCCATCGTCTGGGTCGCGGCGTAGAACTTGGAGTCCATGTCGGGCACCGACTCCACGATCCGCGCCGCCACCGTCAGCGCGCCCTGCTCGCCGTGCAGGAACTGGCTGAACAGCCACGAGGAGATGTTCATCTGAAGCTCGTCGCGCTCTTGCTCGTTGAGCTTCTCGTACTGCCGCGACCCGTAGATCGGGTTCATGTCCGGCGTCATCCCCATGACGTTGCACGGGTCGACCGGCTGATCCCAGTCAATGCGCTTGGTGGCATCCCACTGCTTGTCCTTGCCCCGCTGATACAAGTCGAGCAGCCGCTGCCGACCGTCGTCGTACTCCCACGAGAACCGCGCCGCGCCGGCCGCGGGCACGTCCCAGGTGCCCTTGTCCACAGGAGTCGTGTAAAGGTCGTAGCTGCTCACTTCTGCCCTCCACTGCTAAATTGATCCCCCTGCTCCCATGATTACTAGCCAGTAATCAAGGCCCGCGCAACCCCTAGTGGAGCACCACGGAGAATCCGCCACCGCCTGGCCCGTAGACGAGCGAGTCGGCGGTCCCGGTCGCCTGGTCAGTGGTCACGCTGGTCATGGTGACCGGGACGTTGCTCGTCAGCACGTTCGCGACCGTCAGCAGGACGCTGCTGACCGTGTCGGGGGTGAAGGTCAGCGGTACGCCGGCCAGCCTGCCGGACAAGCGCGTCGCGTAGAGGACCACGTTGCCGTTGAAGGCCATGACCGGGCTGCTCGTCACGGCGGTGGTGCCCGCCTCGGTCACCGCGTCAGCCACGTGGCCCGAGAGGGTCAGGGACGAGGCGGTGAACTTCATCATCGTCACCGTTGCGCCGCTCGCCGTGGGCAGCTTGACGTTGCCCTGGTAGGTGAAGCGGGTCATCGACACCGAGTCGGCGGTGATCACTGAGGTGGCGGCGGGCGCGACCAGCCCGGCGCCGGCCGTGGAGCTCTTCGCCTTCGCCTTGGCGGCCGGCTTGCCCGCCCCCGCCGGCGCGCTCGCCCCCGGCACCCCGGCGCCGGCTGGCACCGGGAGCGAGGGCGTCGGCAGTGTCGCTGAGGGCAGGGCCGTCGGCAGGCACGCCGGCAGCGTGGGCAGCGACGTCGGCAGCGCGGTCGGCAGGGCCGTCGGCAGGGCCGTGGGCAGGCAGGTGGGCGTGGGCGAGGACGGCGCTGGCGTCGGCGTCGGGCTGGAGCCCACGCAGATCAGGCCCAGGATGCAGGTCTGCGACGGCTGCGATCGCGCCGCCGGGGCGGCCGCCGCGCCCGGGTGCCCGGCTGCCATCCCCGACGCCACCACCAGCGGCAGGGCCAGCGCCTGCCACCACAGCCGGGGCGGCGGCCCCGGGCTCGGCTCATGCCCGGCGGCCGGCTCCGGCGGGGTCGCGCCCGGCGGTGCCGGGTCCGGCGGGGTCGCGTCCGGAACTGCCGGATACGGCACCGGCGCCGGCCCGGCCGGCGTCCACGCGAACGCGAGCGAGCCGCCGATGATGGCCAGCAGCATGCACAGGAAGAAGCCCCCGAGGTTGGAGGCCGGGAACGAGAGGATCCCGAGCACCACCCCGGCGACTCCGTAGAACACCCGGTGCCCGGGGTTCACCCACACGGCGATCCCCGCGGTGATCAGCAGCGCGCCGATCAGCACGCCGAAGACGCCGCCGATCCCGATGTAGACCACCAGCTTGATCGCGCCGTGCGACAAGACCCCGGACAGCGGGATCGCCAGGAGCTCGATGCCGGCCAGCGCCAGCAGCAGGCCTCCCGCGAACGGGCGGCCGTGCCGCCATGCGCGAAATGCCGACCGCCCCGGGACCGGGCGGCCGGCGCTCCAGGCCGGCCGCCAGCTTCCCGGCAGCAGGGGGCGGCGGGCGGCGTTCTTCGCCGAGTCACCCGTTGTCATGACCGCTAGCAGGTCCCGCCGAAGCCGAGGCTCAGGTCGGGCAGCGTGAAGGTGCCGGCCGTGGTCAGCCAGGTGTGCTGGACCAGGTTGTTGATCGTGACGGAGGACGCCTCCTGGCCGAAGCCCCCGGCCGGGCCGCTCGCGCCCGGATCCTGGGTCAGGGACCCGGAGTCCTGCCCGATGGTGATGTTGTGGAAGATCGCCTCGCTGCCGGTCTGGCCGCTCGCGTCCACGATCAGGTTGCTGGCCGACACCGGGGTTCCGTGGCCGCCGGCCGTCAGCTTCAAGGTGACGCCGCCGACGGTCACCGTCTGGCACAGGTGCGACAACGTGGCCCGGTGGATGGCCGAGACGACCACCGGCTTGGTGCCCGCGGGGCCGGTGACCTGGCCGCCGAACTGCTCGAAGCCCGTGCCGTTGAGCTGGCTGGCGGTGACCAGGAACTCCTGGCCGGATACGGACATGCTGGCGGCGATCGCCCCGTTGGCGGTCAGCCCGACCAGGGTCGCCATGATCACGGTGGCGGGGATGAGGATCAGCGCGAGGCGGCGCCACTTGATCCGGCCGTGCGTTAGAGGCTGGGAGGTTCTATCGGTCGACATGGCAACTCCATACCGGCGGCATTGACGGGGACCTCGTTGTGAGCGCGGGCACACCGGGCATGGCCGGTAAGTTACCGGCGAGTAGGACATTCCGTCAAGGACAATCACCTTATTTGCTGATTTGATATGCCTTCACTGGCACAGCGCTCAAGGGCGCCCCGCTGTCACACCTGCGGCGGGCGGCGCAGGCGAAAGGCGGGCCCCGCTGGCTGGAGGCCCGCCTGGCCGGGATGACGACTGGGTCAGGGACGCACGCCCGGGCCGGACACGGGGATCTTGGCGGGAACCTCCATTGTCGCGAGGATTCTCCCGGAGGCACTCACCGTCGCCGCGCCTGTCACGGCGTAGGTGCTCGGATCGAGCATCATCGTCTGGGTACGCGCCGGGACCCTTACTGACCGGCTTTCCGCTGTGAACCCGACCCAGGTGAACCCAACCAGGCCAGCTGCCTGCATGACCTGGACGCCGTGGACGTACGGCAGCGCGCGGAAGAGCTCTGCCGCTAGCCTCGGCGGCAGGATGTAGTCCTGAAGTAGCCCAACGACGGCGTAGAACGTCCCCAGCCAGAGCTCCGACGCGTTGCCGGGCGGTGACACGGAATCGGTGCGGGAGACATTGCCGTAGAGGTACTTCACGAGCGCCCGCGGGTCAGCCGGGAGCTTCACCGCCGAAGCGTAGGCAATCTGGGCGCCCACTCTCGGGTTGTCCCTGACGACCAGGTGGCCGTGCTCGTCGTAGTAGGCCCCCCGTGTGCCGTCCGCCGTCTGCCACGACTCTGGCTGGTCGGTTATCGAACAGTAGGGGATGCCGCTGCTCCTCGCAGCAGGGGTGTCTGGGCCCTTCGGACAGTTCGTGGAGTGCCCGACCCCCATGTACGCCCACTGGCTGGGGGCGACCGATGGCGCGGCGAGCGCCGCTGTCGCGGCCCGGTAGGCGAGTTCCCGCACCGTGAGCGGCGCCGGGCCATGAGCGGGGGAGCGCGGGACCGCGACCACGATCCCGGCCGCCGCGGCGGCCGCCAGCCCGGCCGCCAGGGCGAGCCGGGGAAGTGAAAGGCGGGCAGATGACGGGCGCCACCGCGGCGCGGCGGGTGCCGCCCGGCGCGGTTCGGTGTGGCGCTCGGCGGCGAACGCCGCGTAGCAGCGGTCCGCCGCGCGCGGGGAGACCTCGGCCGGGACCTCGGCCCGGAGCCTGGTCAGCAGGTCCATCTCATTCACTGCTTCTCCTCCAGCATTGTCGGGTCGATGTCGCCGAGCATCTTGCGCAGCCGGGCACGGGCACGGCTAATGCGGGAGCGGACCGTGCCCTTCGGGACGCCCAGGGCGCGCGCGGTCTCCTCGTAGGACAGGTCGCCCCACGCGACGAGCAGCAGCGGGTCGCGATGGCTGGCGGGCAACCGCGCCAGCGCGGCGGCCAGCTGGCGGCCGGCCATGCTCGCGGCGACCGCGTTGTCCACGTGGTCGGTGAACGGGGCGGTCACCGGGTCGGTACCCGTGCGGGCCAGCGCTCGGTAGAGCCGTATCTCGTCCCGGCGGTGCCGGCTGATGAGGTTAGTGGCGATTCCGTACAGCCACGGCAGCGCGTTGGCGCGCGCCGGGTCATAGGCATCCCGCTGGCGGAAGGCCAGCAGGAAGGTATCGGCCACCACGTCATCGGCCGCGTCGGGCCCGAGACGGCGGGTCACGTACCGCTGGATGGTCGCGGAGTGCCTGGTGAAGAGGGCGGCGAAGGCTTCGGGTTCGTGCCGGGAGCGCAGGATGACCGACGCGTCGTCGGCCACCGCTGGTTCCTGTGGCGTCATGCGGCCCTCCCCGGGGCTATGGAGGATGATGCTCAGCAAGGACACCCGTCATTGCCCGCAGCGCGCCATCCGGTTCCCGGGTAAGCCCGCGAACCGGTAGCCCATGCCCGGTTCGGTCAGCAGGTAACGGGGGCGGGGCGGCTCCGGCTCCAGCTTGCGGCGCAGCTGCGCGATGTAGACGCGCAGGTAGTTGCTCTCCGACTCATACTGCGGCCCCCAGACCTCCCGCAGGAGCTGGCGCTGGGTGACGAGCCGCCCGGCGTTGCGGACGAGGACCTCCAGGAGCTGCCATTCCGTGGGGGTGAGCCGGATGTCGGCTCCCTCCCCGGCCCCGTTCCCGCGCCGCGTCACCCGCTTGGCGGCCAGGTCCACGGTGAAGTCCGGGGTGGTGACCACCGGCTCATCGGGTGCGGGCGTGGCCCGCCGGACGGCCGCCCGCAGCCGCGCCAGCAGCTCGTCCATGCCGAACGGCTTGGTCACGTAGTCGTCGGCGCCCGCGTCGAGCGCGGCGACCTTCTGGTTCTCCGCGCCCCAGACCGACAACACGATGATCGGGGTGCTGGACCAGCCGCGTACCCCGTGGATGACCTCCGTGCCGTCCATGTCCGGCAGGCCCATGTCGAGGATCAGCACGTCGGGCCGGTCCCGCGCGACCGCCGCCAGCCCGGACGCGCCGTCGCTGGCCGTGGTCACCTCATAGTTGCGCGCGGTGAGGTTGATGCGCAGCGCGCGCAAGATGGACGGCTCATCATCGATGACCAGGACGCGGGTCACGGGGCCGCTCCGAGCGCCGCGGGCACGTCGCTCGTCGCCGCCAGCAGGGTCAGCCGCATGGTCAGCCCGCCGTGCGGGGTCTCGACCGCCTCGATCGTGCCGCCCATCGCCTCGGTGAATCCCTTGGCGACCGACAGCCCCAGCCCAACCCCAGGGGTCCGGTCATCCAGCCGCTGGAACGGCTCGAAGATCTGCTCTCTCGCCTCGCGCGGCACCCCGGGGCCATGGTCGACGACCTCGATGATGACCCGCCCCGGGTCGCCATCGCCGGGTGCCTCCCGGGCGACCAGCGCCGGATACTCCGCCGGGTCATCCGGCGGGGAGTGCCGCAGCGCGTTGGAGAACAAGTTGGCCAGCACCCGCTCCAGCAGGCCCGGGTCGGCTTTCACCAGCGGCAGCCCCTCGGGCACCACGATTTGCATCAGGTCGGCGTCGTCCAGCCCGCGCAGCGCGATCGGCGCCACCTCGTCGACCGCCGTCGGGCGCAGGAACGGGGCCAGCGACCCGGTCTGCAGCCTGCTCATGTCGAGCAGGTTCCCGATCAGCGCGTCCAGCCGGTCGGCGTTCTCCTCCACCGTCGCCAGCAGGTCGGCCTCGTCCTCGGCCGTCCACGCGACGTCAGTCTGCCGTAGGCTGCTGACGCTCGCCTTAATGGACGCCAGCGGCGTGCGCAGGTCGTGGCTGACCGCGGCGAGCAGCGCGGTGCGCATCCGGTTGCCCTCGGCGAGGGCCTCGGCCTGCGCCGCCTGGGTGCGCAGCCGCGCCCGGTCCAGCGCCGCGACCGCCTGCGCGGTGAACCCGGCCAGCAGCGAGGTGGTCGCCGACGATCGCTGCCCGCTGACCTCAAGGGCGAGGTCCGGGCGGACCTCAAAGCGGATCCGGGGCGCCGCCGGGTCGGCGGTACCGCTTTCGGCCACCTTGATCCAGCGCGCTCCCGAGCGCTCGAGCAACTCCGCGTGGCCGCCGTGCGTGCCGGTGAGGTGGTCAAGGACGTCTGCGGGGGTGTCGGCGCCGCCGAGCACCGTCTGCGCGAGGGCGAGCAGGGACGCGGTCTCCTTGGCGCTGCGCGCGGCCTGGGCCTGCCGGTGCGCGGACAGGTGCACGAAGCTGCTCACCGCGACGGCCACGGTGACGAACAGCACCAGGGCCAGGAGGTTCTTGGGCTCGCCGATCGTGAAGGTGTGCAGCGGCTCGGTGAAGTACCAGTTGAGCAGCAGGCACGCGGCCACCGCGGCGAGCACCGCCGGCCAGAAGCCGCCCACGATCGTGATCGCGACCACGGCGACCAGGTAGAGCAGCAGGTCGTCGGAGAGGTTCAGGTGCTGGCGCTGGGCGGCGAGCAGGGCGGTCAGGGCCGGCAGCCCGGCGGCCGCCAGCGCCACGCCGGCCAGCTGCCGGCGCCGGCTGATGCCGTCCGGCGGGGCCTGCCTCGACTCCTCCACGGCTTCCAGTGTGAACCGTGCGGCGCAGTAGCGGAATACCAGCCCCGCGCCCCCGGCCCCGAGCGCGGCCGCCGCCAGCGCGATCGCGGCCTGCCCGGCGACCGCCCCGGTCGGCCGCAGGTGCGCGTAGGGCGGCCGGGAGAACCCGATGACCGTCAGCCAGCCGATGACTGCCAGCGGGACCAGCGCCAGGATCTCCGACGTCGCCGACGTGGCCGCGACGACGACCGCGCACGCGACCAGCACGCCGGTCGCCGGGAAGCGCCCGTGCAGCCCGGCGGCCACCGTGCCGACCGCGAACAGCGCGGCGAACGCCACCGGCAGCGCGTACGGCGCCGGGAATCCGCTGCGCGCTAGGTCCTTAGTCATCGTGCCTGCTATTCCAGCGCCCGTTCGGGCTTGTTCTGACGATCTTGACACTTCCCTAACGCCCTGGTCAGAAGGCTTAACGCCGCGCTTGCAGACCCCGTGAGGCATGCGCTCTAGCGTGAATTCCGCAATGAAGAACCAACTCGCGGTGACTGATCAGGGCGTGCCGGAAACGTTCGGCTACACGCTCAAGCGGAAACTCCTCGGCCCGCCGCTGGTCAACGACCAGATCCACACCGAGCGGCTGACCCGCCCGCTGGCAATCGGCGTGCTCTCCTGCGACGGCATCTCCTCGGCCGCCTACGGCACCGAGGAGATGCTCATCGAGATGATCCAGGTCGTCGGGCTCGCGGCGTTCACGCTGATCCTGCCGATGACGCTGGTCATCTTGGCCGGAGTCGCGCTGGTGGTGCTGTCGTACCGGGAGGTCGTCTCGGTCTACACGCGCGCCGGCGGGTCATACGTTGTCGCGCGCGAGAACTTCGGTCCCCGGATCGCGCAGGTCGCCGCCGTCGCATTGCTCATCGACTACACGGTGACCGTCGCGGTGCAGACGGCGGCCGGCAGCGCCGCCATCGTGTCCGCGTTCCCGCAGCTGGCGAATACCCCGGTGATCGGGCCGCAGATCCTGCTGTGGATCTCGGTCGTCGCCGTCATCATCATGTGCTTCGGCAACCTGCGCGGCGTGCGAGAGGCGGGCCGCGCCTTCGCGCTGCCGACCTACCTGTTCTCCGGGGCGGTCGCGGTGATGATCGTCGCCGGGCTGTTCCGCGAGGTGACCAACGGGCTGGGCCACGTGCACGCCTACGCCGGGCCGACGTTCCCGATCGGGCACAGCGCCGAGGGCATCCTCAGCGTCGGCATGCTGTACATGCTGCTGCGCTCGTTCGCCAACGGCGGTTCCTCGCTGACCGGCATCGAGGCGGTGTCAAACGCGGTCAGCGCGCTGCGCCCGCCGGAGGGCCGCAACGCCCGGCAGATCCTCATCACCCAGGGCTCGATCGTCGCGTTCCTGATCGCCGGGATTTCCTGGCTGGCGCACGTTACCCACGCGATCCCGTACGAGGCGGGCTTCCCGACGGTGCTGGCGCAGGAGGCCGACGTCGTCTTCGGCAGCGGCGCGCACTACATGTACTTCGTGGTGCAGGCGGCGACCGCGCTGATCTTGTTCACCGGCGGGAACACGAGCTTCAGCGGGTTCCCGTTCCTGGCCAGCTTCGTCGCCGCCGACTCGTTCCTGCCCCGGTGGCTGACAAAGCGCGGACACCGGCTCGCGCTGTCCAACGGCATCATCGTCCTCACGGTGATCTCGCTGATCCTCCTGATCGCCACTCGCGCCCAGGTCAACGGGCTGATCCCGTTTTACGCGATCGGCGTGTTCACCGGTTTCTCGATGGCCGGATTCGGCATGGCCAGGTACCACAAGCGGGTCAAGGAGCGCGGCTGGAAGCGCCGCCGGATCATCAACGGCACCGCCGCCGTCTACACCGCCATCGTCGTGGCGATCTTCGCGATCGTGAAGTTCACCGAGGGCGCCTGGGTGATCGTCATCATCTTCCCGGTGCTGGTCTTCCTGCTCATCCGGCTCAACCGGGAGTACCGGATGGAATCGGGGGTCCTGGAGAACATGCAGGAGCGCCGGAAGTTCGGCGCCGAGGGCAAGACGCCCAACTACAGCCGCCGGGTCGTCCTCGTCTTCGTCGACAGCGTCGACCTGGCGACGTTCGCGGCCATCCGCTACGCGCGCGGGCTGCGCCCGACGGGACTGCGCGCCGTGCACTTCGTGGTGGACGCCGCGCACGCCGAGAAGCTGCGCGAGGAGTGGGTGCTCTACGGCCAGGAAGTGCCCCTGGAGATGATCGACACTCCTGACCGGCGGATCCTGCGGGCATCGGGTGAGCTGGTCATCCGCGAGGCCGAGCAGCCGGGCACCAGCGTGACCGTGGTGCTGCCCCGGCGGTCCTTCTCGCCCCTGCTGGGACGGCTGCTGCACGACCGGACCGCTGACAAGATCGCGGCCGTGGTCAGCCGGGTGCCGAACTGCGTCGCCACCATCGTCCCGTTCGACGTGGAGTCCCGCGTCGCGGAACTGCACGCCCACGCCGCCGCCGGGAACGGCACCGTGCCTGGGAACGGTGCCGCGCCCGGCCCGGTCACGTCCGGGCCGGCTACGGCAGGGCCGGTCGCGCCCGGTAACGGCAACGGGACGCGGCCGGCCGCGACGGTTGCCCTGTCGCCCGGGATTACCGGCATCAGCGCGCTCGGCACGGCCCGCAAGGCGGCCGTGGAGGGCCGGGTCCGGGCGGTGGAGATCCGGCCGGTCGAGCACAGCTGCGTGTTCGAGTGCGTCATCGATGACGGCACCGGCACGCTCGCCGCCATGTTCTACGGGCGCACCGGCATCCCCGGCGTGTCGCCGGGGACCCGGCTGCGGCTGGAGGGCAAGGTCAGCATGCGCGCCGACGGGCCCGCCATGATCAACCCGGCCTACGAGCTAGTCGGCCGCCCCGAGCGATAACTGCCCCTGTCCGGGAGAGATGAGCTCGTACGCGGGGTTGATCATCACCGGATGGCCGTGCTGGATGCCCGCGGACCCGGAGAACCGGCCGCGGGCCCCGCAGATCAGGCCGGGAATGCGCGAGCGGCCGTAGAACATGGCCGTCAGGCTGCCGGTCTGGTCGCTGATCTCGATGGCCAGCACCGAGTTGCGCTCCAC
>Ga0157369_10006231_pt1 | contig 13844 bp, 9 predicted proteins | sample C25metaG_FD_113461 | JGI IMG/M metagenome (GOLD analysis project Ga0157369, IMG submission 113461) | Corn rhizosphere microbial communities from Kellogg Biological Station, Michigan, USA - C2-5 metaG | ecosystem: Host-associated > Plants > Roots > Rhizosphere > Soil | place: USA: Michigan...
GATGTTCTGGATTCATGGCGGTGGTTATTCGGGCGGCGGTAGTTCAGAGCCGCGGCACAATGGCGACTTTCTGCCATTGAAGGGCGTTGTGCTGGTGACGATCAACTATCGCCTTGGCGTCTTTGGATTCCTGGTGACCGATGAGCTGGCGAAGGAGAATAACGGCTCGGCGGGGAACTACGGTCTTCTGGACATGGTGGCCGCGCTGCAATGGGTGAAGAAGAACATCAGCGAGTTTGGCGGCGATCCGGGAAATGTGACGATATTTGGCGAGAGCGCGGGTTCATTCGCAGTCAGCACGCTGATGGCTTCGCCGATGGCGCAGGGGTTGTTTGCAAAAGCGATTGGCGAGAGCGGCGCGGCTTTTCCGAGCGCGATCAATCTGGGTGGCGAAGGCGTGAAAGAGCGAGCCGAGGTTGATGGCAAGTGGATGACGACGATCGGCGCCAAAGATCTTGCTGCGCTGCGCGCCATGTCGACGGATCAGATTCTTGAAGGCGCAAAAAAGAAGGGGATGACTGGTTTTGCGCCGGTGATTGATGGCAAGTTCCTCACCGAGCCGGTGCCTGAGACGTATGCGGTGGGCAAGCAGGCGCATGTGCCGCTGCTGGCGGGATGGAATGCGGATGAGGGCAGCTTCTATGCGATGCGTGGGATGAAGGCCCCGCAGTGGAAGGAGTTTGCGACGAAGCAGTTTGGAGATCGTGCGGAGGAGTTCCTGAAGCTCTATCCGGGCGATACGGACGAGCAGGCGCTGCGGACCGCAGTCGACTTTGGCAGCGATCAGTTCATCGCGTTCGGCACATGGAAGTGGCTGGAGGCGCATCGCAAGACGGGCGGAGATGCTCCGGTGTACCGGTATCACTTCGAACTGGCGGCTCTGCCGAGTAAGTACCATCCGGGAACGTTTGCGTTTCACTCGGACGATATCGAGTATGTGTTCGGAACACTGGATACACGGCCTGGGGAGACGGTGCGACCTGAAGACCGGCAGCTCAGCGAAGCCATGATGACCTACTGGACAAATTTCGCGAAGGCGGGGGATCCCAATGGGCAAGGGGTTCCGAACTGGCCGAAGTATGATGCTACGGACAATTCACTGATACACCTCAACAGTCCCATCACGGCGGGGCCGGATACCACCCGGGATAGATATCTGTTTCTGTTGAAGGGAATTCCGCCGATGCGGTTCTGAAAGGCACCGAACCAGAGGACAAGTGAAAGAGGTAACAAGGGGAGCGGCCAAAGTGCTGCTCCCTTACTTTTTGATATGAGTGTGAGAGAGGCGCAGCGCAAAGAGGCAGGTGGGGCGCAAAACACGATTGGCCGCTCAGAGGAGGATCACAGGCACACACTTTGAGCGCTGTGAGGTCTGAGCAGCCAAAAAAGACGTTGAAGCTTCGTCAGGTTTCAGTCGGGGATGCCGACGCTGGGCTTGGCGCCTTGTTGGGCCATGAGTTCGCACCAGTCTTTGTTCAGCTCGCCCAGAAGCTGGGCAATAGAGTTTTGAAGTTTCTTTGCTGCAAGAGTGTGCTTCTCGGGGCCGATATTGCGGGCGACCAGCATGGAAGTGTCCTGCAGAGCCTGAACGAGTCTTGCATGATCGACCTTGGTCATAAAGCTCTTCTCCGGTGATGAGTCCGATGCGAAGAGGGGTGCAAGAAGTTGCCTGTGGAAAACCCGTACAGATCAATTTCTTTTCCACAGGCGCCGGAAAGACGGGTGGCCTTTTTCGATGGGCTCTCAGGACTCCGGATTACCGGTTTACGCCGGAAGCAGCAGCGAATCCGGCTGACTGCGAGGGAGGAAGTTCCCCTGCCGGCTTTGGATCGGCGAAGCTGGAGCCTTCAGCGTTGATGGCATTGGAGTAGTCGGGGCCTAGGCCCAGCTTTTTGAGAGCCCTGGAGTCGGGAGTGAGCTTGGTTTGCCATCCCTGGTCAGCCTGGAACTTCTGCATGGCCGATACTGTGGCGGAGTCCCACTGCCCGGTTGGTTCCCCTGTAAGGTAGTGCTCGCGGATGAGGGCCTGCTGGATCTCGGTGGCACGGGCGGTGTCGATCCCTTGCTGACCGCGGAGTTTGGTGCGGCGGGACTTCTTCGAGACTTTGCGGGATTTGGAGCTGGTTTGAGAGCTATGGGCCGAGGTGCGCGCGTGGGTGTTGGAAGACTTCTTATGTGTGGGGGTCGCAAAGGCCGACGCCGCAGCAACTGCAGCCGCTAATACAAACGCCAGGCCTGCTCGGGATGAAAGCATGCAATAACCTCAAAAGATAAGTTCCTGGACGTTGGAGCGCATTCTATCTGAACGTCCACTGAGTGTGCCACAAAAAGCAGGTGGCACCGGTTCGGTCAGGGTGGAGCAGAAAACGAAAGTTCAGCGTTCGTGACTAAGGTCCAAGGTTGTTAGAAGCACTTTCGGTGAGCGGAGACGGGCCTGTATGTGATGGCCGTTCTAATTGTTGAACCCGCCTGGACCTTCCAGACTGCGAGATTCGACCTCGGCAGCCTGAGAGTTTCGCCGCTCCCTCCGTTGTTGGACGGATGCCGGGGAGATTTGGGCTCCCCGGCTCAAGTTCTGCTTACAGTGTTCCGCCTATGTAGTTGATTCCGTTTTCCGGATGCCGGGGATCAATGACTTCAAAGACCACGTCATCTCCGGTTTTGAGGCCCTTCACCACGGCATCGAACTGATCCTTGGTTCCGGTGACCTTCTTGTTGATGCGAGTGATGACCAGGCCTGGCTCCAGTCCCTGCAGGTCGGCGAAGGAGCCGGTCCGCACGGACTGGATCATTACGCCTGAGGTGTGGATCTTGGAGGCCGTCTGATCGGATACCTGGCGGACGACGAGGCCGAGTTTCTCGCCGGCGTCGCTGGTGCTATCCGGATTGGCTTCCTGTTTCTGACCTATGCCCTCGCCGAAGACCTTGTCGCGATCTCCGACAGTGACGGTGGCGTCCTGAGGCTTGCCATCGCGCACGAAGCCGAGACGGATGCTGGAGCCGGGGCGGCGGCTGGCGATGTCGTTGACGAGATCGTCACCGTCCTTGATGTTGCGCCCGTCGATGGAGGTGATGATGTCGCCGGCTTTGATGCCACCTTTATCGGCTGGTCCGCCGGGCTGCACCTGCTGCACCAGGACGCCATTCTTAAAGCCATAGACGCGGTTGACTGCACCAGACAGGCCGGAGCGGAAAGATATGCCAATGGAACCGCGGGTGACCTTGTGGCTCGGGCTGATCAGGTCGTTGTAGACCGAGACGACGGTATTTGAGGGCATGGCGAAGCCGATGCCCTGGTAGCCAGCGGATTGCGTATAGATGGCAGTGTTGACGCCGATGACTTCGCCATTCATGTTGAGCAGCGGGCCGCCGGAGTTGCCGGGATTGATGGCGGCGTCAGTCTGAATGAAGTGCTGGAACTGTCCTGCGACGCCGGGCTCGATGGTGCGATTTTTGGCCGATATGATCCCGGCCGTGACGGTCTGGGCAAGTGCGAAGGGGCTGCCGATGGCTTCGACGGAATCGCCTACCTGCACCTGATCGGAGTTGCCCAGCTTGACGGTGGAGAGAGGCGTGCTGCTGTCTATTTTAATGACGGCGAGATCGGTGGCTTTGTCAGTGCCGATGACGCGGGCTGGGCGGCCGAGGTCCTGCGTATCAGGATCGGTGGAGAGCTTCACGAAGATTTTGTCGGCCTTTTCGATCACGTGGTTGTTGGTGATGATGTAGCCCTTGGGATCGACGATGAAACCGGAGCCGAGGGATTCACGGACCTGGCCGTCGTCGCCATCCTGATCGGGGACCTGGCCGCCGAAGAAGCGATTGAAGAAGTCCTGGAAATTGTTCTGGCCCTGTCCCTGACCTTGCCCCTGGTCCTGATCATCGTCATCGGGATTGTCGCCGGGGTTTTGAGGATTCGGCTGGACGCGGTTGTGGGGGTTGGGCAAAAGACGGCGTCCGCCTTTATTGCCGGCGTTCTTGGGAAGGGTCTGGGTGTTGATATTCACCACAGCGGGGCCGACAGCCTTTGCGATCTTGACGAAAGCATTGGGCTCAGTGGCGGAGTTGACCACCTTGAGAGGCGTGGCATCGCTGCTGTCGCTGGTTCTTTCCTGGCCACGCACTCCATGAGCTGCATAGGAGCCGCCGACGATGGCGGCGGAGAGTATCGCGAGAAAGAGGAAAGTGGATGCGAGGCGGTGCGACCTCAGTCGTGCATATAGCGAGTTCATAGGTTCGAGGACCTCTTAAGTGTCCAGCCAACTGGCTGGGAATGAAGACAATGGGCCAATGCTAAGTATAGAACCCGGAAGGCGTTCTTCGCGGACGGTGTGACGGGGGAAAGCGGCCCTACGCGTCGGATGCACGAAGCGCCAAGGCAGTTTGCCCTGGAGCGCGGAGCAGAAGACTCATGTTCAATTAGACGCAGGCAGAGGCGAAGAAGTGCGAAGTGCGACGTGCTAACATCCGGCATGATTTCCCCACAGAAGTGTTGCAGATTCATGGTGATTGCTCTCGCTGCCGCAGTGACTGGCGTATCGATGCCGGCACAGAGCAGTCCATCGCCGAGTGCGGCAACTCAAGCTGCGCAGCCATCGATCCTGGATCGATTGAACGCAATGACAGGTGGCGGCAAAAGCGCGTGGAGTGACGAGCAACTGCACACGATGGAGCGGCTGCGCGACGGCGCAATGCGGAGCGACTACGCTTACGAGGAACTGAGGCATTTGACTGACAACATCGGGCCCAGGCTGAGCGGATCGCCGCAGGCGCAGAAGGCTGTGGAGTGGGTAGCCGATGAGATGCGGAAGCTGGGAGCCGAAGTGACGCTGGAAAAGGTGCAGGTGCCGCATTGGGTGCGAGGCGTTGAAACGGCGGAGCTGACCGCGTGGCCGGGGCAGGCGGAAGGGACAAAGCAAAAGATCGTGCTGACTGCGCTGGGAGGCAGTGTGGCAACGCCGGCTGATGGGGTTACGGCGGAAGTCGTGGTCGTGGATGACTGGAAGGAACTGCATGCGTTGCCCGCGAATGCGGTTAAGGGAAAGATCCTGTTGTTCAACCACCCGTTCGATAAGGAACTAGCCGCAACGGGTCATGGCCTCGATGCGTATGGCGGAAGCGTGGTGTATCGCGGAGCTGGGCCGATTGCGGGAGCGACTGCTGGAGCAGTCGCGGTGCTCGTGCGGAGCGCGGGCGGTGGAGATTATCGTTCGCCGCATACTGGAGCGACGGTATATGCGCCGGGAGTGACGAAGGTCCCGGCGGCGGCGGTGACGGCGGAAGATGCGGAACTGATGAAGACGCTGACGCGAGAAGGCAAGGTCACAATGCATCTGACGCTGACTCCGCAGACGCTGCCCGATGCGGAGAGTTTCAATGTGATTGCAGACTGGAAGGGAACCGAGCATCCGGAGCAGGTGGTGATTGTTTCAGGACATCTGGATTCGTGGGATTTGGGAACGGGTGCAATTGATGACGGGGCGGGCGTGGCGGTGTCGATGGATACGCTTGAGTTGATGAAGGAGTTGGGAATTCGTCCAAAGCGGACGGTGCGCATGATTGCATGGATGAGCGAAGAAGAGGGATCAGAAGGGGCTGTGCAATACATGAAGGATCACGCCGCGGAGATGGGGAAGCATGTTGGCGCGATCGAGAGCGATCTAGGAGCCGATCATCCGACAGGAATTTATTACGCCGGAAAGCCGGAGTTGGGAAAACGGCTCAGGCCAGTGGCGCAGGTGCTCGACGCCATTGGGGCAGGATTGCTGGTGAATGCGCCGGAGACTGGCGAAGATATCTCGGGGCTGACCGAAAAAGGCGTGCCGAGCTTTGCCCCTATTCAGGACAACAGGTTCTATTTCAACTATCACCACACGGCCGCGGATACCTTCGACAAAGTGGACAAGAAGCATTTGAACGAGAATGCGGCGATCATGGCGGTACTGGCGTATGCGTTGGCGGATGAATAGAGCAGGGAACGAGCAAACAAGGTGACCTGGTGACAAGGTAAGAGAAGCTTGCCAAGGCGCAATTGGAAAAGGCCCGGCGATTTGCCGGGCCTTTTTTTGATGCTCTGATGTCGAGGCTAATTGTTCTGCGGTTGCGGAGTGGTGGAAGCCGGTGGGACAGAGGATGCGGGAGGCGCGGCCGGCTGGTCCGGTTGCGACTGTCCGGGTTGCGCAGGCATTGCAGCGGGATTGCCGGGCTGCTGGCCGGGAGCTGCAGGCTGAACGCCGGAGATTGTTGGCGCTGTGTTGACCGCCCCCTTCGCTGCATCGCCGAGGTTGATTCCGTAATGCTGCAGTGTGGACGCCAGCACCTGGTAGAGGCTGGCCCGGGCCGTCGCGAAGGCCGCGTTCGCGGCGATCAGGTTGTTCGCGGCAGTTGCGAGGTTTCGTTCCTGCTGTAGAACGGCGGCCGTTGTCGAGGCTCCGAGGTGAAGCTTCTTCTGCTCCGCATCGAGACTCTGCTGTGCGTAGTCGCGTGCGGCGAGGGATGCCTGCACCTGTGCTCGGTCGTTGGTGAGCGCAAATTGTGCATTCACAACTTGCATGCGGATCTGGGTGTAGAGCTGAGCGAGACGAAGTTCGGCCTGGCGGTATTCCATCAAGGCACGTGCCTGCTGAGCCTGTGCCTCGCGGTTCCGCAGCGGAATGGTCATGCTGAAACCCATTCCCTTGTCGGGCGCTGAACTGTTGAACAGGTTGGTGAGCACCGTTCCATAGCCGTTGGATGGGAAACTGCCTGGATCGTACGGCTGTCCAGTTCTGAAGTTAATCGCGTCGGGACTCTGTGATCCACCCAGTGCTGCAGAGCCGTAGTAACCATACACGTCGAGCGCCGGAAGCAATGCGTGCTTTGCGCCACGCAGAGTGATCTCGTCGTTGCGAAGAGTAAGAGCGGCTTGTTCGAGCTCCGGACGGTTCTTAAAGGCATCCTGAACCAGGTCCTCGATCGGTTGTTTTTCTTCGTCGATGGGATCGAGTTTGATCCGGTCGGTGGGAATGATCGGTGCAGTCGCAAGCGTCTGATCGTTCAGGTTTCGGGCGATGGCCTGCTTGATGATCTGCTGCTGGTAGTTCAGCTGGTTCTGCGACGCGGTGAGAGCCTGTTTATCGGTCTGGACGGTCGAGTCGGCCTGGACGACATCAAGCGGGGCCATGGTCCCGATCTCGAGCTGTTTGTGAGTGTCCTCGGAGAGCTTAGTGCTCTGTGCGAGGGCGCGCTCGTGTGCCTGAACGTCTTCGTATGCGCTGACAAGGCCCCAGTAGATGCCTTCGACCTGATTCACGGTATACAAGATCTGCTGGCGGAAGGACGAGTCCGTGATGCGGCGGTCATTGATCGCCTGGTACATGAATCGCTTGTTGATCCAGATGCCGGCGCCCTGCAACAGGTGCTGAGTCACAGTGGCTTTGAAAATAGAACTGAGTTCCGGGCTGTACACCGTAAAGGGGCTGTCGGTGGTGATCCGCTGATTCTGGATATTGGCCTGTAATGCGGTACCGGTTACGAATCCCTGCGTGTAGCCAAAATTGTACTGATTGGTGTTTGTGGTCAGTGAAGTCTTGCCGCCGGAAAATAGAGTATTGGCCTGTGGCTGCCGAGCCCGCTGGAAGTCGATCGTTCCCGTAATGTTTGGGTCGAGTGGCTCGGGCAAGGGGCCGGCGCCGGCTGCTGTGAGAGAAAGGCCATTTACGCCGGAACCTGCGCCGCCGGATCCGACGGTTGTTCCACCTGGACCGCCACCGGTCTGGAGAATTGAAACTGAACCGCCGAGCGTGCCGGTTACGAGACCTGACGGAGCGCCGAGCGGGGTTGCTCCGGTGCGGGTGCGCAGGATGTCGGTATCGGCGATGTCGAGGTCGTAGCGGGCAATGGCGATGTCGTAGTTGTTTTCGATGGCCAGCGCGATGGCATCGGAGAGGCTGAGGTAGATCTTGCCATCCTTGAGCAAATTATCGAGTCGGACCGAGTTGGCAAAATTTGCTTTGGGGATGTCGGTGCCGCGATACATGTTGATCGGATTACCAAGGAGGCGACCGGCGGGTTTTGAGAAGTCGCGATTGGTGGAGCGAAGGTCGAAGGGCTGGGTCAGGTTGACCCCAGGGGCCTGCGGTAATTGCGAGGCTTCCTTCTGCGGGGTGTTTGTCCCTGCGCCTTTGACACCGCCTGATTGTTCCTGCGCAAATCCTGATGGCACTCCTGCTGTCAATGTCAGCATCACCGCAGTAGCGGCCCTCAAGCGATCCGCGGTGCGACGCTTTGCTGAGCGAGCAGTGATCTTGTGATGTTTAAACACACGGATACCGAACAGTTGCATGTTTCCTCTCCACGAGTCGCTGAGGCATGTGGGGTGCCGTTCTACAAGACGTCCGAAACAGCTTTACGGACGCAAATTTGTGATTCTACGCGGCGATTTCTCTTTCCGTGCTTCCAATGACCATTGGGTCACTTAGGATTACGCGTGCCGCACTGAGTTCGTTCCCTCTTGCAGGGCACTCCGCGCACAATCCTGCACGAAAACCTGAGTATATCCCACTGCGAGGAGCTAACCGGATGCCCCTTTTTAGTCAATTAACCTGTTAACAACACAGATACCCGTGACAGAAATCACTCAAACCGAGCGGCAACAAAAACAGAACTGGAAACTGACGCTCTCGTACGACGGTACAGACTTTTTTGGATGGCAGGTGCAGCCAGGGAAACGAACGGTTCAGGGGGAGTTGCAGGGAGCGCTGGGACGGCTGGTAGGAGAGGCTCCATTGCCCCAGGGATCGGGGCGGACGGACGCGGGGGTGCATGCGCTGGCGCAGGTTGCAAGCTTCGAGTTACAGGCGCGGATTCCGGCGGCGAACCTTGTGCTCGCGCTGAATCGCACATTGCCGGGGTCGATCCGAGTGCTCGATGCTCGGACCGTTGAGGAGAGATTCCATGCTCGGCACTCGGCCGTGGCGAAGACGTATGAGTATCGAGTGCTGCCGGTCGAGCCTGCGGCAGAGCAGATGTGTTCGCCATTCATTGCGCGGTATGTGTACGCCTATTCGTGGAAGCTGGATATCGAGCTGCTGCGCAAGGCAGCCGGCGCTTTGGTGGGCGAGCATGATTTTCGGAGCTTTGCGGCGTCGGAACCGGATCTTGCAGCGAGGCGGGACGGCGCCGACTCTGCGAGTCAGACGGAGGCACGCACGACATTTCGGACGATTTTCTCGTCCGAATGGCGGGAGCAGGCGACGGATGAGTTTCGGTTGCTGATCTATCGAGTGCGCGGGAACGGATTCCTTCATCACATGGTTCGCAATCTTGTGGGGACGATGCTGGACGTGGGGCGCGGATATATCAAGCTTGAGGAGATTCCACAAATTCTCGCTGCGCGCGATCGCGCTGCCGCGGGGCCAACGGCTCCGGCGCGGGGACTTTTCCTGCACTCGGTGGAGTACTAACTGGGAGAACAAAAGCAAGCTCAGATCGCTGGTCAGTTCTGAAGTCATTGATCCCTGCTAACCTTGGAGTGCATGCCGACCTTTTCGCGCAGTTCGGCTTTCGCGCGTGTTACGGCGCTCGCCTCGCAGCGGCCTGTTCACGCAGCGTTTGCGTGGCTGCACAATAATCCCAAAGCGCTAATTGACCGGCAGACCGAGCTTGTGTCGATTCCGGCGCCCCCATTCGGAGAACAGGCGCGCTCGGAGTGGGCGGCGGAAAGATTCAAGGAGATTGGCTTAGAACAGGTGCAGATCGACGAGATCGGAAATGTGCTTGGATTCATTCCCGCACCGCATCTGCCACCTGAAAGCACGGGGCACATCGTCGTAATTTCTGCACACATCGATACGGTTTTTCCGGCGGATACGGTGCTGCGACCGGTGCTGACAAACGAAGAAGGCGGAATGCGGCTGGCAGCTCCGGGAGCGTGCGACAACGCTGCGGGCGTCATCGGGATGCTGGCTCTGGCTCAGGCTGTTATTCACGCGAAGGTGAAAACGCCAGTTCCGATGCTGATGCTTGCAAATGTGGGCGAAGAGGGAGAAGGCGACCTGCGTGGTGTTCGGCACTTCTACGAGCAACGTGCGCTGGCAGGTCGTGTTGCCGCGCACATTGTGCTGGACGGTGCGGGGGCCGACTCCGCTGTTTCGCAGGCGCTGGGAAGCCGACGATTCCAAATTTCTATCAAGGGACCTGGCGGACACAGTTTCACCGATGCGGGCACGCCAAATCCAATTACAGCGCTCGCATCGGCCATTGCGACGCTCGCACGAATTCCAGTGCCGGAGAAGCCAATCACGACTTTGAATATCGGCACGGTGCAGGGCGGGACGAGCGTGAATTCGATTCCCGAGGGCGCGACGGCTTCTGTGGACTTTCGGTCGACGAGTTCTGACGAACTGCTGCGTCTGGAGGTGGCGCTGCATCGCGCGGTTGAGGATGCAGTGGAGCAGGCGAATGCCGTGGCGAAAAGTCTGAACCATCGGAACCGCGGCGTGCTGACATTTACCATCGACAAGATTGGCGACCGGCCCGCGGCGCACCTTGCGACGGATTCGCCAGTGCTTGAAGCGCTTCGCGCGGTCGATCGTCATCTCGGGATACAAACAGATCTGCGGCTTGGATCAACGGATGCGAACATACCGATTGCGCTTGGCATACCCGCGCTTTCAATCGGTGCGGGCGGAGACGGCGGGGGCGCTCACACGCTGGCCGAGTGGTACACGGATAAGAATCGCGAGATCGGATTGCGGCGGGTTCTGTTGTTGACGCTCACGCTTGCAGAGTGGGCGGCTGAGCAGTAAGTGCTCTGATACACTTCGCGCATGCGCACCGTTTCTGCTGTTCTTGTAGTGGTGTTCTCCACGTCCATTCTGAGTTTTTCTCAGGCGACAACACGGAAACAGGCTGCTCCTCAACATGCGAAACAAGCCGCGGCCTCTTCGGCAGAGTTTCCAGACGATCTGTTCTTCAATGGCGTGATCTACACAGGTGAGGGGTTCGCAGAGGACAAACCCCGCGTAGTGGAAGCGATGGCAGTGTCGAAGGGCAAGGTGGTCGCGGTCGGCACGACGGCGGAGATTACGCGACTGGCCGGGCCGAATACCCACCTGCATGATTTGGACACGGCACACACGCTGATGTTCATCTTTCCGGGATTCAATGATGCACATACGCACCTGGGAGAAGCGGGCAGGGAAAAGCTGAATGTGGACCTGCGTGGGAGCGCGTCACTTGCTGACATGCTTTCACGCATTCAAGCAGCAGCCTCGGAAGCACCGCAAGGGCACTGGCTGACTGGCGGGGGATGGGATCACACGCTGTGGAAGGAGAAGGTGCTGCCGACGCGGCAGGATCTGGACAAGGTGACGGGAGAACATCCGGCATTCTTGTCGCGTGTCGACGGGCACATCGCGATTGCGAATACTGCTGCGCTGAGAGCTGCGGGGATTACTGCAAAAACGCCGATGCCGGAGGGTGGGGCGGTCGATCTGGACAAAGATGGAGAGCTGACCGGTATTGTGCGTGAATCAGCGCAGGACTTGGTTGGCAAGGTGATTCCGCCGCCTACACGCGAGGAGCGGCGCAAGGGAGACGAACTGGCAATCGAGGACGCTCTTGCACATGGCGTGACGAGTGCGCAAGACAACAGCGATTGGGAAGATTTCCTTGTTTACGAAGAGATGGAGAAAGAGGGCAATCTGCATCTCCGGATCTCGGAATGGTTGGCGTTTGCAGATTCCCTGGACGTGCTGAAGGCACATCGTGCACATCATGATGCCAACGACCCGATGCTGCATACGGGGATGCTGAAGGGGTTCATGGATGGTTCGCTGGGATCGCGAACGGCGGCGATGAAGCAGCCGTACTCGGATGACCCGAAGAACACATGGCTGCCGCAGTACACGCAGGAGCGGCTGAATCAGATGGCGGCGGAAAGAGCCAGGGCGGGATTCCAGATTGGTTTTCATGCGATAGGCGACAGGGCGGTTTCAATGGCGCTGGATGCGTTCTCGCAGCCGGGGGTGCCGGTTACGGCGCGGAATCGAATTGAGCATGCTCAGGTAGTCGATGGGGCCGATTTTGCGCGGTTCAAAAAGCTGGGAGTGATTGCGAGCATGCAGCCCAATCATCTGATGACGGACGTGAACTGGGCGATGGAGCGGATCGGGGCGGAACGCGCGAAGGGTGCATATGCATGGAAGCGATTTCTGGATGCCGGTGTACCGCTTGCGTTCGGGACGGATTATCCGGTGGAGCCGATCACACCGTTTCGCGGATTGTTCGAAGCGGTTACGCGGACGAATGAGTACGCTACGAAGTCGCTGTCAGCGGAGAACAAGCTGAATCGCGGGCAGGCGTTGTATGCGTACACACAGGGATCGGCATACGCGGAGTTCGAAGAGAAGCACAAGGGCAAGCTGGCTCCGGGATACGATGCAGATTTTGTGGTGTTGGATCGAGACGTTTACAAAATGAGGCCCTCGGCTGTGCTTGAAACGCAGGTGAGACAGACATGGGTTGCGGGGCAGCAGGTGTATTCGTCGTCTTCGCAGTAAGGCCTCACAGCCTCGCTTTTCCCCACGTTGATCGCGGTGAAGCGGCAGTGAAACTCGAACATCCGGCCGCAAGAATCGAATGAGATGAAGCTGCGCGCATACATCCTGATGACACTGGTAGTCGCGGTGTGGGGCTCGACGTTTGTCGTCATTAAAGGTGCACTGGCGGACGCCACGCCAGCGGCATTCAACCTGATCAGGATGACGCTCGCATTTGTACTGCTTGCAGTGGGGTATCACCGTGCGTGGCGGACAATCAAGCGGACACAGATTGCGGCTGGTGCGCTGGTGGGGTTGTGCCTGGCAGCTGGTTATCAGTTTCAGACCATCGGGTTAGTGCGGACGACCCCGTCGAAGTCGGCGTTTATTACCGGGCTGGTGGTGGTGCTGGTGCCGCTGTTTTCAATCGCGCCGGCCGTGAGACCGCCAGGTGCTCGCGCTCCGCGTTGGAATGCTTTCCTGGGTGCGGCACTGGCTTTTCTGGGGATTGTGCTGATCACGGCTCCGCCGGCCGTGGGCGCCTCGGGATCTATCGCGAGATTCTTGCCGGATTTCTCATCGATCAACTTCGGTGACGTATTGACGCTGGGCTGCTCGATTTCATTCGCTTTTCACTGCATTGCATTAGGGCACACCTCGCCGCGCATTCCATTTCAGCCGCTGGCCATTTTGCAGGTGGGATTCTGCGCTTTGTTTATGGCGCTGAGTCTGCCGATCATCGAGCACCCACAGGTCCATCTGTCCCGGCAATTGGTGTTTGCGCTGATTGTTGCGGCGGCCCTGGCGACCGCGGCGGCGTTTTCGATTCAAAGCTGGGCTCAGTCCATTTTGCCGGCGACGCCGATGGCATTGATTCTGGCGCTGGAACCTGTATTCGCGTGGATCACTTCGTTTGTGGTGACTGGCGAGCGGCTCGGGATGGTTCCAGCAATCGGAGCAATTCTGATTCTGATCGGAATTGCCGTGACGGAACTGCTGCCGCAGCCGCATGTGCCTACCGCGCATGAGGCCTGAAGCCGATGAGATCGATCAAAGATTGACTGGCTTTGAAGTGGAGCTGAAAACCGGGCTGGGGATTTACAGCGCAGCGAAAGCAGGGCTCGTGAGCCTCTTCCCAATTCTGCGGAGATCCTTCTAGTCTCAGCTTTGCGTGAGGCCAAATCTGGTTGAAGCAATCTCAACAATCTGGCCGCGACACAAACTACGAAGGACACGACACATGAGATTGAAGGCTGTATTCCCCGGTTTAGTTGCAACGATGGCATTCACCGTTCTGGCCGCCGGGCTGCCGGCCCAGCAGAC
>Ga0157369_10006232_pt1 | contig 13842 bp, 10 predicted proteins | sample C25metaG_FD_113461 | JGI IMG/M metagenome (GOLD analysis project Ga0157369, IMG submission 113461) | Corn rhizosphere microbial communities from Kellogg Biological Station, Michigan, USA - C2-5 metaG | ecosystem: Host-associated > Plants > Roots > Rhizosphere > Soil | place: USA: Michigan...
CAACAACCCGGCCGGGGCTGCGTGCGACGCTTAGGAGAACGTTATGGCCCGTGGGGTTAACAAAGTCATATTGGTCGGCACTTGCGGCCAGGATCCCGAAGTTCGCTACCTGCCTAACGGTAATGCCGTGACCAACCTGAGTCTGGCCACCAGCGAACAATGGACCGACAAGCAGACCGGTCAGAAGGTCGAGAAGACCGAGTGGCACCGTGTGTCGATGTTCGGCAAGGTTGCCGAGATCGCCGGTGAATACCTGCGCAAGGGTTCGCAGGTCTACATCGAAGGCAAACTGCAGACCCGCGAGTGGGAAAAGGACGGCATCAAGCGTTACACCACTGAAATCGTGGTCGACATGCAAGGCACCATGCAACTGCTCGGCGGCCGTCCACAACAGGGCGATCAGCAAGGCGGCGGCAATAACTATCAGCAGCAGGCGCCACGTCAGCAGGCTCCACGCCCGCAGCAGTCGGCTCCACAGCAGCGCTCGGCTCCAGCGCCTCAGCAGGCCGCTCCGCAACCGGCTCCGGATTTCGATAGCTTTGATGACGATATTCCGTTCTAGGCCATACCTTAGAGCTTTTTGTAAAGTTTAGCCACGAAGCCCCCGCCATGCGGGGGCTTCGTCTTTTCTGAGCGTTAAAAATATTCTGAGCAAATTCCTGTGAGGTACTACCCTGTAAAAATGTAAAGAATAGGTGGCTGCTATGAACCTCTCTCTTCGTAGGGTTAAGTCCTCAAATGGTGAGCGGCTCATCGTTCTCGTCGATGAGCTTGGGATGCCTCTGTTTTACCCTGCGCTTTACGTAACCGTGCACATGCGCGGACGCTCATTAGCTCTGAATACAATTCAAAGCGCACTCAGTGCCCTCAAAGCCATGTATGCATGGCAGCGCTACTACAACATTGATGTCGAATCGCGTTTTTCGTCTGGTGAGCTGCTGCTAAGTCACGAAATCCATTCGCTGCGTGATTTCATGCAGAAGCCCTTGGCCGATGAGGATGGGGGGAGTGTCGTTTCAATTTCCCGCAGGGTGCGAACCGTAAGTAAGGGCAATCAGTACGCGCGGATGTCAGTAATTGCGGACTATCTGGGTTTTCTCGCAGACCAGAATCTACCGGCCTCTATTTCGAGCCATGATGGTGTTGAGCGAATGGTGTCGCAGATCAAGGCCAACCGACCAAAGACGTCGGATAAATCCATTGTGAGTCGAGAAGACAAATATCTGGATGACACGGTGCTTGATACGCTCGAGATTACGCTGAGGCCTGGCTCAGCCAACAACCCGGTGCGAGAGTATGCCGTCCAGGTACGTAACGCGCTGATGTTTGCCATTCTCCGTATCACTGGGCTGCGCCGAGGCGAGCTGTTAAATCTAAAAGTCGAAGATATAGACTTTGGAATGAATACAATGCAGGTCGTCAGGCGCCCCGATTCAAAGGGGGATGCGAGGGCCTATCAGCCAGTCGTAAAGACGCGGGAGCGTGTCTTCCCGCTGATACCTGAACTTGCAGATCAGATTTATAACTATGTAGTCAGGCTCAGAAATAAAGTACCTGGCGCCAAAAAGCACGGCTATCTCTTCATAACGCATAAGTCGGGAGGTTCGCAGGGGCTACCGTTATCGAATGCCGGGTTTGGTAAATTCATGGGGATGCTGAAAAATATCGTCGAAGGTAATCGCGATATCCACGCTCATGCGCTACGCCATCATTGGAACTATTCTTTCTCGAAGACCTGCGAAATCCAAGGCATAACACCTCAGCGCGAAGAAAAAATCCGTTCATATCTCATGGGTTGGAGTGAGACTTCTGGCACTGCTGCGACCTACAACCGCAGGCATACCAAAGAACTGGCAAGTAAAGCGGTTCTTGAACTTCAATATAAACATCTAGATAAGGCTCTTAAGGGCGGTGCTTTATGAGCGTGCTTACATCATACACTGGTGCCACTGAAGAGTTTTACTCAAGAGAGGGGTATTTAGTTAGGGTTGATAGTGATCGGTGGAAGCTAAGTAAGGATGTTGAAATACCTATTTCTGTTGTGACACCGCTTTTAAGTGAGATTATGTACCTAGCCTTTCGGCAAGTACTCGCATTTTACGCCAGATCCGGTTCACCTTCGCACGTCCAAAATTTATTTTATCGCTGTAAGTATTACCTCGAGTCTACCGTAGGGGGCAAGCCTTTCAGTTCCGAGTCGCTGATTTCGTATCGCTCTACTTTGGACGCGAAAACGGAATGGTATTTGGGGACACTGCGTGGACTCATAAGGCAGTGGGATAGACTTGGATATGCAGGTATTCCTAAGGACGCGCTAACCCTATTAGACAAATGGACGCTCAAAGGGAATGAAAAAGGCTATGCGGTTCAATCGATGTGCCCCGATAGCGGACCGCTGACAGATATCGAAATGCAGGGCATTACAGCAGCAGTCATCAGGGACTACGTGGCGAATCGATTGGCGCTGATTGATGCGTGTTATGCACTGACTTTGGCCATGACAGGGCGGCGACCTAGTCAGATTACCGGATTGAAATTGCGCGATCTTATTTGTCGATCTGACAGATACTTCATCAGTTTTCCACGTGCTAAGCAGCGTAATCAGTCTTGGCGTACATCTTTCAAAGAGTTCTCGATAGTCGAAGACCTCTGGCTAATTCTGCAGCAGCAGGCCGAGGAAGTTCAGCGTGCATTTTCCCGCGTGCTGGGAAGAGAAGTTCCGCTGGACTTGGTGGGGGAGCTGCCGCTATTTCCAGCAATCGGTGCGTTAGATGCGCGATCCGATCTCAGAAGCCAGTTGGTAGGAGATCGTTTGCACGCACCCAGCGCTTCAGTGAAGGAGTCGATGGATCTGGTGGCAAAAACGACGGGCGTTTTCAGTGAGCGCACGGGGGGATTGCTGCACCTGAATCCGACCCGCTTTCGTTACACGCTGGGCACCAATTTAGCCAGAGAGGGCAGGGGCGAACTTATCATTGCGGAAGCACTTGATCATTCCGATACTCAAAACGCTGGAGTGTACGTCCGGAACATTCCTGAGATTGTCGAACGAATTGATAAAGCGGTTGCCTTGCAATTGGCGCCCATCGCACAAGCGTTTCAAGGCGTGCTTGTCGTGTCTGAGAGAGACGCGAAGCGCGGAGATGACCCAAACAGCAGAATTTCCAATGGTGCTGCAAACCTTGGCACCTGCGGTAGCTATGGTTTTTGCGGCGCCCTTGCCCCCATTGCGTGTTACACCTGCAGTCACTTCCAGCCGTGGTTGGACGGACCCCACGAAGCTGTCCTGGAGGGCTTGATCAATGAGCGCGACAAGGTCATGGAACGGACGGAAGACAGGAAAATCGCTTCCGTAAACGACCGATTGATTCTTGCCGTAAGCGATGTGGTTAACAGCTGCAATTCGATGAAAAAGGAGGTTGGTCGTGGCTGAAATCCTCCTGTTCAGACCGAAGAATGTAATCGATGCCAAAAGCAATCTCAGTGATTTCATTGAAATGTGTCGTGACAGGCTTACGGTATTCGGGGCTGATCTTGAGTGGGAGCGCGATACCTGGCCAGGGGTGGGCAACTTCACCGTTATGGGGGCCCCCGCTCGTGGATTTACAGACAGGCAGCTACTAAATTTCGAAATCGTCCCTTTCGCCAAGGCGTATGTGCGGTACCAGCAGGGGCATAAACCCAACAAGCTCAAGAATGAGTTTAAAGCGATTCGCTGCATCGAGAAGGCGCTTTTGCAAGTCAAAGGGCGAGCGGATATCACGTTAACAGATATTCAAGTTATGGATGTAGCCGCTGAGGTTGCCCGAGAATACAAGTCGACTGCATATCAAGCGGGCAGTAGCTTGGTGCACCTCATAAATTTTCTCAACGAAAGTAAAATCATTCCAAGGCCTATCAATTGGAGAAATCCGAGCTCTAAGCCTAAGGAAATACACCGAACAGACATGGAGGCGAAAAAGAAGCGAGCTGAAAAAATGCCCGAACAGCACTTGCTTGAGTATATGGGCGAGATGTTTGCAAATAATCTTCAGGCTCCTCGAGATCGTTTCACGACTTCGATATTCGCCCTATTGATGTGCGCTCCATCACGTATTAGTGAAGTTCAGGATTTACCGATTAACTGCATGCACTTAGAGGTCGACAGCAAAGGTGTCGAGCGCCTTGGTCTGCGCTTCTACTCTGGTAAAGGTTATGGCGCTGATATCAAGTGGGTTTCGACCGTCACAAAGGATATAGCCGTCGAAGCTGTGCGTCGTCTGGCTGAGATGTCTGAAGAAGGCCGAAGGTTAGCTACCTGGTATGAAACACATCCCGATAAGTTTTATCGGCATGCTGGCTGCCCAAATGTTGGCGAGCTGGAGCCGCTATCGGATGAACAGGCTGCCATGGCGCTCGGTTTATCCCTACAGCATCTGAATGTCGATCCTTATTTCAAAGGTTACGAGCCCTATCAGGAGCTCAAGGCGAAGGGAGAACGGTTGACCTTGGCATTCCTGAACACATTTGCTCATAGCCAGCTACCGGAAGGCTGGCCTTGGAAGAACAAGGATCGGCATATCAGGTATTCGCAAGCACTTTGCTGCTTCCGCCTTCACCAGTTCCACCTCGATCGTGCGACCAGTCCTTTACTGCTTTGGACGCCGGGTAAAAGCACCTTCACGACCGACCTAAATTACATTCCCGGTCAAGAGAGCAATATCTGGCGTCGTCATGGCTACGCCAATCTGGATGGCAACGAAATTTCAATGACTTCGCATCAGTTGCGACACTTTTTGAACACGGTTGCGCAAAGAGGTGATCTCGGTCAGCTAGATCTCGCTAAGTGGTCAGGTCGCGCGAATATCCATCAGAACGCTACCTACAACCACATGAGCGACGTTGAGTACGTTGATCTGGCTAGGCAGGCTGGAGTAGGTGGCGTTCTCGCTAAAATTAAAGCGAACACACCGGTGACTCTTACTGACCTAAATGCCATAGGTGATGGGATCGCTCACGTAACCGAGTATGGGTTCTGCGTCCATGACTTCTCAATGTTGCCATGCCAGAAGCACCGCGATTGCTTGAACTGCACCGAACAGGTTTGTATCAAGGGAGACGATGAAAGATTAGAGCGCTTGAAGCAGCAACGCGATGGAATTTTCCATCAGCTAGAAAAGGCACGAGGGGCAAGTGAGGACGGCTTGTACGGCGCAGATCGGTGGAGTCAACATCAACATAAAACCTTGGAGCGGGTCACTCAGCTCATCGAGATACTTGAATCGCTGGAAACGCCGATAGGATCAGTGATTTGCTTGAGCGATGATCAGGAGTTCAGCCCGCTTAAGCGTGAACTGGATGCCCGATCTAAGACCCCAAATAACGTTCCGACAGTCACGTCAGGACTGCCTTCGCTTGATGATAAGCGAGCGCTGCTTAGGAGGAATGATGGCTAGGCATTTGACCCGCAGGGACATCGAAATCCTGGTCAATATCATCGATGTGTGGGAAGGGAAGTTGAGTTGGGACGCGCTGTGCGATGCCGTCGCACCTCTCATTGGTGGGCGACCGACTCGACAGACACTCAGCTCGCATGGCCAGGTTAAGACGGCGTTCTCGCATAAGAAAGAGCAGCAAAAAACAGGCATTGTTGCTGGGAAAAGGCCAGCAAGCTTGAGTATTGCCGAGCAACGAATCAAGCGTCTCGAAAATGAAAATGATCGACTTCGCGCTGAGAGCTCTAGATTGCTCGAGCAGTTTATCCGGTGGCAATACAATGCGTATAAGCATGGTTTGTCGAAAGACAAGCTTGATGCGCCATTACCCAATATTGAGAGATGAAGGCGAGAGCGCTGCGTACTCTATCTTTTTGCGGCTCACCTATCACATGTCGAGCTCTTTACGTACCAGTGCGATCAGGTCTTCCGCTGACAGGGACCTATCTTTAACAAGGTAGCTTTTTGCAAGAATCGTCACGGGGTGAATGCCAATGGTCGAGGCGAATTCATCCAGCTTCTCGATAGAGGGGGTTTTCAGGCCGCGCTCAACGTCGCTCACGTAGCTCTGACTTGCACCTATGCTTTCCTGCGACAGATCCTTGCTCATTCTGAGCTCTCGCAGAGCCTGCCCAAATGCGTATTTCAGTTCCAATGTGCATTACTCGCAAAAGGAACGATAAGGCCTTCACAGGAATGAAAGTGCTATACTCGATAGAGTATAAAATGGAGTGATGCTATGTTTCGTACCTACGCAGATGCTGAAATTCAGATTGGCGAGGCTTTCGGATCAGATTGTCACCTCTGGCGCTTTATTGAGCATGGACTTCATCAGCCCTGGTTTTATGTGACGCTGGCTAAAATAACTCAAGACGGCAAATATCGAGATATGTTGATGCTGTCCGACGTTTTTAGTCTTGAACGTTTGGTTTTATCTCGATCTGAGTGGGTAAAAGTTGAAGAAGTACAGTTAGTCAGTCCTGGATATTTTAATAAAAGCGGGTCTTGGTTGATGGAGCAATTATTAAGTATATCCAAGGGTAAGTTTGTTTCTGGTGATTGCTACCATGTTTATAGGGTTTTTGGGGGAGGGTGCTATATTTCCGCCGGAGCTGGCTGTATTTCGGATCGTATAGAGTCAAGTGAGGTATTAGTGTTTGAAGGCGGGGCTGAAGATTAGCTGTTACGCTTGGCGGTAATTTGCAAGGAGTTGTGACTTGATTTTTACTTCGGACGCCTTGTGGCTGCAGTTGTATTTAAGTTTCTGAGGGTTGATCTGCGGTGAATCTATGTGGTCCAGGATGTGACAACATGATTGACATAGTGATTACGAATTGACTAATGTTGGCATGCGCCGAGGCGTGTACCATAGGGTGGGTTACAGGGATCTTCGGATCGCACCCCGCTTCTGATGAAAGTCAGATGGCCCAGTGCCAGGAGACAGTGTCCTGCCCCGTCGAGCGCATGCAATCGACGGCTGAGAATCCCGCCTAGAGCGGGATTCGCCGTTTCTGACTCTTCACTTTTGCGGCTTTGGCCTATTCGTATTTCTTTGGGGCGGTGCCCCTTGGGATTCGAGTGACCTTGTATGGCCGTGCTCAGCTTGTTCCCGTTGACGCCCTCCGAAAAGATTGCTCTGTTCTCGCGCTGTTGGTGCGAGCCCTCCGATTGAGATTAATTAGAGTCTTCGACGCAAGGCTCGCCCAGTATTGTTGGGTCAAAAAGCCAGGAATGAGCAGGGTTGCGGGTACATCTTACAATCGTGGTTCTATGCTCTTTTTCGCCAATATCTCGCAGCTTCAATACACCGTCGCATTTTGGACATCTGCCTTCAATTTTGGTGAGAAAAACATCGCCGGCTTTGTTCGACTCGATAGTGAGAAAATGAGACAGCCGTGTGAAGCGATGGCGACTAAGGCACATGCCTACTAGTAACGTCACCATGCTGAACCCCATCACAAATATCCAGAAATACTGAGTTGTGGACTGCCAGACGCGCCAAATACTGGCGATACTTCCCACTATTCCAAGAGCACCTGAGAATGTGAGCCAAGCGGCCTTAACTGGATGTCCCGCAATCGTCAGAGGACGAGTTTTGATTCGATCAATGTAAGCTTGCGGCTCAGAATTGACTCGATCTGTTTCGAGATTGATTGTATTCCCAGTGAACACGTTGTTTTGACCAGCGTTGAAGCTATGGTCCCCATAGCTGACTAAATTGCGCTGCGGCGAAGCGGCTAGGCTTTTTCCACACTGACGGCAGAAGCGGTCAAGCTCTTCGTGTGATGCGCTGCAATGGGTGCAGTACATTTCTTACTCCGTATGAGACTGAAGAAAATCTTTGGAGGACGAGCGTTTTTGCCGCCGCCGGGGGACTATGTATGCTCTTAGGACGGATGGTATTTTGCAATCCAACTAGAAGCAGATTGAACGCTTCTGAATTCGTAGGCGGTCGATGGCCTCTTCTGGCGGGGTCGCAACGCTTTAGCTTGCGGTGACGTCACCTAGAGGGCTACACCGCGCCAGCGCTTCGTTGGTAGCATGTGGCCATTGGCTAGGCAAGGCTAATCCTCATCCTCCACCTGGTACCCATAATGGCCGTTGAAGCAGGGAAGTACGCGGACGTCTATCGCAGCTGGCAGCAGCATCTGTTCAATTTCAATCTGGCCGTCCGGGAAACGCAGACGCCGGGTTTGCGCAAGCCGCAACTCGCCGCGCTGTACGCCGCACTAGGGCACTCGGTGATGGCACCCGCCATGACAGCCACGATCGTGATGCCGACCGGTACCGGGAAAACCGACACCATGCTCGGGCTGCTGGTTGCCGGGCGGTTGCCTAGGACCCTGGTGCTGGTGCCTTCCGACCCGTTGCGTTCGCAGTTGGTGGAGAAATGCCTTGAGCTGAAAAAACTAAGGGAGATTGGTGCCGTTTCGGTCACGGCACTCAACCCGGTGGTGCAGGCGATCGGTTCAGGCCTTTCAGCTGATGAAGTCCAACAGCTAGCCGAGGCCAACGTCATCGTTGCCACGCCGCAAGCGCTGCAGCACTTTGATCAGCTGGCCTTGGAGGCCTTGGCCGGGTTGTGCAGCCACCTGATCATCGATGAGGCGCACCATGTGGCCGCTCTGACCTGGGACCGGGTCAAACGCGCGTTTAAGGGCAAGCCCTGTCTACAGTTCACGGCCACGCCGTTCCGTGAGGACAACCAGCCGCTCGATGGCAAGATCATCTACAACTACCCGCTGAAGGATGCACAGATCGATGGCTACTTCAAAGCGATCGAGTTCCATCCGGTGCGCGAGTACAACTTGGAACTGGCTGACCAGGTGGTTGCTGACAAGGCAGTTGAGCTGTTGCGAAACGACCGCGCGCAAGGGTTCAACCACCTGCTTATGGTACGTGCACGGTCACAGACGCGTGCCGCTGCACTCTTTGAATTGTATAAACAGCATGAGGATCTTTCGCCCATCCTCATCCACAGCAAGGTGCCAAATCGGGCCAAGCTACTGGGTGAAATCGTCGAGAAAAAATACAAGATCATCGTCTGTGTGGACATGTTGGGGGAAGGCTTCGACTTGCTGGAGTTGAAGATCGCGGCTATCCACGATCAGCACCGCAGTCCTGCCGTCACTCTGCAGTTTATTGGTCGCCTGACGCGAGTCGATGATGCGCTCGGTGACGCCAAATTCGTCTCGAACATCGCCAACCAGAAAGTCGATTACCAGATGGCGGTGCTATACAAGGAAAGTGCCGACTGGAGTGCGGTGATCCGCGATGTCAGCCAGGACAAGATCGTCCGCGAGATCGAGAAAGAAACGTTCATCGAGCAGTTTCCGGAGGATGCCGATGCCGAGGACATTTTCGGCTTGAACCCCAACCCCAAGATCAGTGTGATCGCCTACCACGTGGAGCGCGACGATTGGCGACCAGAGAAGGCCAAGCACTTCTCGCAGAAGAAAGAGCCGCTGCAACTTCTGTCCATCAATGACGAGTCCGACACCATCATCATGGTGACGCGGCGCGAAACCCCCGTCGGCTGGGCGCATACGTCGACAATCGTTGATACTAACTGGATCCTTTACTTGGCGTACTACCATGCGCCCGACAAGACACTGTTCGTCCACTCCTCTGGGGATGAGTCGCAAACTAACCGGTTCCTAGGCTTGATCGCCAAGGACGCCCGGCGTATCAGCGGAGAGCCGATCTTCCGTACCCTGCACGGCATCAAACTCATGAAGCTGCAGAACGTGGGCCTGTCGCGCATGCGCAAAGATCTGCGTTTCACCATGCATGTCGGACGCGACATCAATACCGTCATCGGTGAAATCGAGAACGGTACGGCGAGAAAGTCCAACATCTTTGCAACTGGATACGAGGATGGCCAGCGCACTACCGTAGGCTGTTCGCACAAGGGCAAGATCTGGGAGATGAACGCTTCGAGCATCAACGACTGGATCCAATGGTGCAAGCGCGCCTCGCAGAAGCTCAACGACGCGACTATCAACCCCTCTGAAGTTCTCAAGGATGTGATTCGCTCGGAAAAGATCGAGCGAGCGTGGCCCGAGGGTCTGTTCTATGCCGATTGGCCTACGTCGATCCTGGTCGAAAATGAACAGAAAATCTCGTTGGCGTACCTGGCCGAGGTGTTCAACCTTCTGGATGTCGAACTGGGCAAGCCCCGGCGAATCGATGCGTTGACGCTGGTAGTGCCCATCAGCGCAACGGCAGTCGATGGCTCGGAGCGCCAATTGCCTGATATCACGATCCGGCTACTGGATGACGCCTACAAATTTTCCTGCCAGGGGGTCAAGATCGTCTTCAGTGAAGAGTGCTCGTTCGAGCAGTATCTGGATACCAACCCGTTGGTTCTGCTGGCCGTCGACGGTTCAATGGTCGAAGGCAATTATCGCTACTACTCCCCCAACAGTTTGGACCTGAAACTACCGGTCGCCCTGATTGAGCCTTGGAACTGGGGTACGACTCAGATCCACAGCGAGTCGATGCGGGCGGACCGCAATCCGGACACCGTGCAGGGATTCACCTATAGCCAAATCCAGAACGACTACACATTCATTTTCAATGATGATGGCGCCGGTGAGATCGCCGACTTGGTGGCGATCAAGGACAGCAAGGACGCCATCTTCGTCGACCTGTACCACTGTAAATATTGCCCTCAGCAAGATGGCGAGGCGCGGCCGGGGGCGCGCGTCTCCGATGTTTATGAGGTCTGCGGTCAGGCATCACGCTCGGTGAAGTGGTTGCACACGGAGGAAAAGTTCTTCAACCGGTTGTTGCAGCGCTACCAGCAATCGTTGCCCAAAGGTTTTGACAGGATTCTTAAGGGCGAGCCCATGGGTTTGGAGCTGCTGCGCAACAAGTGCCACGACCACGAGATGGTGTTCCGCTTTGTGATTGTCCAACCCGCTATTTCGGCAGGCAGGGTTTCCGCTGATCAGTTGGCCGTGCTCGGCACCAGTTACGCTTACATAAAGAGCGTGTCCGGCTCGGATATCCGAGTCATTACCAGCGTTTGAATTAGGATCGCTACCGCTTGGTGGCGTAGAACATTCAGCCCAATTGCCATCAGAGGAGTCAGGGACGACCATGAACTCGAACCTGCACAAGCGCTTGTTATCCGAGATCGATAAGCTCAAGAAGCTCACCGCTGAATTGAGTCTGCAGGAGCTCACAAGCTTCGTCACCACCCAGCAGCGAAATTTCAACCATGGGCGCGGGAAACAGAATCTTGGTTCACCGCTCAAGCAAGGCATGTACTTGCTCGCCTTGGCCAGTAGTCAGCCTGAACCGATTGCGCCCAAGCCGCTTGATAACGGGCGCCATGCACAATTGGTTCGCCGTCTGGAGTCGATCTTCCAAAATTATGGTTTAGCGTATTTCCCTACGGAACAGGAGTACGCGGCGGGGCTTAGCTCCGAGTGGCGTCGTCAACGCGAAATTGCCATGCCGGCTTTCATGCACTACTTCATGGCTGGATTCAAAGCTTCGACCGAACAGATCAAGGAGTGGATCAACACATGCTTTGCTGGTTTTGAAAAGGAAACAGTCGAAGCCTTTGGCCTATCCCACATTGACTTGCTGCGGGTGGCTAGCTTTATTGAATCGGTGATCGAGGCGAACACAAGCCCGGTGGTCGATGCTATGAAGGCCATCGAGGTGCTTCGTCAGCAGTTTTTGCATGAATTAAGCGAGGGTGCAGACCTCCAAGCGGCCGTCGCGCGCGTCCGTAACCAGCCGGAGTTGCGGGCCCACATCGAGGCGTTCGAGCGGGGCAGTACTATGCTGTTCGAGGTAAAGCGTCAGCAGTTACTCGATGAGTTTGGCGTCGAGGTGACGAATTGCCTGATGCAGCACTTTGTCACCATCCGTGGCGCAGCAGTTGCGATCACTTACATTACAGAGAGCAATCCGATCATTGATCGCCCGCTGCTGACTGCGGACGGTGAGCGAATTTTCTACCTGGTAAACAACGCGTTTTATCAGGCCATCATTGAAAAACTGGAAAGTCATCTAACCCAAGGGCCTAGCGCCGCTCGTTATTTGAAAGAGCGCGATCGGCGACTGGAACAGCTGGCCCTTCAGCATTTGCAAAAAATCTTCCAAGACACAGCGCAGTTCTATGACAGCGCGTTTGACCGACCAGACTCGCACGGTGAGCATGATCTGGTGATCGTCCACGGCGCAAATGTCTACATCGTAGAGGCGAAAGCCTCTCCCCCCAAGGAACCGCTGCGTGACCCCTCGAAAGCTTCGCTGAGGATCCGCGACCATTTCCGCGGGCGCAATGGTATCCAGAAAGCCTACGATCAAGCCAATGCGTTGCGGTCTCGTCTTTTAAACAATGCGTCGAGTCCGCTGTACGATAAGAAAGGCAATCTGCTGATAGAACTGCAGCGCGAGCAAATCGAAAACATCTATTGCATTTGTGTGACCCGGGATGATTTTGGACCCGTAGCCACGAACCTTGCTTTGATGCTCGAGAAGGAACCCGATGCCCCCTATCCCTGGGTCGTGTGCATCACCGACCTAGAGTATCTAATCGATGCGATGGTCCACCTTGGTCAGGGAGTCGAAACGCTGAACACCTACTTGGCACAGCGTTCTTTGCTTCACGGCAAAGTGATGGGCACCGATGAACTCGAATATTTTGGGGCGTTTCTAAGGCATGCAGGGCTACATGACTACATTGAGGCGCAGGCTGACTTCATTCCGCTGGATATTACCGAATCTGACATTCTCGATGATATTCATAAATGCATTCGGAGCGCTGAGCCGTACGAGCTTAATATTGAGCCTGCCAACTTGATCCCGCTGGATAGGCGAAAGCTCTTTGGGCTCCAGCAGACTGTTCGAAGCCAGAGCAACGCGGCGAAGAAACAGAAGAAGGTGCGGCAGAAGCGAGACCGAGCAGCCAGAAAGCAGAATCGATCACGCTAGGCTTGTACGAAGCAATGTAGTGTCAGTGATGACTCTTGCGTGGAAGGCGCCTGATAGGCTGCCTTCAGTTAGCCGCTATTCTAAGGTCTCCGACCTAAAATCTGCGCCACCGAAGCCCGCCTGAAGCACCGTCCGAAGTTGGATAGGCAGAGACAACCCCCACCTACTGGCGTAGCGTAACGCTCGCCAGACCACGGGCTATGTCGACGAGACATTTGTCGAGTTGGCGTCGGAATTGGTGAAAAAGGGAATCTGGGCCGGTCACATGCTCTGAGCGCCCCGACAGAACTGCGTGATGATTATGCCTGATTTAGGCGTCGTCCAACGTGTAAGCGGATACGTCAATGACATCTAATGGCCGTTTCTGCCTGTCGCTACAACCAGCTGTTGATCAGCTCTATCTGGAACATCAGGATCACACCAATCCTAAAGAGTGGGCTTGGCCTGACATCAACTGCACCATCTCAAGCGATCTTTAATCATCTATGCTTGGATGACTCAATACCCCCGAGCGCTGTCAGATGAACGAGCCTACTGAATTTATTTATAACACCACGGCATTCGGTAAATGCCGGTGTGATCTCCCAGAGAAACCTATGAGTTTCAATCATATGGAGTGTCTTATGTGCGGAGACATACCCGTGGCGAAAGCATCGGTACGATTATGTAATCTTGCCGACGAAGTAAAAAAACAAAATCAGACAAGTCTTGGCTAAATATTTCTGACCGACTGCTGCGCACAGAGAAGGGCTGCTATGGGGCGACTGCTGGCCTCCTCGACAGGCAGCAATCGGCCATAAGCAGCCGTTCAAGACGGCTCGTTTTTCAGGCGGCAGAGGCCCATCCCGTCGCCGCTACCTGGCGCTCACCCTCCACAACTGATCCAGCTTCGTCGTATAACTCTGGTAGGCTC
>Ga0157369_10006234_pt1 | contig 13841 bp, 7 predicted proteins | sample C25metaG_FD_113461 | JGI IMG/M metagenome (GOLD analysis project Ga0157369, IMG submission 113461) | Corn rhizosphere microbial communities from Kellogg Biological Station, Michigan, USA - C2-5 metaG | ecosystem: Host-associated > Plants > Roots > Rhizosphere > Soil | place: USA: Michigan...
CCCCGTCATCCATTGCGCAATCCATCACCGCCGCACCCTCATCCGGCGCACAGAGCCTCGACCTCACCCGCCACCGCTTCGGCGTCAACTACACCCCATCCCACAACTGGTGGTTCTGCTGGAACGACTGGAACCCCGACCCCATCCACCGCGACATCGATGCCATCGCCGCGCTCGGCGCAGACCACATGCGCATTCTCCTCATCTGGCCCTTCTTCCAGCCCAACCCCAAGTGGGTCAGCCCCGCGCACCTCGAGCGCCTCGACCAGCTCATCACCCTCATGGCCGAGCGACATCTCGATGCCCTCGTCACCGTCTTCACCGGCCAGCTCAGCGGCTGGTACTTCCTCCCGCCCTTCAACCGCCTCTCCAACGGCTTCTTCACCGACCCCGTCATGCTCGATGCCCAGGCCCTTCTCATCCGCGAGCTCAGCCGCACCCTCGCCCCGCACCCCAACGTCATCGGCTACGACATGGGCAACGAGATCAACACCTGCTGGAACGCCGACCCGCCCACCGGCGACGCATGGATGGACCGCACCTTCGCCCTCATGAACTCCACCCTCCCCAACCACCTCCACGTCAATGGCGTCGACCACAACCCCTGGTTCCGCGACACTACATTCTCGCCCCGCGCCCTCGCCGCGCAGCGCTTCCCCGTCATGCATTGCTATCCTTGGTGGACCGGCGCCCTCAAATACGGCGGCCCCATGGACCCGCCCAGCGTCAAGCTCCTCGCCGCCATGGCCACCCTCATCCGCTCCTACGCAGGAACGCAGCAGAAACCCATCTTCGCCGGCGAATTCAACACGTGTATCCAGAAGCTCTCGGATGCCGAGCAGGCCGAATGGCTCGACAAGGCAGTCCACGCTGCCATCGAGCAGGGCGTCAGCTGGTTTACCTACTGGGATAGCCACGACGTCGACCGCAAGTACGACTTCAACCCGCTCGAGTACACCCTCGGCCTCCTCACCAACGACGGCCAAGTCAAACCCGCCGGCCGCGTCTTCAAGCAGCTAGCCGACACCTACCGCAACAAGCCCGTCACCTTCCCCGCCGCTGCCCTTCCGCCGCCACCCACCACCCACACGCAAGAAGGAACGTGGCAATGGATCCTCGACTGGCTAGGCTGGAAACCGCGTCAGTAAGCCAGACTCACGCTGCAATCGTCTCGATCGCCCGCACCAGCTTGTCTAAATCGGCGATAGGCGTATACACGTGCGGCGTCACCCGCACGCAGCTGATGTTCTCCCACACAATCCCCACTGCATGAATCTTGTACTTATTGAACAACGCCGCCTCCAACTCCGCCGGCGTCATCCCGTCGACACTTACCCCGCAGATCGCGCAGGAATACTTCGCATTCAACGACGTGTGCAGCTTCACTTTCTTCACGCCCTGCACTCGCGAAGCCCAGTAATCCTTCAAGTACCGAATCCGTTCCTCTTTGCGCTTCCCTCCGATCCCTTCATGAAAGTTGATCGCCTCTCCAATCCCCTGTTCCAGCGGGAAACTGCGCGTTCCCAGCGTCTCAAACTTCCGTATATCTCCAGACCGCGGCTTATCGTTGCAGGTCAGCGGCCACACCTTTTCGATCTTGTCCTGCCGCACCCACATCATCCCCGTCCCAATCGGCGCGGAGAGGAATTTATGCAGGCTCGTGCCGAAATACTCGCAGTGCAGATCCGGAACCTTGAAGTCCATCAGCCCGAACGAATGCGCCCCATCCACCAGCACTTCAATCCCGTGCGCATGCGCCATATCGGCAATCTTCGCCACCGGCATCGTCTGACCGACCCAGTTGATCATGTGCGTCACATGAATCAGCTTCGTCCGCGGCGTAATCGCCTGCTCGTACGCCCTCACAATCTGTTCGTCATCCTCAATCGGAAAATCAAAGCTGATCTGCTTGTAGACGATCCCTTCCCGCATCGCTCTCTGCCGGTACGCCTGGATCATGTTCGGATAGTCTTGCTTCGTCCCGATCACCTCATCGCCGGCCTTGAAATCCAAACCGTAGATAATCGTGTTCAGCGATTCCGTCGAGTTTCGGTTGATCGCAATCTCTTCCGGCTTCGCCCCGGCAAGCAGCGCCAGTTTCTCCCGCAACGGCTCCCGCCCCTGATCGATGACCCGCCACATGTAGTACGACGGGCCCTCGTTTGCAAGCTCGTTGTACCTCTCCACCGCCTGCTGCACCACGATCGGCGCTGGAGACACTCCGCCGTTGTTCAAATTGATCAGGTTCGGATTCACAGAGTAAGCGCGCTGGATCACACTCCAGTAGTCCTCGTCCTGCGCCACCTGCGCCGGACTCAGCCCGGCTATCCCCGTTCCTGCACGCGAAAACTCCGCTGCATGCGCCTGCTGAAAAAGGCTGTTCGCTGAAAACGCGCCCCCAAGCATCGCTGCCTGCTTAAGAAACGACCGCCGGCTGTTCGGATCCATGCGCCGACTATAGCGGTTCCGTACATTGACCGACAACAAAAGAACTTGCCAGCTGCATCGATCCCTAGCTCACAACGAACTCGCCAAACTGTGCGAAAGTTTGAGCTAGAAGCTAGTGGCCAGTAGCTGCTTTCGTCATCTCCCGCAGAACCTCAATTTCGCGCTCCCGATATGGCTTCCCATCAACCTTGAAAACATCGTGCTGCCACACCGCCGGCTGATCGGACACATACGGTCGCTGCCATGAGTCCCAAGGAATCCATGTCTGGCTTTTCCCCGCTACCAGGCCCCAGTTGATCGCCCCCACATGATATTTCTTCGCGATCGGCAGAATCGTGTCGAACGTGCTCCCGATATTCCGTGCCATGTACTCCGTGCAGATGATCGGCCGACGGTAGGGAAGCAGCATCTTCACATGCGCCTCGAAATCCTCCGGCCACCCATAATTGTGAAAGCTGATCACATCTGACTGCTCGATCTGGATCTTTCCCACCGGCGTCATCGTTGCCGTTGACGTCCAGTCCCCATGCCATACCCCGCTCGTCAGCGGCTGCGTCGGATGCGCCGATCGCGCCCACGCAAACACCCGCGGCAGCAATCCCGCAATAATCTCGTTCTTGTTCTTCGGCTCGCCCTTCAGGTACGACGAGTCATTTCCGTTATCGGGCTCGTTCCACAAATCCCAGGCCAGCACCCGGTCATCCTTCGCGAACGCACCCACCACGCCCTCAACATACTTCTGCAACCGCGGAAACTGCGCCGGATCCGCCAGCACTGCTGCTCCCGGTGCCTGCACCCACCCCGAGTTGTGCACTCCCGGAATCGGCGGGTGCTGCGGCCCAAGCTTCGGGCGCGGGTCCCAGCACGAGTCGAACAGCACAAACATCGGCCGAATATGATGCTTAGCCGAAATCGCCAGGAACCGATCCATCCTCTGCTGAAATCCTTTCGCGTCCTGCTCCCACAACAGGTCGTGCAGGAACACCCGCATCGTGTTCATCCCCGCAGCCTCGGCCCATCCCAACTCGCGGTCGATCGTCGCCTCGTCAAACGTATCCGCCTGCCACATCTCTAGCTCGTTTATCGCTGTCGAAGGCAAAAAATCTGCGCCCACCGGCCAAGCCTGTTTCGCATACCAGTCGTTCGCCTGCGCCTCGGTCCATCTCTGCTGCGCCGATAGTGCGCCACACGCCGCAACCAGCAACACCAGCACCAACCACCGATACGTTTCAAACCTGCGCACGACTGCCCTGTCCCTCATGGGTCCCCCAAAAAGCTGTCCAGATTGTGAATCAGAATTCTACTGCGTCTTGCCCGCTTCCGCCGCCTTCGCACGTTCCGCCCGAGCCTCATCCGCGCGTCCTTGTCGATCGTACGCGATCGCGAGCTGCGCATGCGCCTCGGCAAACGTCGGATCGGCCGCCACCGCCTCCTGATACCGCCCGATCGCCCCCGCAACCTCCCCACGCAGCATCTGCTGGTTTCCGGCATTCAGCGCGAAGTTTGCCTTCTGCCGGCTCACAGCCGTCCGCGACAAATCCGCAGCTTCTTTTCGATAATCCGCAGCTTCACTCCGCAGCTGCTTCATCTCCGCCTGCAGTCTCTCCGCCTTCCCATGATCTCCCGCCGCCTCCGCCGCATCCGCTTGCTGGCTCAGATTTCCCGCCTGCTCCGCCAATACTCCCGCCAAAGTCACGCGCGGCCCTGGTTGTCCAGGCTGCAACGGAATCGCCTTCCTCAACGCCTCCGCCGCCTCCGGCAATCGCGAGTCCTGCTTCAGCGTGCTCCCCAGAATCGCCCACGCATCCCCGTTCTCCGGCCGCAGAGCCACCGCCTTCCGCAGCTCCGTCACCGCCTCGTCCAGCCTTCCGAGCTGCATATACAAAATCCCGAGCGTATACGGCGGATCCTGCAGCTTCGGATCCATCTGACCCGCCTTGCTCAACTCCGCAACCGCCTCATCCGTCCGATCCTTGAACTTGTACGCCAGCCCAAGATCGTAGTGAAGCTGCGGATCGTTCGGCTCCAGCACAATCGCCTTCTTGAAATCCTCAATCGCGTCATCAAATGCCGACAACTGAATATGGCAAACTCCCAGATCTTTATACGCAACCGGATCGTTGCCGTTCAGAGCCAGCGCCCGCTTGAAGTACTCCAGTGCATCCTTCCCCTTTCCCGTCAGCGTCAGCGCCAGCCCCAGATTCGTCAACGCCATCTCATTCTTCGGCTCTCGTTCAATCGCCTGCTGAAACCACGGCACCGCCTCCGCCTGTCTTCCCAGCCGCTGCAAAGTCATCGCCATCTCAAGCTGTACACCCGGTGTCTTCGGATCCGCCTTCACCGCCGCATCGAGCTGCTGTAATGCTTCCTCGTCCTTCCCAGCCGCGGTCAGCGTCCGCCCCACTTCCATCAATACCTCGGCATTCGGTGGATCCAAGTCGACCACCGGCGCAAGAGTGTTTAACGCCCCTTGCAGATCCTTCTGTGTTCGTTGAACCACCGCAAGGTGCACTCGAGCACGCACATTCGAGCCATCTAGCTCCAAAGCATGTTCGAACCTCTTCCGCGCTTCTTCCCACCTACTCTGCTGAGCTTCCAGCATCCCAATTGCGTCCTCGATTTCCGCGCGCGGGCCAGTCAGAGACTCCTCCGCAACAAACTGCAACCTCGCCTCATCCGGTCTGCCTGCCCCTGCCAGTGCTCTCCCGTATGCGTCGTAAAACGATGCGTCTAGCGGAGCATGCCCCGCTCGGTGCGACAGGCTCTCCGCAGCCTGGAAATGCGGCACCGCTTTCGCAACTTCCCCTGCCTGCGCATACGCCATTGCGAGGTTCGTTTCGATGCCCTGATCACTTGGCTTGATCTTCGCCGCAGCCTCGAACTCCTTCGCTCCATCGAACGGCCGGCCCAGTTCAGCCAGCACCGCTCCCAAGGCCTCATGGCCCTCCGCGATGCGCGGCTGCAATCGAACCACCTCCGCGAACTTGCTTCGGGCAACCTCCAGGTTGCCTGACTCACGGGCCGCGACACCTGCCCGAAACGCGGCATCCGCCCGCCGGACCGCATCAGCAGCAGGCGTCGTTCCTCCCTGACCACTTGCCGAGGTCGCGATCGCAAGGAGCCCCCACGTGATCAAGCTAAATCCGGATAGACTCCAGCGCATTCCCTACCTCTCCGCTGGTTTCGGATCGTCGCGATGCTGCAGTTCCACCACCGTCTTGAACTCGCGATTCGCCTCGGCCAGTTGACCCGTCGCTTTATACGCCTGGCCCATCAGGTTGTGCGTCACATAATTCGACGGATCCATCTTCATCGCGCGATCGAGATAGTGCAGAGCCTGAATCGGCTGTTTCAGCTTCAGGAAAGTCTCGCCCAGCAGAATGTAAGGCCCGGTCGATTTTGGCTCCAGCAGCACCGCCCGGTTCAGCGCCTGCTGCGCCTCCGTATACTGCCCTGTGCGTAGATAGGCATCTCCCAGTCGGTCGTACAGGTCCGGGTTCAGCGGATTGATCTTCCTTTCCGCCTCAAATTCCCGGATTGCACTCGCCGTATCTCCGCGTGCCAGCTGCACCTCTCCAAGCAGTTCGTGTGCAAGCGGCAGCATGGGATTCATCGCAAGCGCCTTCGTCGCTTCTACTCCGGCTTGATCCCTCAACTCCCGCCGCAGGAACAGTCTCCCTGTCAGCAGGTGCGCCTCCGCCGAATCCGCTTCAAATCCATATTGGCTTGCGAACGCGCGCCGCGCATCGTCATAACGCTGCAGATCCGCATAGCACAGCGCCAGCACGTAATTTGGATCTACATTGGCGCCTTGAACCCCCGTACGAGCCTTCTCCAGGAGGGGCAATGCCTCCTGGATTCTGCCCATACGAAACAGGCTCACCCCTTGCATTTCGATCGACTCGTGGTCGTTCGGATCTTGCTCCGCGGCCTTCGCAAATGCTGCAATCGCCTGCAGGAATTGCTGCCGCTGGTAGAAGATCATCCCCCGTAGCCGCTCGACTCCCGCGGCCTCAGGCGCCCCCGCTGCCAAAATATCCAGCTGCGCCATCGCCTGGTCCAGACGCCCCCTGCCGGCAAGTTCCTTTGCCGACTCAAACGTTGTCCCTGCAGCCGTGTTTCCGGCCGGTGTAGCTGTTCCTTCCTGTGCTCCTGCCCCAGCAGCTGCAAGCCAAAAGCAAAGTACTGCGATTCGAATCATCCGATTCATTTTCTACTCGATCGACCCAGTTTAACTCTCCGCGAGTTCCACATCTTATGACTCCGCCCGGCACGCATCGTCATTCGTGCAACGCAAGAAAAGAGGGGAGCCGAAGCTCCCCTCTAGGTTTATGCGGCTCCTTCGCCGTTTAGTTCCAGAGTTCCTGCGGACATTGATCCGTACGCAGGCCTTAGATCAGAACTGAATGCGAGCGGAGAATGTCAGCTGGCGCGCCGGGAACGTTGCAGGCGCGACACCTGAGATGTGCCCAGTGCCGAAGATATTGCCGTCCGGGTTGCCGGGGTTGATGTGGTTGAACGCATTGTAGGCATCCATGCGGAACTTCGCAACGATGCTCTCGTGGATCGTAAAGCCCTTCGTAATGGCCGCATCCGTATTGAAGAATGAGGGTCCACGATAAGTGTTGTTGCCCACGTTTCCAATCACATCAAGTCCAGGGAACGAGAACAACTGCGGCTGCGGAGTCCAGAACTCACGGCTCACCGTGCCTCCGGAAACCTTGGCCTTCGTCAGATTGGTCTTGATGTGCCCACTCGTATTCGGACGGCAAGGCGCTGCCGTGCTGCCCGTGTTGTGAGCGCAGTCACCAACATGACCTCTGCCGTCGCTGGCAAATCCACCACCCATGTTCGCGCTGAACGGCAGACCGCCGGACCAGTTAAGTACATACGACAGCTGGAACCCCCCGATGATCAGGTCGGCAATCCGATTGTTCTGGGCAAACTGCTTGCCGCGCCCGAAGGGTAGATCGTAGCTGCCGTAGCTGACCAGCGAGTGGTTGCGAACGTTGCTGTCACGCTGATGGGTTATGTGATGATCCCAGGTCCAGTAACCGCCCTGGTCTCCGAACGCATTCGCCCACTGGTAATTGGCATTCAGCGCCAGCCCCTTTGTGAACGTCTTGGCAATCGTCACCTGCAGAGCGTCGAACTCAGTGTTCAGATCGTCGCTGTAGTAGGAGATGCCCTCGGTCCAGCCGCACTGTCCAGCCTGCAGATTGGGATCGCCTGTCTTCGTGCGAAGGCTCGCGATATCGATGTAGCTCGTATCGCGGCAGGCCGGAAGTGAACCGGCATAGTAGCGTTGCAGCAACCGTGCGTTCTTCACCCCGCCATCGGGAGCAATGCCGTTTGCGCCTGCTGCCGCATCCGGATCCCAGTGAAGCGTCTGTCCGGTACGCGAATACTGCCCTGGCAGGAACAGTGCCGGCTCGTTCGGGTTGGTGTTGTTGTTGTCGCCGTCACCCAGTGTATGTGTTCCCTTGTTGCCGACATATGCAACCGTGAGCGAGGTGGTGGGCGTTATGGCGCGCTGAATCGCAAGATTCCATGCGTCAATTGTTGGGAACCGCAGGGGGTTTGGCCTTGCCTTCGGGTTCACGGCATATCCCTGAGCGGGAAGCAAACCATTCTGAGGAACCGTCGGGAACGCGTATGCGGGCGGACCTTGCTCGAACGTGAATGCAGCTGCTGTTGTCGTCGGAGAAGACACGCTCTGGTTGGCCAGCACGGGAAGGTTTTGCGTGACCACGTGTCCGAAAATCGATCCGAACACGCCCGTGTCGAAGCTCCGTCCGTAGCCCGCGCGAATCACGGTCTTATCATCGACCTGGTACATCGCTCCAATACGCGGATCGAAGCCCTTCGCCTTCTGGATCTTCCACCCCATATCCCGCGGAACCACACCGATTCCCGCGACGTGCATGTAACCGTCATCGAGATTCATGAGCGAACCGTTGCCGTCGCCATTAACCGACTCTGGGAAGTACAGCTCCCAGCGAAGGCCAAGGTTCAGGGTGAGGTTCTTGTTCACACGCCAAGTGTCCTGCCCGTAGAAGAACGTCCGCTTCTGGAACTCCTTAGCATTGGTCGATACAGAAACGTACCGGCCGAACGCACGATTGTTGGTTCCTCTGCCCACCAGACCCATTGCGAAACTGGCCCAGCCTAGTCCGAAGGTCCCATTGTTCGACGTCGGTTGTGCGCCTATGTCCATTTCACCGGCGCGGTCCGTATCTGAAGGAACACGCAGGTTGCGGCCGTAACGCAGGTCGGTGCCCACCTTGAAGGTGTGGTCGCCCGTGATAAACGTCCAGTTATTGACGATCTGTCCCTGATCTTCGCGTTCGGTCAATGGGCAGTTGCAACGGTTGATGCCCAAGCCGGCTCCAAAATCTGCAGAGCCGCCGCTGTAGTTGTCCACACGCCATCCCGGCGCGCCGGAAGTAAAGTTGTCTCCCAGGTTGATGCCGGGTATCCCAACCGTGTTCGCGAAGTCAACGCCCTGGTCATACTTGGTGTCGATCACGTTGTAACGGTAGTAGCCGAGCCGGAAGTCAGTCAGCAGCTTCGGGCTGATCGCGACATCCATGCCAATCGCCAGGCTGTCGTTGGCCCCCTTGGAGTCGCCGCCGTAGTTGCTGAGGCCGAATCCCGGTCCGCCCAGATCACCGAACAGTACCTTGCCCGAGAGCGTGTCGGTAAACCGCGAGAAACGCACAAAAGCATGTGTTCTTTCGCTAATCGTGACATCTTCGCGCGTCGTCCACGCGTTGCTGTTGAACAGACCGGTTCCACCTGAAGAGTAGTTGTTCTCGATACCGCTCAGGTTTGCCGAGCCCTGGTTCGGTGCGTACGGCTTGAAGTAGTTCAGAATGTTGACTGCTACCGGCGAGACCAGTGCCGTCGGAACTACGTTCGCCGCGAAAGCTGCATCGTAGGCAGCATTGCCGGTATTGTTGTAGATCAGTTGCGTTGCGGTCGCCGGCAGCTTTCCTGTGGCTTTATAGGTCGTGAAGTACTCGCTGAAGTCGCATCCGGCAATTCCCGAAGCGCTCGTCTCTGTTCCAAGACAGCTGTTGAGCAGGTGGGTGGTCGGCACTGTGCCTGTTGCATTTGTACCCACCTTCTGACGCTGTGATTCCCAGTTAAAGAACGCGAATGCCCGATCCTTCTTGATAGGTCCGCCAATCGATCCGCCCCAGCGGTTCTTCAACCCGGGAGGAATAGAGGATTGAAGGCCGTGAGCGCTTGCATACTCATCAGAGTACTGACTGAACGGGTTACGCGCTAGGTTCGCATTGCCCGTACGGAAGTCGTACGCGCTGCCATGGATCTTGTTTGTTCCAGAACGCGTCTGTGCCGTCACGACCGCTGAAACGGCCTTACCCAGCTCAGCGTCATAGTTCTGCGTGGTGATCTTCGTCTCCGTCACCGCATCCATCGCAGGATTGATGACGATAATTCCCAGAATCGGATCCTGATTGTCGGTGCCGTCCAACTCGAATGCGGTTCCGCCGAACGCCTGGCCGTCCACCTGGATCTGCTGCGACCCCTGTGGGTTCTCGTCCGCTGCGTGGTTCCAGCCCAGAAGCTGAGCGCCCGGAACCAGAAGCTGAAGGTTGGTAAAGTTTTGGTCGCCGACCGGAAGGCTCGACACCTGCTGCTGATCGAATACGGTGGACACGTCTGCCTTTTCCGTCTTCAGCAGTGGCACCGACTCCGCGTTGACTTCGACTGTCGTCCCCGTATCCGATCCCACTTCCAACGTGGGGTCGATACGCGGTGCAGTGTCGACGAGGACCTGAATGCCTTTGGTTTCGAAGGGCCTGAAGCCCTGCGCCACGACCTTCAGGTCGTATACGCCTGAGATAAGGTGCGGGATGCTGTAGTCACCTGAACCGTTCGATGTAACGGTCACTTGGGTGCCCTTGGCTTCGTCCGTCACGGTAACCGTGGCGTTCGGTATGACAGCCCCGCTCTTGTCGGATACAGTGCCGAAAATCGATCCGTAAACCGATTGCGCACTGGCCGTCACAATGAGCAGCGAACTCGCGCAGGCAAATACTGCCAGCACGAGTGCTGTGCGAAAGAACTTGTTCATGCGGTCTCCTGAAAAGTATGCCGGTTGTTCTCTTCTCTCAACTTATGGTGATTCTGCCGCCTGGCATTTTCGACTTCGGCTAGTCGGCTTGCAACGCTCACCTGTCGCGTTGACAGGATTGCCTTCCCGCGCCACTCCTCCCAAACAGGACTAGGGAGCGATAAATTTAGAGACTTCGGGGCAAAACGAAACACTACTGAAAAGTGCAAAGCCCTGTCAACGTTAAATGACGGAAAACATTTAGATAAAAGGCTCAAATCGACATGTCATTGCCGGGAAACCTTTACTCGTCAGAACATCACGAATTCAGTCCTTCACCGCGACTCTTTGGCCGTCCCCAAAAAGCTACATATAAAGCGATTTATCTATGCCTCATCCCCTGGAGGCACTTCACATTCTTCGGCCGGAATGCCGAGGACTCAGCAGGTATTCTCATGATAGCAACAGGACAAACTGATGCAATATACGGATTAATGATATATCAATTAAAGAAGCAGCCCGCAATAACCCCCAGCCATCGGCACACGTTATCCACTCCATACATAGATTGCCTTGCCACTCAACCAAATGGTTGATTCTGAATAACCTGGTATTGCGCCCCGAAGGCGATAACAACCTACGGCATCCACGACCATTCCTTCCCTCGACCAGCAAATCTGAACGCGTCACCCTCCGCTGCGCGCCGCATCTTTCTCGCCTAGACTGGCATTCGGCATGACAATTCAACTCTCCTCTGACCAACATCTTTCATGGGAGTTAATGGCGCTTCTTCAAGTTCTTACGGACAGTGGCCCAAGTTCTTCTCGGAACACAGGTATCGGCCCGAACCTTCCTCATTCGAAACATGCGAGAATCCACGCGAGCCCCTTCGGAATCCAGTCAGAAGCGCGAAATGCCCGAACCCCTGCACTTGCTCGTCGACCTCATCCCCACCCCGATCGGCTCCCTGATGATCGCCGCCGATCGGCAGGGGAATCTTCGGGTTGCCCTATTCACAGAGGACGAAGCCGTGGTGAGCCGTCGGTTGCAGCTTCACTACGGCACAACCGGCTTCGCCCTTCACCTAACTCGGGACCCCCACGGCCTGTCCACGGCCATCTCTCAATATTTCGGCGGAGAACTAGACGCCATCGACGCTCTCCCCATCGCCACCGGAGGTACGCCCTTCCAGCGCAAAGTCTGGCAGGAACTGCGCAACATACCCTGCGGCGCGACCACCTCATACGGCGATCTGGCCCTCCGCATCGGTCACCCCACGGCGGTCAGAGCCGTCGGAGCAGCCAACGGCGACAACCCCATCGCCGTCGTCGTTCCCTGCCACCGCGTAATCGGCGCAAATGGTTCTCTCACTGGCTATGGCGGAGGACTCGAACGAAAACGCTGGCTCCTCGATCACGAAAAGCGCCCAACGCGCCTGTTCTGACTTGCGCAATTAAGCCGTTGCCCTTCTCTCCAGACCTTCCAGCACCGGCCGCGGATCATAGTACGCGCGAATCGAAACAATCTTTCCAGCTCGTAAACTGAAATACTCGAGGAAGGGAATCAAACCGAAGATCGTGTCAATCTCAAGCACCGCCGCGCATGTATCATCGTCCGCCGTTAAATGCACAACCTTGATGCCGTTCAATACCGGCACGAAGTCCGCCAGCCCTTGCAAGAACGCCTCGATGCCCTCATACCTTCCGAGGGGGCCTTCGAAAACAACCCCAGGATCGAGCGGGAGGCTGGCGGGATCGTTTCTTCGTACAGCATCGATATAGGTCTGCACAACCCGGATCACATCTTCGCGCATGTATCAGCTCACGCCTTCTTCTTCGCCGCCACCAATATCTCGTTCTTCAGAATCTTCCCGCCTTCTTCCACCACATACAGACGATTCACTTCCAGATCCTTCAACGTATCCACCGCGCCCGATGGCCACCGAATCTCCACCGCGTCCACCTTCTTCGCCTCACCCAATCCGAAGTGAATCCGCAGATCGCTCGCCGAGTAGTACCCGTTGCACGACTTCACATCCTCAATCTGCGTCAACCCCGGCACGCTCTTTCCCCCGACATAACCAGTTCCCGTTTGCGCCGTAACCTTGATCCGCGCCCCAATCCCCGTCTTGTTCGACTTCGTTCCCACCAACCGGATCTTCACCCAGTTCCTATTCACCCTCGAGTCACAACGAAGCAATTGCGGTACCGCATTCACGCAATTCACCACCGCATCCAGATCACCATCATTGTCGAAGTCGCCCACCGCAAACCCGCGCGCCTTTGCGTCCGCCGTAATCCCCGTTCCGCCGCTCGCGCTCACATCCTCATACTGCCCCTGCCGCAAATTGCGATATAGATACTTCCTCTCCGCATACGCCGCATCCACCTGCGTCCCATCCACCTCGGGGTATACATGCCCATTCGCTACCATGATGTCCAGCCATCCATCATTGTCGATGTCGATGAAGCTGATGCCCCAGCCCAGCAGCCGCGTATTGATGCCAAGCCCCGCCTGATAAGTCCGGTCATCGAACGACCCATCGCCGAGGTTCATATATAAGGAGTCGGTATCGCCGGCGAAGTTCGTCTTCACGATGTCCAGCATTCCGTCGCGGTTGAAATCGCCGACTGACACCCCCATGCCCGCTTGCGGCTTCCCATCCGGTGAATATGCCACTCCCGCCTCAATCGCCTGATCCTTGAACGTCCCGTCCTTCTGGTTCACGTAATACGTTGCTGAAGTCGAATCATTCGCAACATAGATATTCGGCCAGCCGGTATTGTCCAGATCCGCCGCCGCACAGCTCAGCGCATACGTTCCCAGAGTCCCCCACATCCCGGCTTTCTCGCTCACATCCTGAAATGTCCCGTCGCCCTTGTTGCGATACAGAATGTTCTTCCCTCCCTCCAGCCCCGGGGGCCCGCACGCTACAGTGATGCCCTTATAAGTGCAGTTCGCATCCTCCGGCAGAGGCGTGGTCTTCAGATCGAGATCGATGTAGTTCCCGACAAAGAGATCCAGATGACCGTCCTTGTCATAATCCAGAAACGAGCAACCCGAGTTCCACCGCAGCCGGTCCTGCAGCAGGCCCGCTTCCTTGGTCACATCGCTGAACGTCTGGTTCCCGTTATTGCGAAACAGCGAGTTCTGCCCGTAGTAGCTCACGAACAGATCGTTCCACCCGTCATTGTTGTAGTCGCCAACGCAGCACGCCTGCCCCCATCCCGACCGCGCCAGCCCTGCCTTCAGCGTCACATCTGTGAACGTGCCGTCACGATTGTTCTTAAAGAGTCGGCTTACCGGTTCC
>Ga0157369_10006239_pt1 | contig 13837 bp, 16 predicted proteins | sample C25metaG_FD_113461 | JGI IMG/M metagenome (GOLD analysis project Ga0157369, IMG submission 113461) | Corn rhizosphere microbial communities from Kellogg Biological Station, Michigan, USA - C2-5 metaG | ecosystem: Host-associated > Plants > Roots > Rhizosphere > Soil | place: USA: Michigan...
AAGGACGATCTCTACGCCCTGGTGCTGGAGGAATTCATCCGGCGGCTGGAGTCGCAACGCGGCGGACAGCCCTGGTAACGCGCCAGGGTCGCGGAGCGGGTGAGGGCAGGGCCTCACCCGTCGCTCAAGGCGCGATCAGGCGCCGTGGCACTTCTTGAATTTCTTCTCGCTGCCGCACGGGCAGGGATCGTTGCGACCCACTTCCTTCAGCGGATTGCGCACCGGCTCCTGGGCCGGGCCATGGTTGCAGTGCGGGCCGTGCACATGGTGGGCATGGCCGTGATCGTGGTCATGGTCGTGATTACAATCGGGACCGTGGACGTGTTGGTTCATCTCATAACTCCGGGATGTAGGCGCCAGGCACGAACTGCCCCTGGCGAGAAAAATGGACGCTGCGCCCGAACAGCCAGCCGGTCTTCACCCGACCGCGCAGCCGATAGTTGATCGGCTGGTTGGGGTCTTCCAGCATGCGACCGACGTCCTTCACATAGCGCCACAGATTGGTCTGCACCGGCACCGAGAAGCTGCGCCGACCGTTGGCCGGCACCGACGAATGCAGGTTGGCGGTGCCCTGGGACAGCAGCAGATCGTTCAGGTAGACGGTATAGGCCAGGCTGCGCACGGGCAGGGTGCTGTCGTTGGGATTCTGGACGCGGAAGTGCAGCACGAAGTCCTGGCTCCACAGCCGTGCGCGGATCAGCTCCACGCCGGTCAGTTCGACCTGGGGCTCCTCATAGTTGCGCCCGATGTAGGTACAACCGCCAAGGCTGCTCAGCAGGACGCCGAGCAGGGTGATGAACAAGGCCTGGCGAAGCATGCGGCACTCCCGTTTTCTGCGCAGTTTAACAAGCACCGATTGCTGCACAAGTCGGGGCCGCTTCGGCACAGGCTAACAAAAAAACGCCTGGGCCAGGCGACCGTGCGGACTGGACCCCTCCGGCGCGACGTTGCATCCTGCAGCTCTTGCCGTGACCGAGGAGGTCGTCATGTCCGCCGTGCTCTATGAAATCGCCTTCCAGGGCGAGCTGGTCGCTGGCGCCGATGCGCAGCAGACCCGACAGAATCTGATGCGGCTGTTTCAGGCGGATGAACAGCGCATCGCCGTGCTCTTCTCCGGTCGCCGCATGATCATCAAGAATCGTCTCGACGCCGCCACCGCCGAGCGCTATCGCGCCACCCTGGCCCAGGCCGGGGCGCGGGTCGAGGTGGCGCCCATGGCCGAGACGGGCGAGCCGGCTGCGGCACCCGTCGAGACCCAAGAGCCAGCCGCCACCGCACCTACCGCCGCGTCTGCCGCCGAGCGCGGGTCGCTGTCGGTCGCGCCACGGGATGCTGTGATGGCGGCCTTCGTCGATGTCCAGGCACCGGATTTCGGCCTGGCTCCGGTGGGCGCCGATCTCCAGGACGAGGCCGCACCGGTAGCACCGTCGCGGGTCGATCTGTCGCACCTGAGTCTGGCGCCTGTGGGCAGCGACCTGGGCCCGGCCTCCGAGCCACTGCCCGTGGCGGTCCCGGATACCGATCACCTGACGCTGGTCAGGGAATAGGCGCGGTCAGCGCTACAGGAAGCCGGCGCAGCACTTCTTGAACTTGGCGCCGCTGCCGCACAGGCAGGCGTCGTTGCGGCCTGGCAGGGGTCTGGCGGTCGGATCGAGAAAGTACCAGCGGCCTTCACGTTGGACGAAACCCGAGCGCTCTTCATGGCGATGGGCGCCGCGCCCATCCTCCCAGCGCGCCACGAAGCTGACGCGCGCATGGTCAGGATCGCCGGGCTCGGGGCGATGCTCCAGCACCTGCAGACCCTGCCAGCGACTGCCCAGACTCCAGGCCGTCAGCGCTTCCCTGTCCAGCAGTGCCTGCTGCGCGGGGGCCGTGGTGGCCACCAAGTAGTCGATCAGTCCCAGCGCATAGGCGCTGTAACGCGAACGCATCAGTCGTTCGGCATCGGGCGCCGGAGTGCCGGCATGAAAGGCGCCGCAACAGTCGCCAAGCGACAGGTCCGAGCCACAGGGGCAGGGGGCCATGGAATGCATCTCACCACCAGTACTTGCCGAAATTCTGCGGGTTGGCCCAGAACCGGGCATTGAGCCAGTCCGGGACCTGCTTGTAGTCGTGCAGATCATAGCTAAACAGGGTGACCACCTGGCCGTCGCGGGCGAAACGCTCGCTGGCCTGCAGGGCCAGGGCGTAGAAATCCGTCAGCTGCCATTCGCTGGCGGCCAGGTCCACCAGCACGGCCAGGCGCGAGGTGTTGAGGTTGCGCAGGCCGCCGAGCAATTCGCGGCCCGTTCGCAGCGGCAGATGTTCCAGGCAATCGGCGAGGATCACCAGATCGTAGCGTTCGGCCAGTGGACTCGGCTCGTCCAGGGGGACCGCGGCCTGCACCAGCTGGCAGTGGGGATGGGCCTCGGCATAGGCCTGCAGCGCCGGTAGCGGCTCACGCGCGACACACAGCAGACGAGCCGGGCGATGATGGTCGAGCAGGCTTGCCAGAGCCTGTTGCGGGGTACGGGACGAGAATATGTTTGCCATTAAGGGAACCCTAATCAAATCGCGATTGACTAAGCAACCAGCGTTGTCAAGATGTGTACGCCACCATTAGTCTGACAGCGCACTACAACGAAAGACGAGCCTAACTCGCGGTACCTGGTCTATAGGAGACCCTTCATGAGCAAGAGCATCGCAAGGACAGCTTTACCCCTCATCCTGGCAAGCACCGTGCTGGCCGGTTGCGCGGGCGGCGTACAGAAATCCGATTGGCCGGTGTGCGCTGCGGTCGGCGCCCTGGTCGGCGGTGCGGCCGGCGCTACCCAGAGCGGTAACGTCGCCGGCATGGCGGCCCTGGGCATAGGTACCACCGCTGGCGCCTATTGCTGGGTGCACGGCAAGGGCAACGAGCAGGTCGCCCGCATGGAGCCCGCTCCGGCCCCGGCTCCGGCGCCCGCACCGGCTCCCGCGCCGGCACCGCTGCCGAAGCAGGAAGTGATCACCGCGCGTGATCTGCACTTCGCCTTCGATTCCGCCGAAGTCAGTCCGCAGGATCGTGCTCAGCTCGACGGTATCGCCGGTCGTCTGCGTGGCGAAGCCGCCAGCACTCGTCTGTCGATCACCGGCCATACCGACAGCAAGGGTACCGACGCCTACAACCAGCGTCTGTCCGAGCGTCGCGCCAAGTCGGTCAGCAACTACCTGGTCCAGGCCGGTGTGCCGGCAGCCAGCATCGTCTCCGTGAAAGGCATGGGCGAGCGTCAGCCGATCGCCACCAACGAGACCGCTGAAGGCCGTGCCACCAACCGCCGCGTCGAAATCCAGATCGACCGCGAGTGATGCATCGGCGGCGGACCTAGGTCCGCCGCCTTTACTTTTTCCGGCTCCAGGCGTTATGGTCCGACCCATCTCGTCCTCCTGCTGGAATCCATGAAAACCCTGTCCCTCACCGGCAAAGTCCTCCTCCTGCTGTTCTGGCTCGCCGCAGCCGCCGCTGTCGCCCTGCCTCTCGCTCGCCCGTTCCCCCAATTGCTCGCCCTGGTCGCCCTGGCCCTGCTGCTGCTGCACCTGGGTGAAGTCTTCGCCAGCCGTCGTGCCCTGCGCCTGCGCCGCCATCCCTGGCTCGATCGTCTGAGCCTGCTGATCTTCGGCGCCTTTCATCGGCTGCCGCCCCAGCTGCCGGGCGCCTGAGCGGCCTGCGACCTCAACGTCGGGCGCATCCTGACGACAGGCGCGTTATCATAGCGCCCAAGATCCATTACTGTAGATGCATACAGCGCTCGTCCGCCGGACGGGGCGCTGCTTTGCCATCGCCCGGAACCAGGCATGCTCAGCACCGAACTCAAGACCCAGATCCAGGGCGCCTACACGCGTTTCCTCGAAGCCAAGTCGCTCAAGCCACGCTATGGCCAACGGCTGATGATCGCGGAGACCGCCAAGGGCCTGGGTGGCATCGCCCAGGACGAGGAGGGCCACCGCGAAGGCGAGCCCGCCGTGGTGGCGGTGGAGGCGGGTACCGGTACCGGCAAGACCGTGGCCTATGCCCTGGCCGCCATTCCCGTGGCCAAGGCGGCCGGCAAGCGGCTGGTGATCGCCACGGCGACGGTGGCGCTGCAGGAGCAGATCGTGCACAAGGACCTGCCGGACATCCTGCGCAACAGCGGACTGTCCTTCAGTTTCGCGCTGGCCAAGGGCCGGGGGCGTTACCTGTGCCTGTCCAAGCTGGACATGCTGCTGCAGGAGGGCCAGGCGCAGAACGCCACCGCCCAGCTGTTCGCCGAGGATGGCTTCAAGATCGATGTGGACGAGGCGTCCAACGAACTGTTCGGCAAGATGATCGAGCGCCTGGCCGGCAATCGCTGGGACGGCGATCGCGACAGCTGGCCGGAAGCCATCGAGGACGTCCAGTGGTCGCGCATCACCACCGATCATAGCCAGTGCACCAATCGTCACTGCCCGAATTTCCAGCAGTGCGCCTTCTACCGAGCTCGCGAAGGCATGACCAAGGTCGATGTCATCGTCACCAACCATGACCTGGTACTGGCCGACCTGGCCCTGGGTGGCGGCGCCATCCTGCCCGATCCCCGCGACACCCTCTATGTGTTCGACGAAGGTCACCACCTGCCGGACAAAGCCATCGGCCACTTCGCCCATTTCACCCGGCTGAGATCCACCGCCGAGTGGCTGGAGCAGATCGCCAAGAATCTCACCAAGCTGCTGGCCCAGCATCCGTTGCCGGGTGATCTCGGTCGCCTGGTCGAGCAGGTGCCGGAGTTGGCGCGGGAGATCCGCACCCAGCAGCAGTTCATGTTCACCGCCTGCGAAGCCCTGGCGGATTTTCGCGCGGGCGAGGACATGGAGGGCCGCGAGCGGCCGCGGCACAGATTCGTTGGCGGGGTGATTCCCGAAGACCTGCGCGAGATGGGCATCGAGCTCAAGAAAGGCTTCGCCAAGCTCACCGACCTCTTCACCCGCCTGACCGAGATGCTCAAGCAGGCCATGGACGGCGAATCCAGCATTGGCCTCGCCAGCTACCAGGCCGAGGAGTGGTATCCGCTGTTCGGCAGTCTGCTGGCGCGCGCCCAAGGCAACTGGGAGTTGTGGACGGCCTTTACCTGCGAAGACCCGGAAGACAGCCCGCCCATGGCGCGCTGGATGACCCTCGCCGAAACGGGTTCGCTGTACGACATCGAGGTCAATGCCAGCCCCATCCTCGCCGCCGAGATGCTGCGCCGTCACCTGTGGAATGTCGCCTTCGGCGCCCTGGTGACTTCGGCGACCCTGACCGCCCTGGGCACCTTCGACCGCTTTCGCATGAGATCCGGCCTGCCGCGCTCGGCGGCCACCGCCGTGGTGCCCAGTCCGTTCCGTCACGCCGAGGCCGGGGTGCTGCGGGTGCCGGATCTCAAGGCCGATCCGCGCAACGCTGCCGAGCACACCGCGGCCATCGTCCGCGAATTGCCGGCGATGCTCGAAGGCGCGCGTGGCGCCCTGGTGCTGTTTTCCTCGCGGCGGCAGATGCAGGACGTCTTCGACGGCCTGGAACGGGACTGGCGCAAGCGGGTGCTGATCCAGGGCAACCTGTCCAAGCAGGAGACCCTGAACAAGCACAAGAAGCGTGTCGACGATGCCGAGGCCAGCGTGCTGTTCGGCCTGTCCAGCTTCGCCGAGGGGGTCGACCTGCCCGGCGCCTATTGTGAGCACGTGGTCATCGCCAAGATTCCCTTCGCCGTGCCCGACGATCCGGTGGAGGCCGCCCTGGCCGAGTGGATCGAGGCGCGCGGCGGCAACCCCTTCATGGAGATCGCCGTGCCCGACGCTTCCTTGCGGCTGATCCAGGCCTGCGGTCGGCTGCTGCGCACCGAGCAGGACAGCGGCACCATCTCGCTGCTGGATCGCCGTCTGGTGACCCAGCGCTACGGCAAGGCCATCCTCAATGCGCTGCCGCCGTTTCGGCGGGAGATTCAATAAGAGGTGGCCCTGGCTGCGACAAGCCGTAGGTTGGGCTGAGACGGCTCTATCGTCGAAGCCCAACAGATCCGGCCCCGAGGCAACAGCTGTTGGGCTTCGCTACGCTCAACCCAACCTACCGCGACCTTTGGCAGTGGCCGTATCAGCGGACCGTCTGACCCACGGCGCCAGCGCATCACCCGTAAGGAAAACCCATGACCGTTCACGGCTATCACGACCTGAGATTCGAATCCGTCCGCGAGGCCTTCGCCGAGTTGTTGGCCGCCGGCCAGACCCGCGGGGCGGCGCTGTGCGTCCAGGTCGGCAGTGAAACGGTGCTGGATCTCTGGGGCGGCCTGGCCGACAAGGACGGTCAGACGCCCTGGCACACCGATACCCTGCTCAATCTGTTCTCCTGCACCAAGGCCTTCACCGCGGTGGCGGCGCTGCAGCTGGTGGAGGAGGGCAAGCTGGCCCTCGATGCCCCGGTCGCCGAACGCTGGCCGGAATTCGCCGCCGCCGGCAAGGCCGACATTACGCTGCGACAGCTGCTCAGCCACAGATCCGGCGTCTCCGCCTTGCGCGAACGTCTGGCGGGTGACGCCCTGTACGACTGGGACACCATGACCGCCGCGGTCGCCGCGGAGGCACCCTGGTGGACGCCCGGCACTGCCCATGGCTATGCCCCCATCACCTTTGGCTGGCTGCTGGGCGAACTGATCCGCCGCGCCGACGGCCGTGGCCCGGGCGAGGCCATCGTGGCGCGGACCGCCGGGCGCCTGGGCCTGGATTTTCACATCGGCCTGCCGGCCAGCGAAGACGAGCGCGTCGCCCATATCGTGCGGGGCAAGGGCGTGCTGGGCGATGCCGCCGCACAGCGCCTGCTCAAGACCACCATGAGCGACCCCGTGGCCCTGCCGACCCTGGCCTTTGGCAATCCATCCGGGGTGCTCACCAGCACCAACAAGGCCGAATGGCGCCGCTTCCAGCAGCCGGCGGCCAACGGCCACGGCCATGCACGCAGCTTGGCAGGCTTCTATGCCGGCCTGCTGGCCGGCGATTTGCTGGAATGGGAGACCTTGAGCGAGGCTCTGGTGGAGCACAGTCAGGGTGAGGACCGCACCCTGCTCACGCCGACCCGCTTCGGCCTGGGCTTCATGCTCGACCAGCCGGACCAGGCCAATGCCACCTATGGCCTCGGTCCCCAGGCCTTCGGTCATCCGGGGGCGGGTGGCTCGACCGGCTTCGCCGATCCAGAGCGCGAGGTGGCCTTCGGCTTCGTCACCAATACCCTGGGGCCCTACGTGCTGATGGACCCACGCGCCCAGGCCTTGGCGCGGGCGGTGGGGGAGTGCCTCTAGGGCGGTCGGCTAGCGGGCGATGGCCGCCTCGATGTCCTTGAATTCGATCACCCGGACATAGGGCGCGATCTCCCCGCTGATGGAGAAGTGCGCGCCGATCACCGTGACCTCGACCCCTTCGTTTTCCACCAGGTACTGCACCACCTCGTGGAAATCGCCGTCGCCCGCCACCAGGTAGAGCTTCTTCCAGCCGCGCTTGGCATGGGAGCGCATCAGATTGAAGGCCAGGCCGACGTCGACACCCTTCTGGCTCTTGGTGGTGTACTGCTCGCCGGTCACCGGATGCAGGATCGGTCCGCCACCCACGGAGGCAGGCCATTCGTGGGCCTTGCTTTGCAGCCAGTACAGCTTGACCCTCAGACCGGCGCCCTTGGGTGGGGCCGAGCTCAAGAACTTGTTGAAGCCGGTCTGGGCGATGGTGGGTGGGTCGCTATCGCAATTGAAGTAGTAGGCGTCGCCTATCGGTTCGCCCGCATCCTCTTCAATGAAGAGCCGTAGCTTGAGATAGTCGAATTTCGCGCCGTAGACCGAACCATTCCAGGCGCTCAGGGCATAGGCACCGTCGACAAACCAGGCGACGCCCGTTCGAGTTGTAGTTGCCATCGTATTGCTGGGACCAGGTTTTTTTACCGTTGATGGGCGCACACCCGCACGCGGGATACGCGGCGCCTATTGTGGGCTTAATTCCCGGTTTGCGCCTCAGGTAACGAGAGGGGATTGCAAACGCCGCGATCTAGAGCGTCCGCCCGGGCGCGAAAGTGCTCCTGGACAGCGAAGGCGGACCGGCTGATCGACCCCTGCCAGGTCGCAGGCGCTGGAGGCCGGTGGTCAGGTCGCCGCGGCTTCACGCCCGTCATTGGCATGGGGGGCATCGATGATCAGGGCGCTCTGCAGCAGGCGAATGCGCGGCGCCACGTGGTAGGCGCCATCGTCATCATGCCGCAGGTAAAGACGCTCGCAGCCCAGACACCGCCATACCGTGCTCTGGTTGTAGGGATAGAAGCGGGGCGCGATGGGGGCGTCAGCTGACCAGTAGTGAGTACCCGCCGGGTGGTACTCCGCGATGATGGCATCTTCGGGTGCGTGACGCGCCAGGGTGCCGATCTGCACGAAATCCGTTTCCCGGTAGCCCACCGGCCAGGCCGCCCATCCCGCCAGATCCCGCCGCAGACAGCGACAATCCCGGGTAATGGCAGCGGCGCTGGCGGCCATACGCTCCAGGGTCGCGACATCGATGAGTCCTTCCATGCGCTAGCCTCCTGGCGGGTAGCCATGCCTTCAACTGAACCTTCGCTCGCCGCCAACCCGTCAGCAGCGCCCTGGCGGCGATTCGCCTGGATTTTCCTTCGCTCGCTGCCCGTGGCACTGCCACTGGTCGGCACGGACGCAAATTTCGTGACTCCACCGCTTTGCCCGGCGTAGGTTTGCGGCCACAATCTCGAAACTACTTTAAGTTCACTCATGCCGCCGGCTCTGGCCGGGGCATTGATTCACTCTGTCCTCCGGCTCGCCGATGGGAAACTTTGCATGAAGCTGATCAAATCCACCACCCTCATTCTCTGCATGGGCGTATCCGCCTGCAGCTCCTTCCAGGGCACTGGCGACCAGGCCGCCGCGCCTGCCAAGCCGGGCAATGCCCAGGCCAGCACCGCCGCCAGCGGCAGCCACTGGTGGTGGCCGTTCGGTGGTGGCGACCAGGCGGCCGAGTCGGCCAAGCCGGTAGCCAAGGCGGCCGAGCCCAAGGCCGAAGCCAAGGTCACGGCGAAGGCGCCCGCCGCCAAGTCCGAACAGGCCGCTGCGGCAGGCGAGAAGGGCAGTCGCTGGTGGTGGCCCTTCGGCAGCGAAGACGTGAAGCCCCTGGCCAAGGCGGAAGTGCTCAAGCCGGTACCGGTCAAGGTCAGCAAGGCCTGGCTGGATGAACACGAGCAGAAGCTGCGCGTCGCCGTGGCCGGCAGCAACGTCAAGGTCGAGCGTCGCGACGACGCCCTGGTACTGATCACGCCGGTGGACAGCTCCTTCAACCCGGATCGCGCCGAGATGCTGCTGCCGGTGATGCTCGGCCCGCTGTCCCGCTCGGCCAAGTCGGTGAGCGTGGATGAAGACAGCGCCGTCATCGTGCTCGGCTTCAGCGACAGCACCGGCGCCGCCGCGCTCAACGACAAGATCAGCCTGCAACGCGCCCAGGCCGTGGCGGCGATCTTCCGTCTCAGCGGCTACAGCGGCAATCGCCTGATCGTGCGCGGTCTGGCCGCCGCCCATCCGCGTGCCGACAACACCACCGCCGCCGGTCGTGCCGTCAACCGCCGCGTCGAGGTATTGATCCAGCCGCGCGCCACCGTGCTGGCCAGCCTGCAGTCGCTGGCGGCGCGCTAGCTACAAAGCTTGTCCTGAAGCAGGCGAGCCGGGCGGGACTTGGTTAAGCTAGGTCGATACCGACCTAGCAGGAGACTTCCATGTCACCGTCCCTCGCCGATATGCGTCGCGACTACACCCGCGACGGCCTGACCGAAGCCCAGGCGCCCGCCGATCCCTATGCCCTGTTCGGGCAGTGGTTCGAAGAGGCGGTGCGTACCGAGCAGCCTCCGGTCGAAGCCAATGCCTGCTGGCTGGCCACCGTCGATGACGAAGGCCAGCCCCACTGCCGCGTGCTGTTGCTCAAGGGCGTCGATGCCCAGGGCTTCGTCTTCTATACCAATTACGACAGCGCCAAGGGGCAGCAGATGGCCGCGCAACCGCGGGCGGCCATGACCTTCTTCTGGCCGGCACTGGAGCGCCAGGTTCGGATCGAGGGCCGGGTGGAACAGGTGTCCGCCGAGGAATCCGATGCCTACTACCGGGTCCGTCCACTGGGCAGTCGCCTGGGTGCCTGGGCCTCGCCGCAGAGCCAGGCCATCGCCGATCGTCACGAGCTGGAGCAGCGTCTGGCCGAGGTGCAGCAGCGCTTCGCCGACGGTGATCCCAGCCGGCCGCCGTTCTGGGGTGGCTATCGCCTCAAGCCCCAGCGCATCGAATTCTGGCAGGGGCGTTCCAGCCGCCTCCACGATCGGCTGGATTACCAGCGCGTAGAGGGTGGCTGGCAGCGCCAGCGCCTGGCTCCTTAAGGCGTTCGCAAGGTGCCGAGATTACAGTCGCCGGAAACCTCCCCGGACGCCCTGGGTCAAGGATAATAGCGATCTGCGCCCGTACCGCTGCCCGGTACGACCAGTGTCTTTCAACTGCCCCTGGAGTTGCCCCATGAACAGAGTCCTTCAGCTCGCCGCTTCCCTGACCGCCGTCGCCCTGCTGGCCGGCTGCGCCTCCGATCAGTCCGGCGACGTCTATTCGCGTGATGAGGCCCGGCAGGTGCAGACGGTCCGTACCGGTACCATCACCGCCCTGCGTCCGGTCACCATCGAGGGCACCAAATCGCCCGTCGGCGCCGGTGCCGGTGCTGTGGTCGGTGGCATTGGCGGTAGCGCCATTGGCGGCGGGCGTGGCAGCTTCGTCACCGCCATCATCGGCGCGGTAGCCGGCGGCCTGCTGGGTGCGGCCACCGAAGAAGGCTTCACCAAGGCCAGCGGTGTCGAGATCACCGTGAAGGAAGACGACGGCGGCTCCCGCGCCTATGTGCAGGCGGTCAACAAGGGCGAGATGTTCCGCGTCGGCGAGCGGGTGCGCATCATGACTGTCAACGGCACCAGCCGCGTCGCGCCCAACTGATCTTTCGGACGTACCCGAAGGTACGTCCTTGCCCTTCCAGAGCGGGTGTCCGAATCGCTAGACTGCGAGTCGGACGCCCGTTTGCGTTTTCGCCCGTAAATAGTTGTCGCCTGGGCGCAATGCCGCGCCTGGAGGTCGTCCTACAATCCCCCTCAGTCACCGCCGTGATCGGCAGGAGAAATCCCGATGTCCGCTTCTCAACCCAATGTGCAACGCGCCGCCTTCGATGAGGTGATGGTCCCGACCTACGCCCCCGCCGCGTTCATTCCGGTGCGAGGAGAGGGTTCCCGCGTCTGGGATCAGGCCGATCGCGAATACGTCGACTTCGCCGGCGGCATCGCCGTCAGTGCCCTGGGCCATGGCCATCCCGCGCTGATCAAGGCCCTGACCGAGCAGGCCGGCAAGCTCTGGCATGTATCCAACATCTACACCAACGAGCCCGCGCTGCGCCTGGCACGCAAGCTGGTGGACCATACCTTCGCCGACCGGGTGTTCTTCGCCAACTCCGGCGCCGAAGCCAACGAGGCGGCCTGCAAGCTGGCCCGTCGCTATGGTCACGACGTCAGCGGCGGCAGTCGCTACGAGATCGTCGCCGCCACCAACAGCTTCCACGGCCGGACCCTGTTCACCGTCAGTGTCGGCGGGCAGCCGAAGTATTCCGATGGCTTCGGTCCCAAGATCGAAGGCATCCGCCACGTGCCCTACAACGACCTGGCCGCCCTCGAAGCCGTGGTTTCAGACAAGACCTGCGCGGTCATCCTCGAACCCATCCAGGGCGAGGGCGGCGTGCTGCCGGCCGACCAGGCCTACCTGGAAGGCGCCCGTCGCCTGTGCGACGCCCATGGCGCCCTGCTGATCTTCGACGAGGTGCAGAGCGGGGTCGGTCGCAGCGGTCATCTCTACGCCTACCAGCACTATGGCGTGGTGCCGGACATCCTCACCACCGCCAAGAGCATCGGCGGCGGTTTCCCGCTGGCAGCCATGCTGACCACCGAGAAGGTCGCCCAGCACTTCAGCGCCGGCGTGCACGGCAGCACCTATGGTGGCAACCCGCTGGGCTGCGCCATCGGCGCCGCGCTGCTGGACATCGTCGCCACCCCGGAAACCCTGGACGGTGTCGCCGCGCGCCATCAGCGCTTTGTCGCCGGTCTGGAGCAGCTCAACGCCCGCTACCACCTGTTCCAGCAGATCCGCGGTCTGGGCCTGCTGATCGGCGCGGTGCTCAACGACAGCTGGAAGGGGCGCGCCAAGGACATCGTCACCGCCGCCAACGAGGAAGGCCTGATGATCCTGCAGGCCGGCCCGGACGTGCTGCGCATGGCGCCAAGCCTGATCATCGCCGAGACCGATATCGACGAAGGCCTGGCCCGCCTGGATCGCGCCCTGGCGCGACTCACCCAAGGCTAATCTCCGGACGCGGGACGCGTACCGCTGGCATCCAGGGATGGATCCGTACACAAGGAGTTCTCATGCTGGTAATGCGCCCTGCGCGCGCGGCGGATCTGCCCCTGGTCCAGCGGCTCGCCGCGGATAGCCCGGTTGGCGTCACCTCGCTGCCCGACAACCCCGAGCGGTTGCGCGACAAGATCCGCACCTCGGAGTCGTCGCTGGCGGCCGAGGTGGGCTTTCATGGCGAGGAGAGCTATTTCTTCGTGCTCGAAGACACCCGCAGCGGCGAGTTGCTGGGCTGTTCGGCCATCGTCGCCTCGGCCGGATTCTCCGAGCCCTTCTACAGCTTTCGCAACGAGACCTTCATCCACGCCTCGCGCGAGCTGAAGATCCACAACAAGGTCCATGTGCTGTCGCTCTGTCACGACCTGACCGGCAACAGCGTGCTGAGCAGCTTCTACGTTCAGCGTCCGCTGCTCGACACTCCCCACGCCGAACTCAATTCCCGCGCCCGCCTGCTGTTCATGGCCGCCCACCCGGCGCGCTTTGCCGAGACGGTGGTGGTGGAAATCGTCGGGCTGGCGGACGACGATGGCGAATCGCCGTTCTGGAACGGGGTAGGGCGCAACTTCTTCGACATGGACTACGCCGCCGCGGAGCGCCTGTCCGGGCAGAAGAGTCGTACCTTTCTGGCCGAACTGATGCCGACCTATCCACTCTACGTGCCCCTGCTGCCCGACAGCGCCCAGGAGGCCATGGGCCAGGTGCATCCCCGGGCCCAGATCACCTTCGACATCCTCAGCCGTGAAGGCTTCGAGACCGACAACTACATCGACATCTTCGATGGCGGTCCGACCCTGCACGCCCGCACCACGGCCATCCGCTCCATCGCCGAGAGCCGCCTGGCGCCGGTGAGCGAAGGTACCCCGGCCGGCGATGAGGCACCCTGGTTCCTGGTCGCCAATGACGGCCTGGAAAATTTCCGGGCGCTGGCCACGCCGCTGCGCTGGACGCCTGGCGAAGCCGTCGTCCTTTCCCCCGAGCAGATCGCCACCCTGGAGATCGCCGAAGGCGACCGGGTTCGTCTGGTAGCGCTGTAGCCGACCCTAGCGTCTTTGGAGGTCCGATGATCGTCCGTCCCGTCACCCGTGCCGATGTGCCCGCGCTGCTGCAGCTGGCGCAGGCGGCCGGCGCCGGTCTCACCACCCTGCCGGCCAGTGAAGAACGCCTGGCGCAGCGGGTGGAAAATGCCGAGCGCAGCTTTCTGCGTCAGGTCGAATCCGCCGATGCGGACTATCTATTCGTCCTGGAAGAGGACGACGAAGTCATCGGCATCGCCGGGATCGCCGCCGCCCTGGGCCTGCGTGAGCCCTGGTACAACTACCGGGTCGGCCTGACGGTGAGCGCCTCGCGCGAGCTGGACATCCACCGGCAGATCCCCACGCTGTTCC
>Ga0157369_10006240_pt1 | contig 13830 bp, 11 predicted proteins | sample C25metaG_FD_113461 | JGI IMG/M metagenome (GOLD analysis project Ga0157369, IMG submission 113461) | Corn rhizosphere microbial communities from Kellogg Biological Station, Michigan, USA - C2-5 metaG | ecosystem: Host-associated > Plants > Roots > Rhizosphere > Soil | place: USA: Michigan...
ATCGAAGGAGTTGTGATGACCGAAGCTGCCAAGCCCGAGAAGGTCGAGGTCAAGGTCGGGGAGACCCGCCAGGGCGACGACAAGGTCAAGAAGGTCGAGGTCACCAAGAAGGGTGTCCTCATGAAGCACAAGACCGGCGAGGAGTTCTACGTCCAGCCGGAGTCCGTCCACGTCTGGCTGGCTCAGGACGCCACGCTGGTGTGAACAGGGTGGCTGGAAAACCGGCCACCCACCGAAGACGATAAGAGCGGCCACGTACTAACTAAGGAGATCCATCCATGGCTCGCATCATCCCCAATGAGAACACTTGGGTCGGGTTCGCGACCACCGTGGTCTCCACGTCCGCCCCGACGACGGCCAACATCACCGCGGCCGTCAACCTGACGCACTGGCTGATCTCGATCAACGCCAGCGCCCAGGGCAACACGGTCCCGACCCCGAGCTTCGACACCCTGTTCGAGACCAGCATCGCTGGTACGACCCAGGCGTCGTTCTCGGCCGACTTCTACCGCGACGACGCCACGGACACCGCCTGGGAGACCCTCCCGCGCGCGACCAACGGCTTCTTCATCATCAGCCGGTTCGGTGGTGGCGGCACCAACAACGCCCCCATCTCCGGTGACAAGGTCGAGGTCTGGCCGGTGCTCGTGGTCTCCCGGACCATGGCCAACATGAGCAACAACACCGTGATGACCTTCACCGTGACCTGCTCGGTGCCGGACGTCCCGGCCGAGGCCGCCACCGTCGCTGCCTGACAACTCCATCCATCCTCTACCGCCCGCGGAGGAAGCAATGCCCAGCAAGACCGTTGACGCTGTTGCTGCGCAGCAGGCTCAGAGCAAGGCCAGCAAGAAGGCCACCCTCGACCTGCTGCGCAGCAAGAAGCGCCGCACCAAGACCGTCACCCTCGCCATCAACGGGGAGGACGCCGAGTTCGAGTTCGCTGCCATCTCCAGCCACGAGCTCGACAAGCTCCAGGGGAAGCACAAGCCCACCGCCCAGCAGAAGCTGGAGGGCCTGGCCTGGAACCCGGACACCTTCGCCCCGGCCCTGGTGGCGATGTGTCTGGTAGAGCCCGAGGTCTCTGAAGCCGACATGCGCGAGATCTGGGAGTCCGGCGAGTGGTCGATGGGTGAGCTCTCGACCCTGTTCAACACCGCCTCCAACCTGTGCATGGAGGGGATGGACATCCCTTTTACCGGGAACGGCTGAGAGCCGACTCCAACTTCACCCTGGAGATGTCCTACTGCTTCGAGAAGGGCATCTCCCACGGCGAGTTCTTGGCCTGGCCTCCTGAGGACCGGGCCAAGACGCTTGCCTATGCCCTGGAGCAGTCCGCCCGGTGTCAGTTGTGCGGAACCGCAGAATGGGAGTGGAACGAGAACAGGTTCGCGTACGAACCGCAGGAGCAATTCTGCCAAGGCTGCTACCTCAAGACGGTGGCCTCCGAAGGCGGGAACAACCTGCCGGGGACGACGATCGAGCTCATCCCGGTCACTGATCTGACTAAGGCCCAGGCCAAGGTCCGAGCAGAGCGCATGGCTCGGATGGACAGAGGCGAGGACTAGGAGGCTCCGTGGCGGACGACCAGCGGAATGCCAATGTCGTCCTGACCGCGGACAACCAGCAGTACGACCGCTCCATGCAGCAGTCCCAGCGTGCGACGGCCCAGCTGCTGTCGAGCGTTGTCGCGCTGTCCAACGGGCTGAACACCCTGGCCCAGCGGGCTGGCAAGAAGATGCAGCTCATAGGGGCGGGCGAGATCGCCGCCCTGACCGCTGCCACTGCCTCTGCTGCCCGGTTCGAGCAGCAGATGTCCACCCTGCAGGCCAACGCGGTCCTGACGGGCAAGAACTTCAACGACATGACCAAGCAGGTCAACAGCCTGCGCAGTCAGTTCGCCATCACCACCGACCAGGCCATCGCTCTGCAGCAGCAGCTGCGGCAGATGGGTCAGACCCAGGGCCTGGACAAGGTCAGCGCCTCCCTGCTCAAGCTCGGTGCCGTCACCGGGGAGAGCGTCGGCCAGCTGACCACCGGGCTGATCGGCCTGCAGCGGCAGTTCGGCACGATGGGCTCGGGCTACACCGAGAAGTTCTCCTCCGCCCTGGCCACGGTCAGCGCCCGCTCCGGTGTCGCCGCCTCTTCCATCCTGGACTTCTCCAACGCCATCGCCCCCGTGGCGAAGGTGGCGGGGATGTCCCAGAAGGAGGTCATGGGGTTCTCCACGGCCTTCGTCAAGGCCGGGCAGGACGGTGGCCAGGCGGCCACGGCCTTCAACAAGATGCTCACCGACATCACCCGGTCGGTGCAGTACGGTTCTCCAGAGCTCAAGGCGTACTCGAACCTGATCGGCGTCAGTGTCGACCAGTTCAAGCAGATGCCCCGCTCGGAAGCCGTCATCCGGATCTTCGAGCAGATCTCCAAGCAGGGCCCGGATGCCATCAAGACCCTGGAACGGTTCGGGCTCGATGGCATCCGGACCTACAAGGCCCTGCAGGGTGTCGCCTCCCAGGGCGGGATCCGCCAGGCGTTCTCCGACGTCAACGCCGGGTACAACGACACCTCCACGTTCAACAAGGCCGCCTCCCAGGCGATGGACGGCCTGAACGACCAGATGCAGAAGCTGGGCAACAACCTGACCATGGTCGGTCAGGCGTTCGGCAAGGCCTTCGTGGGACCAGCCCAGGAGGTGGCGCGCGCGGTCAACGGGATCGTTGCGCCCATCGCCAGCCTGCTGCAGTCCCTGGGCAACATCCCCGGGGTGGCCACCGCTGCCGGTGCGGCCATGCTGCTCATGGGCGGCACCGTGGTCCGCTCGCTGGGTGTGATGAGTGGTCTGGCTGCCCTGCGCCAGATCAACCGGGGCACCACCATGTCCGGTTTCCGGGTAGGCCGGTACGGCACAGCGGGTGCTTCCGAGGAGGCCCGTCGTGCGTCAGAGACCTACCTCGGCGGTGGCGGCTCGTGGATGCAGCGCCGCACCTACGAGCTTGGCCACATCATCGGCAGCGCCTACCCGGCTGGCGCGGGTCAGACCCAGGGCTCCGGACCTGGCTGGCGTGCTCGGGCCCGGGCCATGGGCAACATGGCCATCGAGGGTCTGGGTGGCTTCTCCCGGATGGGGATCGAGTCCCTCCAGGGTGGCTTCTTCCGTCAAGGCCGATACCAGAACCCGATGGCCGACACCTGGTACTCGGGCACCCGTAGCACCTCCTCCGCCATGGGTGAGGAGCTGGGCCGGGCGCTGAGCAGCATCGGTCAGCTGGGCAAGCAGGGCTTCGGTCGGCTCACCGGCAACAGCGAGATGGCTGCCGAGGCTGCCGCCCGCCGGGCCAACAACGCTGCCCTGAACGAGTCTTCCCGTCAGGCGCGAGCCAACACTGGGCTGTTCAAGACCCTGGGTACCGAGACCGCCAAGCTCGCCGCCTCCATGGGCCGGGCCGCCATCTCCTCCACCGGCATGGTCGGCTCCGGCATCGGCCGGGTCGCTGGCAAGGGCCTGGGCATGGTCGGTGGCATGGCCATGGACTTCCTCGGTGGTCCCATCGGCCTGGGTCTGGCTGCCGGTGGCGCGGCCCTGTCGTTGTACCAGCAGAACAAGGACTTCAAGGCGGGCACCTACGGCGCTGCTCGGGACGCCGAGGCCACCGACGCCGTGGGCGGTGCCTACCGGGTTGCCCTGGGTGAGGCTGCCCGAGCCACCACCACCTTCGCGGACATCGTCAAGCGCAACGCCAACTCCATCGACGGCCCCAAGGAGAAGGCCGGGGTCATCTCCGACACCATGGCGGCGGAGGCGGCCAACCCGAGCCGGAAGTACACCGACTCGCGGATCGCCAACATGTCCGCGGCCGAGGCCCGCCGGTACGTCACTTCCACCACGATGAGTGACGACGAGCGGATCCTGCTCGGCTACGACCTGACCAAGCGGTTCGGTCGCGCCGGTGCGCAGGGCATCCTGGACGCGCAGAGCGCCCAGGGCGGCACCATCAACACCCAGGGCATCTACTCGGGCCTCAAGGGCGCTGGTGGCTTCCTGTGGTTCGGTCGGGACGAGGCCGGAGCCAACGACGCCACGAAGATGTCCACCTCTACCAACCAGGCCAACCTGGCCGCGGTGGAGGCTCAGGCCGGTGGTGGGGTGGCCGGTCAGCGCGCCGCTGCCCAGTACACGATCAACTCCCTGAACGCGGCCTCCCGCTCCTACCTCGGTGGCGGTAACCAGGACCAGATCAAGGCCTCCATCGCCGGGATGCTGGGCATCACCGACCCGGAGAAGAACCAGGCCTTCCAGCGGGACTTCACCAACCTGTTCGACCCCTCCCGGGACATGGCCGCGGACGGCACTGCCACCGTGGGTCCGGCCACCGTCCAGACCATGATCGACCGGGTCAAGGCCAACCCGAAGATGTACTCCTCGGGCCTGGCCACCGCCCTGCAGGGCTTGGTCTCCACCGTCGGTGGCGGGGCCGACCTGACCGGTACCTCGTACACCCCGGGTCAGGCCCTGGGCATCGCTCCCAGCCCATTCAGCGCGATCGGCTCCAACACCCTCAGCGCGGTGATGGGCACGCAGCTAGGTGCACGGGTCTTCTCCGGGAACCAGTTCGCCGGTGACCTGACTAACGAGGCCGTGGGCAACCAGGGCAACGCCAACCTGCAGCAGCGGGCGATGAAGGAGATGGCCACCCAGGCCACCACCGTCGCCGGTAACTTCTCCGACGCCTCCTCCTCCCTGCAGGCCTTCAAGCAGGCCATCGGGTACGCCTCCGACCCGCTGTACCAGCTGGCCCAGAACGCCCAGGCGGTCGTGGCCCAGCGCCAGCAGGAGGCCATGGTCTACATGACCAGGGGCCAGCAGGCCGGGCAGGTGGCGGCCAACTTCCGGGCAGCCACCCGGGACGCCTACAACGCTCAGGGCACCACCGGTGAGTCCGACGCCGAGGCCCGGCTGGAGTCGTCCCGGCAGGAGCTGGAGTCGCAGCGGGCCAGCGCCTACCAGCTGTTCAAGCAGGTCGTCGTCCAGGTGCGCGAGTTCAACATCGCCCAGTCCCGGGCGCAGGAAGACTTCGCCATCCAGCGCGGTCGGTCCGACTACGAGTACAACCTGCAGCGCAGCCGTGCCCAGGAGGACTTCAACCGGCAGCGCCAGCGGCAGGAGGACCAGTTCAACCGGTCCCAGGCCCGTGGTCTGCGCGACTACAACCGCGGCCGGATGCAGGCCCAGCAGGACTTCAACAAGTCCCGCATGCGCAACGAGCAGGACTACCAGCACCAGGTGGTGCTGATGACCGAGCAGGCCGCGCAGCAGGTCTACAACATCTACGAGCGGGTCAACGTCGCGCGCACCTGGTCGGCGCAGAACCTGATGACCAACGCCCAGGACCAGCTCGACCGGCTCAAGGAGCAGGCCGACAACCTGGCGTCCGCCCGCAAGATGGGCGTCTCCTCCGACGTCATCAAGCTGCTCGGCCTGAACGAGACCCAGAACGCCCAGCAGCTGGCCCGGTTCGTGGCCGACCTGATGGCCGACCCGTCCATGGTCAAGAGCTTCAACGAGATGGCCAAGCAGCGCCTGGCCGCCTCCAAGAAGATCGTCACCGACCAGGACAACACCCAGTGGCAGGAGATGGCTCGGCAGTTCAAGCTCAACGCCGACCGCGCCTCCGAGGACTTCAACACCTCGATGAAGCGGCAGGCCGAGGGCTTCGCCATCTCCCTGAAGGACATGCGGCAGGACTACAACATCTCGGTCTCCCAGGCCGAGGGTGACTTCGCCCGTGCCCGGGACCGTCAGGCCGCCGACTACGCCCGCTCGGTCTCCAACATGATCACCGACATGGGTCGGCAGCTGGCCCGTGGCCGGGACGACCTGAACCGGTCCATGGAGGAGATCACCGGCACCTTCGATGACCTGGGCAAGGCCGCCATCAAGGGACTCAACGGCACGGCGCAGAAGCAGATGACCGCGCTGTACAACAACCTGAAGACCACCGCGACCAACGTGCGGAACGTGTCCAAGACGTTGGCCAGCGACGTCGCGCACCTGTTCGCCCAGTTCGGCTTCGACTCGGGGTCGACCTCCGGTGGTGTGGCGCGCAGCTCCGGTGGTGGATCCAGCACCCACGGTGGGCAGACCAAGTATGCCGCCGAGGGTGGCTTCATCGACGGCTACTCCCCGCACAAGAAGGCCGACAACATCCCGGCCCGGCTCACCGCTGGCGAGTACGTGCACAACGTCGACGCGGTGAACTACTACGGCCGCGGCTTCATGGACGCCATCAATCGCAAGCAGATCCCCAAGGGCGAGATGGGCTTCGCCTCCGGTGGCCTGGTCCCGTTCGGTCGCAAGCTGCAGTCGATGGACTACCAGGTCTCCGAGCACCCGCTGTTCGGTGGGGTTCACCCGGTGCACGCGAAGAACTCCTGGCACTACAAGGCCGGGGCCATCGACGTGAACCACGACCAGGGCGACGAGAAGTCCGCGATCAACAAGATCATCTCCGCCGCTCGCCAGTACGGGCTGCGGGTGATCTGGCAGGTCAAGGACCACTTCGACCACGCCCACTTCGACATCGGCACCGGGCCGGACATGATCGGCCCCGGCGTGCCCACCGGGAACCGGGCCAGCGGTGACTACGACCTGCTCAAGGCGATCAAGAAGCTGAAGAGCTACCAGGGCTGGGAGAAGTTGCGCCGCAACACCGCGCTGCTGTCCGGCATCGGCAGCGGCCGACTGGCCGAGGTCATCGCGGACTCCTTCATCCCCGGTGGCTCCGGTGACGTGTCCTCGATGGCCATGCCGTCCTCCGGCAACGCGGCCAAGAACGCCGCCCTGGGTCGGCGGATGGCTGCCGGTCGCGGTTGGACCGGTGCCAACTGGGACGCACTGAACTGGATCTGGATGCACGAGTCCGGCTGGAACGAGCGGGCCGACAACCCCTCCTCCGACGCCTACGGCATCCCGCAGGCCCTGCCCGGCTCCAAGATGGCCACCGCAGGTAGTGACTGGCGCACCAACCCGGCCACCCAGATCAAGTGGGGCCTGGGCTACATCGCGGAGCGGTACGGCAACCCTGTGAAGGCGCAGCAGTTCTGGAAGGGCCACAACTGGTACGGCAGCGGGGCCATCTTCAAGAACGGGGCGCAGAGCATCGGTGTGGGTGAGCGCGGCCCGGAGATGGTGCTGCCCCTCAACGGCACCGGTGCGGACTTCCTGCTGGCCGTGATGCGGCAGTACTCCAGCGCCGAGGCCAAGCGGGTCACCGGTGTGGCCAAGGGCGTGCCGCAGAACGCCAGCAACTACATCTACAACACCCGGATCGACAAGAGCACGACGATCAAGGAGGTCAACGTGACCTCCCAGGACCCGAACGACATGCTCCGTAAGATCGAGGCAAAGAAGCGACTCGACGCACTGACAGGGGCGCGGTGATGGGTGAGGACATCCAGTTCGGCGCGGTGTTGGGGACCCAGTCCAACATGATGTCTGGGTTCAACTTCGAGGTCTCCTGGAACAACCAGTGGATCTCCCTGAACGACCACATCCGGTACCGGGTGGCCGCGGACAGCTTCGGTCAGCAGGCGTACAGCCGTCGCCGGAACTCGGTCACCTCCCCCTTCTACGAGGGCTCGTTCGAGACCCACAGCGTGCGCGAGAACGTCTCGGAGACGGTCTCCATCTACGTCACCGCCCCGTCCCAGTCCCAGCTGGTCGAGCAGATCCTGCTGCTGGAGTCGATCTTCAACCAGAGCGTCTTCAACGCCCGCAAGACCCAGGACGAAGCCCGGGAGGTGTGGGTCTGCATGAGCGCCGACTACACCGTGGACCGGACCCACGTCCAGGCGCACAACTGCCGGGCCATCTTCACCGCGCAGGTTCCCCGGTTGCCCGCCGTCCAGCACGAGGCCGTCTTCTAGTGGCCGGGTTCATCACCGCTGCCGGTGCCAGCTATCTGATGGGCCTGGCAGCGATGAGTGTCTCGCGCCTGGACAACTACTACCTGGCCCTGACCCTGGACGTGCCCACCCCGATCCAGACCTCGGGGGAGCTGCTGGAACTGGCCAACGACGACTACATCCGCTCCGCCATCGCCGCCACGGACGACAACTGGGTGCTGGAGCAGAACACCCTGTCCAACGCCCTGGAGGTCACCTTCCCGGTCTGCGAGGCCGACTGGGACGGGATCACCGGCTGGGCCCTGCTGGATGACCCCACCGACGGCGAGGTGCTGTTCGGCGGGGACCTGGGTGTGCCCTGGACCTGCCCGGCTGGCTACCAGGTGGTGCTGACCCCGGGGATGCTGGCGGTCTCCATCGAGGTCTCGCCCTGGGAGGCGTCCGCATGACCTCCGTGCTGGCCACCGGCTACCTGATCAGCGGGGTGCAGGACCAGACCATCGGTTGCCCGGACATGACCCCGAACGCCTGCGCGCTGGGTGACGGGACGTTCCTGGTCACGGTGTCCACCCGCAACGCCAATTACCCTGACCCGTACCTGTCGATCATCAAGGTGTGGCACGTCGGCGCGGACGGCTCCGTGCTGGGGTCAACGAGCATTGACAGTGGGTCCAACTTCGTGGACACCTCGCTGGGTTGGGCCGGGGGCACCAAGGCGATCCTGTGCGTCAACTTCTCCCCGGTCGCCGGTGGGGCCGGGAGCAACTCGACCTACCTGATCAACGCCTCCGGTGGCACCCCCACCGTGGGGTCGGCCACCGCCACCACGTTCGCCACCAAGTCGACCAACATCTTCGGCAGCTACGCCTTCTACGACAGCGCCTCCAACCAGACGGTCTTCTTCAACAAGACCGGCATCGCGTTGTACTCGGCGGTCGACGGATCCCAGGTCGCCTCGTACACGACTAACAACATCCGCTGGTACGGGGTGAACCGGAAGCCGGGCACCACGGGCACCTTTGGTGCCCGCACCCGGGAGAACGGCACCTGGGGCGGCTACGAGGTGGTCCTGTCCGCCGGATCGATGACCGTCACCGGCATGAGCGCCTGGGCTCCCAGCCAGGACTGGTGGCTGCTCGGGGCGATGGACCCGTACGCGGCCCAGTTGGAGAAGCTGGAGGCCACCTCCGGCAACGGGATCCAGGTCCAAGGCGGGTACACCGTCGACCTGGCCCAGCCCGCCGAGTACGTCAACTACGAGGGCATCAACGTCGGCGGCGGGGACTACCAGAACCTGGTCACCTACGAGGTGGGTAGCTCCGGCACCCCCGGCGACCAGTACCAGATCGGCCTGGCCAACATCACCCAGTCCGGCACCGTCACCGGCGAGGCCATCTACCTGGACTGGCCCACCAACTCGGTGTCGCTCAGCTACTGCTCGTACGGCGGCGACTACGCGGCGGGCAAGATGATCCTGGTCGGGGAGTCGACCACCCAGTACGAGTCGCCCCGGCACTACAGCCTGCAGTTCTGGGTGGTCAACGTCGGCGCAGCCGTGGTGGAGCCCCCGGTGCCGCAGCCGGACTGGGAGCCCGCAGTCCTCAACCCGGTCGGCTTCATCACCGACGACGGGGCCCGGTACCTGCTGAACCTGATGAGCGGCAAGGAAGACCCGCTGCCCACGTACTACCTGGCCCTGTGCACCGCCGTGCCCACCGAGTTCCAGAGCGGGGACGAGCTGGAGGAGATCACCGCCGAGGACTACACCCGCACCCCGGTGGCCAACGGCACCGGCTGGGGTCGCCAGGACACCGCGTTCTACAACGAGGTCGACATCAAGATGACCCCCGCCTCCGCCTGGGACGGCATCCTCGGCTGGGCCATCTGCGACGCCGAGCAGGGTGGTCGGGTGCTGTTCGCCGGTGACTTCCTCGACCTGATCACTTCCACCTCCGGGGTGGAGCTGAAGATCGACCGCGGCACCATGGGTGTGGCCATGGGCGTCACCGACTGGGCCCTGGAGAGCTGATGGCTGCCTCGTACAAGACCTTCCCGGCCACCACCACCTCCACCGCCTCGGCGCGGATGAGCGTGCGCAAGGCCGACGCCGGTGCCCCGATCGAGTCGATCCTGAACGAGACCCCCGGGCACGTGGGGATGCAGATCCCGGACGCCATCCCGGTGACAGGGATGAGCATCTACCCCGGCGACCAGTTCGTCCTGGCACCCACCTACGGGGCCATCACCAACTACGGCCAGGACACCGACCCTGGACTGGTCACCACCTACCAGGGCTTCCCCCGGCAGCCACTGGTGAGCGTGCAGGCGCAGACGCTGGCCTCCACCACCGGGGAGTACCTGTCCGGGGCCAGGGACCTGCCCCAGGACGTCGATCTGGGCACCCAGGCCCGGTGGCTGGCCTCCGAGCTGTCCGCGGGCTCTGTGGGCTCCCTGGACGGCACGGAGCTGCCGTGGAGTCTGACCACGGACGGGGCCAAGATCGCCTACACCTACCGGCGTATCAAGGAGCTGTTCACCTTCTCCGCCATCTCCCTGGACCCGGGCACCTCCATCACCGGTGACTTCCCGCTGTCGGACTCCAACGCGCTGACGGTCTCCATGGTCATCATGCTGCGGGCCCCGCTGGGCTACCCGGTCTTCAGCAACGACCTGGTCACCCTGTACGCCAACAACGCCTGGCAGCTGTCCTACGGCGGTGGGCAGACCACGACCCAGACCAAGATCGAGGTCTCCAACCCCACCCCGATCTTCCTGACCATCGTGGTGAACCCGCCGACCACGACCGTGTACGTGTCCAAGGGCCCGGGCAAGACCTACTCCTTCTCGGCCCGGACCACCTCGCCCACCTCGGTCGACACCGACTTCCGGATCGGTGCGATCAAGGACGTCACGCCGGTTGCCAACATGGAGATCCTTGAGGTGAGCCTGGACACCTACGCCCGTACGACGGTCCAGGTCGAGGCTCTCAACTCCGTCTACGGGTCGATCTATGGACAGGGCTGATGGCACAGGAACTCGTTGTTCGCACCACCGCTTCCGGCGGGAGCTTCCGCATCTTCGTGCGCCCTCCTGGCGGGAACCGGGTGGACGTCACGTTCTTCCGCGATGTACCGACCCAGATCACCCAGCTGAGCACCACCGACCCGTTTGGGGATGCCACCGCTGCACTCGTCTTTGCCGGGATCACTGGCTTCGACCGACCCGGTACTGGTGAGCTGTGGTGGTTGGTGCCGTGGGCTGACGTCGACATCATCTGGTACGACGAGACCGGTGCCCCCACCCCGTTCACCTGGGAGGGGTTCATCGTCTCCGAGGAGATCACCGAGTCCCTGACCGTGCAGTGCAAGGGGGCGCTGTACCAGCTGGACAACTTCCTGGCCGCGCCGTTCTTCCCGCAGTACCCGATCCCCTACGAGAAGCTGCTGGCCAACGCCTTCAACCCGGCCAAGCACCCGTCCCTGCGGACCTCCCCGCTGGTGATCCAGTGGCCTACCGACTGGAACCTCAAGGTCCCCTCGTCCAACGACCCGGACTACCTGTGGTTCCTGCGCCCGTGGGGTGTCACCCCCGGGCAACTGTGGACAGGTCTGACGACGCGGTCTACCGGATCATGGGACCCGCTACTGACCGGGCACGTCCAGACGCTTCTGTCGGTCATGTATACCGATGACGGGGGCCAGTGGACGATCTACAAGCGCACGGGACGGGTGCCCGTGCTGCAGGTTCGGCCAGCGCTTCGCGCGCCGCAGCCGAACACGATGGAGGTCCACTACGGGGCACCGGGTGTCGACGTCTCGGTCTCCCGTGACTTCACCCAGAGCGCCAACGTGATCTTCGGTGCGGGCAGTGACCTGTCCGGCACCCAGTTCTCCGGTCAGACCGTCACCCCCGACGGGCAGACAACCACCTACCAGCCGTTCGCTGCCCTCCCGCAGTACTACCCGGCTACCGCCACGAACCCGCGGCTGCTGCCCCACCTCGCCCGGAAGGAGGCTCGCCTTCAGTTCCAGCAGGGACTCGATGAGGGTGCGGCACGTGACGTTGCGCAGACCCAGCTTCGCCGTTTCGCTGACCCCGGCTACGTGGGCACCATAGAGCTCAAGATCGACCCCCTGGTCTCCGGGACCCCGTTCAGCCGCTACCTGATCAAGGCCGGTCAGTCCCTGCTCCTGCGCAACTTCCGCAGGACCGACATCCTTTTCCATGTCTCCCAGGCTTCCATCAACGTTGCGGACGGTACAGCCACCCTGACCGTGGACACCAAGTTCCGGGACACCCTGACCGTCAGCGAGGTTCGGGCCCGGACCCGGGACGCCCTGGACCCGGTGCACCTGCTGCAGATCGGCAAGTTCTCGGTCACCGTGCAGGACCAGATCAAGCCGTGGAGCTACTCCGGTGGCTCGGGTGTCATCCCCTCCGACCCGGCCTCCTACGACGCCACCGAGTTCTTCAAGTCCATGCCGCAGGACATCGCCTTCCCGTGGACCGAGTGGACCCGCAAGTACCCGCCGAAGAACAAGGACTCGGCCAAGTTCTACATCCCGCTGTCCACGAAGAAGGTCAAGGCGGACGACAACTGGTCCGGGGTCACCCGGGCCAACATCAAGGTGGCGGCCATCCCGATCAAGATGAGTCAGGCCGGGACCATCCGGTTGACCCAGATGGCCGTCTACGACGAGAACGGCAACGTCCTGCCGGTGCGCTTCCACGCGGGCATCTACGCCAACTCCGGGACCAGCGTGCGGGACATGCCGATCATCCCGGCCACCTACAACAACACCTTCGGCTACCCCCAGGGGCAGCGGTACCCGTTCTACCCGGGCGCGTTCGAGAACATCAACCCCGACGGCACCGAGACCGACAACCCCGGTCAGATCCTGGCCAACGGGGCCGACCTGGTCATGGGCTGGGGAAACTACTACGAGGGGGCTGGGTTCTCCCCGGGCCTGCAGTCCTCGAAGAGCCCGAAGACTGGCAAGCTCGTGGACGAGGCCACCTGGAGCTTCGACACCTCCAACAGCCCCGACTTCGACAAGCGGAGCGTGAAGAACACCCGGAGCAACAAGACCGCCGGGATGCTCTACATCATGGTCTACTGCGACGACCAGGGGTCCACCCCGGCCTACCTGCTGGGCCGCCTCTTCCGACAGGAGCCTGGAACGGTATGAGCACCGGACGATTCAGCGACTACCAGGTGGAGCAGTGGCTCTCCGAGTCCGACAGCTACTGGGTGGCGCTGCACTACGACAACCCCGACATCGCCGGTGCGTACGCCTCCGAGGTGTTCGGCGGCTCCTACACCCGCGTCCTGGTTCCCTTCACCGGAGTGGACGGGCGCACCACGTGGAACGTGGACCCGATCAAGTGGACCGGGGTGCCCTCGGTGCAGGTGACGCACCTGGCGGGCTGGGATGCCCAGATCAACGGCAACCTGCTGTGGTCCTCCTCCCTGGACGGCAAGGTCACCATCCCCGAGGGCCAGTCCTGGTCGCTGGGTGCGCGTGTGATCGCGCTCAGCATCAACTGAAAAAGCCGGTGCTATCTTTTCCTGATGGGAAAGTGGAAGCACCGACTGTCTGATGTTGACCCCGAGGCAAGGACCGCGACTTGCTCGAACTGCGGCCTTGTAGAAGTACTACGTGGCGGTACCGGGTGGAGATGTCGACCCGCCATCCAGGAGTACCGCAGCAAGGACAACGCTGATCGCGCTGGAACCCCCTGGCACCTTAAGAAGGACGTCTGTGACCGGTGTGGCTTCCGCGGTCACCTGTGCCAGTTCGACCTCGATCACATCGACGGAGACCGGACCAACCACGACCCAGAGAACCTTCAGACCTTGTGCGCCAACTGTCACCGCTTGAAGTCGCGCGAGGAGAAGCTGTTTTTGGGCAACAAAAAATCCCACTG